>Ga0076929_100330_pt1 | contig 55544 bp, 53 predicted proteins | sample HotLakConUCCSL28_FD_87104 | JGI IMG/M metagenome (GOLD analysis project Ga0076929, IMG submission 87104) | Hypersaline microbial mat communities from Hot Lake, Washington, USA - Hot Lake Consortium UCC-SL28 (version 3) (version 3) | ecosystem: Environmental > Aquatic > Thermal springs > Hot...
CTCTCGGCCATCGGCATCGGACCGGATGAGCGCCGCCGGGTGCTGGGCGTGTCGGTGGCCCTGTCGGAGGCTGAGGTCCACTGGCGGGCGTTCCTCGAAAGTCTCGTCGCCCGCGGCATGCGCGGGGTCGACTTCATCGTCTCCGATGACCACAGCGGCCTGCGCGCTGCCCGGCGCGCCGTTCTGGGCGGTGCCACATGGCAGCGCTGCCAATTCCATCTGGCCCGGAACGCCATCCACCACGCGCCCAACGCCGAGACCCGAAAGCGCATCGGCAGACAGCTGAAATCGATCTGGAAAGCGGACGATCTCAACAAGGCCGAAACCGCCCTGGCTGAGCTCGTCGCCAGCTATCGCGACCCCGCGCCCAAGCTGGCCGCATGGCTCGAGGAAAACGTCCCTGAAGGCCTCGCCGTCTTCACCCTACCCGAGCACCACCGCAAACGGCTGCGCACGTCAAACCCGATGGAGCGGTCCATCCAGCAGGAGCTCAAACGGCGCACAGTCAAGGTCAGGGTATTCCCCGGCGAAGACGCGCTGCTGCGCCTCGTCAGCGCCGTCCTCGTCGAGATCGACGAAAAATGGGCCTCAGACACAAAGGCCTACATCAAGTGGGAATGCCAGGATGCATGATCCGCTCTCAGCAGAATTTCCAGACAAAAGGTTGCTCAATCCGCAAACGCACTCATCAGGGATGATCGAAAATGGGCGCCAGCCCTACCTTGACCAACACGGATACTCTAGAAGAATGACCGCACGAGCCCGCCGACGAGCAGGTTCCAGCCGTCGATCAGGATGAAGAACAGGATCTTGAAGGGCAGGGCGATCACCGTGGGCGGCATCATCATCATGCCCATCGACATCAGAATCGTCGCAACCATGATGTCGATCACCAGAAAGGGCAGGGCGATGATGAATCCGATCTCGAAGCCGCGGCGCAATTCCGAGATCATGAAGGCGGGGATCAGCACACGCAGTTCCACCTCCTCCCGCGGTTGAATGGTGCCGAAGCTCTCTTCGGCGAGTTCCACGAACATGGCGAGATCCTGCTCGCGCACATGGGTGAGCATGAATTCGCGGAACGGCTCGACCGTGCGTGCGAAGGCTTCCTCTTCGGTGATCTCGTTTTGCAGCAATGGCTGGATACCGTCCTGCCAGGCCCGGTCGAAAGTGGGGGCCATGACATAGAAGGTCATGAACAGGGCCAGCGAGATCAGCACGAGATTGGCCGGCGTCGATTGCAGCCCGATCCCTGAGCGCAGGAAGGAGAGCGCCACCACGATACGCGTAAAGCTTGTCACCATGATCATGATGCCCGGCGCGATGGAGAGCACCGTGAGCAGGATGATCAACTGGACAATCCGCCCCGTGGTCGAGGCCTCGCCATCGGGAATCAGGTCGCCCAGATCAATCGTCTGGGCCTGCGCGGTCTCTGCCGTGAGAAGCCAGACGGCAAGGCCGAGGCCGAGAGTGAGGGCCGGGAATGCGCCGCGCATCGGTGTCATTGCACGACCAGTGTCTCGAGAATGAGCTCGCGCACACGCCCTTCCGAGCGGATCGTGGCGCGCTCCGACAGATCCTCGCGCAGGAATTGCAGGCCGCTGGCCCCTTCGAGGCGGGCAAGGTCGAGGGTGCGCAGATAGGCCATGATGTCGCCCGAGACCTCCGCCGCGAGCCGCGTGCGCGCTGCTTCATCGGGCTCGTCCAGGACGAGGGCGATATCCGCGCGGATGAAGGTCTCCTGTGGATGGCGCAGATTGGTGACGATGGGTTCGAGGCGGAAGAGGCTGGTCCCCGGTTTGTAGCGCATCGGCTCCGGCGCGGGCGTGGTCTTCGTCTGCTCGACGCTCAGCGCCCGCTCATGCACAATGAAGGCGAGGCCCAGCCCGGTGCCTCCGGCGAGAAGGGTAAGGAGGGCGAGCGCGGCGAGAAAACCGCCCCGACCGGGTTTTACGGCTCCCCCGGTATGGTTGCCGGACGGACCTGCCCCGCCCCGTCCCGCCATGCCGGGATCGTAGACGTCCCGATCCGCGATCGTCGTGACGGCCTTGCTCATGACGCGCATCTCCTCCGGTTACGATCCGTGCCAGGGCTCAGAACGGCGTGACGCGGTCGTAGACCTGCTGGCCCCAGCCCGGCTGCTGCACCTCCATCGAGCGCCCGCGCCCGCCATAGGAGATGCGCGCTTCCGCAATCTTCTCGTAGTCGATGGTGTTGCGCGCGGAGATGTCGCGCGGGCGCACGATGCCCGCGACATTGAGCACGCGCATCTCGTAATTCACGCGCACCTCCTGCGAGCCGCTGATCATCAGGTTGCCGTTGGGCAGGACATTGGTAACGACGGCCGCGACGTTCAGATCGATGCGCTCGGAACGATCGATCGTGCCCTGGCCGCGCGAGTTGCTGCCCGAATTCACCCCGGCGCCGAAATCGCCGCCGACGCCCGGTCCGCCGAGATTGCCGCCGAAATCGAAGCCAATATTCGCTCCCGAATCCCGCGAGCGGCCCGTCGCATTGTTGAGGCGTGCCTGATCGGCCATGCGAATACGTACCGTCACCACGTCGCCGACCTTCAACGCGCGGGCATCGGCGAAGAGGTTTTCCCGGTTGTCGCTCCACAGGGAATGGTAGGCGCGCTCGCTCTGATCCGGGAACGAGCCGGAGGGGAGGGAGGCGTGATAGGCGGTCAGACCGGAGCCGACCGGGGTCATGCCCGGCTCGACGCCGACCTCGGAGAAATCGGTCGCGCAGCCGGCAAGCAGCACTGAGCCGGCCAGCACCGGCATGATGGCGGAACGGGTCTTCATAGGGCATTCTCCTGGTCGAGGGCCGAGCCGGCGACGGTGCGGGTGAGGAGGGCCGCACGGTCCGGTTCCATTTCGTTGAGGATGGCACTGGCCTGACGCGGGTTGAGTTTGGCGATCACGGCGCTGGCGGTCGGGTTATCCATGACGGCAAGCTGGGCGGCTGCCGCGTCGGGACGCATGCGGGCATAGATTTCGATGACGCCTTCCTCGGCGCGGCGCAGGAAATCTTCCCGCCGCGCGAGGTAGTCCTCATAGGCCGCACGCTCGCGGGCGAGATCTTCGAGCCGCGCTTCAATGCGCGCCTCGATTTCGAGCAGCGCCTGCGCCTGCCACGCGGCGCGGGCTTCGCGGGCGGAATCGTGAATGGCTTCGCAATAGCGCAGTTGATCGGAGGCCTGCTCTGCGGGAACGTCCTCGGCAAATGCGGCGGTGCTGACGAGGCTGAGGATGAGGATGAGACATCCGATCCCCGCGAGCCTGTGGCGCAGCCATTCCCCGCAATACGACTTTCGCCTGATGCTCGCTGTTGCTGCCTTGACCATCATTTATGCCGCACCCTATCCATTGCCTGTGGCAGGGTGTAAGCCTTCAAGCTTGCATCAGGCTGGAGCCGGGATGTAGCAGCGATCAACGTGACTTTTTGCGAGGAGGCGCGCTAAACTCGCGCTTCCGCCGGGATCGCCAGAGGGCGCAGCATCCGCATCGGCGGCGCTATCGGTCGCAGCCGCCATGCGCGCGTGAGTGCGAAGGCTGTACGGGATTGCGGGCTGTGGGGGCCTTGAAGGTTGTTTCGCCGGAATCCGGCGGCGCATGCTTAGGGGAGTTGAGGGGCATGGCTGGAATGGGTGGGGAGACGACCCCCCTGAACGTGCTCGTCGTTGACGACGATCTGCTGATCCAGATGGCGCTCGCCGATATGGTCTGCGAACTCGGGCACGCAGCCGAGTCCGTGACTTCGGCGCAGGAAGCGCTTGATCGTGTGCTTGCGGGCGAAGCCGTGGATCTCGTCATCACGGATCACGCCATGCCGGGTATGACCGGTCTTGAACTCGCGCGCAAATTGCGCGCCGAGCGTCCCGAATTGCCGGTCATGCTCGCGACCGGCTTCGATGAGCTTCCAGGTAATGAGCCGGATGACGACTGGCCGCGTCTGCGCAAGCCCTTTCAACGCGAAGAACTCGTCACCCTGATGACCCGTCTTTGCGGCGCGTGACGGGGCCGCAGAGGATCCATGCGGCCCGATCACCGCTTTGCGATTACTCTTGACGGCGCTCCAGGCGCTGCGGCTCGGCCATTTCCGGCGTGCCGAGCCGGCTCGTGCGCTGTTGCGGCGCGGGTTGCGTGACAGGCTCGCGCTGAGCGGCGGGCATGTCCTGCCGACGCAGCGCGACGTCGTAATCATGGGTCACGGGCGGCGGGATCACATGGGTGCGCACGCTGCTGCGCGGCGCGATGCCACCCTGATGCGGGGGCGTGCCATGGCTCCAGCTGTTGCGGCGTGACGTGCGATAGGCAGGCTCGCGATAATCGCGATAGCCGCGTGCCTCAGCCTCATGGACATACGGACCCCGGGTCTCGAATTCGAAGGAGATGAAGGGCAGAATGCCTCCGCGACGCGGCGCGACGGGGCCGCCGAAATCCAGATAGCGCCCCGATACCCAGCCCGTCGCATTGCGCTGGCTGACATTGCACCAGGCGCTCCCGCGCGTGCAGTTATGCACCAGAACGGGGCTGCCACGGCGCAGCACCGTGATCACGGGATACTGGGTCGAGGGGCCCGTGCGCATGTTGAGATCGTTCACTACGACGGCGCGTTGCGCCTGGGCCGATGTGGCCGGCGCGGCGAATGCGAACAGGATTGCGAGTGCCAGAAGGGCAGCGCAGGAGCGCGCGAACCGGTCGAGCCGGCAGGCCCCGCCGCGCATGATGGCAGATGTCGTCTTCATCGGTTGACCTCGCCTCTCATCGTCCCCGGGTCCAGCCCGGAGCAATAAACCGCAAGGATCGCACATGCCGCTGCGGACAGCCCGCCCGCTTCGTCACGCCTGACCCTCCCCGGCTGACGGTGCAGTCTCTCGCTGCGTTCCACAACCTGATGCGAGCGTCGCGCCCCGGCAAGCAAACGTCAAGGGTTCGATGCTAATTTGATGCGTATGAAGCAGAAACAGATCAATTCCGGACAATCGCCGGCGCAGCCGGATCGCCGCCGCCTGCTCACCGCAGGACTCGCCGTACCGACCGGTCTCGTCGCCGCCGCCGGCGCGCTTGCCGCCGGGGCGGGGGCGGCGCAGGCGGGCTCCGGCGCGAGCCCGATGCTGCGTGATGCCCGCGAATTCGGGATCCGACCCGATTCCGAGGCCGATCAGGCCCCCCTGCTGGAGGCGGCGTTGCGGGAAACGACACGCTCCGGAGCCGGCCTGCATCTTCCGCCGGGTCGGTATCTGGTCGCGGAAGCGCGCCTGCCGGACGGGGCGACGCTGGTTGCAGGCGGTGGTGCCGTGCTGGTTCAGGCGGCTGACGCGCCCATCCTTCACGGGCGCGATCTCGCGCATGTGCGCCTCGCGGGGTTCGGCCTCGAGGGCGCTTCCGGTCATGCTGCGCCGCTTCTCCGGCTCGAACAGGTCGCGGATTGCCGGTTGCTGGAGATCGCGGTCGACGGCGCAGCCGGCACGGCTTTCGATCTCAGCGGCTGTGGCGGCCTTGTTGCGCAATGCGCGATCAGTGGCGCGCGTATCGCGGTTTTCGCCAACGACTCCAGCGGCCTTGCCGTCACGGGCAATCTGATCCGCGATTGCAGCGATAACGGGATCCTGGTCTGGCGCGCGTCGAAGGGCGATGACGGCACGCGCGTGCATGGCAACCGGATCGAGCGGATCGGCGCGGCGAGCGGCGGGTCGGGTGAATACGGTAATGCCGTCAACATCTTCCGCGCGGGCGGCGTGATCGTCTCCGACAACGTGATCCGCGAATGCGCCTTCTCCGCCATACGCAACAATGCCGGTGACCGGGTGCAGATGATCGGCAACAATTGCGCCGATTTCGGCGAGGTGGGGCTGTTCACGGAATTCGCATTCGAAGGCTGTGTCATCGCCAACAACATCGTCGAGCGGGCGGCGAACGGGATCGTCTCGACCAATCTCAACGATACCGGACGGCTGGCCGTCATCGCGGGCAATATCGTGCGCGGCAGCTTTCGCCGCCCGGACCCGCTCACCGGCGAGATTCTCTACGGCAACGGTATCTATGCCGAAGCAGACGCCGCGGTCACAGGCAATGTCGTCGAGGATGTCGAGGCTGCGGGGATCGGGCTGGGCTACGGGCCGTATCTGCGCGATGTCAGCGCGGCCAACAACGTGCTGCGCGATTGCGGCTACGGTTTCGCCGTGTCCGTCGTCGATGGCGTGGGGCGCGTACAGATCACGGGCAATCTGATCTCCGGAGCGCGCGAGGCGGCGATCATCGGCCTGCGCTGGACGGAGCCGGCGACGGGGGAACTCCTCAATGGGTCAGATACAGTACCCGCGCATGTCCTTCTGAGCGGCAATCACGCGCATTGAGGCGATGCCGGCTCCGGAGGGATGCGCGTCCGACCGATACTTGCTCAAGTCAGAGTTGTTCCCGCGTCGCTTTTCCGGCATGGGGCTTGCATTTTCATGCTGCATTGCAACATATTCTGCATTGCAGAGGATCATGTGATGAAAATGCGGGCAATATCTGACGAAGGTGATGCCGTGCAGGCAAAAGAGCGTCATCGGCTGTATGAAGACGCGATCGCGCTGGTCATCGGGACCCTGCTGGTCGCGCTCGGGATCACTTTCTATGCGCAGGCGGAAATCCTGACGAGCGGGCTCGCCGGGCTCTCGCTTCTGCTCGATTATGCAAGCGGTTACGGGTTCCCGGTGATCTTCTTTCTGATCAATGTGCCGTTCTTTCTGCTGGCGCTGCGGCGTCTGGGGATGGCCGCGACCTTGCGGACCGTGCTCGCGATCGGTCTCGTCTCGGTCTTCACGCGATATACGCCTGAATGGGTGCGCGTCGACGCGATCGCGCCGCTCTATGCAGCCTTGTTCGGTGGTGTGGTGACCGGTGTGGGACTGCTGGTGCTGTTTCGCCATCGAACCGGGCTCGGCGGCGTCAATCTCGTGGCGATCGACCTGCAGGAGCGCTTCGGCCTGCGCGCCGGTTATGTCCTGCTCGGGGTCGATCTCACCATCCTCGTCGCCGCCGCCTTTCACCTGCCGCCTGACAAGCTCGCGCTCTCGGTGCTCGGCGCCGGCGTTCTCAACATGATCCTCGCGCTCAACCACCGCCCGGAGCGCTATCGCGGGCGCAGCTGATCGCGGCGAAGACGCGGTCGGGCGTGGCCGGCATGTCGAGATGCCTGATGCCGTAGGCGCGATAGAGGGCATCGACGACGGCGTTCATCGTGGCCGGCGTGCCGCCGATCGTGCCGGCTTCGCCCGCGCCCTTCATGCCGAGCGCATTGGTGGCGCAGGGCACGTTGCGCGTCTCGAAATGGAAGTTCGGCAGATCCGCCGCGCGCGGCAGCCGGTAATCCATCAGCGAGGCGGTGACCAGCTGGCCGCTCTCGTCGAAGACGACGCGCTCGTGCAGAGCCTGGCCGATCCCCTGTGCCAGCCCGCCATGGACCTGACCGGCGAGGAGGAGCGGGTTCATCGTCACGCCGAAATCGTCGACGATGGTATAGCGCAGGATCTCGGTCTCGCCGGTCTGCGGGTCGATCTCGACCTCGCAGATATGCGTGCCGTTGGGATAGGTCGCCTCCGGCGGCTTCCATTTGAAATGCGTCTTCAGCGACGCGCCCGCATCAGCGGCCTGTGCGGCGATCTCGGCGAATCCGATCGCCTTGTCCGTACCCGCGACGCGCACGGTGCCGTCGCTGATCTCGACATCGCTCTCGGCCGCTTCGAGCATCCGCGCGCCTTCCTCCAGGAGCTTCCGGGCGAGTTCGCGCGAGGCGCCGTCCACCGCCGCGCCGCCGACGGGAACCGAGCGGGAGCCGCCGGTGCCGCCGCCGGTTTCGATCAGGGCCGTATCGCCCTGGATGACGGTGACCTTCTCCAGCGGCAGATCGAGATGTTGAGAGACCAACTGCGCATAGGCCGTCATGTGGCCCTGGCCGTTCGACTGCGTGCCGATCAGGACCTCGACGCCGCCATCCGCCTGCATGCTGATATCGGCGCGCTCGGGGCTGCCGCCGGCGCAGGCCTCGATATAGGAGGCCATGCCAATGCCGCGCGCCTTGCCTGCCTTCTTCGAGGCGCGCGCGCGCTCCTTGAAGCCGGCCCAGTCGGCCACCTCCATGGCGCGGCGCATGGCCGCTTCGAATTCACCGGAATCATAGATGCGCCCCACTTGCGTGGTGTGCGGCATCGCCTCCGGCTTGATGAAATTCAGTGCACGCACCGCATCCGGGCTCTTGCCGATCTCGCGGGCAACATGCTCGACCAGCCGCTCGATGACATAGGCCGCCTCCGGGCGCCCGGCGCCGCGATAGGCGTCGATGGGCGGGGAGTTGGTGTAATAACCGCGCACCCGCGCATGGACGGCGGGGATGTCGTAGCAGCCGGGAGACATGCGCGCGCCGCCCCAGGGGATGAAGGGGGCGAATTGCGAAAGATAGGCGCCGAGATCAGCCGCGATGTCGATCTTCAGCCCGAGAAAGCGCCCGCGCCGGTCGAGCGCGACTTCGGCGCGGGTAAGGTTGTCGCGGCCCTGCGCATCGCCGAGAAAATGCTCCCCGCGCTCGCCGATCCAGGCCACCGGGCGCCCGGTGATGCGTGCCGCGACGGCGCAGAGCGGATATTCGCGATAGACGAAGATCTTGGTGCCGAAGCCCCCGCCCACATCCGGCGTGATCACGCGCAGCTTCGCGCGATCGACCTTGAGGATATGATCGGCAATGGTATTGCGGATATCGTGGACGCCCTGGCTGCCGACGGTCATCGTCCAGCTCTCATGCGCGCCATCATATTCCGCGATACAGGCGCGCGGCTCCATGAAATTGGCGATGAGCCGGTTGTTGACGATGTCGAGCGCGATCGTGCGATGGGCCTTCGCGAAGGCTTTCTCGGTTTTCGATGCATCGCCGTGATGCGAATCGAAGGCGAGGTTGGTGCCGAACTCCGGCCAGACCAGCGAAGCGCCCTGCGCGCGGGCACCCTCGATGCCGACGACGGGTTCGAGGGGCTCGTAATCCACCATGACGGCTTCCGCCGCGTCGCAGGCCTGATCGGCGGTTTCAGCCACGATGAAGGCGAGCGCGTCGCCGACATGCCGGGCGACGTCGCTTGCCAGGACGGGGTAGGGCGGGACCGGCATTTTCGAGCCGTCGCTGTTCTTCACGGCGCCGGGGCAGGGCAGGTCGCCCAGATCGGCGACATCGGCATGCGTCAGGATCGCGGCCACGCCGGGCATGGCGCGGGCCTCGTCGAGACCCGACAGCGTGAAGCGCGCATGGGCGTGGCTTGCGCGCAGCACCTGGGCCATCAATGCTCCCTCGGGGATCATGTCGCCGGTATAGCGACCCGCGCCGGTGAGAAAGCGTTGATCTTCCACCCGTTTCGGCGCCTGGCCGATGCCGAACTTGCGTTGCTGCGAAACCATCGCGTCCATCGCGGCCTACTCCTGTCTGGAACGGTGACAGGTTTCACGTCTTCGTGCACGCCGTCAATGCGGCATCGCGAACGGCGCCATTCGTGAAGTTGAATGGAAGGCGGATTTTCGATCGCAATGCGCGTCCGGATGCTGCCGGCTATTCAGCGCGGCTCCCGGGCCATGAGTCCGATTCATGAAAAGAAAACACTCTTCGTCTATGCTGTTGCATTGTATTCGACTGTGAGTTGAGCCGTGGACATCTCGGTCAGGCAACGTTTGGCGCGATTTCGGCGTGAGTTTCTGACGCTCGACTGGGGCGGGCGCGGACGTGGCCGCAGCAGAGACAGGGCGACGGAGCAAGATGCCGTTACGGACCACATCCTCGACGATGCGCTCTCAGCCTATGCCACGATCCGGCACAGAAGCAGCGTGGCCTGGCAGCAGCGGGATGCCGTGGGCGACATTCATACCAGCGAACTCGACGACAGTGCCGCTGCTTGGTCCGCCGCTCCGGAAGTCGCCGCCGCGATCGGCAACCTCTCGCAGAGCATCGCGGCAGAGGGAGCCAGCCTCGCCGAACTCGCAGCGCGCGCGCGGCGGGAGAGCCGCGATATCACCGAGGCGCAGGTCCGGGCGGCATCGCGGGCGCTGGAGCGGATAAATTCGGGAGACGATGAGCAAGACGCCTCCCATGCAGCGCCTGCGCATCAGGAAGAACCGGATCCGCAGGCCTGGCTCGATCTGTTCGCACCGTTGCGTGACCTCACCGGCGCCATCGCCGAGACAGCCCTCGAAACTGGCTTGTGCGCCGTGCGCGCCGGTTCGGCCACGCGTGGTTTCGCCCAGTTCGCCCGTGAGATCGACGAGCTGGAACGCGCTCTCCGTGCTGGCTGGAACGAGATCGAACGCCTCGTTACGGAGCTTGAGGAATGTGGCGCGCAAGCTGGCGCCATGGCGGCCGAGTTGCGCATGACGCGGCGGGCGGTTGATGCCACCGTCTCGGAATTCGCCAACGACACGATCTCCCCGCACGCTGCGGCGCCGCTCGTACGCCATCGGCTGGGTCGCCTCGGTCCGCTCGCGGCACAGGCGGGAAGCGCAGCGCGGCACCTGGCGGATGACGCGCAGCATATGGCGGAACTGGTGGAGACCCTGGTCGAGCAGCTCACCGTCATCGTGCGCGAAACGCCTGTCGGTGACAGGCGCTCTGCGCGCCGCCTTGCCTTTCATGCGCCATGCACGCTCGCGACCGCCACGCGCAGCTACCCCGCCCGTACGATCGATGTCTCCCTCAACGGGGCGCTCGTCAGCGTCGGCGATGCGCGCCCCTTCCTGCCGGGCCAGCCGATCCGGCTCACCTTGGCCGAGGTTCCACCCGTCATGGGGTCGATCGCCGGGATCAGCGGACAGGGCATCCACATCACCTTCGATCTGGGCCACAGCGTCAATCGCGAGGCGGGTGGTGCGCTGCGGCGCATGCTGCGTGCGCTCCAGCGGCATGACGAGACCCTCGTCGCGCGTGCCAGCGGCCTTGCGCGCGAAATCCGTACTGTCCTCGAACGGGGTGTGGCCGAAGGTTCGATCCGCCAGGACGCGATGCATGCGCAGGATTACGAGCCGATTCCCGGAGCCGAGCCGCCGCGCTACTATCATCCCGCCGGCGCATTTCTCGCAGAGCAGATTGCGCCCTTCGTGGGCGGAATGGCGGACCGGGCGCCTGATATCGGTTATGCGGCGATCATCGATCGCAGCGGCTTCGTTGCCATCCTGGCCGAGCGCCGCGATCCGCATGAGCATGTCGAGCCGGGGCGCGAAGGGGAGCGCCTGAATGCGGGCATGATCCGGCAGGATCCGCAGGGGCGTCGCCATGCCCGCAATCTGCGGCCCTATCTTGCGCATAATCTGCGGGCGCGCGGGACGATCCTGCGGGTGGTTTCTGCACCCATCTTCATCGGCGGGCGGCATTGGGGCTGCGCCGAGGTCGCCTTCCGGCTGCCCGATGCGCCGGATGTGTCGAAAGATGAGGAAATCGGCGTGTTGTTTGAGCAGGATCAAGGCGCGGATATCACCTCCGGATGATTCTGGGAGGCATGAACATGCTCCCCCGAACCACCATCCCCATGGCTTATGCGCTGGAAACCGTCCCGCGCTATACGAGCTACCCCACCGCCGCTCAGTTCGAAGCCGGTATCGACGAGGGCGTGTATCGCACCTGGCTCGGCGCGCTCGACCCCGCCGCGCCGCTCTCATTCTATGTGCATGTGCCCTATTGCAGGGCTTTGTGCTGGTATTGCGGCTGCCATACCAGCGTGCTCAACGACGATGCGCGTATCGCACGTTATGCCCGCCGCCTCATCCATGAGGCCGAGATGCTGGCAGACGCCGCGCCGCAGGCCGGATCCGTCGCGCATCTGCATTTCGGCGGCGGTACGCCAACGATTCTCGCGCCGGATGATTTCGCCGCGATCATTGCCCGCATCCGGAATCTGTTCACGTTCGCGCCCGATGCAGAGATCGCCGTCGAGATCGACCCGCGGACGCTCGAACCGGAGATGGCGCAGGCGCTGGCGCAAGCCGGCGTGAACCGTGTCAGCCTCGGGATCCAGGACATGGATCCGCAGGTGCAGGAACTGGTCAACCGGGTGCAGCCTGTGGAGGATGTGGTGCGCACGATGGATCTGCTGCGCAGTGTCGGCATTACGCGGGTGAACGCGGATTTCATCTATGGCCTGCCAAAGCAGAGTGTCGCCCATGTGCGCGATTCGATCCGCACAATGCTCGATCTCGGCATCGATCGCGCCGCCGTGTTCGGCTACGCTCACGTGCCGTGGTTCAAGAAGCATCAGAACGCCATCGACGCCGATCTCCTGCCCGGCGCCGGCGAGCGGCTCGATCAGGCGCATGCGGCAGAGGCCGCTTTCGCCGAGGCTGGCTGGGAGCCGATCGGCTTCGATCATTATGCGCATCCCGACGACGCCATGGCACGCGCTGCCCGGGCGGGAACGTTGCGGCGGAATTTCCAGGGCTATACCACCGACGAGGCCGATACGCTGATCGGTATCGGCGCCTCCTCGATCGGCGCGCTGCCGCAGGGCTATATCCAGAACGAGCCGCATCTGGGCAAATGGGCGCAGGCGATTGATGCCGGGCATCTGCCAGTGGTGCGTGGTGTTCCGGTCAGCGCGGACGACCGTCTGCGGCGTCATGCGATCATGCAGCTGATGGCTGGACTGCAGGTCGATCTCGCAGCGATGGCGCGCGCGCATGGGCAAAAGCCCGCGCTGTTCGACGCCGCGCTCATGGCACTGGAGCCGCTGGTGGCCGACGGGCTGTGCCGGATCGAGGGCTATCATGTCAGCGTGACACCGCAGGCGCGGTTCTTCGTGCGCAACATCGCCGCCCGGCTCGACGCCTACTGGCAGCCGAACCCGGGGCGGCATTCGCTCGCAGTGTGAACGCACCAGTCATCGGCTCTGGCGGGAACTAGCGGGCCCGAAAGCCGTTCCCTTTCCGACGAGCGCAGGCGAGCCTTTTCAAGCCACAATGGCTGCGTGCGATTCGAAACAGGGGCTGAGGAGACATCATGCATGATCAACCGCCGCACAGCAGCGGCTTCGATCTTGATGATCGGCGCTTCTTCCGGCGCGCGTTGATCATCCTGGGTTTGCTGGCTTTGATGTATTTCTTGTGGATGCTCGCCGGGACACTCCTGCTGGTGTTCGCAGCCATTCTGATTGCGGTGATCCTGCGCGCGTTTTCATCGGTGCTGGAGCATCACGCCCATGTACCGGACGCGATTTCGTTCTATGTCGCGTTGCTCCTCGTCGCACTGGCATTCGGCGCCTTCGGTTATTTCTTCGGTGCTCAACTGCAGATGCAACTGGCCGATCTGCTATCGAAGCTTCCCGGGCAGATCGAAGGCTTTGCGGCGCAGTTGGGGATTCAGGACCCCATGTCCGAGATCGAGAGCCAGCTTGATGACGGTTTTGGCGCCAGCCTTTTCGGCCAGGCTGCCGGCTTCGGCTATACCTTGTTCGGGGGATTGACCAATCTTCTGCTCCTGGTCGTGGCGGCGATCTATCTCGCTTTTGATCCGAAGCTTTACCGGAAGCTCTTTGCCAGCCTGTTTCCTCCGGCGCAGCGCAGGGGAGTCGAGACTGTCATGCTGCAGACCGGGACGGCCTTGAAGAAATGGTTCGTCGGTCAGATGGTGAGTATGCTCTTCGTCGGCCTTCTCTCGGGTATTGGTTATTGGGCAATCGGTTTGCCGACACCAGCTGCGTTGGGACTGATTGCCGGAATCACGAATTTCATTCCCTATATCGGCCCGGTCATCGGCGCCATTCCCGCAATCGTCTTTTCCTTCAATATTTCCATGGAAATGGTGCTCTACGCGCTCATCGTAGCCACGATCGTGCAGCAGATGGAAGGGAATGTGCTGGTACCGCTGATCCAGAAGCGTGCCGTCGCGATGCCGCCGGCCGTGGCGCTGTTCGCCATCATCATCTTCGGCGTCCTGTTCGGCTTTCTCGGTGTCCTTCTGGCTGTTCCGCTGGCGGTTACGGTGATGGTTCTTGTGCAGAAACTGTGGATCGAAGGCGTCGTGGAGCATGCCCCGCGACATGATTAATCCTCTTCGCGCGTGCCGGCTTCATCCGGTACATCCGCTTCCGGCCAGTCAGTGATGCGTTCCATCAGTGCATCCATGTCGTTCTCGGCCAGTGCGACCAGCGAGAAACCGTCCGGAAGTGGTTCGACGCGCCCGCGCACACTGGCGCCGGCGCGATGCACGCTGTCGGCATCACCCGTGATCAGCGGATGCCAGGCGGGGAGGGGACGGCCTTCCGAAAGCCGGCGATAGGCGCAGGATGGTGGCAGCCAGCCGAGCCGGGATACGCTTTCCGGCGTCAATTGCAGGCAATCGGGGACTTCCCGCTGACGGTTGGGGTAATCGCGGCAACGGCAGCTCTCGCCATCGAACATGTGGCAGGCAAGATCGGTATAGACCACGCGCTCGGTGTCTTCATCTTCCAGCTTGACGAGACAGCACCGCCCGCATCCATCGCACAGGCTCTCCCATTCCAGCGCCGTCATCTCGGCCAGGCTCTTCGTTTCCCAGAAGGGGGCATCGGTTTTCCGGGTGGGGGGCTTGCTGGTCATGCTTGTCTGCGCCACGCTCGAATGGTCGTCGCTGCCGAATGATAGCGTTGCCGCATGCATGCGCGTTTGTGGGAACGAATGCAATATCAGGCATCATTAACAATTATTATGAAATAACTGTTAACCATTTTCTCTGCATCGGATCCGAGGCCCGGTATGGCGAAATTGCGTGAATTTCGGGAACTTGTTGCATAAACGGGCTGTTGAAGAGTTAATTTTCGTTTAATATCGATTTGTTTTGAAAACCCCGAAAAATCGGGGCAGGTGAGGGTTGGTGCGTTGCGTTTGGCCCCGGAAACCACACTCTGGACACGCGTGAAGCGCTGGGCGGCGGATTTCGACGCCTGGCTCAGCGCGTCGGTGTTCGAGGGGCAGGGCGATTTCAAGTATTACTGGCGGCGCTATTCGAAATTGATGAATGTCTTTCGGTTTCGCGGTGTGCGCCGGGCTGCGCTCGATCTGGCCAGCGAGGCGGCGACCTTGAGTGTCGCGGGTGGAATGGTGATGGTGACGCTGGCTATTCCGGCATTCTATGAGACTCATGTGGACTGGCGGCGCACGCAGGATTTTGCGGTCACCTTCCTGGATCGCAATGGCGAGGAGGTCGGTCGGCGCGGGATCCGGCATGACGATTCTGTCAAGCTGGAGGATTTTTCCGATACCCTGATCAAGGCTGCATTGGCGACGGAGGATCGGCGTTTCTTCTCGCATTGGGGGATCGACCCGATCGGGACCACACGTGCACTGGTTGTCAACTCGCGCGCCGATACTGTGGTCCAGGGCGGCTCGACGATCACGCAGCAGCTGGCCAAGAACCTGTTCTTGACGAATGAACGCTCTCTGGACCGCAAGATCCGGGAAGCCTTTCTGGCGCTTTGGCTGGAAGTGCAACTCGACAAGGAGGAGATCCTCAAGCTGTATCTCGACCGCGCCTATATGGGGGGTGGCAATTTCGGTGCAGCAGCGGCAGCGGAGTTTTACTTCGGGAAATCCGTCACGGATCTCTCCCTTGCGGAATCTGCCATGCTCGCAGGCCTGTTCAAGGCGCCCTCGCGCTTTTCTCCCCATATCAATCTTCCGGCTGCGCGCGCGCGTGCCAATGAGGTTCTGACGAACCTCGTCAATGCCGGCTTCATGAGCGAGGGGCAGGTTCAGGTCGCACGTCTCAACCCCGCAACCCCGATCGACCGGGGGCGCGATACCACGGCCGACTACTATCTTGACTGGGCGTTTGAAGAAGTCCGTGCAATGGCCAGGGATGGCCATTTCGGGAATGAGCGGGTGCTCGTGGTGAAGACGCCGCTGGACAGGGAACTGCAGTCTCACGCTGACCAGGCCGTCGAGAACATCCTGCGTCAGCACGGGGAGGCTTACGGCGTGCGCGATGCGGCAGCGGTGGTGATGGATCCCGACGGGGCCGTCCGTAGCATCGTCGGCGGGCGTGATTACGGGCAGAGCCAGTTCAACCGGGCAACGTCGGCGTTGCGCCAGCCCGGCTCGGCTTTCAAGCCGTTCGTCTATGCCACTGTCCTCTCGCACTTGCCGTATCGCCCGGACAGTATCGTGCGCGACGCGCCGATCTGCATCGGCAATTGGTGCCCTAACAATTATAACCGCTCCTTCGCCGGAGCGATGACCATGACAACGGCGTTGGCTCGTTCGATCAACACCATTCCCGTGCGCTTTTCCCTCGAGCTCGGCAACGGCAATGCACGGGAGGGCAGGGCGAAGATCATCGAAATGACGCAGCGCATGGGTGTTCGCACGCCGATGCAGGACACGACCTCGCTTCCCATCGGCGCCTCCGAGATGACCGTGATGGACATGACAGCGGGCTACGCGGTCTTTGCCAACGGCGGAGATCGTGTCGATCCCTACGTGGCGCTCGAGGTCTGGAACGCTTTCGGAGAAGCCCTTTATTCACGCCGTCGGGACCATATGCCCGAGCGTGTGCTCGCAACCGGTGTCGTCGCCGACATGAACCGGATGCTGACAACCGTGCCCACGTCGGGGACCGGACGCAGGGCAGCACTTGACGGCATCGTGTCTGCTGGCAAGACGGGGACCACAAACGCATATCGGGATGCCTGGTACGGCGGCTATACGGGCAATTTCGTTGCTGCTGTCTGGTTCGGAAACGACAACTACGAATCGACACGCAGGATGACCGGCGGGTCTCTTCCGGCCATGGCCTGGCGTGAGATCATGAGCTTTGCACATTTTGATGTGGAACTGGCCCCGATCCCGGGGCTCGACGAGGACGAGCAACCGCTCGTGGCACAGGCGCCGGCGGCCGAGCAGAACCCGCCGCCGCGCGCGCGCAATACATCGCTGTCGCGCCGCTCTTTCGAGGTGGTCGGCGGAATCAACCGCATGTTCGAGTCGGCACAGCGTGGACGCGGCGGACTCTCCGGACGGGCGCCGCGACAGTCTTCGTGGCAGAGCAGCAGCGGATCCTCACGGGGTATGGTGGGCGGTTTCGAAATCGTCAGCGGACGCTAGGGTATCATTCCGTCAGGTGGATACCGGCTGACGGAAAAATGATGAGCCCAACAATGACTGGGGCCGTCCGGCGCGGTAAGCGTCGGGCGGCCCGTTGTCTTGATGAAATTGGCAGTTGCTGCCGTATATCAATTCCAGGCGCCAATTGGCTGCTTGTGCTGCAATTCCTCCTGCCGTTCCTGCGGGTCGTCGGAATGCTCAGCGAGGAATTTCTCGGCTTCCAGTGCCGCCATGCATCCCATGCCCGCAGCCGTCACGGCCTGGCGATAGATATCGTCAGTCACGTCACCCGCAGCGAAGACGCCGGGTACGTCGGTCGCTGTCTTGCCGGGATGTGTGATGAGATAGTTGCCCGCCTTCATCGGCAACTGGCCCTCGAAGAGCTCGGTGGCCGGCTTGTGCCCGATGGCGATGAAGACGCCGTCGATCGGGAGCTCGCTGATCTCGCCATTGACGGTGTCCCTGAGCCGCAGATGCGTGACGCCCGGCGGCATGCCGCCGCCACAGATCTCATCGATTGCCGCATTCCAGCGGACCTCGATCTTCGGGTTCCGGAACAGGCGATCTTGGAGGATCCGTTCGGCGCGCAGGCTGTCGCGGCGGTGGATCAGCGTGACCTTCTCGGCGAGATTGGCCAGATACAGGGCTTCCTCGACAGCTGTGTTGCCCCCACCCACGACCGCGACATGCTTGTTGCGGAAGAAAAAGCCGTCGCACGTGGCGCAGGCGGAGACGCCCATGCCGGAGAATTTCTGCTCGGATTCGAGCCCCAGCCACTTCGCCTGCGCACCGGTCGCGATGATCAGGCTGTCGCACGAATACGTGTCCCCGCCATCTCCGACGAGCTGGAAGGGGCGTTTCGAGAGATCCACGCTGGCAATGTGGTCGGAGACGAAACGCGTCCCGACATGCTCGGCCTGCGCGCGCATCTGCTCCATCAGCCAGGGGCCCTGAATGACGTCGGCAAAGCCCGGGTAATTCTCGACATCGGTGGTGATGGTAAGCTGTCCACCGGGCTGGATACCCGAAATCAGGATGGGCTCAAGCATGGCACGGGCGGCATAGACGGCGGCCGAGTAGCCCGCCGGGCCAGAGCCGATAATCATCACCTTCGCATGTTGATGGGCCATTCCCGCCTCCTGTGTCGTCGCACACTGCGCTTCATGTGGGGTTTGGTAGTCGCAAACGTATCCGGGGAAAACCGCAATTTCCCTATGGGCGCCCGTCATCCACCATTCTCGTGGCTGACGCGCTGCCAGCAAGCGGGCCGTGGCGGCGTTCCAGATGCGCGCGCACGATTCCTGCGGCTTCACTGGCGGCATTGGACGCGGGCGTGTGCTCTGCTCGCCAGACCCCGGGCAACAGGCTGACATGGCCAGCAGCAGCAAGATTTTCGGCGAAGCGATGATGCCGAGGCCCCATGCCGGAGAAACGGAACAGCCCGACCGGGCGGTTCGTGGCCAGTGCTTCTGAGACCATTGAGGTGGAATCCGCCGTCACGATCAAACGGTTGCTGCTGGCGAGAATCCCGAAATAGGGGTTGTCCCCTTCGCCATCCCAGATTCTGACCGCACCATTCCCGTCGAAATACGCGCGCAATGCGGCGACGACATGAGGCTCGGTGCGGCGCGAGGGCGTGATGTGGAGGCTCGCACCGCTGGCACGCTCCGCGCTCAGGAGGTCTAGCAGGGCGCGGATATCCGCATCGGCAAAACCCCCGCGCCGGGTACGCCCGCCCAACAGGATCCCGGTAAGCGGGGGGGGCAGCAAGCGACCCGGTCCAGCGAAAGCGGTGCGTTCCGTGGCCAGCTTTTCGGCCGTGACACGGTGGATGGTCGTAGGCGTCAGTTGGACATTCGCGCCCGCGAGCGAGTCATGCGGATGGGCGAAGATGAGATCAAAATAATGCGGCGGTGTCCGCGGGTGCTGCAGGTGTACCGTGAATGTACGGCCCTCGGAGGCTTTGCGAATCGCGATTGCCGCAGCGGTGGAACGTCGTCCGCAACTGATCAGAATATCCGGCCAGGGCGGCGTGAGGCGGTCGAGGGATGCGTCGAGACCGCGCAGAGGAAGGGGGCAGAGATGACCCGGAAGCCAGCGCCAGGGCGCGCGCAGGCCGATTCGTTTTTCGTCGAAACCGAAGCCCAGGGCTTCGGCCAGACCGAGTGCCTGCGCCCGCATGCCTGCTTCACCGGTCGTCAAGGCCCAGACCGTCGGAACGTACACGCTCAATTCTCCTGCGCGCAATTTCATTGCGCCGCTTGTGCGCCCGCGATTACGCGATTATCTAAAGACGCCCGCGCCGGGGTTTTATAGACGACGGAGTTTCCATGCGCGACCGCCTCGATGCGATCGATCTCAAGATCCTTGCCGAATTACAGAAAGATGGCAGCATCACCAATGTCGAATTGGCAAGGCGCGTCGGCCTGTCCGCGCCCCCTTGCTTGAGACGCGTGCGCGCGCTGGAAGAAGCGGGAATCATCAAGGGCTATCGCACGCTGCTCGATCCGAAGCTGCTCGGCTTCGAGGTTCTGTGCTTTGCAATGGTGCAACTGGCCAGTCAGAAGCAATCCGACCTCGCAGCCTTCCAGGAGCAGATCGCCGATTGGCCGACGGTTCGTGAGTGCTGGACGCTCTCGGGCGAAGTCGATTTCATTTTGAAATGCGTGGCGACGAACATGTCCGCCTTTCAGGCTTTCGTCGGCGATCTGACGTCGTTGCCCAATGTGCGCAACGTCCGCACGGCGCTCAGCCTCGATCTGGTGAAGGACGAGCCTCTGGTGCCGATCGAGACCGATGCCTGAGCGCGCTTCGCCGGAGGCATCGTCCCGACTCACAAACGTATCTCGCCTCAAAAGCGGCGTGCGACCCAGCCTGCGAAGACGCGCGCGAGATTGATCGTGCGGTCGCGCTCTATGCCTTCGCGAATACGGTCTCCTGCCGAATCGGCGGGCGAACTCGCAGTGAATTGGTAGGTGTCGACGATCTGCCCGCTGTGATCGATGAGTTGGGCTGTACCGGAAAGGTTGTCCTGCGGCTGTGACATTCCCCCGAAGCGCCAATCATTGCCGTTCTCCCGAATCTGACCGTTCAGAAACAGCTGCTCGATCCGCACCACGAGCCTCGGTCCTCCGGCGGATGTCTGGAAATGGCGGTTGAGTTCGTCTCGCAAGGCGCTCTGGACGATATCGGCAAACCCACCGGCGCCGCTGGCACGCAATGGCGAGACATCGACCTCGATGGTGCTCACGGTGCTGCGCTGCGCCTGCGCGGGTTGTGTTCCCGACATCGTCATCGCCAATCCCGTAATTGCAATGAGCAGTGCTGCGACGGCGTGCTTAAGGAAAAGTGTCATCGTTGATCCTCCTCTTGCTGCCCCCGCAACTTGGTCTTTCCGGCTCGCGGTCAAGTCGTGGTCGCTGCCGGTCACGCCGAGGTGCCTGGGTGACCGGCAGCCTGCAAGAGCTCAGCGGAAATCGACGCTGACCACCTCGTAGGACTTGCCGCCGCCCGGTGTCGAAACCTCGACCGTATCCCCGACACTCTTGCCGATCAGGGCGCGCCCGATCGGAGAGGTGATGGAGACGCGCCCGGAATGCACATCCGCTTCCGGCTCACCGACGATCTGATAACTCTTTTCTTCCTCGGTATCCTCGTCGATCAGCTTCACCGTTGCCCCGAAGACGATCCGGTCTCCGGATAGTTTCGCGACATCAATCACTTCGGCCCGCGCAATCAGGCTCTCCAGCTCCATGATGCGCCCTTCATTGTGCGATTGCGCCTCCTTGGCGGCATGATATTCGGCGTTCTCAGAGAGATCGCCGTGCGAACGCGCTTCAGCGATGGCCTCGACGATGCGCTGGCGCTCGACCTGCTGGCGGTGCTTCAGCTCCTCTTCGAGCTTCTGGAAACCGGGGGCCGTAATCGGAACCTTATCCATTCTTCTGATCTCACTACGCCGAATTGAATAGCGGAGCGACCTTGCGGCCACCCCGCTTATTCCGTGAATTCCTTTGGAGCGAACGCGGGTTCGCCCCTCTCATGCGTCGCTTGCGGAAACCGTGCCAGTCAGGCGAAGTATTCCTGCAGCGAACGCACACGCAGCTCGCCACCGAGATAGGCTTCAATCCCCTCTGCGGTTGCGAGTGCCCCTGCCAGAGTGGTGTAGTATGGCACCTTATGCAAGAGGGCTGCGCGCCGAAGCGAGCGGGAATCAGACAGGGCGCCTGCTCCGGCGCTGGTGTTGAAGACCAGATGCACATCGCCGTTCTTGATCGCATCGACGATATGCGGGCGCCCTTCCAGCATCTTGTTGATGCGCTGGGCCGGGACGCCCTGGCTTTCGAGGAAGCGCTGCGTGCCGTCGGTCGCGAGGATGTTGAAGCCGCGTTCGGAGAGCGAGCGGATCGCCGGGAGAATGCGCTGCTTGTCGGCGTCCTTCACCGAGACGAAAACCGTGCCGGCGCGCGGAAGAATGTTCCCTGCGCCGAGCTGGCTTTTCAGGAAGGCGATACCGAAGGATGCGTCGAGGCCGATCACCTCGCCGGTCGATCGCATTTCCGGGCCGAGCAACACATCGACACCGGGGAAGCGGGCGAAGGGGAAGACGGCTTCCTTGACCGCGATATGGTCGAGCTGGCGCGGTGCGAGAGCGAAATCCGCCAGCTTCTCGCCGGCCATCACGCGTGCGGCGATCTTGGCGATGGGCTCGCCGATCACCTTGGCCACGAAGGGTACTGTGCGTGACGCGCGCGGGTTGACTTCGAGCACGTAGATGTCGCCATCCTTGAGAGCGTATTGAACGTTCATCAGTCCGCCGACATCGAGTGCGAGCGCCATCGCCTTCGTCTGGCGCTCGAGTTCCGCAATGGTCTCGGGCGTCAGTGAGCGCGGCGGCAGCGAGCAGGCGGAGTCACCGGAATGGATCCCCGCTTCCTCGATATGCTCCATGATCCCGGCGATGAAGGCGTCCTTGCCATCGGCGATGCAATCAACATCGATCTCGATCGCATCGGAGAGGTAGCGATCGAACAGCAGCGGGTTCTTGCCGAGAACCGTGTTGATCTGTCCGGTCTTGTCGTTGGGATAACGGGCCTTCACATCGGAGGGGATCAGGCTGGGCAGGGTGCCCAGCAGGTAATCCTCGAATTGAGCCTCGTCATGGATGATGGCCATGGCCCGGCCACCGAGCACATAGGACGGGCGCACCACGAAAGGCAGGCCGAGATCGGCGACGATCAGGCGTGCCTGCTCCACGGAATAGGCGATGCCGTTCTTCGGCTGCTTGAGGCCGAGCTTGTCGAGCAGGCGCTTGAAGCGGTCGCGGTCTTCCGCAAGGTCGATCGCGTCGGGGGAGGTGCCGAGGATCGGCACCTGCGCCTCTTCCAGCGCCCGGGCCAGCTTCAGGGGCGTCTGCCCGCCGAACTGGACAATGACACCGTGCAGGGTGCCGTTCGTGCGTTCCAGGTCGATGATTTCCAGCACGTCTTCCGCCGTGAGAGGCTCGAAATAGAGGCGATCCGAGGTGTCGTAATCGGTCGAGACCGTCTCGGGATTGCAGTTGATCATGATGGTCTCGAAGCCGGCATCACCGAGCGCGAAACAGGCATGGCAACAGCAATAGTCGAATTCGATACCCTGGCCGATGCGGTTCGGCCCGCCGCCGAGGATGATGACCTTCTTGCGGTCACTCGGCAACGCCTCGTCCGCCGGGGCTCCGGCGAAGAGGTTTTCGTAGCTCGAATACATGTAGGCGGTGGGTGATGCGAATTCGGCCGCGCAGGTATCGATGCGCTTGAAGACCGGGCGCACGCCCAGCCCGTGCCGAATCATCTTGACCTGTGCTTCCGACTTGCCCGCGAGCACGCCAAGCCGGTCATCGGAAAAGCCCATCGCCTTGAGGCGACGGAACAGGCGCGCACTCTGCGGCAGACCGAAGCTGCGCACCTTGCCTTCCATTTCGACAATGGCGCGGATCTGCTCGAGGAACCAGTGGTCGATCTTGCAGGAGGCGTGGATTTCCGCGTTGCTCGAGCCAAGACGCATGGCCTGCGCGACCTTGAGCAGGCGATCCGGCGTCGGGCGCCCCAGCGCCGCCTTGATGGCATTGCGGTCATCGCCCTTGCCGAGACCCTCGATCTCGATCTCGTCCAGCCCGGTCAGGCCGGTCTCAAGCGAGCGCAGCGCCTTCTGCAGGCTCTCGGGGAAGGAGCGCCCGATCGCCATGGCCTCGCCGACCGATTTCATCGAGGTGGTCAGCGTCGGCTCCGCACCGGGGAATTTCTCGAAGGCGAAACGCGGAATCTTGGTGACGACGTAATCGATTGTCGGCTCGAACGAGGCGGGGGTGGCGCCGCCGGTAATGTCGTTGGCGATTTCGTCCAGCAGGTAGCCAACGGCGAGCTTGGCCGCGACCTTGGCGATCGGGAAGCCCGTCGCCTTCGAGGCCAGCGCCGAGGAGCGCGAGACGCGCGGGTTCATCTCGATCACGACCATGCGGCCCGTCTCGGGGTTGATGGCGAACTGCACATTCGAGCCGCCGGTCTCCACCCCGATCTCGCGCAAGACCGCGATCGAGGCGTCGCGCATGATCTGGTATTCCTTGTCCGTGAGGGTCAGAGCGGGTGCGACGGTTATGGAATCGCCGGTATGAACGCCCATCGGATCAATATTCTCGATGGAGCAGATGATGATGCAGTTATCCGCCTTGTCGCGGACGACCTCCATCTCGAACTCCTTCCAGCCGAGCACGCTCTCCTCGATCAGCACCTCGCCCGTGGGTGAGGCGTCGAGACCCCGCTCGACGATGTCGAGAAACTCCTCGCGGTTATAGGCGATACCGCCGCCGGTGCCGCCCAGCGTGAAGGAGGGGCGGATGATCGCAGGCAAGCCGATCTCGGCCAGAGCCATCAGCGCCTCGCCCAGCGCGTATTCCTGACAGCGCTTGCGCCGCTCGCTTTCCCCGGCCGCCCATTTCGCCTCGAATTCCGTCTTGAGCTTCGCCTTTTCGTCATCCGCCACATCCATGGCTGCGATACGGGCTATCTCGTCCTGGTATTGCGCCTTGTGCTTGCGCTTGAGATCGGAAGCGTTGGCGAGCCGGGATGAGGGCGATTCGAGCCCGATCTTCGTCATCGCCTCGCGGAATAGCTGGCGGTCCTCCGCCTTGTCGATGGCCTCCGCCGTGGCGCCGATCATCTCGACGCCGTATTTCTCCAGCACCCCCATCGCCTGCAGCGAAAGCGCGCAGTTCAGCGCCGTCTGCCCGCCCATGGTCGGCAGGATCGCGTCCGGGCGCTCCTTCTCGATGATTTTCGCGACGATCTCGGGCGTGATCGGCTCGACATAGGTCGCATCCGCCAGCTCCGGATCAGTCATGATCGTGGCCGGGTTCGAGTTGACCAGTATGATTCGGTACCCTTCCTCCTTCAGCGCCTTGCAGGCCTGGGTGCCCGAGTAATCAAATTCGCAGGCCTGGCCGATGATGATGGGGCCTGCGCCGACAATCAGGATGGAGGAGATATCCGTGCGTTTGGGCATGGTCGATCCGTCAAGATGCGGGAGACGTCGGCATAAAAAAGAGGCCGCGCGTCGAGGAATGACGCCGCCTCATGCTCCGTCGCCCGGCGAGCGTTGCACGCGGGTCACGATGGTGCAGGGCTATAAACGGAATTTTTGTCGTTGGGAAGGCGGATATGCATATTGACGCAACGTCATAGCTGCTTTCCCGCAACTTGCGGGGCCCGAGCGGCTTGCACTGTGCGCCTGCCATAATAGTCTGTCGGCAGGGTATGCGGTGCATCACGGTGTTCCCGGTGGGAGGGCATGGTGGCGCGTAGGCAGGTCAGCGCCTAAGTTAGTCGAAACGATCGGGACAAAGCAGGGGAGTGCATGATGGCGAATATTCGCTGGACCGTGGTGACCGGAGCCTCGAGCGGAATCGGCGCCGAGCTGGCGCGCGTCTTTTCCGGAATCGGGCACAATGTGATCCTGGTCGCCCGTCGGCGTGACAAACTCGATGCGCTCGCCGAAGAACTGCGTCGGCGCGATGGTGGCATCATCGAGGTGATGGAGGCCGATCTCTCCGATCAGAAGGCGCCACGGGCGCTTTTCGATGCGATCAGCGAGAAGGGCATCGAGGTTCATACCCTTGTCAACAATGCCGGCTACGGTCTCGGCGGCGAGTTTGCCGAACTGCCCCTCGATGATCAACTTCGAATGATGCACGTCAACATGACCGCGCTGACGCAGATGTGTCATCTGTTCCTGCCTGCCATGATCGCGCGGGGACGGGGCGGTATCATCAACGTCTCGTCTCTCGCCGGCTTCCTCGCCGGGCCCCGCATGGCTGTGTATTACGCCAGCAAGGCTTATGTTCTTTCGCTGTCCGAAGCATTGCACGAAGAGGTGAAGAAACACGGGGTCACGGTGACAGCGCTCTGCCCCGGCGCTACGGAATCGGAATTCGGGGAGCGTGCAGACGTGAACGACACCAAGCTCTTCAGCGGTCGGAGGATGCCTTCCGAAGCCGTCGCGCGTATCGGTGTCGAGGGCTACCGCGCCGGCCATGCCATCGTCGTTCCCGGCGCGATGAACCGTCTCAAGGCGCAGATCACCCGTCTGATGCCGCGCTTTGCTACGCGCCGTGTGGCGGCTTCGCTGAACAAGAAGCGCTGACACGCGCATCCGGAAACGGTGCCGGCGCCCTTGACACGGCGCGCCGGCCCCTTCGACAACCGGCCCGTGCGCCGCATCGGCGCATGAGAGGCCGGAGGCACCATGAGCACCGTCATCGCCGTCGCTCCCAATGGCGGGCGCCGCACCACGAAAGATCATCCCGCATTGCCGGTTACGGCCGAGCAAACCGCGCGCACGGCTGCAGCCTGTCGTGAGGCCGGTGCTGCCATGTTGCATATCCATGTTCGCCAGCCCGATCAGCGTCACAGCCTCGATATCGAACTCTATCGCGAGGCCATCGCCGCCGCGCGCCGCGAGGTCGGCCCGGACATGGTCATCCAGGCGACAACGGAATCGGTCGGGCTCTACAAAGCCGCCGAGCAGATGGCGATGGTGCGTGAGCTGAAGCCGGAAGCGATCTCCATGGCCTTGCGTGAACTGGCGCCGGATGAGGCGGGCAAGGCCGCCTTCGCCGATTTCGTCGGATGGCTCCAGCGCGAGCGCATCGCCAGCCAGATCATTCTCTACGATACCGCAGACACGGCACGGGCCCGCGCCTGGGCGCAGGAAGGCGTCTTCGATGCCCGTGCCATGTCTGTCATCTTCGTCACCGGCAAATACGCCCCGCCCACACCGGCAGCCCCGGCGGATCTGTTGCCGCTTCATGCCGATTGTGCTGACCTGTTCCGGGACTGGATGCTATGCTCGTTCGGGCCGCGCGAGACGGGCTGCGTCACCCTCGCGGCGCTACTGGGAGGGCATTGCCGGGTGGGCTTCGAGAACAATCTCGCGCTTCCCGACGGTGCGCGGGCGCCCGACAATGCCGCAATCGTCTCCGCCACGGTTGGTGCCTTGCACGCGGTCGGCCTGAAACCGGCCACGCCCGGGGAGTTGCGCAGGGCTTGGGGGTTACAGGGGTGACCATGCCACGCCTGATGCGGCGGATCGAAAAGGGAAGGCGCCCGGCATGATGGATTTGTGGCGGGATTTCCGCGGTGGTCTCGCCGAGATGCGGCCAAGCCGGTTTCCTTATGCGAAATTCGCGGCGGCACTGATTCTGGGCATTGCCGGGGGATGGCTCTTCGCCTGGCTGATGCTGCCCCTGCCGTGGATGCTCGGCCCGATGACCGTCTGCACGCTGGCGGCGCTGATGAAGCTGCCGATCGCTGCACCGACGGTGGTACGTCCACCCATGTCCGCGGTGATCGGCGTGATGCTCGGGGCGGCCTTTTCGCCCGATATCGCTGCGCGCCTCCTCGGCTGGTTGCCGACCGTGATCGGCCTCGCCTTCTTCGTCGCGGCCTCGGGGATCGCCTGCGTCTGGTATTTCCGAAAGGTCGGGCGGATGGATTTCACCACCGCCTATTTCGCCGGCATGCCCGGCGGCCTGGTCGAGATGGTGATCGTCGGAGAGCAGCGCGGTGGCGACGGGCGCACGATCGCGCTCGTGCACTCGGCACGCATCCTCCTGGTGGTGATGACCCTGCCGTTTATCGTCCAGGCGGTGGAGGGAGTCTCGCTCGGGGTCCGGACCAGCGCCGCGCCGTCGATCGTCGATGCGCCGCTTTCCGCCGAGCTCTGGATCATCGCCTGTGTCGTTGCGGGGGCGATGGTGGGGCATGTGCTGCGCCTGCCGGCGAAATACCTGCTCGGGCCGATGCTCGTCAGTGCCCTGGTGCATTTCAGCGGCTTGACCGATTTCAAGCCACCGACCGAGATCGTCAACGGCGCGCAGGTCGTTCTCGGTGTGACCATTGGCTGCCGTTTCCTCGGCACGGCGCCGAAGCTGATCATGCGCATTCTGGTCCTGACGGCGGGATCGACGATGATCCTGCTCGGTATGACGCTCGTCTTCGCCCTCGTTGTGGCGCAATTCTCCAATTACGGCGTGGTACCCCTGCTTCTTGCCTATTCCCCCGGCGGTCTCGCAGAGATGAGCCTTGTCGCGATCGCCGTTCATACCGAGGTCGCCTTCGTTGCCGCGCATCACATCATCCGAATCGTCTTCGTGATGATGAGCGCCGGGCCGGCCTTCGCTTTGATCCATCCGGACAAGGGGGGCGACGGGACTATTCCGCGTATGCGAGACGGGTGAAGGCTTTGAGGGGCCGCAGCAATTTCCGGCGAGCCATTGCTGGAAGAAACCGTGATGAACCGCAAGAAACCGATTGACGCGCCGCCCCCGCCTTCGTATGAACCCCCGGCGCCGCAAGGCGAGCCCAGGTGGCGGAATTGGTAGACGCGCTGGTTTCAGGTACCAGTGGTGCAAGCCGTGGAGGTTCGAGTCCTCTCCTGGGCACCATCTTTTTTGGCTAAGCCTTTGATTTAAAAAGGAAAGTCAAAACAGGTGGTGGGGCGTATCCCCCGAAATATCCACCCTTTGCCTTGCGTTGAATGCGGGTTGCGCGGTCCGCATAAATGCCGCCACGCGGTGCCAGCGCCTTTTCGACAATGGCGCAAAGCCACCGATTCGCGACGGTCCCAATACCGGCAAACCCATCTGCGACGCGCACCGGTGGGTGACTTTTGCATTTTCACTCCCAACCTTGCAGGCGAGAAAGCCGCATCCGGCGCGGTCTGGGCAATGCGGCGTCCAAGCGCCCCGTCTTTGCTTGGCGAGAATCGATCAAGTTTGAAGCCGCTGGCAGGCCCAACCGCCCGCCCAAATCACTATTGGGATTTTTCGCGCACGTTTCCGGTTAGAGACCATATGAACGCCCAAAGCCATCCAAGTAATGTCCAGCCGAGCAAGATGTTTACGGCCCCGATTGCAAGAGCGCTTCGGTGCCCGCGACCAATCGCGATTACGAGCGGGAAAAAATATAGCGCCAAAAGCACCATCAAAAACGCAATGCCATCCATAATCAGCCCCTTGGATTAATACGCGCAAAATGGGCTGATACCCGGAAACACAGTCATGTATCGCTATCGCCCGATTTCGTTTCACACAAAATAGGACACCATTAATCGCACCCAGCCGCAAGTTTTGCGCGCAGTTCATGGGCAAGCGGCCATGCTTCGGCCCAAGGCCCGGAGGCCCAATCAGGCGGCTCCGGGGTTTCGGCTTCAATGGGGGAAGGCTGCCATGGCCTTAGGCCCAGAGCGCGATGAAGTGTCACCACATCGCCGTTGCCAAAGGCTTCCACGGCTTCACGGGTAACACGGTACTCACGGCCCTTGCTGATGCGTCTTTTAATCGGCATGTCGCGCCCCCTTTTCGGTTTCATCGGGAAGCCCGAAGGCTTCGGCGGCCCAAGGCAAGGCCAAGCCCGGTTGCGGTTCCCAATCGGCCATGAAAGCCGCCCCATGCCGCGCCCATGAGTCGTGAAGCGCGTTATCCCAAACCGATTGCGCCGCCGCCCGTGCGTCGCTTTCCGGGGGCAGGGCGCAAGGTTCGACAAGCCCGAGCGAGGCGAGTTCGCCGAAATAGTCGAATCCCGATTGAAACGCCATCGCCCAGGCTTCGGGTGCGACGGTTGCGCGGCGTTTGTTCAAGCGTCTTTTTGCAGGCATTGCCGGTTCCTTTCATCGGCGGTTTGATTTCAGCGCCGGGGGGCGTGCACGATCCGGGGGCGGTTCCGCGTCGAGGTCGAGTTCACGCAAGAGCCGCGCGAAGGCAAGGCGGCTATCGCGTTCGATGCCGATTGCCGGATGCGCTTTAAGCCCGCCGCTTTCCGTTATCGTCGTGAGGCCTTCCCGGGCCAGTATCTCGCGGGCTTGCTGGCACCTATCCCAGCTTTCGCAGGCAAGGCGTAAAAGCCGCAGGTGATGCCCTTCGAGTTCGTAATCGCCCGTTACCGATTGCCACCAATGTTGAGTTTCGGGGGCGAGGTGCGGGGGCGGTGCGTGTCTATCGTGTGGCATGGGTTCATTCCGGTTTTTTCAACGGGGGCAGGGTTTCACGATGAAAAGGTATCGCGCCGGTGTCCGCTAAGGAACGGCTCAACAATGGAATGCCCCCCTCGGTGCTAGGTTTATCTCGCCAAATTTAGAAATTGAAACTCCGATAAAGTCAGGGCCTTGTCTTTTTCTGTCTTTAAGCGTTATCGTTTTCGAAATTCCGTTTTTCACGAGCGTTTAGAAAATGGGTTATGTGATGCGCAGATCTTCGATAATTTGGGCTTCGATGCCTGCATTCTTGGTAGCCGGATGTATGCAATATAACGCTGAAACGGCACAAAGCTTGCGCGATGGTGTCGGTCCTAGCACATTGTGTGGTGCGTTGACGCAAGCAAGACAAATGAATGATAGCGAGAGTTTGTCCGCCTTGATTGCGGAATTCGAAAAACGCAATCCAGATACAGATGCGCGCACCTTGCGGCGCTTGCGTGAAGGAAAGGTGGGGCCGGGCATGCCAGAAGACGCAGCAATCTGCGCTTGGAATGCAATTTTGGTCAATCACTCAATTGGCTACGGGCAAAGCACGAAGCAATATAGAGGTGCTGGGGGCAGCAGCTATTTTTTTGTAAATGGAGCAACTGGCCGAGTAGATTACGTATCTGGCTGAGCCAAGCGGCTGATGTTCAAGTATGATTTCGCTTGATAAAGGAGGCTCATTTCTTTTTGCTTTCGTTCAGCGTCGCCCGTCCTTGCTGGTAGCTGACAAACCCGACTGCACGAAGCTCGGCTTCGGCCCGCCATGCCCGCGTTGCCCCCCAGCCGAAAGCCCGCGCAACCGCATCATAGCTTTGCGGCCCGTGTTCGCGCAGGAAGTCGAGAAACGCGCCCGCGTCGGGGGTTAGCCCATCCGCCCGCACCGGGGCAGGCTCGCTTTTCGGCTTCGGTGGCGTTGCGACACTCGCGACAATCGCGACACGGGGCGCGGCCTTTTCAGCCGTGGGGGCTTGCGACAATTGCGACTTTTGCGACAAGGCACGCCGCGCCGGGGTTCCTAGGGCAGACGTCGCAGGGGGTGCCCCCGCGATTTCCGCAAGCTTGGCGTGAGCGTCAAACCACATCGCCGCCCCCTTTCACGATGCGCCATGCTTCCGCCCGAGCCGCACCGCGCACCACGGTTCCGGCTTCAAGCGGTGAAAGCCACCCGTGCTTTTCAAGTATCGCCAGCGCCGCCCGCGCCTTCGGGCTTTCGCGCAGTGAGTTCGGCCCGAGCCGCACCACATCCCGCACCATCACGTCCGGTTCCGGCCATCCTTCGATAAGCCACCGCCGCAGCGCTTCGGCCCTGTCTATTTCGGCGGATACGTTCGCAGCGCTCGCCAGCCGCGAAGCTTCCGAAAGGTAGAATTGCGCCAGCGCGATTGCGTCGGCCATGTCGCAGGCTTCCACCTTCACCGCGTGCACGTCACGCCAGAGCGTAAGAACGCCAGCGATGCGGGCGGCCTGTTCGGCGGCCTTCGATGCCGTGCCCGTTATGTGCGCCAAGTCGCCACCGGGGGCTTGCGCGGCTTCGATTGCATCCGAGAACGCCACCAAAAGCGCGCCCGCTTCCCGCGTCAATTGCAGCGTGCGGGGTTGCAATTCGCGGGTTTCCGCATCCATCGGAAGGGGCGTTTCTAGAATGTCGCGAAGCCGCCCCGCGAAGCCCGCCAGCGCCATATCATCGCGCCGGGCGTGCGCGTGGAGCCGGAAGCCGATAGCGGAAGGCGGTTCGCAGATAAGGAAGCGGGGCAGAAAGCCGGTATCCGCCGCCAGCGGATCGGCCATGAAAGCCCGCGCGACGGTTGGTTGAACCATCAGGTGCACCGCCAGCCGCCGCCCGTATAGCGTTGCGTGCCCATCGCCCGAGCGCGTTCGCCTAATCGGGTTGCCCTGCCACAAGTCATTGAATGCCGCCAAAGTCTTTTGCCGGTTGTCCGAATTCATGGCGTGCCCGCCCAGGAATTGCCCGCCTTCGTCGCTGAAAAGCCCGAGCGACGGTTGCCCCGTCGCGAAAAGCCGGGTGAGCCCTTCGAAGGTTGGTTCGGTGCATGTCCGGTCAGCCGATGGTGGCGCGGGCGGTTCCGGCCCGAGCGCGTCTAGGTCGGCTTCAGCATCAATGCGCTTTTCGCCTTTGCCCTTGCGGGCTTCGCCTAGGATGCGGTCGCGCTCGCCCTTCCAAAGCGCGTGCGCATTCTGCCACGATTGATAGGCTTCACGTTGCGCCTTCGCTTGTTCCCTTTCGTGTTCCCGCAGCGCCGCTAAAAAGGGCGCGTCGCAAGCGCTCTTGCGTTCGCCCGAGCGCGCAACAGTCATGGCGAAAAGCGACACGGGGCGCGGCCCGCCAAGCGTTTCCACATCCGCGAAGCCTTGCACCGCCAGCGACGCCACGGCCAAAGCGGATTGCGCCGGTATGGCGACGGGGGCGAGCGTCATCCCTTGAACGGCTTCCACCGCGTCGCGTAGCGGCCCCAGCGCTTCCACCGGATACGCCGCGCCGGGGGCGATTTCCCGCAAGAGCGGTTGCGGCCCTTCCGGGGTGAAAGGTGTTTCTTTCATATGCGGATGCGCATTCATGCCGCCACCGCCTTTCCGTTGAGAATGTCATTGAAGTCGAGCCCGTCACCGGGTTCGAAGATTGAACATTGCCAGCCGAGCGCGTGCGCCCGATGCGCAAGGGCGTGCGCGGCTTCACGGCCCGGCGCGTCGCCATCCGGGGCGATGGTGAGCGCGCCCGGTTTTGCCGGAAGGCGAAGCCCCCGCATTCCGCTTGTGCTAAGCGCCGCCCATGCCTGCGCCCTCGCATCGCCGCGAAGGATGAAGGCGGAAAAGGTGCTTTCGACACCTTCGCCAACCAAAAGCCGCCCGGCCCCTTCGGTGAGCCGCACCGCCCCGCCAGCCGCTGCGCCCAGCATAGCCTTCGCAGGCGTCACGGGGGCTTTTCCGGTGCCATCAGGGCGCAACCATGTGCGATGCAAGCCGAAGCCATCCGCCCCTTCCACAAGCGCCAGCATCGCCGGGAAACGCTGCCCGGATGCGCCGTGAAAACAGGAAGGATGAAAGCGAAGGGTTTCGGGAAGGGGGCAGGCGATGCCCCGCCCCCGAAGATAACTTTCCGCAACGGTGCCCGCGACGGGGCGCGCTTCATTCCAGAGCCTTTGCGCTTGTGCCGCCCGCTTATCAGCTTCGGCGCGCCGTTCCGCTTCGCGCTTCGCGAGCGTTGCCGGGTCCGGGGGCGCATAGTCCCCCGTCCGCAATCCCGCCGCCGTGAGAATATCGCGGAAGTCGCATCCCGATTTCTTGCAATTGAGAAGCAAGCCCGCCTGCCCATCGGCAAGGGTGAGCGCGCTTTGCCCCCGCCGCCGTGCCGCTTGGCAACACGGGCAAGGCGCGACGCCATATCTCCTGTGCCAGCGCCCGCCAAGTTCGAGCGTCAATTTGCGTGCATCCATCATGCCCGGCCCCCTTTGCGAAAGGGGCGTTGCATCGCATCAGCGGCTTTCTTGCCTTCGGCTTCGGCGGCTTCGCGTGACGCGGTGCGCATCAGTGTTGTGCGCAGGGGTTTAAGCCCAGCGGCAACGGGCGTTTCCAGTATTACCGCGAAGCCGCCCCGCACTGCCCGAACGGTGAGAAAGGATTGCGCCGCAGTTGGAAGGCTAATCACGTTTTCGGCCATGTCGCGCCCCCTTCAAAACGGCAACGGTTCGTCGCCAGCGGCGCGCGGGCGTTCAATCGTAAATTCGAGGTCGCGCCCTTGTAGTAGAAGCAAGGCGCGAAGGGTTTCGCCAGCGGCGCGGGCTTCCATGGCGTTTGCAAATTCGCGCCGTAGCGCTTCGCCTTCATCGTGAAAAACCGAAACAAGCCATCGCCCGGCTTCGCACTTTATGTGCACCGCAAGCCAAGGTGCATCGCGTGCGATGCGCGCCGCGTTTTCGGCTTCGAGCGCATCGCGCACGATGCGGTCAGCTTTGATTAAGTCGGTTTCGGCAATATCAGCGGGATAATTCCGCAGCTCTTGAAAAGCGCCATCCATCCGCGCCATTGCATTTCGGATTCCCGCCTCATCCAAGCCCGCAATCGCGGTGCGGATGGTGGCAAGCGTGCGCGCGAGCGGATGCGTAAGCGCATCAAGGTCAAGGCGCGCATTGTTTTGAAAGTCAGTCATGGCGATAATTCCCGTTCGGTGCGTATCGGTCGTGTAGGTCGCGAAGCCAATCCGTTTGTTTCGGTGTGAGCGCGCGCCCGGTTTCCAGAAGGCGCGCAGCGGTTTCGATAAAGTCGGCTTGCCGGGGCGTGAGACGGTGAAGCGCAAAGGCCCGCAGGCGATGCACCATCGCGCGCAAGTCGGATGCGCCCGCGCGGTGCGGGTCGCCGTGCGCCGGTGCGTCATAGGGGGCTTGCGTGAGCCGTTCGGCTAAGTCGTGAAGATCCAGCCCGGCGCTATCGAGCGTGCGCCGTATCGCGCGCACCGTCGCCACCACTTCGCCGTCATGGTCGGACGCGAGCCGGGGCAAAAGCCGCCCAAGCCGCGCCCCGGTTTCGGGGGCAAAATCAGTGTGCATCGCCGCCCCCCCAGATGAGCCGGGCGAGAAGCGCCGCGCGGATAGGCGGGAGGCCAAGGGCGCGAAGCCGCCGCACGCGAAGTGCTGCAATTGCCTTTGCGTTATCGCCTTGCGGTGCTAGGTTGCGGGTGCCTTCCGTTGCCCTGCGAAACGGCATTCCCGCCCCGGACGCGCCCCCATGCGCGCCGGGGTGTTTTCGTTCCGTCATGGCATAGCCCCCGCATCCGCTGGAAAGGCGCGCACATCCATGATTTTGAAAGGGCGCGGTGCGAGCGCTTCGAGCGCGTCGGCAAGTTCCGCCGCCGTCATGTCGCGAAGGTTTTCCGCCAGTACTTTGGGGCGGGTTTTCGTCGGCTTGGCGGTCACGGAAAGCCCCAGGGTTCCAGTCTTTACGCGATAGCCCGGCGCGCTTTCGAGGCGGTCGCCATCCAGTGAGACGCGCGCCAGCACCTTCCAGCCCGGCGCGATGAATGCGCCCGCCAGCGCCAGCGCTTCGCCGTTGTGAGTGTGCGTCGTGAACCGGCCCGCGCATTCATAGCCCTGAAGGGCAAGAGCGGTGCGGCGTTCGGTGACAATCGCCACCGCAGCGGCAAGCTTCGCGGCAATCGACGGGGTGAGATTTTGAGGGGTGCGCGCGGCCATCATGCGCCCCCTTCCGCTTCGAGTTCGCGGCCTTCGCGTTCGAGCGCATCCGCGTGCGCAAGCATCGCGTCGGCTTCCGCGCGAAGCTGTTCGGCGGTTTTGCCGGAAAGCGCTTCGAGATGCGCGTCAACGTCGCTTTCGCGCCAGTACAATTTGCCGCCCAGCCGCAGGGGTTCCGGCAAGCGGCCTTCTGCTACGTCAACATAAACCGCAGAGCGTGAACGATTGCCCAGCTTCGACCGCAGTTCGGAGAAATTGAGGTATTTCATTACCACCATCCATTTGCATTTCGGATGGTGCGACGGTGCCCGGACCTGTCTAATTTAGGAATTGCGAGCGAATTTCAGAAATTAAATCGCAAGGCGTCAGCGGCCTTCCACACATCCCTTGCCGCTTGCGCGTCCGGGGCGCGGTATCCGCCGGAAGGGTTTTTGCGCCGGTCCAAAAGCCCTTCCGCAAAAAATGCTTCGGTGATAACCGCCCAGCTTGCGCCAGCTTCGCGGGCGTCGAGTGCGCGAAGATAGCCGAGCCATCTTGCGGGGTGCCGTCGCGTTTGAAGGGGCTTCCCGTGACGGCCTTTCTGTTCCCATATCAGCAAGTTGCGGGCTTGCGCCAATTGTGCTGGAAGGGGGCGGTTCAAGTCAAATATCACCGCAGTTTCATGCGCTTCCAATCCTAGCGGAAGTTTGCCCAGCGAGTGCGCCAGCAGAAACGCTTGCTCATCACTCAACACAACGCCAGCCCGCGATAGCAATTCTTGCAAGGTGCCACGAAAACCATTGTGTCCGGTGGCGTTGCCTTGCTGCGATTTAATCGCACCATCGGTCGCATAGGGAATTATCACTTCGCACGGCTGTTCCCCTATGCGCGGATTTGGAAGCGCCGAGTATCCGAAGCGGGCGCGGGCTTCCAAATCGACCATTGCGCAGAAGCCCGGTTCATTGGGGCGCAGGTGCGCCGCTGGAAAACCTTCCATGCCTGCATAGCGCCGCAAATCGCGATAGGTTTCTTCGGCCCGAGCGTCAAAATATTCCCGCAAGTCAGCGCGCCGCCGGTAGAATTCCCAGCGCCACCGGTTGAACGTCCAGCGCTTCACGTCGCCATATGCCGCCGCGTCGCGCCAGTCGGGAATGCCCCATTCATTTCCGGCCTGTGTCGCAATTGTCGCGATTGTCGCAACGGGGGGCTTGCCGGTTTTGCGCCCTGCCATCAGCCCGCCCCCGCCAGCCGCACCACCGCACCGGCCCCGCCCGTCACGTAATCCGCCCAGCGTTCCGATAAGGCGCGCCGTTGTTCCAGAAAATCCGTTCTGCGATAGGCGCGCACCACGCCGCCATCCACCATATGCCCGAGCATGGTTTCCGCGACTTCATGGGCCGCGCCCGTTGCTTCGGCCAACCACGTCCGAAGGCTTGTACGAAAACCATGCGGGCGCGCTTCAATGCCCCGCCGTTCCATCATCCGCCCTAGCGTCATATCCGATATGACGCCGCCGCGCGTGTTCGGGAAAAGGAAGCCGCCGCGTGCGAAGGGGCGCGCCGCTTCAATCACGCGAAGGGCTTCGGTGGATAGCGGCACGCGAAAATCCGTTGTCGCACCTTTCCGTCCTTTCATCCCTTCACCGGGCACAATCCACACATCGCCGTGAAGCTGTTCGAGCCGCAGATTGCGAAGCGGGTTCGAGCGCACGCCGGTTAAAATCAAAAGGCGCATCGCGAGATGTGTTATCGATGGTTCCGCCAAGCTGGCATAGAAGCCCGGCACATCAGCCCATGCCATAGCCGGTATGTGCTTCGCCACGTGCCGCGACTTTCCGAGAAGCGCTTTCGCCTTTTCGGGTGCCTGCAAATCCACATCCAAGCCCAGCGCCGCAGCGTGCCGCAGCACTATGCTAAGGCGGTTTAGCGCCTTGCGGGCGGTATCGGCCTTTGTGTGCCAGAGCGGGGCGAGCGCGTCGCGAATGTCGCGTTGGTCAATATCCGTAATCGGCACGCGGCCAAGCTTAGGCAGTACGTGCAATTCGAGCGGCGAAAGCCATCGGCCCGCCTTTCCATCGCCCTTTAATTCGGCCTTGCGGGCTTCGAACGCATCAGCCGTGAGGATAGCCAAGCTGATATCTTCGCGCCGCGCCGCGCGGGCTTCCGCCTCGCGTTCCTTCACCGGGTCGCGCCCGGCCTTGGCAACGTCGCGCCAGCGTTCGGCTTGCTTGCGGGCTTCGGCAAGCCCAAGCGCAGGATATCCACCCAAGCCCATTTCCCGCCGCCGCCCGTGAACGGTGACGCGCAAAACCCATTGAGCGCCGCCATCATCACGCACAACAAGCCAAAGCCCCGCACCATCACAGTATTTTCCCGGCGGTGCTTTGCGAAGAAATGATGGGGCAAGCCTGTTAAGAGCACGCATGTTCGATTTTCCCCATCCACCTATCGGGCATAGAACAGGCGGCCTCGCCTGCATCCACCCAAATATCCCCCTTAGGATAGTGGATACCCCCGAACACGGCAAGACAGTTTAGGACACTTAAGCCCATATTTCCCAAGGGTGGATGCGCAGGAAAAGACAGAAAAAAACAAATAAAAACAAGGGCTTGGTGCCTCTCCTGGGCACCAACACCCTCTCAGGGTGTTGATCCGCAAGGTTGTCATGTGGCTTCTTGAAGGACCTGCGGTCCTCTTCTCGCTTGGTGCTGATCGTTCGCGGTTGCCGGGTCCATACGTGCTGCCGAGATTAGATGGCAACCCTTTCCGGGACGTGCGCGACAAGTGACGGTCTTTTCGCCTTGGCGAGCCGCGCGAATGGCCAGGGGATCATTTTTCACAACCAGATTAGTTGAAGCCGGTTGAAGACCTGCGCTGCTGGTTGAGTTTCTGCCGGCATCGTGCATCATTCGAATGGGTGCATGGTGGCAGCGTTTCGTAAGCTGTCGAAGTGCGGGGGATATGATGCGTTATTTCACGTTTCTTGTCTTGTTTCTTGCAGCTTTCGGCACGCAAGCGAATGCTCAAGACATTGGTCAGAGGTTGGCGAACTGTCTCATTGCGCAGACTACCGGTTCTGACCGCGTTGCATTGGCGCGATGGATCGGTTTTTCCATCGCGGCGCATTCTTCGATCGCGAGATCAGTTGCGATTCCGGAAGACACGCTAGAGCAGTCAGACAAGCAAATCGCAAATTTAATGACCGATCTTCTGACGCAGAGATGTGTCGATGAAACTCGTGCCGTGTTCGCCGTTGGCGGGGATGCTGCCATGGAAAGCGCTTTTGATGCCTTGGGCAGAGTTGCAATGAGTGAGGTGATGCTCGATGAGAATGTGAATTCGTCATTGACCAGATTTCTGAATTATCTCAACGAATCCGAGTTCGAGGGAATAATGACCGATTGAAGAATCTTGATTATCATTTTGATTTAATTTCAGAAAACCGGCTTTTCCCGAAAATCCTGTGAGGTTTTCGAAAAATCGCCCGGCTTGCATGCAGGTCCCGAAAGTTCGAGGGCTGCCTTGGGCGCCACCGACACTCCGTATACCGGAGTGTCGGCTCATATCTCTCCCTTTACGTCCCGAAGCGCTCGTCCAGGAAGCGTCCGAACGCTGCCCAGGAGCGGGTGTCGGCGCGTTCCTGGTAGCGGGGGCCTCCGAAGACCGTGAAGGCGTGGTTGGCACCGGAATAGATCTCGACATCATAGGTCAGCCCGGCCGTCTCGGCATCTTCGATGAAGGCGGTGAGGTCGTCCATGCCGGGGTTCTGGTCAATGCCGCCATGCATGATCAGCAGGGGCGGGGTCGCGTCGGGCCAGGCGGGGCCATCGGGGAAATTGCCGTGGAAGCTGGCATAGCCGACGGCGTCGGGGATTTCCCCCGTGCGCGCCATGGCCAGTGTCACGGTGCCGCCGAAGCAATAGCCCATCACCATGATTGCGGATTCCTCGCTGTGGCGGCGCGCTTCGTCCAGAGCGCCCAGCATCAGGGTCTCCATGCGTTCGCGATCACCCAGCACGGCGCGTGTGGCCGCAATCCGCAACTCGGTCGTCTCGGGCCGGTTCCCTGCGCCATAGAGATCGACGGCGAAAGCGTCGAAGCCACGCTCGGCGACCATATCCGCCCGGCGGCGCTCATAATCGTCGAGCCCGTCCCAATCATGAACAATCAGAACCAGACCACGTGGATCCTGAGCGGCGGCGAAATACCCTTCGAAGCTCTCGCCGGCGACGTCATAGCGGATGTCTTGTGCGGCTGCTGCGCTTGCCATCAGTGCAAGAGCAGAGCCTGCCATAATCCAGGTTCGCATCGCAGATAACTCCCTTGCTATTCGTGAATTTTCAAATTGACGCGTTTCGAGCACGTATCCGTTTGCACGGTGGCGGCAACGCGTGTGTGCATCACAAGTCCGTGATATGCTTCCGCCTTTCCTGCATGCCCGCACCCGCGAACCGGCTCATCTTGATCTCTCGACCATACCGGCGGGCGCCATCAGCGTTTTGTCACCGCGCCCCGTCATGACGCCGGGGCCGCCTTGCGCTGGCGCAGGGCGCGCCAGCCGGGGAGGGCGAGGAGAACGAGGGCGCTGATCATCAGGGCGACCGCGATCGGATGACCCGTGAAAAAGGCTGTGAAGCTGCCATTGGTGATGATCAGGCCCTGGCGCAGGCTCATTTCGAGCGTCGGGCCGAGCACCATGCCGATCACCAGCGGCGCCATCGGGTAGCCCTGGCGTCTCAGGATGAAGCCGATCACCCCGGCAACCGCCATGACCAGCAGGTCGAAGGGATTGCCGCGCACGAAATAGACGCCGATGACGCAGAACACCGCGATCGCCGTCATCAGGAATGCCTCGCGCATGCGCAGAAGCGGCGCGGCGAGCCGCGAGACCAGCATGCCGAGCGGCAGCAGAATCAGGTTGATCAACAGGAAACCGGTGAAGATCGCGGCGATCAGGGTCGGATTGCTGGTCATCAGCCGCACGCCCGGGGTGACTCCGTGCAGCGTCAGCGTGGCGAGCATCACGGCGGTGATGGCGTCGCCGGGAATGCCGAGCGCCATGGTCGGAACCAGCGCGCCGCCCGTTACCGCGTTGTTGGCCGATTCCGAGGCGATGATCCCGTCCGGCTCACCCTTGCCGAAATCGTCCCGCCGCGGCGAGGAGCGTCGCGCTTCGGCATAGGAGATGAAGGCGGCCGTCGCGGCTCCCGTTCCGGGCAGGACACCGACGCCACAGCCGATGGCGATCGATTTGGCGAGTCCGCCGAGGCGCCCCTTCCAGGCGCGCAGCTTCGGCAGAACGATCCCCTCGAAGGCCACCAGAAGCGTGGCGCCATCGATCCGGCGCGAGGCGCGCAGCAGCACTTCCGACAGGGCAAAGACGCCGATCACCACCGCGAGCAGGTCAAGGCCGGCGATGAGATTGAAGAGGCCGAAGGTGAAGCGCCCTTCACCGGTGATCGGGTCCCCGCCCACGCTCGACAGAAAGATCCCGATCACGCCGGCGAGCAGCCCCTTGATCATCGAGCCCTCGGAAACCGAGACGATGCAGGTGAGCCCGAGCAGGATCAGGGCGAAGGTCTCGATTGGTCCGAAATTGAGTGCGAAAGCTGCGACCTGCGGGGCCGCGAGGATCAACATGATCGCCGAGACGATGCCACCGGCAACCGATGCCAATGTGGCCCAGCCAAGCGCCAGCCCGGCTTCGCCACGCTGCGACATCGGATAGCCGTCAAGGCAGGTCGCCGCCGATTGCGGCGTGCCGGGCGTGTTGATCAGAATGGCGGAAATCGATCCGCCATAGACCGAGCCGGCATAGATCGCGAGAACCAGAAGGATGGCCGGGATCTGGCCCATGCCGAGCGTGAAGGGCAGGATGATCGCCACGGCGACGGTCGAGCCGATGCCGGGCAGGGCGCCGAGGATGATGCCGAGCATCGTCCCCAGAATGAGGACTGCGACGCCCTCCAGCGTGAAGATGAGGCCCAGGGCCTGTGGCAGCAGTTCGAGCATATCAACCCCTTACAGCCACCAGAAGAAGGGTGATGCCGGCAGTGGCATCTTCAGAATCCGGTTGAACAGGATCAGCAGCACCGCCGGCGCCCCGATCGCGAAGGCGGCAATCGTCGCGACATGCCGCTGGCCGAGGGCGAGCAGCGACACCGTGCAGAAGGCGACGGAGGTGATGAAGAATCCCAGTCGGGTGAAGAGCACGGCATAGAGCACGACGGCGACGATCAGCGCGCCGATGCGCCATGCCGCGGGTTCCTGCGAGGGCGTGCCATGCCGGATCGCGGACGCGATTTCCATGAAGGCGAGCCCGACCCACAGGATCAGGATAATGCGCGGGAAGAAAGTCGGGTCGAAAGCCGGTGGCAGATCAGGGCTACTCCCGAACGTCGTCGCGAGAAGCGCTGCGCCGGTCAGGAACAGCGCGATCGCGACGAGTGCGCGCTCGTTCATCAACGCCAACATCGCAAACTCCAGGTAATCGCCTTGTCCGGCAGAGCCCAACTTGCCGGAGCGCGGGCTGATCGCGCCGCGCTCCGACCGGTTTTTCAGGGATCGGACTTCAGAGACCGGCAGCGTCGATCAAGGCGCCATTGGCTTCGTATTGCGCCCGGAAGAATGCGTCGAATTCCTCCGCGTCCTTGAAGTCGATCACCGTGTTCGTGCGCGCGGCAAAGGCCTGGAAGCCTTCCGAATTCACGGCCTGCTCACAGGCGTCGGAGAGCTGCGCCGTCACCTGCGCATCGACACCTGCCGGTGCGAAGAGACCGCCCCAGAGATAGAGCTCGTTCAAGGGCGCCTCGATACCGGCTTCCGCAGCCGTGGGAACATCAGGGAAGCTCTCGAGCCGGGTGTCGTTGAACACCAGGAGCGGGCGGAAATCGCCGCTGGCCATCAGCAATTCGGTATCACCGAAAAACTGGATGGTGCCTGCGGCCATGCCCTGCAATGCCGGGCCGGATCCCTGGAAGGGGAGGTGGCGCACCTTGTCGAGCACGCCGAGGCCGGAAAAGGCGGCGACCATGGTGAGATGCGTGATCGCGCCGGGCCCTGAGGAGCCGTAGAGATATTGCCCCGGGTTCTCCTCCACGGCGGCGACCACGTCCTCGATCGTCTCGAAGGGGCTGTCGGCATTGACGAAGAACAGGGTGGGTGAGGCCGCAACCGAGCAGATCGGTGTCCAGCTGTCGATGCCATAAGGCGCCTCGCGCACCTGTGGCTGGATCGTGGACACGGTGATCGACCAGTAGCCCAGCTGATAGCCGTCCGGACGCTGGCCCGCAAGCGCGCCCGCTGCTACCGTTCCGGAGCCACCGGCGGTATTCGAGACGAAGACGTCGCCATCGATGGCCTCGGCGAAGTGGGGCGCCAGGGCGCGCAAGAGCAGATCCGTGCCTCCACCGGCATTGAAGGGCACCACGAGATTGATCGGGCGCTCCGGAAAGGCCTGGGCGGCGGTTGCGCCCGTGAGCAGGGCGGCGCCCGCACCCAGTGCGCAAAGGTGTTTGCTGATCGACATGTTTTCCTCCCTCAAGGTGAATTCTCTTGATTGGTATCGTTATCAATTCAGATGATAACGTTGTCATTCGAGATTTCAACGATTAAACGAGGAGATTGAACGCCAATCCGGCCTTGGTGGTCGCACGGCTGGAGCATCCGATGAGGTGGCATGTCGGCCCCTGAGATTTCCCCGCCGACCGCGCGCGACGTCGCGGCACGCGCCGGCGTTTCGGTGATCACCGTGTCCCGCGTCATGCGCGGCGCGCCCAACGTCTCGTCCGCATTGCGCGAGAAGGTGCGTGTGGCGGCGCGAGCACTCGGCTATCGGCCCAATCGTGTGGCCGGTGCCCTGCGGGCGCGCGAGACGGATCTCGTGGCGGTGATCGTGCCCTCCATGAGCCACAGCGTGTTTCCCGAAGTTATCGACGGTATCGACCATGGTCTCTCCGGCACGCATTTGCGCACGGTGCTCGGCATCACCCATTACGACCAGGCCCGCGAGGCTGCGATCCTGCAGGATCTGATCGCCTGGAATCCGAGCGCGGTGATCATCAGCGGGCTGGAGCATCATCCCGAAGTACGGGCCATGCTCCATGCCGCGTCATGTCCGGTCGTCGAGGTGATGGATGTGGACGGGGATCCGATCGATCTCTGCGTCGGCACATCGCAATACGAGGCCGGGGAGCTGATGGCCGCCCATCTGGTGGAGACCGGGCGCAGGCGTATCGGCTATGTCGGTGCCTGGGGTGAGCGACCGGATCGCTCGCGCAAGCGCCGGGAGGCCTTCGCCGCAGCGCTCGCCCGGCGCGGGCTGGATCTCGCCGTGCATATCGAGGATGCGCCCTCGTCCCTGATTACCGGGCGTGCCGGCTGCGCTGCCATCCTCGCCGCGCGCCCTGACCTTGATGCCATCCACTTCGCGAATGACGATCTGGCGCTCGGGGCCCTTTTTCATTGCCGGGAGAACGGCATAGAGGTCCCGGATGACCTTGCACTTGCAGGATTCAACGGCCTCGAACTGGTGGAGATGATCACGCCGCGCCTGACAACGATTGCCAATCCACGCTTTGAAATGGGGCGGTGCGCCGCCCGTATGCTGCGCCGCCGGCTCGGGTCTTTCGATAAAGCCGCAACCGATCAGCCGCTTCCCGCCGGTGATGTCTGGCGTTTGCCTCTGGTGCTTGATCGCGGCGCGACCACCTGATTGGGGCTCACGGCAATTGTGAAACGGCTCAACAGCGGCTGTCACTTTCCTTGCCGCGTATCGCGTCAGCATCATGCTTGCGCGCCGTCTGCGCCAGAGCCGTGGCCAGGCGGGGGAAGTCCTGACGCGGGACCATGCCGGCCAGTGTCCGGGTATCGCCGGGCAGGCCGAGCTGATCGGCCGCATCGAGGGCGTGCCTGTCCAGAAACGGGTAGAGCTCGTCCCAGATCGTTTGCACCTCGCGGAAGAAGATATCGACCCCGACATCACCGAGCCCCTTGAACGCCTTGAGCCGCTCGCGCTCCGCCTGCGGCTCGGCGCCGGCTGTCTCGCGCAGGATGCGCAGATCACCCTTGTATTGCTCCAGCAGCATCTGCGCGCTTTCGCCGAGCATGCGCGATGTGCTCTCGTCATAGCGGGCGTAGCCGGCGCGGTTCAGCACCTCGGTGCGCTCTTCCCACGTGCTCTCCGCCATGGCTTGTGCCGTGCGCCACCCGGCTTCGCTGAGCGCGCGGGCGGCGGCGCAGGCGATATCGGCGTTGATGCGCGCGCTGAACAGGATCGAGGCCACCAGCCATCGAAAGAGCGGCGAAGGTGTGCCCTGTTCGATGGGAATGGAGAGTTTGTCACAGAAGGTCTGCCCGTGCCGCTGCATCAGCGCCTCGATGATCTTCTCCTGTGAGCGGGTCGTTTGCCGATTCGTATCCGCCATGGCCGCAATCTCCTGATCTCATCGCAGCCGCACCGTTCACGCAGCAGCCGGGTTGACCAGATTCGTCGCGAGTTCGCTCAGCTTGCGGTCTGCCTGCTTTTCTTCCTCGAGGACGTCCAGCAGGACGGGCAGGTCATCATGATAGCCCAACTGCCTCGCCCATGTGGCGAGCGACCCGTAAATGGCGATTTCATAATGCTGCAGCCGTTGCGCCGAGGCGATCAGCGCCGCATCCCGCGATTGTGGATCATCGATCATTGCCGCCCATTTCTGCGCTTCGGCGAGGAGTGTACCCATCGACTGATCCCGATGCGCTTCGCCGTCGCTTCCGTGCCGTGCCAGAATGCCATCCAAGCGCTCGCGATGGGAGCGGGTCTCGCCCACATCCTCGTTCAGCATTCCCGCCAGAGCGGCGTTCGTCGCGCGCGATGCCAGTTGCGGAAGGGCCTGCGTCATCAGCTCTTCCGCCGAGCGGAGTTCCTGCAACTCGGCAAGATAGATATCGTTGAGGTTTGTCAGAGCGGCTTCAGCCATGGCGCTTGTTCCTTTCGGTTCGGGGCAATCTGGTTGCCAACGCACGGCGGCAACAGCTGTTCCGGCGCTATCGGACGCGCGCTGCGCGCGACCGCGCATGATGGTTCCCGCAGGCCTCGCAGCGGAGGACGATTGCCTCCTCGGCGCTTCTACTGATTGAGCGCCTTCTCCAGCGCATCGATGGGGGTCGCATGCTCGTTGATCCGCGCCCAGGGATCGTCCTTCGCGCCGAGGCGGCGGAAGATGTTGCTCAACGTGTAGCGCTGCGGATGCATGTCACCGGCCAGCGCCTCGTCCCAGTCGAGCGGCGTGGCGATCGGTGCGCCGGGAAGCGGGCGCACGGCGTAGGGCGCCACCGCCGTCTGGCCGTAGGCGTTGCGCCCGATATCGAGATAGACCCGGTCACCGCGCTTCGCCTTGCGCTGTTCGGTGGTGAGATCATCCTGATGGGCCTTTGCCAGATGCGCGGCGAGCCGGTCGGCGCAACCCCTGACCGCGTCGAATGGCGCTGATCGGTCGAGCGGCACCACGACATGCAGGCCTTTCGAACCGGTGGTCTGGACGAAGCCTGGGATCTGCGCATCGTCAAGAAGCCGGCGCAGCTGGCGTGCGGCCATCTGCACCTTGCCGAAATCATCATCGGACGGGTCAAGATCGATGATCAGCCGGTCGGGCCGGTCGATCGCGTCGATCGTCGAGAGGCCGAGATGGGGTGTGATGCAGCCCTGATTGGCCAGATAGACGAGCGACGCGGCATCGTTGGCGATCACCTGTCTGAGGCTGCCGCCTTCCTTGTCGAGCGTGGCCCGTTCGATCCAGTCGGGGAAATGGTCGGGCGCTTCCTTCTGGAAGAAGCCATCCGCATCGATTCCGTCGGGAAAGCGGTGCATGGTCAGCGGGCGTCCGCGATAATGGGGAATCGCGATTTCGGCGATGCGTCGATAATAGTCGACGAGATCACCCTTGCTGATCCCGTCTTTGGGGAACAGTGTCTTGTCCTGGTTCGAGAGGCTGATCGCGCGCCCGTCGATGTGAATATCCTCGTCACTCATGAGCCCTCGGGAGTTTCGCGCACGACATCTCCCGCCTCCTTGTCACGACGCAGGCCGAGAAAGCGCGGATGGCGCAGCTTGCCATCCCGCGTCCATTCCGTGAAACCGAATTCACCCACGATATCGGGCGTGACGAAGGTCGCGTCAGCCTCGTCGACCGGGTCATCAAAGGGCGCGGTCTTGCGCACCTGCCCGTCGAGCTGCCGCCGGAAATCCGTGAGGAAGGCCTCATTGAAGCCGGTCCCGACCTTGCCGGCATAGCGCAGGCTGTCACCTTCGTAATAGCCGACCAGCAACGCGCCGAATCCCTTGCGGGTCCCCTTTGGCGCCGTGAATCCCCCGATGACGAGTTCCTGACGGCGGTCGCATTTGAATTTGAGCCAGTCGCGGGAGCGGCTGTGGCGATAGCCGCTCGCGGCATTCTTGGCGATCAGCCCTTCCCAGCCGCGCGAACAGGCCTCGTCGAAAAAGGCTTCGCCATCGCCATTGCGGTGCGGGGTGTAGCGCAGCGGATCTTCGAAACGCAGTACGTGCCGGAGCAGGCTCTTGCGGGTGCGCACGGCCAGATCGTCGAGGCTGTAGCCATCGAGATGGAGGATGTCGAAGAGGTAGAAATACACCGCCACACCGCTGTCGCGCGCCTCCTGCGGATCACTGATCCCCATGCGCTGCTGCAGACGCGAGAAGCTGGTGCGCCCTTGCTCGAAGGCGACGATCTCGCCATCGACGACGAAATCCCGGCCCGCCTGCTTGGCCAGCGTGTCGATGATCTCGGGATAGGTTTCACCGATATCCTTGCGGTTGCGTGTGAGCAGCCGGATGCGGTCACCGTCACGAAAACACAGGGCGCGCTCGCCGTCGAGCTTGCGCTCGAAGATCCAGTCCGGATCACGAAAGCGCTCATCGGTGAGCGTGGCCAGCATCGGCGCGGTCCAGTCCGGATGCGGCTGTCGCGCAAGGCGCTCCCGCTCCTGCGCCGACAGCCTGTCGCGCCACTCCGTCATGACGCGTCGTCCGCGTCGCCATCGCCTTCCTGTCGCCTGACCTGCGCGATCGTGCGCCCGCTGAGGACGGATTCCGGTTGCGTCGAGACCGGATTGCGGCGCGCATCGGCGGCATCGTCATCCATTTTCACGAGCAGCCATTTCTCGTCATCACCGGTATCGGTGCGTTGCAGGGCGTATCCGCCCGAGATCTTTTCGCCTTCCAGGTGCATGAGCAGATGCCCCTGTTCGAGCGCCTTCTCGGCAGGAACGATCCCGTCATCCTTGCGGGTGATGTTTTCCCAGGTTCCGCGATCCCAGACCAGAACGGTCCCGGCACCGTATTCGCCTTCAGGAATCACGCCCTCGAAATCGGCATAGTCGCGCGGATGGTCCTCGGTGGGCAGGGCCAGGCGCTTGTCGCGCGGATCGGTGGAGGGGCCCTTCGGGATTGCCCAGGACTTGAGCGCGCCGCCGACATTGATGCGAAAATCGTAGTGCAGGCTGGAAGCGTCGTGCTTCTGAATGACGAAGATCGGTGCATCGTCTTTCGCTCGGCGCCCGGCTTCCGGCTCCGGGGTGTTCGAGAAGTCGCGTTTCTTCGTATAGTCCCGGCTCATCCGTGATGGTCCTCCCTCGATTGCCCCGCCCGCACCAGAAGAGGTGTGATGGACCGGCTCGCCCTGCCAGGCCGGTCTCACAGATTACGTTTGCCAAGTCTTGAACGTCACACAGGCGCGTGCTGTTCCAAACCGGAATCCACGCGTTCGCGATACTCCTTACAGGCACCCGGCAGCCGAAAGATCGTCCGTACCAATCTCGGGCGCATTCTCGATGACACGCTTGGGAGCGTGGAGAATGAACAGGTCCATGCCCGTGACGACTTCCAGCACCTGCCATGTTACGGCGATCCCATCCTCGCCGATCCCGAAGAAAACGCCATGATAGATCGAAGGTGTTTTCCCCATGATCGGAAAAGCCTCATCGCCGCTCTCCGGCCAGAGGGGATCTTGCGACCGGTCCTGGTATCCGCCGCTTTGGGAGAAACGCCATGACCGCCTCCATCCGGAAGATTAGCAGGGAGCAATTGCGCTCGCGCCTGTGGTTCGACAATCCCGACAATCCGGGCATCACTGCGCTCTATATCGCGCGCAATCTCAATTACAGCCTCGCCGGCGCGGAATTGCAGGGCAGCAAGCCGGTCCATCTCAACGCGATTGCGCGGCATGTCGGCGTGCCGCTCGATTGCACGGATCGGGGGCGCGTCGGTTTCGAGATTCCGCTGCTGGTCGACATGCAGCCCGCCGGGGCCTTTCCCGGCGAAAAATGTTACCGCACCGGGGTCCGGTCCGGCACATCCGGTACGGCTCGTGACGTGGCCGCACCGGGTGCCCGCGAGGCTGCGCCCTCCCGGGTCAAGATGATCGCTGAGCGTTTCGGGGTGACGCCTTTCTCCGGCAAGAGCATGAAACGCAGGTGCACGGACCGGGCCGCACCGAACGGACAAGCAAAGCTCAGCCCGACCGCCCGGCAAGATGGGCTGTGAGGATCGCATCGAGGCTCTCGTCGGCGGTAATGATATCGCCCAGCGGGTGATGCGTAACGAAACGGCGCGGCCAGCCGGTGACGATGCGCGTAATGGCCGGATCGGGGTCGATCGTGACGAGACGTGCGGTGTTGCTTCCCGCGATGCGCTCCAGCGCGGCGATGAAATCGTTGACGCAGACGGTGAGGGCCGGCTGGTTGACGGCGCGGCTGGCTCCGAATGCCGTAGGCGGCGCGTCGTGCAGCCGCACGAGACTGCGCGCCGCCCGCTGCACCGAAACGATCGGGAAGGGTGTCGATCCATCGACCGGCGCGGTGACGGCGCGTCCCGCCAGCGGTTCGCGGGCGAGGCCGGAGACCATGTCGGAGACCGCCCCGGTGGGTGCGCCGGGGCGGATCACGACGATCGGAAGCCGCAGGGATCGTGCATCGACGAAACCGCGGCGGCTGTAATCATCGAGCAGGCGCTCGGTAACGGCCTTGGCGGTGCCGTAAGAGGTTTGCGGCGTCTGCACTTGATCATCCGCCACGACCGGCGGCAGCTCACCGCCGAAGACTGCAATCGAGCTTGTATAGATAAACTTCGTCCGCTCTGCGCGCAGGCGCAGGAATTCGAGCATGCGTAGCGGCAGGTGGAGATTGACGGCCCAGCCCTGCGCCAGATCCTGCTCGGCCTCGACGGTCAGGCTCGCGGCGAGGTGGAAGGTGGTATCGGCGCGAAAATCCATCACCTGCCCGAGGTAGTGCTCGTCGCACATGTCGCCCGCCATGGCGCGGATCATGAAGGGGGCGGATGGCAGTTGCGCCGGCACGACCCTGTCGACGAGCAGGATCTCCTCTATCGCGCGCACCCGCCCCTCGCAATCGGTGAGCGTGCCCTGTGCGATGAGTTCCTGCGTGAGGCTGCGCCCGATCAGCCCGAAGGCGCCCGTGATCAGAACCCGCATGATCTTTCCTCCCCGTTCTTCCCGATTGTTGGTTTCGTGATAATGACCCCGTTGCGCCACGCGGGGCGGATTTGCCCCGAGCGGTGCGCATGTCGTGATGGGAGGTGCCCGTGCCGAGCCGAGCCCGAACGCCGCGTTCCGAGCGGGGCGCATGGCGCAAGACCGAGATCGTCGAGGCGGCGGCGCATTGCTTCATGGAGCGTGGTTACCACGCCACCGGCATCGACGATGTCGCGCGCAGGCTCGGCTGCACCAAGGGCCGTATCTACCATCACTATGCCAGCAAGACCGATCTCTTCTTCGCCGTGCATCGCGAAGGCATGGCGCGCCTCTTCGCCGCCCAGGAGGCGATCCTGCCCTTGCCGGACGACACCCTCGAAGGGCTTGCGGCGATGCTGCACGCGCACGCGCGGGCCATGCTCGAACACCATACCTACGAGACCGTCGTTGCGCAGGGCGTGCAGGTGCATCGCTTCGAGGCGACGACCCCGGACCAGCGCGAGACCATGGCGGCCCTGATCGCCGAGCGTGACCGCTTCGAGGCCTTGTTCACGGATCGGCTCCGGCTGGGGATCGCGCAAGGCGAGATCCGCGAAAGCGACGTCCCGGTCACGGTGAAGATCCTGCTCGGCGCGCTGCAATGGTCGATCATCTGGTATCGTCCGCGCCCCGACGATGATGCGGCGCGGCGCACCGATCTCGCAGCACGCATGGTCGCGCCGCTGGTCGAAGGGCTGCGCCCGCCGGTCTGAGCGACAGGGGAGGCGGTTCGCATGGCGGCTATAGCGGTAAGCGCGTCGCGTCATGAGAAGCGCCTTAGCATGTTCGCATTGACAGAAAAACCTACCGAGTAGTATGTTTTTTTGCATGCCGGGGCGGAGCATGCTGCGAGCGCCTCGCGGGCATCCGCCTGCTTCCCGTCACATCCACCCACCGACCGTTTCCGAAAAGGACCAACCCGTGAGCGACACGGCTTCCCCCGAGCGCGCCGACCGCGCCGGCACCCCAGCCAATCACCGCGGCACGACCGCCGATATCTGCATCATCGGGGCGGGATCCTCGGGCATTACCGTGGCCAAGGCGCTGAAGCAGCAGGGCCTCACCTTCGATTGCTTCGAGAAGGGGTCGGATATCGGCGGGATGTGGCGTTACGAGAACGATAACGGTCTGTCTTCCTGCTATGCCTCGCTGCATATCGATACCAGCCGGCCCAATCTCGGCTATTCGGATTTTCCGATCGATCCGGATATGCCCGACTTCCTTTCCCACGCCCAGTTCCTGCGCCATCTCGAAGCCTATGCCGATCATTTCGGCATCCGCCCGCTCGTCAGCTTCAACCGCGAAGTCGAAGCGATCGAACCCGTGGAGGGACGCTGGCGCGTGCGCCTCGCCGACAGGCAGGAGCGCGAATACGGCCATGTCATCGTCGCCAACGGGCACTTGTGGGACCCGCGCATGCCCGATTTCGCGGGCGATTTCGCCGGTACGCAGCTGCATTCCCATGACTATCGGCGTGCAGATCCTTTCGAGGGCAAGCGGGTTCTGGTGGTGGGGCTCGGCAATTCCGCCGTGGATATCGCGGTCGATCTGTCGAAGCGGGCGGAGCATGTCTGCGTCTCGACGAGGCGCAGCGCGTGGGTAATGCCGAAATATCTGTTCGGGCGCCCGATCGACCAGGTCTCGGGCGCGCTGGCGCGGAGACTGTGGCTGCCGACCCCGATGATCCGTCGGATCATGAGTCTGCTGGTGCGCTTCGCCCAGGGGGATCAGCGCCGGTTCGGCCTGCCGCACCCGCAGCACCCGATGTGGCGCGAGCATGCGACGCTCAGTCAGGAACTCCTGCCCGCCATCGGCCATGGCCGGATCTCGGTGAAGCCGAACATCGCCCGTCTCGACGGGGATGCCGTGCATTTCATCGATGGCAGCCGCGCACCCTTTGACGCGATCATCTACGCGACCGGCTATCGCACCAGCTTCCCCTTCCTCGCCCGGGAGGTCTTCGACCCGGATGCGGAATCCGGGCGGCTCTATCGCCGCATGCTACCCCTGGGGCACAACGGGCTGATCTTCGCCGGGCTTGTGCAACCGATCGGCCCGACGATCCCCCTCGTCGAGATCCAGGGGCAGTGGATCGCGAGGGCTCTCGGCGGCGGCATGACGCTCCCCGATGCCGCGACCCGCGCGCGGGAAGTCGAGGACCATCTGCGACGCCGGCGCGAGACCTGGCTCGATTCTCCGCGCTATGCTCTTGAGGTCGATTACCGGCATTATGCCGGGCAGCTGCGCGCGGACATGCAGCGCGGCGCGGCAGGGGCATGAGCCGGAGCGCAATTCATTCCCAGGCGTGTCCGCGCGCGCGGACCGACGGCACGGCACAATGAGCGCGACCATACCCCGGGGGATCCCCGGCGACGGGCGGCTTTGAAAACTGATCGACGGGCAGTTGGAAATCTTTCGGATTGAACGTGGTCTTCAGTTCGGAGGCGAAACGATAAGTCGGTTTCCGAACTTTATTTTTGCCCGCAGGTTTAGTCATGAGAAGTTTGATGGTGTATTCTTGTCCCAAATGTGGAGGGACGAGCTATGGGCCAAGTTCATTCCGGGATCGTCACAATGACAACGGTGTCCCGTCAAGCAATAAAGCATCGTCAAGACAGCCTGAGTGTGCTGGCCAAGCGATAAGGGATCAACCCGAAGACGGCCATGTTCATGCGATATAGATGCTTGACGGCTGATTGGCTGGGGCGGCAGGATTCGAACCTGCGCATGGCGGTACCAAAAACCGCTGCCTTACCGCTTGGCTACGCCCCAAAGCGCCGAACGGGGCGGAACATAGTGAGGTGCGGCGTGCTTTGCAACGCTTTTTGCGTGCCGTAATGGATCATCCTTAAATTGTATGGGCGCTCCGGCAGAGGGCGCCTCTGTATCGGTAGAATTCGTCTGGCGCACGGCGCCCCGGGAGCGATAGCGCGGAGGCCCTCTGGATGCGTCTGGCTTCCCCCGGGGGAAAATCCTCATGAATCTTGCGAGCTTGCCCTTGCGTCATGTTTTCACGTCGGCTTACTCTGCGGCAGCGCCGAAGCGGGACGCGACCGGATCTGCGGTCGCCTCTGCCCTAGCTGCGAAAGTGTAACGAATCACAAGGGTTCTCTCATGAGCTGTCCCGAGTGAGTGGGCGTTCGCACGGGGCAGGGTTTTTCGTTCGGACCAGGGAAAATGTGCCCGCAGTGAGATTCGCTGGCGGGCACGCTGTCTTGCCGGGCTGCCGTGAGGTGGGTTCGGGAGCAATCCGGCTGCTCTTCTCCTGAAGAGGCGAGCCGGATTGAGGGAAATCATGAGGAGAACAGGGATGAAAAGAAGGTTCACACCATTGGCTCTGGCGGCAGCGTTGCCGCTGACCATGATGGCGACGGCACCTGCGCTGTCGGCCGATCTGGAGATCGGCCTCAGCTCGGAGCCGTCCTCGATGGACCCCCACTTCCACAATCTGGGGCCAAACAACGCGCTGCGTCAGCACATCTTCCAGTCGCTGACCTATTCCGACGAGAACATGCTGATCCAGCCCTCGCTCGCGACCGAGTGGGAAGCGACGGGCGATACGACGTGGGAATTCACACTTCGTGAGGGCGTGACCTTCTCGAATGGCGATGCGTTCTCCGCGACCGACGTGATCTACTCGATCTGCCGTGTGCCCATGGTCGAAGGTTCGCCTTCCTCCTTCACCAGCTTCGTGCGCGATATCGTGGGCGTCGACGTGGATGGCTCGACCATCGTGTTCACCACGGACGGCCCGTCTCCGCTGCTCCCGACCAACATGTCGTCGGTTGCGATCCTGAATGCATCGCTCTATGGCGGTGACAATGTCGAATTCGATGCGGAAGGCTGCGCCAACATGGGCGATCTGCCGGCATCGACGGATTTCTCCAATCCCGAGACGGCCATCGGCACCGGGCCCTACATCCTGACCTCCTTCGCGCCGGGTGACCGCATCGAGATGGCCCGCAACGCGGATTACTGGGACGGTACGCCGACCTGGGATACCGTGATCCTCCGTCCGATCGCGAACCCCGGTGCGCGCGTCGCGGCGCTTCTCGCCGGCGATGTCGATGTCATCGAAACGCCGCCGATCCAGGATTTCGACTCGATCCGCGAGGCCGGGTTCCAGATCGATCAGGGCTTGTCGAACCGTGTCATTTATCTGCACATGGATAGCGGCGAAGAAGTGCCCCCGGGCGTGTCCGGCACCGACGGCGTCAATCCGTTCGCCGATGTACGCGTGCGTGAGGCGATCTCCAAGGCGATCAACCGCGATGCCATCGTCGAGCGCGTGATGGGCGGCGTGGCCGTGCCGGCGGGCGAGCTTCTGCCTTATCCGCTGTTTGGTACCCGCGAAGATGCCGAGCCGGAGGTGTATGATCCCGAGCGTGCGGCCGAGCTCCTCGAAGAGGCAGGCTTCGGTGACGGTTTCGAGATCGTCCTGTCGTCTCCCAACGACCGCTACATCAACGACGAGCGTGTGGCCCAGGCCGTGGCGCAGTTCCTGTCGCGGATCGGCATCCGTACGGGTGTCGATGCGATGACGGCCTCGACCTTCTTCTCCAACCGCAACAACCATGAATTCGGCATGTGGCTCGCCGGCTGGGGTGCGGCTTCAGGTGAGATGGCCAACCCGCTCACCGCTCTCGTGGCGACACGTAATCCGGATACGGGCATGGGCTCGACGAACCGTCAGCGCTATTCCAATCCGGAAATCGACGCGCTCGTCATGGAAGCCCGCCGCACCGTCGATGACGATGCCCGCGAGGAAATCCTGCAGGAGGCCTCGATCATGGCGATGGAAGATTACGCCACCGTCCCGCTCCACTTCGAAGTCACCCCCTGGGCCTTCACGAATGATCTGGAACTGACGCCCCGGGTCGATCAGTACACCATCGCGATGATGGTGCGCCCGGCGGAGTGATCTCTCGCCCGCGAGTGTGCGTTCGGGCCGGCAGCTCATCTGGCTGCCGGCCCTTTTTTGTGCGCCGAGCTCCTGCTATGAACCGGGAATGCAGACGAATCTCTATTTCGGATACGGATCCAATCTCGATCGTGAGGATTGGGGGCGCTTTTGCCAAAGGCGCGGGTTCGCCCCCGATTGCGTGACCCCGCTCGGGCCGGCATGGCTTCCAGACCATGCGCTGGTGTTCAATTACCATTCACCGCGGCGTGGTGGCGGCGTTCTGAACGTCCTGCCGCAGCCCGGGGCGATCGTCTCGGGATGGCTTTTTCGCTATAACGAGGAGGGGTTGCACGCGCTCGATGTGAAGGAGGGCGTTCCCCATGCCTATCGCCGCGAGCAGGTGGTCGTTCTCGACGATGCGCATGAAGAACACCGCGTGCTGACCTATCGCGTGATCGAGGAGAATACGGAAGACTTCGTCACACCGGCAACCGAATATCTCGCGATCTGCCGCCGGGCGCGCTCGGTGCTGGGGATCGACGCGGGCATTCTGGAAGAGGCCGTGCGCGGGCAGGGCGGTGGCGCCTGTCACAGCGTCTTCGTCTATGGCACCTTGATGAGTGGTGAGCGCAGACACGATCTGTGGCGTGACGCGCCCGGTCTGCTCGACGTCGCGCCGGCGGAGGTGCCGGGGCGACTCGTGGATTGCGGGGCCTATCCCGGCCTCGCGCCCATTCTCGACGCGGATGACCGGGTGCGCGGTGAATTGCTGCGTTTCGAGACGCTCGGCGGGCTGATCGATGCCATGGACGCCTATGAGGACTTCGCCGGCTATGGCGCGAGCGGCAACCAGTATCGCCGCATCCCCGTCGAGGCGCGGACGGGGCAGGGGAGCGCACATCCCGCCTGGGCCTATCTCTATCTGGCCACAGACGGATTGCCGCCAATCGCCGGCGGCTGCTGGCGTACGCACAGGACGCGCGCGCTCTGACGCAGCCCCACCGCTCTCACACGATCCCGAACGTCTCCATCCAGCCGAAATCATCCTCGGTGCGGCCCGTCGGTTTGTATTCGAGGCCGACGGGGCCGTCGTAGGGGGAGGCGGCGATGGCTGTGCGACCTGCGCTGGGTCCAACAGGCCTCCATCGTCAAAATGGCAGCCTGCAATAATGCAATTTTTTATTGCCTTTCTAGGCGAATCACGTTTTGATCTGTTTAAGAGCCCGACCCGAAAAGAGTTGAGTGATTTCAGTCAGTTGTGATTCTGTTCGGTTGCGACACTGAACGAGGATCAC
>Ga0076929_100339_pt1 | contig 53613 bp, 50 predicted proteins | sample HotLakConUCCSL28_FD_87104 | JGI IMG/M metagenome (GOLD analysis project Ga0076929, IMG submission 87104) | Hypersaline microbial mat communities from Hot Lake, Washington, USA - Hot Lake Consortium UCC-SL28 (version 3) (version 3) | ecosystem: Environmental > Aquatic > Thermal springs > Hot...
GCGATGATCGCTTTGGCGCGCGCGATCTCCTGCGCCGTGGGTGCGAAGGTCTCGTTGATCACCGGCACCTGCGCCGGATGGATCGCCATCTTGGCCACGAAACCGTCCCGGCGCGCGTCACGACACTCTGTCGCGAGGCCTTCGAGATCGCGGAAATTGGTATAGACCGTATCGATCGCATCGACCTCCGCTGCGCTGGCTCCCATCAAGGTAAGCGAGCGGGCGAGGCGGTAGGGGTCGGTATAATGCCCGTTCGCGTCGCGGTTGCTCTCGGAGCCCAGATCGGCGGAGAGATCCTCGCCGCCCCAGGCGATCCCGGTCAGGCGATGGCTGGCGCCGCGAAAGCTGCCCAGCGCGAAGACGCTGCGCGCGGTCTCGGTCCCGATCGCCATGATCTTCATGATACCGTCTTCGAGCCCGTATTCCGCCTCGCGCACAGCGATCATCGCGGCGAGATGCGCGACGTCGCTGCCGCCGCAGGCCTTGGGCTGGACGATACCGTCCGGGCACAATTCCATCACCGCATCGAGATCGGCTGCGGTATGGCCCGATGCGAGATCGTTGACCCGCACGAACAGCCGCGGGCGGTTCTCGGTGCTCTTCGCTTCGCGCAAAAAATCCGCCGTCACCTGCCGGGCGTTCTCCTTGGCCGAAGGCGCGACGGAATCCTCCAGATCGATGATCAGGGCGTCGGCACCGCTACCGAGCCCCTTCCCCATCTTGCGGGCGCTGTCACCCGGTACGAACAGATAAGACCGCATCCTCTCACGCCTCCCGCTTGCGCATAAAGGCCTGGCGGCGGCACTCGGCGACGAGGGTCCCGTCCTGCTTGTAAGCGCGATGCATGAAATCGACGATGCCAGCATTCGGGCGAGAGCGGGATTCGCGCTTGGCCGCGATCTCGGTCGTGCAATTGATGGTATCGCCCTCGAAGAGCGGGGCCGGGAATTTCACGTCGCTCATGCCGAGATTGCCGATGGTGGTCCCCACTGTGGTGTCGTTCACCGAAATCCCGATCATCAGCCCGAGCGTGAACAGCGAATTCATCAGCGGCTGGCCCCATTCGGTCTCGGTTGCGCAGAAATGCGCATCGATGTGAAGCGGCTGCGGATTGAGCGTCATGTTGGAGAACAGCATGTTGTCCATCTGTGTCACGGTACGCGTGAGACGATGGCGGATGACCTTGCCCACTTCGAAATCCTCGAAATAGAGCCCCCCGCGCGGATGTGGCGTCGATGCGTTCATGCGTGTTTCCTCCTGATTCCGGTGCATTGTCGCGTCCCGGTTGTGGCGCGTGGTGATCTTAGCGTTTCATTTACCATGAACAGGCCATGCTCCCGAATGCGGTCGCCCCCTCGCCGGCCGCGCCTTTCGACCGAACCGATTGGACCGGCATGTTCCTGTTCACCACGCCCGCACAGCCGCAAACCGCGTCCGACGGCAACGTGGTCGATGCGATTCGCCGCGGTGCCGCAGCGACAGGTTCCGATTTTGACTATCTGCTGAAGACCGCGCAACGCGAATCAGCGCTCGACCCGCAAGCGCGCGCGCCCACATCCTCCGCCACCGGCCTGTTCCAGTTCATCGAACAGACCTGGCTCGGCATGGTGAAGAGCGAAGGCCCCCGCTTTGGCCTGGATGAGGAAGCCAGGGCGATCTCGCGCGGCACCGACGGTCAACTGAGCGTTTCCGATCCCGCCCTGCGCCGTGAGATCCTCTCCCTGCGCGAGAATCCGGGCGTTGCGGCCAAGCTCGCCGGGGCACTGACGCAAAGCAATGGCGCCCATCTGGCGAACGCGCTGGGACGCGAACCGCGCCCCGCTGACCTCTATGTCGCTCACTTCCTCGGGGCGCGCGGCGCCGTGGATCTGATCGATGCCGCGACGCGCGATCCCGCACGCTCCGCCGCTGCCATGTTCCCGCAGGCGGCCAGGGCCAACCCCTCCATCTTCTTCGATCACGGGGGTGCCCCGCGCGGCGCAGGCGAGGTCTACGGATTGCTGGCAGCGCAACACGAGAAGCTCTCGCAGACGCGCATTGCAGCCGGCGGATCCGCACCCGCCGAAAGCGACGAAACCACGCGCATGCCCGGCCCCGCCTTCCATGGCCTGTTCCAGTCCGGCGGGCCCGCCGGCACCGTGTCGCAGGAAGTGGCCCGGCTCTGGACATCAGGGCCCGGGACACGCGAGGCCGCACCAGCGCCGACGCTGTTCTTCCCGCGCGCGGATGGCGGCACCATGGGGGCTGCGGATTCGATACCCGCTGCCGCCGTCACGGCTGACCGCAATACCGATGCCGGCGTGCCGTTGCCGCCGCGCCGCGACGAGCGCGCGCTTGCGACCCGCCCGGCCCCGCTGGACCTGGCAGGCTTCACCATGGGGAGAGGAACCCGATGATCGTCCGCCGTTTTCTCCTCTGGGCCCGCTCGGCGAGCCCGGGCGCGCGTGCAGAGGCGATCAGCGCCCTGGCGCGCAGCTACCTCTATTCCGATCTCGATGCGCAGGACCTGCGCGATGCCGAGACGGCGCTCACGGCCATGCTCGACGATCCCTCACCGCTGGTGCGGCGCGCGCTCGCGGAGGCACTGGCCAATGCGCCTGACGCCCCGCGCCATGTCGTCGTCGCACTCGCCAATGACCAGCCCGATATCGCCGCCTGCGTCCTGGCCCGTTCACCACTGCTTTCCGAGGCGGATCTTGTCGATTGTGCCGCTTTGGGCGATCGCTTCACCCAGATCGCCATCGCCCTGCGTGTGCGTGTCACGCCGCCCGTCTGCGCAGCGCTGGCCGAGATCGGCGCCGCCGATGCCCTGATCGAGCTCGTCGACAATCCCGGCGCGGAAATCCCGCATTCGGCCTATGCCCGCATGCTCGCACGCCATGGCGATGTGGCCGATCTGCGCGAGGCCATGCTGGCGCGCCCGGATCTGCCTCTGCCGGTCAGGCAGTCGATCGCGGTCGCCGTGGCCGAATCGCTCCGGCTGTTCGTGCAGGAGCGCGGCTGGATGAGTGCCGAGCGGACTGAACGGGTGACCCGCGAGGCCTGCGAGAAGACGACCATCGCCCTGTCGGACCGGGTCGATCCGGCCGATGTCGTCTCGCTCGTCGGCCATCTGCATGCCAGCGACCAGCTGACCCCGGCCCTGATGCTGCGCGCCGTGCTCTCCCACGGTCTCGCCTTTGCGGAAGCGGCCTTTGCGGAGCTGGCGGACATCCCGCCGGCGCGTGCCTCGGCGCTCCTGCAGGATCGGCGCGGCGCCGGCTTCCCGGCGCTCTATCGCAAGGCGGGGCTGCCGCCCGGCCTGTTCCCGGCCTTCGACGCCGCACTCTCGGCCCTGCGTGAACCGGCAAGGGACGGCGCGGCAGCTGGGCTGCATCTGTCGCGAAGGATGGTCGAGCGCGTCCTCTCGGCCTGCTCGCAGCTTCCTGCCGACGAGGCCGGCAAGCTTCTGGCCCTGTTGCGCCGATACGAGTCGGAAGCCGCCCGGGAAGAGGCCCGCGAGATGTCAATGGCAATGGTCGATGACGCCGCCCTCGACGCGGCGCTGGGCCATGTGGAAGAGGGCATCGCCCGCGCCATCGCAGTGCGCTCACGCCTTGCTGCCTGAAACCGGCATCAACCTGCCGGTGCGTATGACAACATGAACACTGCTGCAAATGGCAAAGTAAATACTTCATTGAGACAAGCCAATACATTGAAAATTAATTTATCTTGCAATGATAAATTAATATCGCGGCATTACGTAGCGGAAGTATCGCTCGATACAGCCATCTCCGGAGATGCCGCATGTTCCGCTCCAACCTCCGACGCTGCGCTTCCGTCAAGGCACAGGGTTGCGCCGCCCTTCGCACATGCCTGCTCGGCTTTCCTGCCGCCCTCGCCCTCGCCCTCGCCCTCGCCCTCGTCATCACATCCCCCGTCGATGCGCTCGCCCAACCGGGCCGGAGCGTGACCATTCTGGATGAGACCGGAGCGGTTGTCATGGAACTCGACCGGGCCGCCCTCGAGGCTGTCGGGCGCTTCGAGGTCAGGACGGATACACCCTGGGATGACGGAATCGTCCGCTACGAGGGGCCGCTGCTGCGCGATCTGATGGCGCATGCAGGGCTGACGGGCAGCGATCTCGAGGTTCTGGCCCTGAACGAATATACGAGCATCGTGCCGTATGATGACATCCGCGACATCGACGTTATCCTCGCCGTGCGCAAGAACGGCGCATACATGCCCGTCAGCGACAAGGGCCCCGCCTTCATCCTCTATCCCTATGATTCAAGCCCGCGACTGCGCGATCGCGTCTATTACGCACGCTCGGTCTGGCAAGTGGCGCAAATCCGGCCCGCGCAAGAAGATGCAGGTGCGCAATGACGGGTCTGCGTCGCAGCAGCAAACTGTACTACCTCGCCGGTTTCTTCCATTTCGTGATTGCGATCGTGATCGCCGGCGCGCTGGTGCAGATCGAGCGCAAGGAGCGCGCGCTATCCGATATCACCTATCGCGATGTCGCATGGTCCGCGACGAACGGGCGTTTCGAATTTGCGGAGATGGAACGCAATCTGATCCTTTTTGGCAAGACCGGGGACACGCAGCTCCTCGAGCGGGGCATGCTCTATCGCGAGATTTTTCGCGGACGCCTCGGGATCTGGAGCCGGGGTGACTTCGACGTGCTGCTGTCACGGCGGGCGGATCTGCGTGAGGAAGCGCGCATCATCCGCGAGGGTTTCACGCGGGTTGACGACGTCCTCGAGGCGGTTGATTTGGCCAAGCCGCGCACGGCCTATCGCCCGATCGAGGCCGTTCTGCCGGCGCTCGATGCGATACGGCCTTCCGTGCATGCGCTGACCACCGCTATCTTCACCTCCAGTAACCGGGAAGTCGGCGCGCTGCGCGAGCAGATCGATGTGCATCAGGCGATTCTGCGCTGGGCCATGATCGCGCTGATCATCGTCGGCGGCGCCCAGCTCCTGCTCGTCTACAAGCAGAACCGCTCCCTGGCCCGGGCCGAACAGCGCGCCCGCGCCCATCTCGATGAGGTTTCGCATCAGGCCAACCATGACCCCCTCACGGGATTGCCCAACCGCATGTATTTCGAGAGCCTGATCCGCGATTTCGTCGTCTCAGGGCACCGCGCTGACAAAGCCGCAGCCATCCTGGTGATCGATCTCGACCGCTTCAAGAGCGTCAACGACACGCTCGGGCATGCGGCGGGCGACGCGTTACTCAAGGAGGTGGTGCAGCGCATTGCGCCGCTTCTGCGCGCGAATGTGCCGGTTGATGCTGCAGAACCGATCCTCTCGCGTATGGGAGGGGACGAATTCGTGGCCCTCGTACCCCGGATCGACGATCTCGAAGCTGCGATGGCGCTCGCAGAACGCCTGCGCATGGCCATCGCCACACCCTTCGATCTCGACGACGGCAGGGTAAGCATTGATGCCAGCATAGGCGTGTCGATGGTCCCGCCGGATGCGGGGGAGACGCTCTGGCTCGATGCGGATCTCGCACTTACCGAAGCCAAGCAGAGCGGGCACGGGGGTGTGCGCGCTTTCGATCTCGGCTTGCGTGCGCAGGCGACGCGCCGCAACCGGATCGAACGCGAATTGCCGGACGCCCTGCGGCTGGGCCAGATCCAGCCGCAATACCAGACACAGGTATCCCTGCATGACCGGCGCGTCGTCCATGTCGAAGCGCTGGCACGCTGGCAGCATCCGGAGCTGGGATGGATCTCGCCGGCGGAGTTCATTCCGGTGGCCGAAAGCTCCGGCCATATAGCGGCACTGGGCCAGCATGTCCTGGAACAGGCCTGCCGCGACGCGCAACTCTCCCTGCCGCCAGATGTGGGGGTTGCCGTGAACATGTCCGTGGCGCAATTACGTTTTGCCACACTGCCGATCGATGTGAGCCGCATCCTGGCGCGGACGGGTCTGGCGCCGCACCGGCTGACGCTGGAGATCACCGAGAGCCTGCTGATCCGGAATTTCGACTCCACCGCAACGGTTCTCGATGCGCTCAAGACACTCGGCGTCCGCATCGCGCTCGATGATTTCGGCGCCGGATTCACCGCCATGAACTATCTGGCCCGCGACTGCTTCGACCAGATCAAGCTCGACCGCTCCCTGATCGACGGCATTGCAGGGTCACCGCGCAAGCAGACCGTGGTCGGCGGTGTGATCGCCCTGAGCAAGCAGCTAAAACTGGAAATCGTGGCGGAGGGTATCGAAACCGAGGCGGATGCGGCCCGGCTCCAGGCCATGGGCTGCGATCTCGGACAGGGTTTCCTCTATTCCCGCGCTGCTCCCGCCGGGGCCCTGACGAGCGCCGGCGAGACACAGCCTTCCCCTGCCTTTGCACGCAGCGCCTGAGAAACCACCGTCGCATTGCTTCGTTCAGGAGGTGCTGCCGACCTCCTGCGCGATCATCTCCTCGACGCGCGCCTCGAGTTCGGCGGCCACGACGCGTGCCACCGGGTCATCGCCATCCGCCCGTTGTCGGGAGGCCGCGCGCAGGGCATCGACATGGGCGCGCACCAGGGCCGGAGCAGGGGCGGCGACGAAGCCCATCAGACGGGACAGGCTCGTGGCGATGCGCCCGATCAGCGGCGTCCCGAGATCGCCCGCCATGCCACGCAGATCATGCACGGCCCGATAAAGGCACAGGCGCGGCGCCTCCATGCGCGGCTGGGCTTCCCACTCCGCCTGCAGCCGCGCGAGCGTGGAGACCGCGTCGCCCAGCCCGTCACGGTGGCGTTCGCGGACCCGCTCGAGCGCACGCTCCGCCCGTCGTATCGCCGGCTCGGCGGCCTGCTCGTAATCGCTGTCCATGACCAGCGCCTTGCGGGCGAGCCGGGCGGGATTGGCCACGACCTCGATCGCACCGGCGCCACCGGACCCGGCTCCGCGCTTGGGCTTGGGCTTGGGCTTGGGCTTGGCGGGAATGATCCTCATGCGCCCTCCCCGCCCGCATCATCTGCCGGATCCGCTTCGCGCGGGTCGCGCGCCCCCGGGCGCTCTCGGGTTGAGGCGGGATTGCGCCGGTCGGGACCGAAATAGTCTCCCATGGCAAGGAATGGGCGCTGATCCACGGCAAGCCCGAGCAGCTTGTCATAGAGCTGCCTGGGCCGCACGGGCTTGGCGAGAAAATCACTGATGCCCGCATCGCGCGCGGCAAGGATCCGGCCCTTCTCAGCATGGGCGCTGATCATCAGCACAGGCGTGAACGGGTCCGGGCTCGAAGCCCTGTCGCGGATGCAGCGGGTCACTGCGATGCCGTCGCGCTCCGGCATCTCCCAGTCGAGCAGGACGATGTCGGGACGCTCGTCGCGAAACAACTGCAGCGCGCTCTCGCCATCTGCGGCCTGGTGGATCGTCTGTACGCCGAAAGCTTCGAGCATCGCGACAAGGGCCGCGCGCATATAGGCGTTGTCCTCCGCCACGAGAATGGCCAGCCTGTCGAATTCAAGGCGCATGCCCGCTCCTTCAGACGCCGAACTGCTCGCGCAGGATGCGCTCGTCGAGGCTGTGGCCGGGATCGTGCAGCATGACCAGATCGAGTGAACGATCCATCGAGACGCGCACTTGCGTGACGTCACGGAACTCGGTGTGATCCGCCACTGCGGCCACCGCACGATGGCCGGGTTCGATGATATCGATATCCACCTGCGCGCAATTGGGCAACAAGGCTCCGCGCCAGCGCCTCGGCCTGAAGGCCGAGATCGGCATCAGGGTGAGCAATGGTGCGTTCAGAGGCAGGATCGGGCCGCCGACGGACAGGTTATAGGCCGTGGAGCCGGCAGGCGTGGCGATCAGCAGACCATCGGCGACCAGTTCGCCCAGGCGCTCCTTGCCGTCGATGGCGATGGAGAGCTTTGCCGCCTGGTGGGTCTCGCGCAGCATCGAGACCTCGTTGATGGCGCGTGCCGTATGGGTCTCGCCATGGATGTCACGCACATTCATCAGCAGCGGATGCACCACGGAGACTTCCGCCGATGCCAGCCGATCGGTGAGTTCGTCCTCGCGGAAATCGTTCATCAGGAAACCGACGGAGCCGCGGTTCATGCCGTAGATCGGCTTGGCCGTGCCCATGAAACGGTGCAGCGTCTGCAGCATCAGGCCGTCACCGCCGAGTGCGACGATCACATCCGCTTCGTCGGGAGAGACATGGGCGTAACGCGCCGTCAGCCGTTCCAGCGCGCCGCGTGCCTCACGGGCCGAACTCGCCACAAAGGCGATCTTGTCGTAGCGGCTCATATCTTCCCCTGACCAGCCCGAAAAACCGTCCCGTTCGTTATGCCGCATGACAGGCGCGGCTTGCATGCGAGCAGGCTCGTCTGCTTACATCGCGGCCCGACGCGCGCTCCCTTCCGGGAGATTCGCGCGAACCCCGGCCACGCCGACTCGCGAAGGGCATCATATGGATCAGCCGCGCTTCGTCTACACCACCTTTCCCGACGAGGATAGCGCCCGGCGGATTGCGGACGTTCTCGTGGAGGAGAGGCTGTGCGCCTGCGTGAATCTCATCCCCGGCATGCGTGCCGTCTATCGTCATGAAGGCGTGGTGGCGGAGGATGGCGAGGTCGTGGGCATCGTCAAGACCCGCGCGGCGCTCGCGGAGCGGGTCGAAGCCCGTATCAAGACCCTGCATCCCTACGACACACCGGTCTTCTTTCACATCGACATCGCCCGGGTGGATGCGGCAACCCGGGCCTGGCTGATGGCTGAAACCGGAGCCTAGCGCGCTTTCCGGCCTGACAGGGACAGATCGGGCGCACGAGATTGTGCTTCTGGCACATCACCGCCGGGCCGCAGGCTGTTCTCAGCGGGCCGCGTCGAAGGCTTCGAGGAATGCCGCGAGATTTTCCGGCAGGGCCTCGCAGAGATAGCCGCCCTCCTGGATCAGGGCCGTCGGCAATCCCGCCCCGGCGATCAGGCCCGCCGCGCGCGCGAAACCCGGCGTCGTCACCTTCAGGGCCCCGATCGGGTCGTGCTCGGAGGCGTCGAGCCCCAGCGCCACGACCAGTGCATCCGGCCCGTAATCCGCAATGCGCGAAAGCCCGGCCCTGATCGCCGTGTGGAAAGCGCCGTCGCCTTCGCCATGCGCCAGAGGCAGGTTGAGATTATGGCCTTCTCCTGCGCCAGCACCGGTCTCGTCGGCGTAACCGGCATAATAGGGGAAGTAATCCGCCGGATCGGCATGGATCGAGATGGTGAGGACATCCGGGCTCTCATAGAAGATCCCCTGGGTACCGTTGCCGTGATGGACGTCGATGTCGAGGATCGCGACGCGGGCGCCATCGCCCTTCTGCGCCTGGAGCCTCCGCGCGGCGATGCCGGAATTGTTCAGATAGCAGAATCCGCCGGCGGAATCGGCGTAGGCGTGGTGCCCCGGCGGACGGCACAGGCCATAGGCATGACCGTCTTGCAAAGCCGCATCGGCGGCGCTGATCGCCACTTGCGCCGATTGGTAGATTGCCTCCCAGGTGCCGGCGCGGATCGGGGTGGAGGTGTCTGCGGCGTAATATCCGATCAGGCCGAGCATGCCCTGCGGTCGGCGATGCATGTGCGGGCGTGCGAAGTGGCCGCTGAGGATCTCCTCTTCCACCCCGGGCAGCTCGTCCCGCCGCGACCACGCCTCGCGCAGAAAGGTGAGATAGCCGGTGTCATGCACGGCCTCAAGCGGAGCGATCCCGTGATCCTGCGCGGTCGCGACATCATGCGACCGGCTGACGGCCTTCAGGAGGATGGCGTAGCGATCCGCCTGTTCGGGGTGGCTGACGATGCTGCCGCGCCGGAAATAGCGGTCAGGATCGTGGCGGGCGCTGGCGGGGGTGTGAAATGCACGCATGGATCACAAACCTCGACTGCTGAACGGCGGTGGCGGCCCGAAGAGACGACCTTCAAAAAAGATCGCCGGGCAACTGCCCGGCGATCAATTCGTAAATCCGCAAGATGGGGACGACAAGATGGAGCAAGATGACCGGCGCCGGGCACATGCTGCAAAGCGATGCCCGTCTTCGACCTGACTGCCACGCGTCCCGATCCGCGCATCAAGCGCCTGTCGGGCCTGCTCGCCTCAATCGGCGCGCCGGCTCATCGCTTCGGCATTCTCGGTGCTCGCAAAGGTCTCGGCGATCTGGGCAAGATTGTCGAGCAACTTGCGCGACTTGATCTTTGAAGCCGAAACGATCAACCGCTGGACACCGTCATCAGCCAGAATATCCTGGCGACCGGTCTCGCGCGGCTCTACGTCATCGGAGAAGCTGAAGAAGAACTCGATCGGCTGATCAGTCGACAGCGAAACCTGATGCAGACGCCCGGCGCCGATGCGATCGGTGCCGTTCTCATACTTCTGGATCTGCTGGTACGTCACACCGATCATTTCGCCGAGCTTCTGTTGGCTCATCTTGGCGATCCGACGCGCAAGACGCACCCGTTGGCCGACGAAACGGTCGATATCTGTGGGGCAACGTGTTGTCATTTTCGCATCATCTTCTGGTTGAGAGTGGTGTTGTATACATAGACCTGAAACTCATGAATGTAAATCCGAAACGCATAACTTTTGTTGCATATCGCGGCGCAACACAATTGGTCGACCTCATTTCCCTAAGGTAAACATCCGTTACGCGGATTGCCGACGAAAGCGAATTATCACGCTTTTTCAGTCGGATACACGACAAAAGACCCGCCAGGAATGGTGAAGAAATAACTCAGGGAAATACACTAACTCGACAAACACGCTTTCGCGTTTGCAATTTTTCGCATGTTTCGAATCGAAATCACCACTTCCCCAGAGATGTATTTTTGCTGTTTTTAGGCTTTGCAAATGCAGCCGAATCATTTCGCGGCCATCCATTTGAGGTTCTTGCAACTGCGTATCGCCGCCTCGACGTAACGAAGCCGTGAACACCGCGTGATCGCCACTTGAGCGCTCGTTGATCGCCTCTTGAACATCACTGCTCAGCCTGGCCCGGGGTCATTCGAATACGATCACCGGCGCCTCTCTTCGGAAAATCCCTGCATTGAGATTGTCCCACAACGCCGACGCGATGCCACGATAGACAATCGCATAGGGGCTCTCCGGTTCCACCGCCGTAACCGGACGCCCGGCATCCGAACTCTCGCGGATCGCCATGTTGAGGGGTACCTCTCCGAGAAAGGGTACGCCGAGCTTTTCCGCCTCCTGCCGCGCCCCGCCATGGCCGAAGATGTGCTCGATATGGCCGCAACTGGGGCAGATATAGGTCGCCATGTTCTCCACGATCCCCAGAACCGGGATTTCGGTGCGCTGGAACATGGCCACGCCGCGACGCGCATCGAGAAGCGCGAGATCCTGCGGGGTCGATACGATGACGGCGCCGGAGAGCGGCGTGGCCTGGGCCATGGTGAGTTGGGCGTCACCGGTGCCGGGCGGCATATCCACGATCATCACATCGAGCTCGCCCCAGTTCACCTCCCGCAACATCTGGGTAATCGCGGACATGACCATGGGGCCGCGCCAGATCATCGGCGTCTCCTCGTCGACCATGAATCCGATCGACATCACCTTCAGACCATAATTCTCCAGCGGGATGATCTTGCGATCGGGCCCCGCCTTCGGCTTGCCGGAGAGGCCGAAGAGTTTCGGCATGGAGGGGCCGTAGATATCGGCATCGAGCACGCCCACCTTCAGACCAAGCGCCACGAGGCCGAGCGCGATATTGCAGGCGGTCGTCGATTTGCCGACGCCGCCCTTGCCGGAAGCCACGGCGACGACATGTTTCACGCCCGGAATCTGCTGCGGCGCCGCATTGGGGCCGGGCGTCTTCGGTTGCCCGGGGCTGCGGACCGGGCGCGGGTCCGCAGCAGCCTGTCCCGCCTGCGCGGGAGCACTCTCCCCGCCCGTGCTTCCCGCCGGGCGATCGGCCGTCAGGCTGACGAGCGCCTGTGCGACGTCGGGCATCGCCTCGACGATCTCCTGGGCGGCGCGGCGCACCTCTTCCATCGCCGGTGCTTCGGTCGCATCAACGGCGATGGAGAACATGACCCGCTCCCCCTGCACCACGATGTCCGACAGCCGGCCCGATTCCGACAGGCTCTGCCCGCTCGCGGGGAGCTTGAGATGTGTCAGCGCATCAAGGACTTCCTGGGACGAGACGGCCACGCGATCGCTCCTGTATCGGCTTGTGCTAACATTACCGGACTAGGTAGTGCAGATCGACGCCGGGTGTAAGCGCCCGGCGCGGTTTTCCTCCTGCGCGTGGCAGATTCACGCCTCGATATCCGCTTCCGTCCGGTCCGCCTTCCGGCTGCGGAAGAAGATGAACAAACCCGCACCGATGATGATCGCAGCCCCCGCCAGCATGGCCGTACGGGGGACATCTCCGAAGACGAGGTAACCGAAGATCACGGCCCAGAACAGCAGCGTATACTGGAACGGCGCCACCGTCGCGGCATCGGCGAGCTTCAGCGCCCGGTTGATACAGATATGCGCAAACATCGCCACCACGCCGAGAAGGGCCAGCAAGGCATAATCGAACCCGCTCGGCGCCACCCAGGTCAGCGGCGCCACGACGAGCCCGAGCAGGAGGGCACCCACGATCTGCCAGAAGACCAGCGTCACATCCGGCGTCGCACGCAGGCTGCGCCCGGTCAGCATCATGAAGGTGAAGGCGAAGCTGCCGATGATCGAGATCACCGCCGGCATGGTCAGCGTCGCAGCCGAGGGCTGCAAGGCGATGATCACGCCCACGAAACCGATGAAGATCGCAAGCCAGCGTCGCCAGCCGACCCGCTCCCCCAGCAGAAAGGGTGACAACGCCGCCACATAGATCGGCGCCGCCATCCAGAAGGTCATCACATCGGCGAGCGGCAGATACGTCACCGCCATATAGAAGCAGTACACCTCTCCGGTGGAGAAGGCGACCCGCATGGCCTGGAGCTTGGGCTGCTCGATCCGCAACAGCCTGGTGATGCCCGCGCGCCAGACGAAGGGCGCCAGAATCACCAGAGCGGCAAGCGAACGGATCAGCAGCACCTGCCCGACGGAATAGGTCGCCACCAGCCATTTGCCGATCGTGTCATTCAATGCGAACAGGAAGATCCCGAACAGCATCACCGCGATGCCGAGCGCCGCACTGGGCGTCGACAAGCCCGTGCGCAGTTTCGCCACAGCCGCCAGCATTGCGCATTTCCCCGTCGCGGCGCATTCTCCGGCCCGTCCGGGGGCGTCGCTGCCAGGATATTGTGCCCCTAACCGCTGCCGAAGAAAACCGCTGATGTACCTTCGGGCCCGATGCGCGGACACGGAACACGCAAGATAGGCGCCCTGCCAGCCTGATCGTGATGGCCTGCGCATGGATCGCCCGGGGTTCGCACGCCGAAGCCGATGATGTGCCGACGCTCCCTGATGATGCCGGTGAAGCGCGGCGCAGTCATCTGGTCTGTCACGGCAACGAACCCTTCTGGTACGTGAACGCCTATCGGCAGCCGGAGCAGGGCGGGACACGGGCGACCGGCATCGCCACGCGCCTGATGGCGCAAGGCATCACCGCGAACCGTTTCGCGGGAAACATCACCGGGATCGGGCATCTCGCGCTGCTGCCGCATCAAGGAAGCGCTCGTTCCAGCGCGCGCCGGGCCCTTTTCGCCGAGTAATCACCGGATGACTGGCCGCGCCTCTTGCCGGATCTGCATCCGGCCATCACCTCTTGCGTCGCGTCGCAACAGGATCGGGGTGACGATGTCGCGGCGGTGGCCAAGGCCTGGCCGATGAATCGCGGTTACGTCGGCGTGCGCCTGCGGGACTCCTACGGCGAACGGGTCGATTGCGTGATCGATGCCGTCACGACCGACAGCGAGCGATACAGGTCGGTCGCTGCCTCGGACATGCTGCCGGGCGAGGATTTACTGCGCTATTTTCCGGCCTCGCTGGATGAGCCCTTCCTCCGCTGTGGCCGGCCCGAGCGCGCCCATGACCGGGACGGCAAGCTGATCGGATATCTGCATGACGGTGATGGCTGCTGAAAATCCGCCGGCACGGGCACGGCCCCGGTCATGGTTTGACCGGGCCAGCGAGCAGGGTCTTGTCGAGCATGCAATGTACCCCCTTGTTGCCGTTGACCACCTGGGTGATGCGCAGATCCGCCGCGAGGCTGCACAAGGTATAGGCGTCCTCGCGCGACAGGCCGGTGCGCGCGGTGATCTCGTTGATCATATGGCGCAGGGCAATGACGACGCAATCATCGAGATCGGGATCGAAGGCCATGGTGATCAGATGCGTCGGCGTCTCGGCCATCGGCCAGTCGAGTGCCATATCGGCGCGTGCGGTGAGCGTGAACCGCCCGATCAGGCCGGTTTCGATCGCCGTGATGCAGACCTCGCCATCGCCCTGCGCACCATGCCCGTCGCCGACGGAGAAGTTGCCGCCATCGACGAAGCAGGGCAGGTAGAGCGTGGTGCCCGCCACGAGTTCCTTGTTGTCGAGATTGCCGCCATTGCGCCGGGGCGGCAGGGTCGAGAGCGCCCCCCAGGCCGGCGGCGGCGCCACCGCCATTACGCCGAAGAACGGAGCAAGCGGCAATTCGAGCCCCCAGGGCAGGCGCCCGGTCATGCGCTCGCGGTCGAGCGGGATATGGATCAGCCGGTTATCCGCAAAGTCGTCCGGCAGCGCGCCCTTCAAAGGCCCGAGCGTATTGTAGCCCCAGTCGTAATGCAGATCGATCGCGTCGATGCGCACTTCCAGCACCTGCCCGGCGCACAGACCCTCCACCGCGACGGGCCCGGTACAGATATGGCCCGGTAGCCGCGGGGTCATGGCGGCGTGGATCGCCGGCAGTGCGGAGGGAATCGTGAAGCCCTCCGGCGGCATCACATCGGGCGGGCCCGAGACCGTGGAGATGGTCACGCTGTCGCCGCTGGCAATGGTCAGGCGCGGTGCGAGCGCCGCGTCGAAATAGCCCCAATGCACCGTTTCCGGCGCGGCATCGATGCGATGGCCGGTCATGCTCTGCTATCCTTTCGTTACGGGTCAGGCATGGACCCGGATGATCGCCTCGATCTCGACAGTGATGCCGCTCGGCAGTGAGCCCATCCCGACGGCGGAGCGGGCATGCCGGCCACGTTCGCCGAGCGCCTCGACGAGGAGATCCGAGCAGCCGTTGATGACTTTCGGCTGATCGCCGAAATCCGGTGCGGCATTGACCATGCCGAGCAGCTTGACGAATTCCACCTTGTCGAGATCGCCGGCAGCCTCCCTCGCCACGGCGAGCAATTGCAGCCCGACGATGCGGGCATGCCCATAGGCTTCCTCGATGCTCACGCCGTCGCCCACCTTGCCGGTATGGGAACCGCCATCCGCCTTGCGCGGGCCCTGGCCCGACAGATACACCATCTCGCCGACACGCTTGAAGGGGACGTAATTTCCCTTGGGCGTCGGCAGGGCCGGCAGGGAGAGTCCCATTTCCGAGAGTTTCGCTTCGACCTTGCTCATGCGCTTCGCCTTTCACCGGTGAACGCAACGAGCCTAATGCCCAGGTGATGCGGCGTCGATCAGGCGCGGGCGCGAAGTGGCCTGGGGCAAAGGCGCATGCGGTTACCGGATCACTTGCGGAAGCCATGCGCCCAGCGCACATCAGCGGGTGCGATCATCGCGCTTTACCTTGCGTTGCTCGCGTGGTCAGTTGTGACGAAACACTCGTATCGCGTCATTCCCGTGCAGCCTGTCATTGGCATCCTCCTCAAGATCATCTCCGCGCTCGCCTTCACCCTGATGGCGGCAACGATCAAGTTTGTCAGCGATTCCTATCCGGTCGGGCAACTGATCTTCTTCCGCTCGGCCTTCGCCCTGATCCCTTTGCTCATCTGGCTGGCCTGGAGTGACGTCCTGGTGAACGCAGTGCGCACGAAGAGCCTGAAGGGTCATCTTTTGCGCAGCATCATCGGCGTGACCGGGATGTTTTTCGGTTTCGCCGCGCTCGGCTATCTGCCGCTCTCCGATGCAGTTGCGATCGGCTATGCGGCACCGCTGATCGTGGTCGTGATGGCCGCGTTCGTCCTCAAGGAGACCGTGCGCGCCTATCGCTGGAGCGCGGTGGGAATCGGCTTCGTCGGGGTGATCCTGATGCTGACGCCGCAATTCGGGGTGGTCGATGCCACGATTGCCAACGAGAACCGGGCACTGGGTGCGACCTTCGCAATCTTCGCTGCCCTTTGCACCGCCGGCGCGACCATCCAGGTGCGCCGCCTCACCGCGACCGAGCGCACCGGCGCCATCGTCTTCTACTTCTCGCTCTTCTCGACCGTGATCGGGCTCGCGACGATCGTTCTCGGCTGGACCATGCCGAGCCTGACCGATTTCGGCATTCTCGTCGTGATCGGCATTCTGGGCGGGATCGGCCAGATCCTGCTGACGCAGAGCTACCGCTTCGGCGACGCCTCGCTGATTGCCCCCTTCGAATACACGACCATGATCTGGGCGCTGCTGCTCGGCTGGTTCGTCTTCGGCGACTGGCCGCAGGCGATCGTGCTCACCGGCGCCGCCATCGTCATCGCAGCCGGCATCTTCGTGATCTGGCGCGAACACCGCCTTGGCCTGGCGCGCCGCAAGGAAGCGGAGATGGCCTCGAAGCGGGCGATCTGATCTGCCTGGACGAAAGCATCTGGTGCCCCTTCGCCCGGGAACGAGGCCGGGCAGCGCCTGCATCACCGGGGCGCTCTCCCTCCTCTCTCCCTTGTGTATAGACCGAGGAGATGGTGAACACATGTTCGGGGAGATGGTGAACACTTTGAGGCATGAGCGGGGAGGGTTCGCGCATGCCGTTTCAGGAGTGTTCGATTGTGGATCAACGCGAGGAGTTCTGGCGCGGCCTTCATGGAGGGCGCGAATTCCCAGCCCGCAGGCGAGGGATAGAGGGTGGGGAGGCACCAGATCGTCGATCGGTCCCACCTCATCCGCAGCGCCTTGCGCGTGTCGCGATTTTCTCTACAAACCGTAGGGGCCCGATGGCATCGGCGGGGTGATCGGCGCGAAACCGTCGCCGCCGGGGAAGGAACGGCACGGATGCGGCTTCTGCTCGGCCTCTCGAACGGCATCGACAGCCTCAACACCCTGATCGGCCGGGCGGCTTCCTGGCTCGTCCTCGCCGCGATTCTGGTGGCCGGAGGAACGGCTGCGGCGCGCTGGCTGCTGGCGCTCTCGTCCAATGCCTGGTTCGAGGCGCAATGGCTGCTCTTTGCCGGAATCGTCATGCTCGGCGCCGCCTGGACGCTGCGGCTTGACCGGCACGTGCGCATCGACGTGCTGGCATCACGCGCGCCTGGCGCCTGGCGCCGCCGGCTCGATATCATCGGCCACGCCGTCTTCCTCGTCCCCTTCTGCCTGATCCATCTGTGGCTCGCGATTCCCTGGTTCTGGCGCGCCCTGCGCTCGGGCGAGACCTCCCCCAGCCTCGGCGGCCTGCCGCTCTGGCCGATCCGCCTCGTCATCGTGCTCGGCCTCGTGCTGCTGCTCGCGCAAGCCGTCTCGGAACTCATCAAGCGCCTTGCCGGTCAGACCGGGGGAGAGCAGGATGCAGGCGGGCGGTCGTCGATCGCACCACCGCGCTGAGCCGGAAGAGCGCACCCGATGGCCGATTTCCTCGCCGCGCAGCTCGCCCCGATCATGTTCGCATCGCTCGTGGCGATCATGCTTCTGGGCTACCCGATCGCCTTCTCACTGGCCGCGCTCGGACTGGCCTATGCGGCGCTGGGGATCCATCTCGGCCTGTTCGGACCGGGTTTCCTGCAGGCCCTGCCGGAGCGGATCTTCAGCATTCTGGCCAACCAGACGCTTCTGGCCATCCCCTTCTTCGCCTTCATGGGGCTGGTGCTGGAGCGCTCGCGCATGGCGGAGGATCTGCTGGATACGACAGCGCAGCTTTTTGGCGCGACACGCGGCGGGCTCGCCTATGCGGTGGTGTTCGTCGGCGCGCTTCTGGCCGCGACCACGGGCGTGATCGCCGCGGCGGTGATCTCGATGGGGCTGATTTCCCTGCCGATCATGCTGCGCTACCATTACGACAAGCGCCTCGCGACCGGGGTGATCGCGGCTTCGGGCACGCTGGCGCAGATCATGCCGCCCTCGCTGGTGCTGATCGTGCTGGCCGACCAGCTCGGGCGCTCGGTCAGCGACATGTATGCCGGAGCCCTGATCCCGGCCCTGACCCTGGCCGGCTCGTTCGCGCTCTACGTCTTTCTCGTCAGCCTGGTGCGCCCGCAGATGATGCCCGCCCTGCCGCCGGAGGCGCGCGTGCCGCTGACCGGAATCCGTTCGCTGGTCGCGACGATCGCGCTCGGCGCCGGCATCGCCTGGCTGGCGACGCATCTTCTCACGCCGCATGTGGCGCGCGCGCCCTTCGTCCATGGCGGCGCCATCGGCGCCGGTGCGGCGGTGATGATCGCGCTGGCGCGGCGGCATCTGTTTCCCCGGCTGATCTCGGATCTGGCGGAGCGGGTGATCCTCGCCCTGGTGCCGCCGCTGACGCTGATCCTGCTGGTGCTGGGCTCCGTCTTCGTCGGGATCGCCACGCCCACGGAGGCCGGGGCGCTCGGCGCGCTGGGCGCACTGGCGCTGGCCATCGCCAGACGCCGGCTCACCGTCACGCTCATCCGCGAGGCCAGCGAGGCGACGCTGCAATTATGCGCCTTCGTCATCTTCATCCTGATCGGCGCGCGCGTCTTCGCCCTCACCTTCTACGGCGTGAACGGGCATCTGTGGGTGAAGGACTGGCTTGTGACGCTGCCGGGCGGCGAGACGGGGTTTCTCGTCTTCGTCGGCGCGACCGTCTTCGCGCTGGGGTTTTTCCTCGATTTCTTCGAGATCGTCTTCATTCTGGTGCCGCTCCTGATCGAGCCGGCCCGGGCGCTGGATGTGGATCTGGTCTTTCTCGGCGTGCTGCTGGCCCTGAGCTTCCAGACCTCCTTCCTGACGCCACCCTTCGGCTTTGCCTTGTTCTACCTGCGCTCCGTGGTGCCGGACAAACCCTTCACCGATCCGGTGACGGGTGCGCGGCAAGAAGGCGTGGACACGCTCGACATCTATCGCGGAGCCGCGCCCTTCGTCGTCATCCAGCTGCTGATGATCGTCGTCGTGCTCTTGTTTCCCGCCATGGCCACGCCCCCGGCCACGGACGAGCCGGCGCGCGACCCGATTGAGATCGAACGCCGGCTCGACGAATTGCGCCTGCCCGGGCTCGAGCAGGAGAACGGTTTCGGCCTGTCACCCCCGCGCCGGTAAGGACGCTGGGGTGACAGCATGCGAGACGCGCAGAGCAAGGAGTCGATGCCGGATTACTCCGGCATGCCCTCATGATAGATCGGCTGCCCCTGATCATCGAAGATCCGAAGCCGGTAGTTCTGCTCGTGCTTGTCGACCGTGGCGCGCTCTTCCAGCAGTTGCGAATCCGGCAATGACCCGTCCTCGGCAACCTCGCCATAGCCGAACTGAACACCAAGACCATGCACGGAAACGCTGCGGGTCGGATCGCGTGGATCGGGGATGGTGATGACCGTTTCAGAAAGGCGCCCGCGAATATAGACCATCGCTGCCTGCACGTCTTCAGCCGGTCCAAGGATTTGCGCCTCATCTCCAAACCCGGGCTGGCTCACGATCAGGTCAGGCCAGATGATTGCCGCCTCGGCCAAATATTGCTGATATGCCGCAAGAGCCTGATTACCCACCTCCCAAGTATTGATTCCCGCATCCGCGTTACTCACAACCGGAAGAAAATTCAGATCGCGCATGCGCCTGACATCAAGGATTGTCGTTGCCTGGCCGGGAATCACCGCCCCGTTTTCGTCGAGTCTCGCCTCCACCTCGGTCCGATTGTTTCCAAGTTGCGGATAGATCCGGTGCCCATAAAACAAAGACAAGACCTGATCGCGGTAACGAGCGAATTCTTCGCGCGACAATGCGGCGATCCGTTCTTCCAGACCTGGAAATTCGTCACGCAGGGGCTCTGTTGCCGGGCTCCGGGCTCTACCTTGACTCTCGGCAACAACCTGGCTGCCCTCGATGATCCGGACCCCCGTCAACGTCTCCGGGTTTTCCGGGTTTTCGTATATCGGATCATTTCGATTCGGATAATCGGGATCGTCCAGCTTCGTCTGATCGATTCGCGCTCTGGCCTGCGCATAGAGATCGTTCAGCAAGTTACCGAAACCCGGCTCGCGAGCAATGTTCCCGAAACTGCCGACTGGTTCGGAAACCAGTGCGGGCGTGTATACACTCGGCTCCGACGTTTCAGAAGTCCCGAAACGAACATCACGGAAGCCCTCTCGGAGATATCTGGTTGCGTCCAGAACCAGACTTTCGGGGCCGGTCAGGAAAAAGCCTGTACCACCTGCATAAAAAAGATTCAGATCCTGCCCAAAATGTTCCGGCGCAAATTCTCTCAATTGCCGGACGATTTCTTGGGAACCAAGACCGATGAGATGGTTTCCTAATTCATGATCAATTGTGTTTGTTGGTTTCAGCCCACTAAATTCAAGATATTCAGCCCTGAATATAGATTCATTAACTCCATTGTTCAGAAATAATGGAATTGCATCAGCGGTCATCAGACCGGTATTTCTGTCTATCAGACCGTTAGCAACCACTCTTGCCAGTTCATCAGCCGTCTGGATGTCGCCTGCGTAACGAGCCATGACTGATTGCATGAGGGATGAATTGGTGACGGTGGGATTATTCTGCAGGAATTGCTGCGGATCCAACAGTTGCGCCAGATTCGGATTGATTCGCTGATCAACGGCGGGAGCATTGTCCCGCGGCCTCAGCGCCTGCAACTGCTCATTCAGACGTTGCGCAGCTGCGGGATCCTGTTGCTGAATTGAGAAGATGAGTGCATCTCTGACGGATTGGCCGGCCTGCCCAGTCCGGGCCTGGAACTCGGCTTCGGTCTCGAGGGGGCGTCGACGCTGGGCCCAGAAGTCGCCACCAGGCGCAATTTGTTCCATGAATTGTTCATTTGCTGACCGGGCTGCCGCTGGGTCACGGATTCCCAGTTGCTGCTCAACATAGATCCGCTCGAAGAAAGTGAGCTCCCCACTATCGATCAGAGCCCGTCTTTGCTTCGGGTTCATGGAGTTGACCATGTGCTCGAATTGCGGGGTTGTGAACAAACTTCCGCCCATATCCAAAGGCGAACGCTGGATCTGCGAGGGCTCGAAAGTGCCTTCCACGAAGAGGTTGAAGAGGTTATCGAAGTTGAGGCGCTGTCCCAGTGGTTGCCCCATCCATTCGACGAGTTCGTCCTGCCAGTTACCGGTCAGATCCGTATTGATCGAGCCATCGGGGTTGAGCATGTGCTCGAAGCCCGCACCCGGCTCCCAGAGGCGCTCACCGGTGCCGAAATTGATATTCCAGCTCCGAAGCGCCTCCTCCAGATCCACCCCCTGTTGCTGCACTACCCGAGACAGCCCGGTCGGCCCGGGGGTCTGCCCGCCCGATGTGACCGTGCCACCCGGTTGCTGCGACGCGAGCGCGCCGGCATCCTCACCCGTCGTTGGCAGCATGCGCCCGGCCTGTTGCTGCCAGGTCGTCCCCGGGAAGATGCCGCTCGCCTGCTGGGCAAGATTTGTTGAGCCACCCTGCGGAGCCGGAGCCACGACGGGACCACCCGGTTGGGTGGCGAGGGCGCCGCCCTGCGGCGGCACCACAACTCGCTCAAAGGTTTGGGTTTGAGGATTATATTCCAGTCTGATTTGCTGACGCCCCTCAGCCGTACCCGGCAACTGGTCCTGACGGGCGCCCGTATAGACACTTCCTTCCCCCTGCAGATGGGGGATGCTGCCAGACCCGATTCGGGCGCCGGTGATCATGAAGGCAGATCCGAGCCCAGTGGCTGCCGCCATTCCAGCATCCCCGCGGATATCGTTCACCGATGCTTCATAGCTTTCGATAAAAGGTTCCGAATAACCAGATGTCACCAGAGAATCCGAGCTCGGCAGATTGGGAAGGGAGGAATACCCTGCAGGGTCCAGAGAACCCGGTCGATTCAACTCCATGAGCAATCGCGCCAGCATCGACCCACCAGTCGCATCATCCGGCAGATGGACAACGCCGTCATGGCCGATATGGAGCGGAATGCCGCGCTGCTGGAGCTCAAAATTCGTCGCCGAGCGCGCAATATCCTCGCGCTCCGCCGTAGGTAGGCCGAACAACCGGTTGATCTCATTGGCCAGCCTATTCACCGCATTCGCAAAGAAACCCGGATCATCGCGCAGGCCCGTCAGTTCCAGCACATCCAGCCCCACCGTCGGCGCACTCGCCCCGGGAAGGGGCGCGTTCGGATCGACGATCTCTGCATCAGTCTGCGTCACGAGCGGCGCCTGTTCTGCCGGAACCGCGCCCTTGTTCGGGTCAAACGCCTCCGACGCCACAAGATGCCCCTTCGAAACAGGATCAGGCTTGGGATCAACAGCAGGCTCGGGATCAACAGCAGGCTCGGGATCAACAGCAGGCTCGGGATCGGGCGTCGTCCTCAGATCCAAAACCATCATAGGCTGGTCTGTGCCACCAGAAAGATCGAATTTCCCCCCCTTCTCCTCAATATAAGCCACACCCGCATCAGCCGATCCTTCGATCGCAGCAGCACCCTGATTTCTCAAAACATCAAGAGCCGAAGTCATAACACTATCCTTCCATCAAAAATCTCAAAATCACTCGCCATCAATTACTTCAAAATTTTGGCAGACGATTAGTAAGGCACTCTTGAGAAGAACCTTTGCTATTGCGTTACCAAGGCTTCAAGGGCACCTGACGGAGGGCTTCAGCATGCCGCAATTCAAATCGGATTCAGAACCTTAGCCATCGGCAACAAGCCCGACGATAATTTATAATTTATAATAAAAAATCAATAGATTCAACATATATTATATTACTTTTTATTATACAATATCCGCAACCACCGCATTCAGGATCGGAAAACCCTCCGGACTTACGGCGATCCGGCCCGGCGCGGGTTGCCGGATGAATCCCTGCGCTTCGAGATCCGTGATGCGCTCTCGTGCCAGCCTGCGCCCGGACAGCGCCTCGTAGCGCGCGATCTCGATACCCTCGGCCAGACGCAGACCCATCAGCAGGAATTCGTCGCCCTGTTCCTCGCGTGTGAGCGCGTCGAAGACGGTGACGCCGTGGCCCTGGCGCTCGGTCATCGCGAGCCAGGTTTCGGGATGTTTCTCGGTCTCGCTGGCCATGCGCCCGAGCGGCGTCACCACGCGACCATGGGCGCCGGGGCCGATACCGACATATTCGCCGTAGCGCCAATAGACGAGGTTATGCCGCGATTGCGCCTCCGGTCTGGCATGGTTGGAGATCTCGTAGGCCGGCAGGCCATGTCTGGCGCAGATGTCCTGGGTCACGTCGAAAAGGGCGCGCCCGGTCTCCTCATCCGGCGTGGCGAGCTTGCCGGCCCGATGCAGGGCCGCGAACACGGTGCCCGGCTCGATGGTCAGTTGATAGAGCGAGAGATGCTCCACCGCATGCCCGATCGCCTCCTCCAGTTCCCGCGCCCAGGCCTGCGGCGTCTGTCCGGGGCGGGCATAGATCAGATCGAAGGAATACCGCTCGAAGATACCCGAAGCGGTGCGCACCGCCGCCATTGCCTCTTCCGCACTGTGCATGCGCCCCAGAGCCTTGAGATCGGCGTCATTCATGGCCTGCACACCAAGCGAAACCCGATTCACACCCGCCGCGCGATAACCGCGAAAACGTTCGGCCTCGACGCTGGTCGGATTGGCTTCGAGCGTCACCTCCGCATCCGGCGCCACCGACCACGCCTGCCCGACCGCATCGAGCAAGGCCGCAACCGTCTGTGGCGCCATCAGCGACGGCGTGCCGCCACCGAGGAAGATGCTCGTGACCACACGCTGCGGCGTGAGGTCGCGCATATGTGCGATCTCGCGCCGGAACCCGGCGATATAACGCGCCTGATCGACCGGCGCATGCCGGACATGGCTGTTGAAATCACAGTAGGGGCACTTCGCCGCGCAGAAGGGCCAGTGCAGATAGACGCCGAAGCCGGCGTCACGGGTCGGATGCTCGATCATGCCGATGGTTTGCTGGAAAGCCGGGACTTTGGCAACATGCCTGTTGCGCGACATGCTGCCCGGCGGTGCCGTGGCGCTTGCGACGATGACGGACCGGGGATAACCATGAGCCATGTCGATACGCATCACCGGCCTCTACCGCTATCCCGTCAAGGGCCTCTCGCCCGAAGCCCTGCCCCGGATCCACCTCGATACGGGCGGGCATGTCCCGGGTGACCGGATCTTTGCCGTCGAGAACGGCGATTCGGGTTTTGATCCGCACGATCCGCAGCACCGGGCGAAGACGCATTATCTCATGCTGATGCGCGACGAGGCACTGGCCCGCCTCGAGACGACCTATAATGCCGATACCGACATGTTGAGCATCAGCTGCGACGGGGCCGTCCGGCTGCGCGCCGCTTGCGCAGACAAAAGGGGGCAGGAGGCCATTGCAGCCTTCTTGAGGGACTATCTGGGCGAGGCAGGCCTGCGCGGAGAGCCGCGCCTGCTGCAGGCGCCGCAGGGTTATCGTTTCACCGACTCACCACGCGGCTTCGTCTCCATCATCAATCTGGCCAGCGTCGCCGCCGTGGAGAGCTTCGTCGGCGCACCGGTCGATCCGTTACGCTTTCGCGGCAATCTGCATGTGGAAGGCCTGCCCGCCTGGGGGGAGTTCGCCCTCGTGGGCAAGACGCTGACGGCCCCCTCCGGCCTGCAATTGCGGATCACCGCGCCGATCGTGCGCTGCGCCGCCACCAATGTCGATCCAGTGACAGGCCTGCGTGATCTGGCCATCCCGCAGGCATTGATGCGTCATCTCGGCCATATGGATTGCGGCGTCTATGCCGAGATCATCGCGCCGGGCAGTCTGGCGACGGGAGGGCATCTCGCGGTCGATGACGGGGCGAGCGAGCCCCCCCTGCCGTTCTGAAACGCGCGGCGTGAGGACACGTCGCAGACACGCGCGGAGACTGCCGGATAGTCGGCAGCCTCCAACGCCCCTTGTGTTGATTACTCGGCGGCCGTCTTGTCGGAGTCGCCCTCACCTTTCGAAGACGGTTTCTCCTCGGCTTCGGTCGCGGTAGCGGTGCCCTTGCGCGTGGTGCGCCGGGGAGTCGTCGTTGCGGCGCGACGGCGCTTCGGCTTGGCCTCGGCCTCCTCTGCCGGAGCCGCTTCCTCTGTCGAACGCGCGACCGGACGCGTGAGAAAATCGGGCAGGCTCGCCTGCTCGACCGCTTCCTCACTCACCGCCGGCGCAGCACGTCGACGCCCGCGACGCGGAGCGGCTTCCTCACGTGACGGGGCATCCTCGCGAGCCGGACCTTCAACATGCGGCGTCGGAGCGTCGGACCGCGCGCTGCGGTCCAGCGGTTCCGCCGGCGCACTGCTGTCCTGTGCAGGTCTCTGGAAGCGCTCGCGACGATCTCCCCGTCCACGGGGCTGGTAGTCGCGCTCATCCTGGCGGTCGGGACGCGGATCGAAACTCGGCGGCTGCGGCTGCAAGGCCGGGTCGACATCCTCGCGCGGTACCCGCTGCGGCTGGGAGGCACGCTCACCTTGGCCATGTGCGTGACCATAGCCGTAACCGCCGCCCTCCTCCTCGTCGTCGCCGTCATCGTCGGAGCGACCGTTTCCGTATTGCTGGCGCATCGATTCCTGCGCTGTCGCAATGATACGCAGGTAATGCTCGGCATGCTGGAAGTAGTTTTCCGCCGCGACCGGATCGCCGCTCGCCTGCGCGTCACGGGCGAGCTGGCCGTATTTCTCGGCAATATGCTGCGCGGTGCCGCGCACCTTCACGTCCGGCCCGTTGGATTCGTAGCTCCGCGTGAGTGGATTGGGACCCTTGCTGCGGCTGCGACCACGCATGCGTCGATTGTTCTGTCCTGGTCTCATGGATGCTTTTCGACCTTCACTGTCACTCGATGCCGTTATCTCTCGCTCATGCCGTTGCGATACCGTCAGCTTGCGCTATCGTCACCTTGCGACATCCGGTTCCATGCGAGAGCCTCGCCCCACGCGAGAGAATGACGCCGGACGGGCTGTTGCCGATCGTCCATGCGAACGTCCGTCATCTGGCGAATGCGCCCGGGAAAACAGCCCGGCTCATCATCTTGGATGTCGGATTCCTGTTGCTGCCGAGCAAAGCTCATCAATGCAGCGAGAAAGCGCAAGCCCAACCCGTTGGGAACCTCATCGATTCGGCTTCGGAATACCGAGCTTTCCGCGTTTTCGGTTTGCAAACTAACCGCTCGTGCCTCGCAGGCCAAGCATTATTTGCACGGAAAAACGGATTAATTCGTAAACCCCGGATTGCACCATGCGCATGCCCGCAGTCATTTCCATGTCATAAGGCGATTTCACTCTCGCGCGTGAAGGTCTGGGCGCGAATCACACCGCCGAGATCACGCTCGCATCCGCACGGCTCGAATCCACGCGCCCGCAGGATCGCCTGCACGGCATCGGCCTGATCGTGACCATGCTCAAGCGCCAGCACGCCGCCCGGGCGCAGCAGGCGAAGCGCCGAAGCGGCGATGGGGCCGTAGGGGGAAAGCCCGTCCGGCCCACCGTCGAGCGCGCGATGCGGATCGTAGCCGGACACTTCCCGGGCGAGCCCGGCGATCTCTCGCGCCGGAATATAGGGCGGGTTGGACACGATCAGATCGAATCCGGCTTCCTGACCGCGTGGCGAAGCGCATGCCAGCGCCCGGGCCCAGTCACCGACAAGGAAAGCCGCGCGCTGCGCGAGGGCAAGGCTGCGGGCGTTGTCCCGCGCCGTCCGCACAGCCTCCTCGGACCAATCGAGGCCGACCCCGAAGGCATCCGCACGCTCAGCCAGCAGCGCCAGCAGGATACAGCCGCTTCCGGTTCCCAGGTCCAGGATCCGCGCCGCCCGGCGCCGGCTGGCGCGCTGGCGCAGGGCGAGCGCGACAAGTGCCTCCGTATCCGGGCGCGGCTCCAGGGTCTCCGGCGCGAGCTTGAAGGGCAGCCCCCAGAATTCCCGTCGCCCGAGAATCCGGAAAACCGGCTCGCCGGCAAGCCGACGGCCGAGGAAGCCGTCAAGCCGGCTCGCGGCTGCCGCGTCGAGGGGATGATCAGGATCGCGCGCCAGAGAAGTCGCATCGCAGGCAGCGGCCTCGCACAGAAGAATACGCGCATCGAGTGCCGCTTCGCCGATTCCGGCCTGCGCAAGCATCCGGCGCGCCATGCGCAGAGCGGCATCACGCCCTGTCCCGGGCGGGATCGACGCGACTGGAAAATGCGGCGTCACAGCCCCGCCTCGGCGAGCAGGGCCGCCTGATGCGCGGCAATGAGCGCAGCGATGATCTCGTCGAGCGCCTCTCCCGAGATGACCTCGGGAAGCTTGTAGAGGGTTAGACCTATGCGATGATCGGTCACACGTCCTTGCGGGAAATTGTAGGTGCGAATGCGCTCGGAACGATCTCCCGAACCGACTTGCGCCTTGCGGTCTGCGGCGCGTTCCGAATCCCGCGCGCTGCGCTCGCGGTCATACAGGCGCGCGCGCAGGAGCTGCATGGCGCGCGCCTTGTTCTTGTGCTGGGAGCGCTCATCCTGAACGACGACCGCGATGCCGGTCGGCTCGTGGGTGATGCGCACGGCCGATTCCGTGCGGTTGACGTGCTGTCCCCCGGCCCCGCCGGCGCGCATGGTATCGATACGCAAATCACGCTCGTCGATGGCGAGATCGACCTCCTGCGCCTCGGGCATCACCGCCACGGTCGCCGCCGAGGTGTGGATGCGCCCGCCCGCCTCGGTTTCCGGTACACGCTGGACCCGGTGCACACCGCTCTCGAATTTCAGCCGCGCGAAGACACCGCGCCCGGACACTTCGGCGATGATTTCCTTGTACCCGCCGACCGTGCCCTCACTCGCCGCGATCAGGGATACGCGCCATCCATGAATCTCGGCGTAGTGGGCGTACATCCGGAAGAGATCCCCCGCGAAGAGTGCGGCCTCGTCGCCGCCGGTTCCGGCGCGAATCTCGAGAATGGCGCTCTTTTCATCCGCTGCATCCCGGGGCAGCAACATCAATTGCAGATGCCGCGCGGCCTCGTCGACGCGCGCACGGGCAGTGCCGCGCTCTTCCTCCGCGAGATCACGCATCTCGCGATCCGTGGCCGGGTCGGAAAGAAGGGCCTCGACACCCTCGAGTTCGGCCCGGGCGGCCCGATAATCGTGGATCGCGGCGACGACCGGTCCGAGTTCGGCCAGCTCACGCGACAGCGAGACGAAGGTCTCGGCATCCGGTCCTGCGGCGAGGGTGGCCGTCAGAACCGCATGGCGATCGACGACGGCGTCGAGACGGTCTTGCGGAAAGATGATGCTCATGAAACCGATCTGTACGCGCCCGCCACAATGCGGCACCGCGCCCGATATAGGCCATCCTGATACAGATCGCTACGCCCCGCCATGGGCAATACGGGCAGACTGTGCTCGCGGCGCGTTTGCGCTGCGGGCCGTCTCAGCGGCGCGTGGCGAGTTCGTTGCGCTGCGTCGCCTGCGAGCCGACACCGTCGAAATGGCCCGGCGAATCACCCAGACGCAGGGATGGCTGACAGGTCGGAGTACAGGAATAGGATTCGCGCGCGAGCCCGCGTTGTACCGTCACCACCGCTTCAGTCGTGGCTTCGACGCTGATCATCGATTCGGCGAGCAATGCTCCGGTCGAATCGAGGGCGATCAGGTTGGTCGTGCCGTAGCTTTTCCCGGTGACCACGAGGATGCCGTTACGCTGAACGGTGACGTCGGCGATGATCGGATTGCCGACGATGACCGTCTGGGTGCGCTCTGGAAGACGGACCACGCGTGCATGATCCAGTTGCACGGCGACACTGCCATTCGCCACTTGCGCCCCGCCTGCATCCTCGCGCGGCGCCGGGGCATCTTCCGGAATCGCTACCGTGCGTGGACTCCCGACATCTTCGGAAGCACTGGCCGTGGCATCCTGTCCCGATCGGGGGCGGGCGATCTCCGGGCTGGCGGTCACGTCACGCGGCGCGGCGTCAGGGCGCGGCGCGGCCTCATTCCCGGACGGGGCAGTCGGCTGCATCTGGGCAAGCTGGCTTCCCGGCTGTGCGGACAACTCCTCCACGGCACCTTGTGGGGCCTCGGCCTGCGCATTGGCATCGGAAGGCTGCTGCCAGAGCACGAAGGCGAGCGCGGGAGCAGCACCCGCCGCGATCACGCTGAGGGACGTCAAGGCGCGTTTCGTTCGACGTGACATGCTCAACTCGCTCGCTGCGCCGCTCGGCTCTCGCAAAAACCGACAGCGGCGAAATCTGTAGATTGCCGGTCTTTATGGGAGGAGAATGGTGAACGAATGCCTAACTGCGGCGCAATTACCCGAAAATAGCGCGCACAAGGCGCATGCGTACCGGGTCGGTGCGATACCTGTGCGGCACATTCCTGTATAGAAACAAAGTTGTCTTCCAAATAAAACCCCAGCGTTTTGAATTTCTTAACCAGCAAATATTCAAATAATAACCTCAATATTCAAATATAAACCAATTATTAGCTACTCCAGTCAGGTATAAAATTTTTAACCATAGAGGCTGTTATTTGAAATTATGATTTGAGACCTTGCAAAATTAACTTTGTCGCAACGGCTCGCATCTAGGGTGCACTCATCTTCAACGTGTCTCCACAGGCAAACGCCGTTGAAGACATCAACAGGCAACCGTGACAGGAGCTTACACCATGACCCATCTCTTCAAGCGCTTTGCGCAGGACGAATCCGGCGCGACCGCCATCGAATACGGCCTGATCGCCGCCCTGGTCGCTGTCGCGATCATCACCGCACTGACCACGCTTGGCAACAACCTGACGGCTACGTTCAACGAAGTGTCCAGTGAACTGACCGAGGCCGGCGACGGCGGCGGCGGCGACGGCGGCGGCGACGGCGGCGGCGGCGGCGATTGATCGCAGGAATCACTGGGCGACGCGCACGGCGCGTCGCCCATGAGCGCCTTTCACCCATTCTCCATGGGCTGTAGACACCTGCCCGCCCTCAGGAGTTTGTCGATGCTGACGGAGGGTCGCGTGATGAAAACGTTGCTGAAGCGTTTCGCCGCGGACCAGTCCGGCGCAACCGCGATCGAATATGCGCTGATCGCAGTGATCGTTTCGATCGCCATCGTGGCCAGCATGCGCACGATCGGCGATTCGGTCATCGGCCTGTTCGACTATGTCGTCGAGAACCTCGCCGCAGATGCCGAGGAAAACCCCGATGGCTGATGCGCCCGGCGCCGATACGGCTCGATCCCCACCGACCCTTCCCGAGAACGGAGCTGCGCAACCTCGCTGGACCTGCACACTACGCGCCCCGTAAACCAGGAATTGTATTTTTCTTCGCCCAGCCCCCACGCTACATATCTGATTAACCATAAGTTGACGTTTGCATGATCAACTCCCGGCGTCATCACAAGCGACGCGTGGGTGTATCCGTCATGAAACGAGCCCAGATCATCGTTCTCGGCATTGCCGTCACAGCAGGCATCGGCGCCCTCATGCTGATGCGCGGGGACCGCGATGCTCCGCCGCCGGAACCGCAGGTCATCACCCGGGAAGCACCGCGTGCACCGACGACGCAGGTGCTTGTTGCAGCTGTTGATCTTCCCATGGGGCGCACCATTGCGGAACCTGATCTGCGCTGGCAGGACTGGCCGGCCAATGCCGTTCCGGCAGGCTTGCTCACCCGCACCGACGACACGCGCATTGCCGATGATATCGCGGGCTCCATCGCCCGATCCCAGATTCTCGCAGGCGAGCCGATCCGGCGCGAGCGGCTGATTCGCTCCGATGGCGGCGGTTTCATGTCGGCGATCCTTCCCGCCGGCAAGCGCGCGGTGGCGATCTCGATTGATACCCGTGGTTCGAGCACGGCGGGTGGCTTCATCCTCCCCAATGACCGTGTCGATGTGCTGCGCACGCAACGCAACGAAGACGGGACCGGCCAGGGCGAAGGCCACATCACCGAAATTCTTCTGCGCAACATCCGCATCCTCGCCATCGGCAAGAACGTGCAGACCGACGAGCAGGGCAATTCCTTCGTCGATGGCGAGACCGCGACGCTGGAACTGACCCCCGCACAGGCCGAGATCATCACCCTGGCCCAGCGCACGGGCCATGTCTCCCTCGCCCTGCGCTCGCTGGCGGATGCGGAGCTCGGAGAGGACGAGGAAATAGACCAGGACAGGCGCGGCCTGAACGTGGTGCGCTTCGGCGTATCGCGCCAGACGGCGACCCCGTGAACGGACGCCCCAGCAGGATCGCAAGCGAGACGAGTGTCATGAAGCACCCCCGACAGTTCTCAGCCGACGCAAAGACGAGACAAGGAGCGATCATGTCCGCCCAGGCATCATCAGCGCAGCATGCCCTCGGGCAGCGCTGTCTTGCGACCGGCTGCGAAGCGGCTTTCCGGGAGACCGGGCGCGAAGGGGCAATGCCGCGGCTTGCGGCGCTCGCCGTCGTACTCGGCCTCACTCTGGCGACCGTTCAGCCCCATTCTGCAGCGCTTGCTGCTGATTACAAGGCGCAAGGGCATGATTCGGCCAGCACGGATCGGCGTACGCACGCCCTTGCGCACAGTGACGGCGCCGTGATTCGCATCAATGATCATGAGGGGACGCGCACCCGGCGCATTCCGCTCTCGATCGGCAAGTCGCTCATCATCGACCTTCCGCGTGACGCGGAGGAAGTCTTTGTCGCCAATCCCGCGATTGCCAATGCCATCGTGCGTTCCACGCGCAAGATCTTTCTGATCGGCCAGGCGGACGGGGCGACCTCCGTCTTCGTCTTCGGTGAGGATGGCCGCCAGCTGGCAACGCTCGAGGTCACGGTCGGGCGCGATCTGGGCGATCTGCGCGACACCCTGCGCGAGTCCTTTCCCCGAACCAGCATCGACGTTCAGCCCGCAGGCGACTCGATCATCCTTACCGGCAGCGTGAACAGCGCCTCCGAAGCACAAAAGGCAGTCGATATCGCCGAAGCCTTCGTCGGCGCCGGCGACGGCGATCTCTCCGGTCGCGGGGCGGTTATCAACTCCCTGACCATCGAGGAGCAGGATCAGGTGATGCTGCGGGTCGCGGTTGTGGAAATTTCCCGGACCGTTCTGAAGGAACTGGGTATCCAGACCAATGCGGGCTGGTCGACATCGATGAATCCGCTGCCCTCCAATCTGCGGTTCGACACCACCGGCGGGGGTACGAGCTTGTCAGGCGGATTCGGCGGCAGCGGCTTCGACATCGACGTCACCCTGAACGCGATGGAGAATGCCGGGCTTTCGCGTACGCTCGCCGAGCCGACGCTGGTGACCGTCTCCGGTGAAGGCGCGTCCTTCATGGCAGGCGGCGAGATCCCGATTTTGCAACCATGCCCTTCCGGGGCGACGAATTGCACCCCGAGCGTCAACTTCAAGCCTTTCGGCATCAATCTGGCCTTCACGCCGGTCGTTCTGTCGGAGAACCGGATATCGCTTCGCGTCGCAACGGAAGTCTCCGAACTCGATTTCGAAACCGGCGCCCGGATCGGCAGCGGGACAATTCCCGGCATGCGCGTGCGCAAATCCGAAACCAGTGTCGAACTGCCCTCCGGTGCCGTGATGATGACGGCGGGGCTGATCAGCAGCCAGACCATCCAGGGCATCGGCGGCACGCCGGGCCTGATGAACATCCCGGTCCTCGGCGCCCTGTTCCGCTCGCGTGACTACCAGCGCCGCGAGACCGAATTGATGATCATGGTCACACCATACATCGCGGAGCCGATGCAGCCGAGCGAGGCAGCCCGCCCGGATGACGGATTCGTCGAGGCTTTCGATCCCCAGGCTGTACTGCTGGGGCGTCTCAACCAGATCTACGGGACAGCTGGCGCCTCCAATCCCGAACGCGGCGTTCGCGGGCGCTTCGGCTTCATCGCCGATTGAGAGCTGGCACCTCCGGGAACACGTATGCGCATTATCGCCGAAAGGTCTCAACCGATGTTCGCCACGCAGACCAAGAGTTCGCTCCCCACTCCAGCAGCAATGCACCTGCCTCGCAAGGCGGGACTAGTCATCACCGTGTTGACCGGCCTCGTCCTCGCGGCCTGTTCGCAGGATCGGGTGGTGCAGACGGGGTCGATCTATCCTTACGATTACCGCGACCGGCATCCGATCGTCCTCAGCGAGAAGCCTCATCATCTCGACATCTTCGTGCGTGGCGCGAGGCTGGACGAGCGCCAGAAGGATGATATCGAGAGCTTTGCCGGGCTCTACATCAACGAAGGGCGCGGGCGCATCAGTGCCCAGATTCCCGGGAATGTCGGCGGCGCCGAGCGCACCTACAAGGCCGTGCGCCATGCCCTGGCAGAGGCGGGTGTTCCGGCACAGGCCGTGTCTCGTTCGCATTACGAACCGCGCCAGAGCGGCCTCGCCGCACCGATCCGCCTCACCTTCCACAAGATGAAAGCCACCGTCGACAGCCGCTGTGGCCAGTGGCCGCAGGATCTCGGGGTCAGCGATCCCGGCTTCAACATGCGCAACGAGCCCTACTGGAATCACGGATGCGCGACGCAGAGCAACATGGCCGCCCAGATTGCCGATCCGGTGGATCTCGTCCGTGGGCGGGCACTCGGCGACATCGATACACTGAGACGCTCCGCAGATATCCGCAATCTGCGCGAAGGCAACGATCCGTCCACGGAATACCGGCAGGACGGTCGGGGCGGCATCAGCTCTATCGGGAACTGAGGCGTTGCAGGTCAGGGGAATGAACATGTCGGATACCACGACGAACGAAGACGAGATGATCGGACCGGTTCCACGGGTTACGATCCAGGCATTCTGTGACACCCCGGATATCGCGCAGGCTCTACAGGCGGCGGGCGAGGATCGCCGGATGCATAAGGCCCATCTGCGTGTCCAGGCGGGCGGCGCTCCGGCGGCGGTTGCGGCTTTTGCGCAGGCGCCGACCCCCAATGTCATCATCCTCGAAGTCGAACGCGAAGGGCAGAAGGATTTTCTCGACCAGCTCGACAGGCTCGCGCAGGTCTGTGACGCAGGCACGAAAGTGCTCGTGGTAGGTCATGTCAACGATGTCCTGCTCTATCGCGACCTGGTCCGGCGCGGTGTGAGCGACTATCTCATCGCCCCGATCAGCCCGATCGACGCCGTCCGCGCCATCTCCGGGCTCTTCACCAATCCCGGCGCCGAGCCGGTGGGCCGGATCGTGGCCGTCGTCGGCGCCAAGGGGGGCGTGGGTGCCTCGACCGTGGCGCATAACCTGGCCTGGTCCTTCTCGCGTGATCTGGATACCGCGACAGTGGTCGCCGATCTCGACATCGCCTTCGGAACAGCGGGTCTGGATTTCAACCAGGACCCGCCGCAGGGCATCGCGGAAGCGATCTTTGCACCCGATCGCCTCGACGCCAATGTCGTCGACCGGCTGATGTCGAAATGCTCCGAAAAGCTGTCGCTCCTCGCCGCACCGGCCATGCTGGAGCGGACCTGCGACCTGACGGAAACCGCATTCGACCAGCTCTTCGATCTCCTGCGGGCGAGCGTGCCGTGCATCGTGCTCGATATCCCCCATGTCTGGTGCGCCTGGTCGCGGCGGACACTGCTTGCGGCGGACGATATCGTCGTGGTCGCGGCGCCCGAACTGGCCTCCCTGCGCAACACCAAGAACATCGTCGATCTGCTGCGGCAGAACCGTCCCAACGACCGTCCACCGCATGTTGTGCTCAACCAGGTGGGCATCCCCAAGCGTCCCGAGATCGCCACGGTCGACTTCGCCAAGGCGATCGGTCAGGATCTCACTGCGGAGATGCCTTTCGACGCCAACCTGTTCGGGACGGCTGCCAATAACGGGCAGATGCTCGCCGAAATCCAGCCCGGGTGCCGTCCGGCCGAGATCTTCACCGAGATCGCCGCGACCGTCTTCGGACGTCCGGAAATCGGCAAGAAGAGCGGCGGTCTGTTCGAACCCATTCTCGCCAAGCTGACGAGACGCAAGAAGGCCTCCTGACGGGAGGCCCGTGCACGTGAACCCGGGAGCAAGCTGACGCAATGTTCGGGAAGAGATCGACCCTCGGAAACACGCATCCGCCGGCGCCGAGCGCGCCGCAGCCGAAGCCTGCTCACACCCCTCCCGCGAGTGAGCCGGCAGTTCCCGTCCTGACCGTCGATGCGCCGACGGAACGCCGGTTCAATGCCGATCCGTTGCCACCCCCGACACCAGTCAAGCAGGAGCCCGTGGCAGTCGAGACGCGGCAGCGCTCCGACGAATACTACCAGACCAAAAGCATGATCTTCGGCGCGCTGATCGAGGCCATCGATCTGGCGCAGCTCGCGCGTCTCGATACCGAATCGGCGCGCGAGGAAATCCGTGACATCGTCAACGAGATCATCGCCCTCAAAAACGTCGTCCTCTCCATCGCCGAGCAGGAAGAGTTGCTCGACGACATCTGTAACGACGTTCTCGGTTACGGCCCCCTGGAGCCACTGCTGGCGCGCGACGACATCGCCGACATCATGGTGAACAACGCGCGCAAGACCTATATCGAAGTCAACGGCAAGATCCAGCTGACCAATATCCGCTTCCGCGACGAGCAGCAGCTGATGAATATCTGCCAGCGCATCGTCAGCCAGGTCGGTCGGCGCGTGGATGAATCGAGCCCGATCTGCGATGCGCGCCTGCCCGACGGCTCGCGCGTCAACGTGATCGCGCCGCCGCTCGCCATCGACGGGCCGGCCCTCACGATCCGCAAGTTCAAGAAGGACAAGCTGACTCTCGATCAACTGGTCAAGTTCGGCGCCGTCTCGCCGGCGGGGGCCGAAGTCCTCAAGATCATCGGCAAGGTTCGCGCCAATGTGGTGATCTCCGGCGGTACCGGCTCGGGAAAGACGACGCTCCTGAACTGCCTGACGAACTATATCGAGCATGACGAACGCGTCATCACCTGCGAGGACGCCGCAGAGTTGCAGTTGCAACAGCCCCATGTGGTGCGCCTCGAAACCCGCCCGCCCAATCTCGAAGGCCAGGGCCAGGTGACCATGCGCGATCTGGTGCGCAACTGCCTGCGCATGCGTCCCGAACGCATCATCGTCGGCGAGGTCCGCGGCCCGGAAGCCTTCGACCTGCTGCAGGCGATGAATACGGGCCATGACGGCTCGATGGGAACCCTGCACGCCAACTCGCCGCGCGAATGCCTCTCGCGTATCGAATCGATGATCACCATGGGCGGCTTCGCCCTGCCCTCGAAGACCATCCGGGAAATGATCGTCTCGTCGATCGACGTCGTGATCCAGGCCGCGCGCCTGCGCGACGGCTCGCGCCGCATCACCCACATCACCGAGGTGCTGGGCATGGAAGGCGACGTGATCGTGACGCAGGACGTCGTGCTCTACGACATTCTCGGCGAGGATCAGAACGGGCGTCTGATCGGCAACCACCGCTCCACCGGTGTCGGGCGCCCGGCCTTCTGGGAACGCGCACGCTACTATGGCGTCGAGGAACAACTGGCGACTGCCCTCGATGCCATGGAGACGACGGACTCGGCGGTTTGATGCCGCCCGGATACGAGAGCGAACACCATGGACCCGCTTGACCTCATCCTTGTCGCCCTGATCGCCGTTTCGGCGGGAGGGGTCGCCTATGCGCTGCTTTATCCCAGTCTTTCCGGGGACAAGCGCGCCGAGGAGCGGCAGCGGGCCCTGACGGAGCGCGCCTCCGGTCAGCGCATTGAGCGGACAACCCGCGATGCCGGCGTGCGCCGCGAGCAGATTGCCCAGACCCTCAAGGAAATCGAGGAGAAGCGTGGCGCCAGGAAGAAGTCCCTGCCGGACCGCCTCGCCCATGCCGGGCTCGACTGGAAACCGGCGCGCTTCTACCTGATCAGCGCGGTCACGGGGCTGCTGATCGGACTTCTGCTCTTCGCAATGACCGGCGGGAGCCTGATCATCGCCGGGCTCGCAGCATTCACGGGCGCTCTCGGCCTGCCCAACTGGGCCCTCAGCTTTCTGGCAAAACGACGTATCGAGAAATTCATCACGGAACTGCCAAACGCCATGGACATCATCGTGCGCGGTATCCGCGCCGGCCTGCCGCTGGGCGATTGCATCCGGGAAATCGCCGCCTCGACAGAGGATCCGATCCGAACGGAATTCCGCCTCATTGCCGAATCCCAAGCCATGGGCGTGACGCTCTCCGATGCGCTCGAAAAAATGGCCGAGCGCATTCCGGTGGCGGAATCCTCGTTCTTTGCCACCGTCATCACCATCCAGACCAAATCCGGCGGCAATCTCTCGGAGGCGATCAACAACCTTTCCCGCGTCTTGCGCGAGCGCAAGAAGATGAAGGGCAAGGTCCAGGCCATGAGCATGGAGGCCAAGGCCTCGGCGGCGATCATCGCCGCCCTGCCCTTCACGGTCGCCTTCCTCACCTATCTGTCCAGCCCCGACTACATCGAGCTGCTCTGGCTCACCATTACCGGCAAGGTGGTGCTGGGGGTTTGCGCTTTCTGGATGCTCATCGGGGTCACGGTCATGAAGAACATGATCTCCTTCGACATCTGAACCGGTCAGGACGCGACGCATGATCTGGCAAGCCATCACCGATCCCGATTTCCTCGCCATGATGCTGGCCGTGGTCGCAGCCATCGCCACGGTCTACACCGTCGCTATGCCGCTCCTGCTCAATGACAGCCTCGAGAAGCGCATGAAGGCGGTCGCTCTCGAACGGGACCAGATTCGGACCCGTGAGCGCGAGCGCCTCGCCCGGCAGGGGCGCGGTTCGTTGCGTCAGCGTCCGGGCGAGAAGATCCGCAGCTTCGTGGACCGGTTCAAGCTCTCCGACTGGCTCGGAACGGAAGACGCCAAGCGCCAGCTGGTGCAAGCCGGCTTTCGCGGGCAAAAGGCCGAATACACCTTTCTCGTCTTCCGGCTGGTGATGCCTATCGGCTTCCTCGTCTTTGCAACTTTCTATCTCTTCGTGGTCGAGGATTTCGGCCTCGGGGCGCTCCTGCGCATCGCGATCGTGATTCTGGCCGCCTATATCGGCATCAAGGCCCCGGAGCTCTATCTACGCAATGCCACCGACAAACGCCGCGCCTCGATCAAGCGGGCCTGGCCGGATGCCCTTGATTTGCTGCTGATCTGCGCGGAATCCGGCAGTTCGATGGAGCAGGCCTTCCGCAGGGTGAGCACCGAAGTCGGACGCTCCTCTCTCGAACTGGCCGAGGAAATGGCCCTGACCACGGCGGAATTGTCCTACCTCCCCGAGCGGCGCATGGCGTATGAAAATCTCGCCGCGCGCACGGGGCTCGAACCGGTCCAATCCGTTGTCACGGCCCTGGTCCAGGCCGAGCGCTACGGCACGCCGATCGGGCAGGCCCTGCGCGTGCTCGCCCAGGAGAGCCGCGATACGCGCATGAACGAGGCCGAGAAGAAAGCCGCAGCCCTGCCTCCCAAGCTGACAGTGCCGATGATCCTGTTCTTCCTGCCGGTACTCTTCGCCGTGATCATGACACCGGCCCTGATCCAGGTCTTCGAGTGGAAGTGATGCTGCGCGGGCCGGGAACAACTGTCTTGCCGCATTCAGACTGCGTCAGCGGATCTGACTGACGGAGATGAGTCCCCCGGGCGCCTGGGCGAAGATTTTCCCTTAGAGCGCCCGACCTGACGGAGTCAGGCCGGGCGCTCCAAGTGATTGTTCGACGCATCATTTTTCCGTCAGCCGGTATCCACCTGACGGAATGATGCTCTAACGGCATGGCATTCGGGACCGGTTTCGGCTAGATCCGAAACAGATTCATCCTGCTTCGAACCCGTGAAAGGCCCGGCATGTCGGTCGCCTCTCGCGCCGGTCTCGCCTTTGCCCTGGCCGGCGCCACCTCCTACGGCATCAGCATCGTCTTCGCCCGCATGGCCACGCAGGCCGGATTGTCCGGCGTCTCGGTCGCGCTCTATCGCGTCGTGGCCATGTTCATGGTCGCTGCCCTGATCGCGGTGATCTGGCGCCAGCGCCCGGTGATCGCTGCGGGAGAAGGCCGGGCCATCCTCGCGCTCGCCCTGGGCGGCGCCGGCGTGGGCATCGGCTATATGAGCGCCGTGGCCTTCATCCCGGTTTCGGTCGCGGTGGTGATCTTCTTCACCTTCCCGATCCTGATCGTGCTGTTGTCGCCGCTGGTCGATGGCGGCGGCATGCGCGGCTCGCTGCTCGTCCTCGCCGCCATCGCCTTCACCGGCGTGGCGCTGGTGATCGGCCCCGGGATCGGGGCACTGGACTGGCGCGGCGTCGCCCTGGCCGGGCTCGCCAGTATCTCGGCGACACTGCAGTTCTTCGCCGGAACGCGCACCCATGCCACCACGACGCTCTCCAAGATCTTCTGGGTCAATCTCGCGGTGATTCCCGCCTGCCTGATCGTCGGCGCCCTGCTGTCGGCGCTCGACCCGCCCGCCGCCCTGCGCGTGGCGCCGGCTGCGCTGACCCTTCTGATCGTGACCTACATGGCGGCTCTCGTCTTCCAGCTGGCAGCCCTGGTGCGCGCCTCGGCCGTCGTGGTCGGGCTCGCCTTCTGCGCCGAGCCCGTCATTGCCACTGCGGCCTCGGCCATTCTGCTCGGGGAGCGCCTCTCGCCGCTGCAATTTGCCGGCGGAGCCCTTGTCGTCGGCGCCGTTGCCGCCAATGTGCTGATGGAGAACCGTCGCAGCCGCGCCCTCGCCACACGCCGCGCCCTCACGGAGTGACACGCATGACCACACAAACCGCGAACCAGCGTCCGCAACCTCTGCCGCTGACCATCCTCACCGGGTTCCTCGGCTCGGGCAAGACCACCTTGCTCAACCGCATTCTGCACGATCCGGAGATGGCGGATACGGTGGTGATCGTGAACGAGTTTGGCGAGATCGGCCTCGATCACATGCTGGTAGAGACCGTCGACGAGGGCATGATCCTGCTCTCGGCCGGCTGCCTGTGCTGCTCGGTACGCGGCGACCTGATCCATACGCTGGAAGACCTGCTGCGCAAGCGCGACAACAACCGCATCACCCCGTTCCGCCGCGTCGTGATCGAAACCACGGGTCTCGCCGATCCGGCGCCGATCCTGCATGCGGTGCTCTACCACCCCTATCTCTCGATGCGTTTTGCGGTTCAGGGCCTCGTCACCGTCGTCGATACGATGGCCGGAGAGGCAACGCTCGATACTCATGAAGAGGCAGTGCGCCAGGCCGCCATGGCCGACCGGCTGGTCCTGTCCAAGACCGATCTCGCCGAGGCGGGCCGTGTTGCGAAGCTGAAGCAGCGCCTGCACCGGCTCAATCCCGGCGCCGAGATCCTCGATGCCACCGAGGCGCTCGATCTCCCGGCCCTCGTCGCAGGCGGCCCCTTCGCCACCGATGGCAAGAGTGCGGATGTGACGCGCTGGCTCTCCGCCGAAGCCGTCGCCGAGGCGGAGGCGCAGGCCCATGCGCGTCAGCACGATGATGAGCGTCAGCACGATCATGGTCATCACGGCCATGATCACCACCACGATCATGGTCACCACCATCACGACGTGAACCGGCACGACGCCTCGATCCGCGCCTTCTGCCTGACGCATGATCAGCCGCTGCCCCAGCGCAGTCTCGATCTGTTTCTCGATCTCCTGCGCTCAAGCCACGGTGCGAAGCTCTTGCGTGTGAAGGGTCTCGTCTGTCTTGCCGAGGATCCCGACCACCCGGTGGTGCTGCACGGCGTCCAGCATGTCGTGCATGTCCCCGCCATTCTCGACGCCTGGCCGGATGATGACCATCGCACCCGCCTCGTCTTCATCGTGAAGGATCTCGATCGCGAAGCGGTCGAGGGCCTGTGGAAAGCCTTCCTCGGCGAGGTCGGCATTGACAGGCCCGATGCGGCGGCCCTCGCCGACAACCCCCTGCGGGTTCAATGGGCGGGGTGAACCCCGTAGCAGGCGCGGTTAACGTTAAGAGAGGATGAATCGTCGCACGTCCCCGATCTGGAACGGGCCTTGTCTCTCAAATGGTCAAGCAGCGGATCGGCTCGATCTGCCGTACCAAAAAGAGACATCCGGGACGGATCGAAGGAGAGAGACGATGTGGGCGCGATCTACGCAAGGCACAGGGCGTCTGGTCGATCAGGACCCGCATGACAAGCGGGGCAGCGCACCTGCGGAATCCCGGACCGGCGATGCGGTCGGGACTTACCGGATCACCATGATCGCGGCGCGCGACGCGGAACTGATCGCCCTCCATTACAAGCGCGCACAAAGACTTGCGCTGGATCCGGACCCGTTCGTGCAGCCGGCTGCGATCGCGGCAGCGAACACGCACGAGCCGGTCCTGCGCGATTTGCGGCTCGTCTGCATCTGGCATGATGACGCCTTGTGCGGCCTGTTTCCGCTGAAACCCGCCGGCGGCATTCTCCGCAAGAGGCGCTGGGAATTGCCCCTGCTTGATCCATGCGCGACGGGGGCGCCTTTCCTGAATCAGGACCATGCCGCAGGCGTGCTCACAGCCCTCCGGACCTGGCTGGCGGGCCGGGGGCTTGGGTTGCATTTCGCGGCTGTCGCAAACCGATCGGGGTTCCGGGCCCTGCTGGAAGCCGATGCAGCCTGCGGCACGCTATCCGTTCGCAAGCATGACCGCTCGCCCGGCGGATCGGCAGCGCATCCGGACGCGCTGCGTGCGCCCGCTCCGGGAGGCATGGTGCTGGACCGGGTCAGCGAGCCACCGGCCCTGCGGCAAGCGGTGGAGGATTACCTCCTGCACGAATCAATCACCGCCGCGAGTGAGGACAGAAACGCCCTGCTACAAAACAGCGCCGCCGCCAATCGTATCCGCGCCCTCACACGCAGTCTGGGGCGCGAGAAGCTCTGCCAGGCTTTCGTCCTGCGTGATGCAGCCGGGGCGAAAGCCGTCGCACTCGTACTCTATGCCCACGGCAAAGCCGTGCTCTGGCGCCTCGCGACAGATCCGCAGGCGCATATCCCCCAGGACTGGCTGCGCGCGCGCGTGATGCGCGCCATTGGCAAGCGGCGCGACACGGAGGTTCATGACGGGGTCGGGGATCATGGCCTTGCGGGCGGCGATGCAGGCCGTATCAGCGCGCGTTACGCACCGCGCCTTGAAAAACCGTTTGCGCAGAAATCAATCGGCTTGTCACGGCGCCTCTCGGATGCCTGGCGAGGCCGGATGATACCGAGCGTTTATCCGGCCCCGGAGCGGGGGGCGTCATCACCGGCGCGACCGTCATCGGCTCCGGGCGGCGCGAAACGGGCGAAGCTGACCCGCGTCTCGCCGTAGTCGCGGCTCTCCAGCAGGGTGAAACCCTCCGGCAGCAGGTCGGTGGCCTCGATGCTCTCCTCAACCAAGACGAGCGCGCCGGGACGGAGCCAGCCGCCTTGCGCGCAGGCTCTGAGCGCGCGCGGCGCGAGATCGCGGCCATAGGGCGGATCGCAGAAGACGAGATCGGCGGGAGTGAACTTGTCGGCGGCACCGAGCCGCGTCGCATCGCGCCGGAACAGGCGGGTGACGCCACCGAGCCCGAGCGCCTCGACATTCTCGCGAATCAGCCCGCGTGCCTGGGCGCCGTCATCGACGAAGAGTGCGAATGCCGCGCCGCGCGAAAGCGCTTCGAGACCAAGCGCCCCGGTCCCGGCGAAGAGATCGATCACCCGCGCACCCGCGCAGGCATCGTCATGGCCATGCGCGAGGATGTTGAAGATCGCTTCACGCAAGCGATCGGATGTCGGGCGGATCGGACCGGGCTTTCCCGCCCCCTTGCCCGGCCCGCCCTTCGGCCCGACGATCGCGCGCCCGCTAAGACGCCCGCCCACGATGCGCATGACGGATCAGCTCCGCGGCGACTTGTTCGGTCCCCTGCCCGGACCGCGTCCGGACGGGCCCGACGGCCGCCCCTTCGGCTTGCCACCGGGTTTGCCGAAAGGTTTTCCGGCGGGTTTGCCACCAGCTCTGCCGAAGGGCCTGTCGCCGGGTTTGCCGAACGGCTTGCCCCCCGCGCCGGCGGGACGTCCGCCGGAAGGCCCGTCCTCGGATGAGCGGCCCTGATGGGGTTTCTTCTCGAACGGGCGCCCGCCACGGGATTCGCCGCGCGTACCGCTCGCGCGACCACCGGGGCGCTCCCCGAATTTGCCGGCAGGGCGCCCCGGTCCACGCGCAGGCGGTTTGCCACCCGTGCGATCATCACGATACGCCGCACGTTCCGTGTCCTCGCCTGCACGCTTGTCGAAACCGCGCCCGCCGGCAGGGCGGCTCGCGGCCTGTTTGCCGAAAGCCGGCCGCGCGCCGCCCGGCGCGGACACAACGCCGCTACGCCCTCTGCTCGCCGGTACCTTGCCCGTCTGCCCCCTGCCCGTCTCCGGAACCGTGCGCGGGGCATCGGCGGGATCGGCCTTGACGCGCTCGACCAGCACGCGGTTGCCGCTTCTGGGCGAGATGGCGCCGACGCGCTCGTGCTTGCGCGTCGCAGAAGCCTCACGGGCGGCCTTGGGATCGGCATCGCGACGCTTGCGGAAGATCGGCCCGTCCGGGGCCTCGTCCGCCCGCCAGACGCTGGCCTTGACCGCGCGATCCCAGGCCGGACGGCGCGGCGGACCTGCCGGAGACTCGCCGGGCTTGCCGCCAGACTTCTTCTCACCGAACTTGCCGCCGGGCTTGTCACCAAATTTCTTCTCGCCGAACTTCCTGTCACCCCCGGCCTTGCCGCCGAAGCGCTTGTCGCCGCCTCCGGGCTCGGGAGCCCGGCTCTCCGCCGGCTTCCGGCCCCCCTTCTGCGCCCATGCCGGCGCTTCCGGCTCGGGAGGCAGCGGTTCGCGCACGGGGCTGGCGAAATCCACATTGGCCTCGGCAGCGAGCTTGTCCCCGAGCTGATCCTTCAGCACCCGGGTGCGCACTTCCTCGACCTGCCCGATGGGCAGATCACCGAGCTGGAACGGCCCGAAGGACAGGCGCAGGAGGCGGTTCACGCGAAGGCCCAGATGTTCCAGGATGCGCTTCACCTCGCGGTTCTTGCCCTCGCGCAGACCCAGCGTCATCCAGGCATTGTCACCCTGCACCCGGTCGAGCTTGGCCTCGATCGGCCCGTATTCCATCCCGTCCACGACGAGACCATCGGCGATCGTATCGAGCCGGGCCTGATCGATCACCCCATGAGCGCGCACGCGGTAGCGGCGCAGCCAGCCGGTATCGGGATGCGCGATCACCTTGGCGAGGCCGCCATCATTGGTGAGCAGCAGCAATCCCTCGGTATTGATGTCGAGACGCCCCACCGCGACGACGCGCGGCAATTCCTCGGGCAATTCGTCGAACACCGTGGCGCGCCCTTCCGGGTCGCGGGCGGTGGTCACAAGGCCGCGCGGCTTGTGATAGAGCCACAGCCGCGTGCGCTCCTTGACTGGCAGCGGCTCGCCGTCGATCAGGATCACATCCACAGGCGTGACGTTGCGCGCCGGCGAATCCAGCACCTCGCCGTTGAGGCTGACGCGGCCCGCCACGATCAGCGCCTCGGCATCGCGGCGCGAAGCGACGCCGGCACGGGCGATGACCTTGGCGATGCGATCGGGTGCTGCGGGGTCGCGCGGGGCGGCGGGCGCGGTGGCGCCGGCGCTTTTCTTGCGGCCGTGGGGTTTGCCGCCGGGTTTGCCGCCATGGGGTTTGCGCCCCTTGTCGCCCGGTGCGGCGCCTCGCGCGCGGCTCCCGGGACGGTCGTCTCTGGTTTTCATCATGCGCGCCTGATAGCAGAGTGTGAGGTACGATGCGAGCGGCAAAACACGCTGCGAGCCGAGGGATATCAAAGCCGTGAACGCCAGAGGCCAGCCCGATCCGATGCAGATCGCCTTCGACGAGGCACGCGCAGCCGGCGCACGCGGGGAAGTGCCTGTCGGCGCCGTGGTGGTTTGCGGCGAAAAGCTGCTCGCAAGGGCGGGAAACCGTACCCGCGAGGACAGCGATCCCACCGCCCATGCCGAAATCCTCGCCATTCGCGAGGCGGCCCGCATCCTCGGCTCCGAGCGGCTGATCGGCTGCGATCTCTATGTGACGCTCGAGCCATGCGCCATGTGCGCAGCCGCCATTTCCTTTGCGCGGATCAGGCGACTCTATTTCGGCGCCCATGATCCCAAGAGCGGCGGTGTCGAGCATGGCGGGCGCTTCTTCGACCAGCCGACCTGCCACCACGCACCGGAGGTCTATGGCGGCTTCCGCGAGCGCGAGGCGGCGGAACTGCTGCGCGATTTCTTCCGCGAGCGGCGCGATGAAACCGGCTAAGCGCGTGGCTCAATTCAAGGGGCGCGCCGCGCCATCGGCAATCGCGAGATGCTGGCTCCCATCCGGCAGATCGGCAAACAAGGCCGGATCGGCCCCCGTCATCCAGACCTGGCCGCCAATGGCCGCGAGCATCCGGTAGAGTGCGGCGCGCCGCCTCGTGTCGAGATGGGCGGCGACCTCGTCGAGCAGCACGATCGGCGCATGATCCGTCATCGTGCGCACCAGCGCCGCATGGGCGAGGACGAGGCCGATCAGCAGTGCCTTCTGCTCGCCGGTCGAAGCCTCGCCGGCGGGGATGTCCTTCGTCCCATGGCGCACCAGAAGATCGCTCGCCTGCGGGCCGAACAGGGTGCGCCCGGCGGCCCGGTCGCGCCCGCGCTCGTTGCGCAGGCGCTCGCGATAGGCGTCCTCGGCCTCGAGCGCGGGATGCTGCGAAACCAGCGTATCCGTCTCACCCTCGAGCGCGAGCCCGGCATCGGGAAAGGGCGAAGCGTCATCACGCGCACGTGCTATCAGGGCGGCGAGCCGCGTCACTGTCTCGGCGCGGGCGACGGCGACCGCGATGCCGAGCTCGGCGATCTCGCGCTCGACCGCATCGAGCCAGCGCGGATCGCGCCCCCCCTCCTCCAGCAGCCGGTTGCGCGAGCGCGTCGCGCGCTCCAGCGCCGCGACCCGGCTGCCATGGCCGGAATCGACAGCGAGCACCAGCCGGTCGAGAAAGCGCCGGCGATCGCCGGCGGGCCCGCGAAACAAGGCATCGAGATCGGGCGTCAGCCAGACGAGACGCAGATATTCGGCGAAGACTGCCGGCGATGACACGCTGTCGCCATCGATCCGGCAGATCCGCGCCGCGCGCCCGCCCTCGGGATCGGGCTGGAGGCCCGCGCCGAGATTCACGGCGGGCTACTGCGGACCGCGATCGAGCGCGGCAAAGACGGAAAAGCCCGTCGCCCCGTGGCGCAGCATGCGTCCGAGTTCGGCCCGGCGCAGGCCGCGCCCGGGCGTGAACAGCGAAAGCGCTTCGAGAATATTGGTCTTGCCCGCGCCGTTCTCTCCCGAAAGCGCCACCAGCGGCGCATCGGTTGAGATCGAGAGCGCGGGATAGGAGCGGAAATCGGTCAGGGCGAGGCGAGTGATCCGCGCGCGCGCCGAAGCGCTTCCCGCCGGAATCTGCTGAACCGGAATGTCATCAGCCATCGCGTCGCGCGCCAATCATCCATCTTGCGGCGCGACAGGCGCCGTCACACCCGCATCGGCATCAGGACATAGAGCGCCGAGGCACCCTCGCGATCCTGTATCAGCGTCGGCGAGCCGGGATCGGCCAGCTTGAGGATCGCCGTATCGCCGTCGAGCTGACCGGTAATATCCATCAGATAACGCGCATTGAAGCCGATATCCAGCGCCGCCGCCTCGTATTCGACCTCGATCTCTTCCGTAGCCGAACCGGAATCCGGGTTATTGACGGTGAGCGTCAGGCGGCCATCCGTCAGCGAGAGCTTCACCGCGCGCCCGCGCTCGGACGAGATGGTCGAGACGCGATCGACGGAACGGGCGAACTCGTCGCGATCGACGATCAGGGTCTTGTCATTACCCGCCGGGATCACCCGTTGATAATCGGGGAAGGTTCCATCGATCAGCTTCGAGGTCAGGACCACGCCGCCAAAATCGAGGCGGATCTTGGCTGCAGACAGCGAGACCTGCACCGCATCGCCGGAATCCTCGAGCAGCTTGAGGATTTCCGCCACCGCCTTGCGGGGAACGATGACGCCGGGCATGCCCGCCGTGCCTTCCGGCGCGGTGACCTCGATCCGGGCGAGGCGATGCCCGTCGGTCGCGACCGCACGCAGTACGGGGCCATCATCGCCGTCAATGGCATGCAGGTAGATGCCGTTGAGATAATAGCGCGTCTCCTCCGTCGAGATGGCGAACTGCGTCTTCTCGATCAGGCGCTTGAAATCACCGGGCGGGATGGCGAAGGCATGCGGCAGCTCGCCGGCGGCGATATCGGGGAAATCGCTCTCCGGCAGCGCTTGAAGATTGAAGCGCGAGCGCGAGGAGCGCAGCACCATCTGGGTGGCATCGCCGCTGACTTCGAGCGAGATCTGCGCCCCCTCGGGCAGCTTGCGCACGATATCGTAGATGACATGCGCCGGCACCGTGGTGGCGCCGGGCTGCGGCACCTCCGCGGCGACCGTCTCCGTGACTTCCATGTCGAGATCGGTGGCCTTGAGCCGCAGGCCGCCGTCATCGGCGCGCAGCAGCACGTTCGACAGGATCGGAATGGTGTTGCGCCGCTCGACGACGCGGTGCACATGGCCCAGCGCCTTCAACAATGCGGCGCGCTCGACTGTCACTTTCATGGCCGACCCGTAAGGCTGGAAATCAAGGAACGCTCATCGACGCAGCGTGCCGTATCGCGACGCGCTTCGCCATGCGGCGGGGCGGCAGATTGGCCAAGGCGGCGGGGAAACGCAAGGTGTTTCGCGTTTCCTCACCCCCGATTTCGCGATTGCGAACAGGTTTTTCAATCCTGCAGCATGCGCTTGAGCAGTTCGACCTCTTCGCTCATTGCTGCATCCTCGCCCAGCGCCTTCTCGATCTTGCGCACGGCATGCAGTACGGTGGTGTGATCGCGCCCGCCGAAGCGACGCCCGATCTCCGGCAGCGAGCGCAGGGTCAGCGCCTTGGAAAGATACATCGCGATCTGACGCGGGCGCACCACGGCGGCGGTGCGCCGCTCGGAGAGGATGTCGGAGCGCGAGACGTTGTAGCGCGAGGCGACCAGCTTCTGGATATCCTCGATCTTGACGCGCTTGGGCTCACGGTTGCGCACCAGATCGCGGATCGCCGTCTCGGCGGTGTCAAGCGTAACAGCGGCGCCGGTCAGCGTGGCATGGGCCAGAAGCCTGTTCACCGCACCTTCCAGATCGCGCCCGTTGGTGGTCACGTGCCTGGCCACATAGGCGATGACGTCCTGACTGACCTCGAAACCGGAGTGCTCGGCACAGACGGCGGCAATGCGCGTCGTGAGGATCTTGATGCGCAGTTCCTCGTCAAGCGAACCAACCTCGACCACGAGCCCGCCCGCGAGGCGCGAACGCGCCCGCTCGTCGAGGCTTTCGAGATCGGAGGGTGGCCGGTCGGCGGCGATCACCACCTGCCGCCCGGAATCGATCAGCGCGTTGAGCGTGTGTCCGAATTCCTGCTGGATGGTGCGACCCTGGATGAACTGCACATCATCGAGGATCAGGAGATCGATGCCGCGCAGCTTCTCCTTGAAGGCATGCGAGGTCTGAGCCTTCAGGGAGGCGACGAAGCCGTACATGAAGCGATCCGCGGTGAGATAGATAACGCGCTTGCCGAGACCGCGCGCCTCGTGCCCGATGGCATGCAACAGATGAGTCTTGCCGAGGCCGACCCCGGCATGGACGAAGAGCGGGTTGTAGAGGGCGCTGCCCTCATGCCGGGCGACACGATCGCCGGCGGCATGGGCGAGCGCATTGGAGCGCCCGATGGCGAAATTCTCGAATGTCAGACGCTGGTCGAGCGGCGCACCGGCAATATCGCTGGCCGCATCACCCTCGTTGTCACGGGCTGGCTTTACGGACTCAGGAGCCCGGGTCAATGGCTGGGCCGCCGGGGCCGGATGGGAAGCTGCCGGGGGCTCTGCACCGGCAGGACGACGCATGGCCGCAGGATCGCGCAACATCGCTCCACGCACGGAGAGCGCAAGACGCACCACAGCCGGGTTTTCGGACTTGTAGATCGCGAGGACGCGATCGAGATAATGTGCCTCGATCCAGCTCTTGAGGAAACGCGTCGGCACCGTCAGACGCGCACAGCCGTCGCAGATCTCGGAGAGTTCAAGCCGCGCGAACCAGCTCGTATAGACATCCTCGCCGAGTTCGATGCGCAGCCGGCGCTTCACCCTGGACCAGATCCCGGAATCGGTCTGCCCCTCGGCGGCGATACCGGGCGAAACCGTTGCGGTCTTCCGGGAAGGCGCCGCCGCGCTGCCGTTCGTTTCGGGGAAGATCCCGCTATCGCATGGGGCATGCTGCGGCTGGGACCCGTGAACCGAGCCCGAGCCCGCGCGAGCCCGCTTTCCCTCATGGTGTTGCGTCGTCGTCAAAGCGGAGGCCGCGCCCCGGTTCCGATCCTCTCCGCCCATCAGCATGCCCTTTGCCTCCTCAGACCGACGAAAAAGCGAGCGCTGCCCCGCCGCAAAACGGTGCGCAAGCGTCGGAAGATGTCATGTATGACGATGCCGACCCGGCAGACGGACTGCCCGATGCATCGACGCGATACGCTACCAAACCTGTGGGGAAATCATGAACCGAGCTGGTAAAACCAAGTTCTCGACTGGGAGCACCTAACCGGAGACGTTATCCTTTTTGGGATCATGTCTTCGATCAACACGGCGCACCCCCTGAAGAAAGGTCGATTGCGATTGAATGCTTCTGATTACTCGCCGTGTCCCGGCGAAGTCCAAAAACTCTACACAGGGGCTTCGGAGGGTGCAACAAAATGATTCGAAAATTTCGCAGCTCTGATTCGCGGCTGACGTCGGTTTTCGGGATGCGCGGATTAAACCTCTGTCGTGTTTACCGTTTTATGCAGGGGCAGGGACAATTGCGTGGACAAGCCGACCTACAGCCGCGCTTGGGACGGCACCGCTTGTGCGGTGCAAAAACACGCGATTCCTTCCTTTGCCCGCTAAATTGTTGAAATTTCGCCGTTATTTCTGCGCGCCCAAATCCGCCTTCCGAGAGCAGGGGCAGCCTGTGAATCAAAGAAAGAGTCAAGTGGAACGAAAGCGGAATGGACCGGCCTTGATACACATACAACTATAACGCAACTTAAAATTTTCCATAACCGGAATGCAAGCCCCTCATCGGGTCGTGCCTCATGCAAAAAGCCCAGCTTTCAGCCGGGCTTTTTTCCACCAGTAGTCGCAAAGTCAAGAAAAGTATTGATGGCACAAGCCGCGAGGCTGAAGCCCTCTGACGGCTCAGCTCGCGGGCGCTGCGAGCGCCTTTACACGGTGCGCGAGCCGCGAAACCTTCCGGGATGCCGTGTTCTTGTGCACGATGCCCTTCTGGCCGGCACGCACGATGATCGGCTGAGCCACCTTGAGGGCTTCCTGTGCGGCATCGGCATTGCCGGAGGCGATCGCCTCTTCGACCTTGCGAATGAAGGTCCGCATGCGCGAACGACGCGTCTTGTTGACCGCAGTGCGCTTGGCGATCTTGCGCGTCATCTTCTTGGCCGAAGTGGTATTGGCCATGTCTATCGACCCCGTATGTTCAAAGCCCCGCTCCGCCAGATCCGTGAGGACCTGCGAAGGGTCGGCGAATTTGTGGCTACCCCGTAGGCGCGCGCGATGCCCGCGACGCGTCCCGTAAGGGCGGCTGTATAACGGCCCTGCCCCCCGACGTCAACGCGTTTGCCACCAAAATTCTTGACACCCCGATCGCGACACCCGCGCAAACCCGATCGAACCGCGTGCCGGCGCGCTCAGGGCGCTTCGGTCAGCGCGGAAAACCGGGCCAGATCCACGTTCCCGCCGGAGATGATCACCCCGACTCGCATGCCCGCGATCTCGTCCGCTGCGGCGAAGGCGGCGGCTGCGGCGAGACACCCGGTCGGTTCGACGATGAGCTTCATCCGCTCGGCGAAGAAGCGCATGGAGGCAGCCAGCGCCTCGTCAGGTATGGTGACGATATCGCGCACATGCTGCTTGATGATCGGAAAGCTGCGCGCCCCGAGAAATGCCGTCATCGCACCATCGGCAATGGTCTTCGGCACCGGAATCGTCACGATTTCCCCCTTGCGCAGGCTCTGGCGCCCGTCATCGCCTGCTTCCGGCTCGACGCCGAAGACCTCGCATTGCGGCGCCAGGGCCTGTGCGGCGAGAAGGGCCCCGGCGAGGAGACCACCACCGCCGAGGCAGACATAAAGCCGGTCGAGCGGCCCGACCGTCTCGAAGAGCTCCTTCGTCGCCGTCCCCTGCCCGGCTATCACATCGTCATGATCATAGGGCGGCACCAGGGCGAGTCCCTCCTGCTCCGCCAGGCGGCGCCCGATCGCCTCGCGGGATTCCGCGAAGCGGTCATAGCTGATGACTTTCGCGCCATAGCCCTGCGTCGCCGCCACTTTGATATGCGGTGCGTCATGCGGCATGATGACTGTCGTGGGCACGCCCAGAAGGCCGCCGGCACAGGCCATGGCCTGGGCATGATTGCCCGAGGAATAGGTCACCACGCCCCGCCTACGCTGCTCCGGCCCCAAGGCGGCAATGGCATTGTAGGCACCGCGAAACTTGAACGCTCCGGTCCGCTGCAGATTCTCGGCCTTGAACGAGAAAGAGGCCCCTGCGAGCCGGTTGGCCGTGCGCGAGGTGAGCACCGGCGTGCGCTGGGCAACGCCCTCAATGCGCGCCGCAGCGCGCAGGACGTCTTCATAGGTGGCGAGCGCCCTGGTCTCGCCGTGATCTGCCGCGTCCATCTGGTCGCCACGCCTCAATTGTTGCCGAAATCGGGTTTGCGCTTGTCGACGAAGGCCGCCATGCCTTCCTTCTGATCTGCCGTGGCGAAGACCGCGTGGAAGACGCGCCGCTCGAAGCGGATGCCCTCGGCCAGCGTCGTTTCATAAGCGCGGTTGACGCTTTCCTTGACCATCATGGCCACCGGCAGCGACATCGCCGCGATCTTGCGCGCGGTGGCGAGTGCATCCTCGATCAGCGCATCGGCGGAAACGACACGCGAGACAAGGCCTGCCCGTTCGGCCTCCTGCGCATCCATCATGCGCCCGGTCAGGCACATCTCCATCGCCTTGGCCTTGCCGACGACGCGCGTCAGCCGCTGCGTCCCGCCTGCGCCGGGCAATACGCCGAGCTTGATCTCGGGCTGACCGAACTGCGCCGTATCGGAGGCGATGATGAAATCGCACATCATGGCGAGCTCGCAGCCACCGCCCAGCGCGAAGCCGGAAACCGCCGCAATGATCGGCTTGCGCCGGCCCGCCACCCGGTCCCAGGCGGTGATGAAATCGTCGAGATAGGTCTGCGGGAAGCTCAGATCCTGCATCTCCTTGATATCGGCGCCCGCAGCAAAGGCCTTCTGCGAACCGGTGATGACGATGCAGCCGATCGCGGCATCGTTCTCGAAGCCGTCCAGCGCCGTGTTGATTTCGGCAACGACGGTGGAATTGAGCGCGTTCAGCGCCTGGGGACGATTGATCGTGATCAGGCCGACGCCGCCTTCGCGGGTATCAGTGAGAATGGTCTCGTAGGTCATCGGATTCCTCCTGCGCGCAGCAATGCTTTTTCCTATGGCTAGACAAGCACGGCCGGAGGCGCAATCGGAAAGCGCGCGGCTCGACATGCGCAGCCCGGCGCGCTACCCGTCCTGTCGCCGCCATGCGGGGGCGACAGCCGCCCGAGCGGCACGTATCCGGGGATATGCTCATGGATTTCGCGGGACTTGCGGCCTTTGCGGGCGCCCTGTTCATTGCTGCGGCTTCACCGGGTCCCGGCATCGCCGCATTGCTGGCGCGCGTGCTCGGAGGCGGGCCGCGCGGCGCCTTCGCCTTTACCTTCGGACTGGCCTTCGGCGATGTCGTCTGGCTCGCTTTCGCCACGGCCGGTCTCACGGCCCTGGTACACAGCTTTTCGGGCATCTTCCTGGTGGTGAAGTATCTCGGGGCGGTGTATCTCTTCTATCTCGCCTGGAGACTCTGGACGGCGCCGGTGGAGCGACGCGAGATCGAAGCTGACAGGCGACGCGCGCCACAGGCGCGACTTTTCCTTGCAGGACTGGCCGTCACCATGGGAAATCCCAAGGTGATGGTGTTCTATATCGCCCTGGTTCCGCTGATCTTCGATCCCTCCCGCATGGGTCTCAAAGGATTCGTGCTCACTTCAGTTGTGGCACTCGCTGTGCTCGCCGTGGTCTTTGGCTGCTATATCGGTCTCGCGGCAAAGGCGCGTCGCCTGTTCACCTCCGCCCGGGCCCAGAGACACCTCAACCGCAGTTCAGGCGCCGTCATGGCAGGCGCTGCCGTCACCATCGCAGTACGGGCCTGAGGCAAAACGACCGCCCGGAGGCGGTCGCACTGTGCATGCCGAGGGGGTCCGGATCAGCCGCGCTGGGCGATCGGCACGTATTCGCGCTTGTCAGCGCCGATATAGAGCTGACGCGGACGACCGATGCGCTGGGAGGGATCCTCAACCATTTCCTTCCACTGGGCGATCCAGCCCACCGTGCGCGCGAGCGCGAACAGCACCGTGAACATGGTGGTGGGGAA
>Ga0076929_100342_pt1 | contig 52924 bp, 53 predicted proteins | sample HotLakConUCCSL28_FD_87104 | JGI IMG/M metagenome (GOLD analysis project Ga0076929, IMG submission 87104) | Hypersaline microbial mat communities from Hot Lake, Washington, USA - Hot Lake Consortium UCC-SL28 (version 3) (version 3) | ecosystem: Environmental > Aquatic > Thermal springs > Hot...
CCCTGAGGGGCGTCGGCCTCACGCTCGCCACCGCCACCGGCACTATACCAGTGTCGGTGCGATGAGAGTTACAAGGGGCGGCGCCGGTCTTGACAAAGGTACCCATTCTTTATATCAAAAATTGCATTAACTCCCCGTCGGACTTGGCTGGCAACAGTCCCCGGCGGGGTTTATTTTTTGGCGATCCCGAAGCGGTGAACTTCCAGGCACTTTGGCTATGACCATGACAGCAAGTGAAATGCCTCAAGCAATGCGGTACCCAAATACCCCACACCCCGTTACCCCAATACCACCACCACCAATCCCTTGCATACCAACCCTTCCAGACCCATCAATCTCCCCAAATAACCCTTGACGCGGCACGAAACTGCGCATAAACCGCCCCCATCGCCGCCGCGTTCGGGGTTCCCGGGCTGGCGGCTCTTCGTTTGGAACGGGGTTTTTGCCCCTTTAGGGATACAGCGCAATGAAAACGTTTTCGCTGAAGCCCGCCGATGTCGAGAAGAAGTGGGTCATCATCGATGCGGAGGGCCTCGTCGTGGGCCGTCTCGCCTCGGTCGTGGCGATGCGCCTTCGCGGCAAGCACAAGGCGAGCTACACGCCGCATGTCGATTGCGGTGACAATGTCATCGTGATCAACGCCGACAAGGTGGTCCTCACCGGCCGCAAGCGCAATCAGAAGGTCTATTACCACCATACCGGCCATCCGGGCGGCATCAAGGCCCGCACGGCGAAGTCGATCCTCGAGGGTCGTTTCCCCGAGCGCGTGGTCGAGAAGGCCGTCGAGCGCATGCTGCCGCGCGGCCCGCTCTTCCGCAAGATCCTCGGCAACCTGCGCGTCTATCCCGGCTCCGAGCATCCCCATGAGGCGCAGCAGCCGGAAGCGCTCGATGTCGCTTCCCTGAACGCCAAGAACCGGAGGCTCTGATCATGGCCACCTTGCAGTCCCTCTCCGATCTCGGCCAGCAGGACGAGACCCCGGTCGAAGCACCGGTCCATGTCCAGAAGCTCGACGCCCATGGCCGCGCCTATGCCACCGGCAAGCGCAAGGACGCCATCGCCCGGGTCTGGATCAAGCCCGGCTCCGGCAAGATCTCGGTCAATGGTCGTGAGCTCGCAGTCTACTTCGCCCGCCCCGTGCTCCGGATGATCATGAACCAGCCCCTGCAGCTGACCAACCGTGTCGACCAGTACGACATCCAGGTCACGGTCAAGGGTGGCGGCCTCTCCGGCCAGGCCGGCGCCGTGCGCCACGGCCTGTCCAAGGCGCTGACCTATTACGAGCCCGAGCTGCGCGCCATCCTCAAGAAGGAAGGCTTCCTGACGCGCGATTCGCGTATCGTCGAGCGCAAGAAGTACGGCCGCGCCAAGGCCCGCCGTTCGTTCCAGTTCTCCAAGCGCTGATTTTCCGGCGCGCGTCGCCGAAGCGTTTTACACGCCAATGGTTCCATCGGGGCGGCTTTCGGGCCGCCCCTTTGTTTTGCGCGGCGCGTCTTGATCTATAGCGCGGGATGCCCGGCGCATCTCGATTGAAGCGCGCGCGTAGCACGACGCATCTTTATCTAAAGCGCGCGCGAAGCACGACGCATGGCACTCTCGAGGCTCTGGAGAAAGCGCGAGCGGTCGCGCGGCCCGAAAGGGGCGGGGCCGCCGGTCTGATGCCCTGCCTCGCGCAGATCCGTCATCAGGTTGCGCGAGGCCAGCGCCATGCCGACGCTGCCCTCATCGATGATCGTGCCCTTCGGAGAGACCACCAGCGCCCCGGCCTTGACGCAGCGATCCGCCAGCGGGACATCCGCCGTGACCACGACGCTGCCCGGCGTGGCACGCTCGGCGATCCAGTCATCCGCCTTGTCCAGCCCCTCGGCCACCACCACGCGCTCGATCTGCGGATCGCGCGGCGCGGCGATCATGCGGTTCGAGACGAGCCGCACCTGCGCCCGGTGGCGCGCGGCGACGCGGTAGCACTCGTCCTTCACCGGACAGGCATCAGCGTCGATATAGAGTGTGATCGCAGGGGCCCCGGACATGCTGGATTTCGTTTCCCCGTTTCAGGATTGTTCGCGCAGGCGGGTCGCGAATTCTCCGCGCGCCTCAATGCAATCATCGAGATCCGGCGGGGTCATGAAATCATCCTGGCGGCAGAGCAGGGCGGAAAAGCTGCCCTCGGCCCGGCCTTCCTCTCCGGCGAGATCGAGCGTGTCGAAACTGATCTCCGCCTCGCGCGGCGCATCGGTGCTCATATAGAAGGCGCCGGACATCCCCTCGGGGAAAAAGCTCACATCGACATCCATCACGGATGCGCTCGCGCCCTCGCCCATGAGCGAGACGGTGAGCGAAACCACATTGTGCATCAGGCTTTCGCCGCCCTGCTCATGTCCCTGAAGCCTGACTGACGTCACCGGCCCGAACGCCTCGAATTCCGCCGTCGCCGTCCCTTCCTCCGGAACATCCAGCGTCTCCCACAGGAAAGCTTCCTCGCCGATCTCGCCGGTGATCTCGCCCATCGGGCTCATGGCAAGGGCGGGCGTCGCGATGAGCATCGTGACGAGTGCGGTGGAGAGGAAGGGATTCTGGCGAAACATCGGGAGCTCCATTCTCTGTGTCGTCATCTGCGGACTTCTCTTACGCGCTGCGCCCCTGACGGGCAAATCGGACACCCGACCTGCCTCTGGCGACATCTGGCATCGCAGTTGCGCAGGCAGGGTTGCGCCGCGCGAAACAGGGGATGCGGCGGATCAAAATAGAAAAAACGTTTCAAATTGGGGCCAAAATGACCGCAATTCTGAAAGAAAGTGTTCAGGATCATTTCGCCCCCCGGCAGCGCAAGCTGCACCGGCGTCGTGTTACCTCTGCTCCTTCGAGCATGAATCTCCTGACCTTCTCCCTCATCTGTGGTTTTGCCGCCAGTGAGTTCCTCCTTGCGGTCGGAACCGTGCTCGCGATCGAGACTCTCTATCACATGATTGTCTACGGCTCAGTCACTGCCGTGACCCAGCCATGGTTGACGTCTCTGTCCTTTGCCGCAGCATTCGTCGCGATCTATGCCTTCCGCTTTGGATACGCGCCCGGCGAACTGCGGCAGGGTCGTTTCACCGGTGTTCTGAGCACATGGTGCCTCGCGGCAGTGATCGTCGTGCTCCTCGCCTTCCTCGGCAAGATCAGTGATCTCTATTCCCGAGGATCGACCCTCGCCATCATTCTCGCCGCACCCGTTTTCCTCGTGATGTCACGGCGCGTAATGTTCGCACTGCTCAGCCGGGCTTCCAGCCTGGAGCCCTACCTGTATCGGCGCATTCTGCTGATCGGGGCCGATAGCGAACTCGAAAGGCTGGGTTCTCTTATGGAAAGCCGCAACGATTGCAGGGTGGTGGCGAGCTTCTGCATGCGTCCGCAGGAGCCTGAGGCGCAGCACGGACATGCGGCGCAGGATGAAGAGGATATCGAGCTGGCGAAGTCGCTGGTGCGCCTGATGCGCCCCTCTGAAATCATCCTCGCCCTGCCACTCGGCGACACAGCGAGAATACGCCGCATTGTCAGCCGCCTGGGTGAAGCTCCGTCGCGGATTTCGCTCTACCTGCAGGAAGTGTTCAGCGATCCCGGCATCACCATGGCGGCACGGGAAACCCTCGAGGACCGGCTCGTGCGCGTGTCACGTGAACCGCTGACGCTTGCCGAGAGCATTGCCAAGCGCCTGTTCGACATGGCCGGCGCATCGGTCGGGCTTGTGCTGCTGGCACCGCTGATGCTGTGCATTGCCGTCGCCGTGAAGCTTGACAGCCCGGGCCCGGTCTTCTTTGCGCAGACCCGTTACGGCTTCAACTGGTTGCGCTTCACGATCCTCAAGTTCCGCACGATGAGTGTCCAGGAGGATGGTCGCGTGGTGAAGCAGGCGACGCGCAACGACCCTCGGATCACCCGCGTCGGCGCATTCCTGCGACGCTGGAACCTCGATGAACTGCCGCAATTGTTCAACGTTCTGCTCGGGCAGATGTCGCTGGTCGGGCCGCGCCCTCATGCAATGGCGCATGACATCGCGTTCTTCGAGCAGCTCGCGCACTACGCCCGCCGCCACAATGTCAAGCCGGGCATTACCGGCTGGGCACAAGTGAATGGATACCGGGGAGAGATCAATGGCCCGGAGGCGCTGCGGCAGCGTCTGATGCATGATCTCCATTACGTGGACAACTGGTCGCTCTGGCTCGACGTGAAGATCGTCTTCCTGACGGTGTTCTCGTCGCGCGCCTATCGCAATGCACGCTGAGGACAGGCACGATGATGAATCTCGACATACGACCGATCAAGCGCCGGCGCCTCTCCCTGTTCGGGCTGGAATTCGACGCCCTGACCACCGAGGCGGCCCACTGGGCGGTGCGCAGCCGCGCGCCGCGCGCTCCCTTCACCTATGTGGTCACCCCGAATGTCGATCATGTGGTACGCCTCGCCCATGCGCCTCGCGCGGTGAAAGCGGCCTACGAGGGAGCATGGCTGTGCATCAACGACAGCCGCGTGCTGCAACGGCTTGCGCGCATGCTCGGCGTCGACATACCGACTGCGCCGGGCTCGGATCTCGTCGCCGCGCTGGTATGCGATCCCGACTTGCCGCGTGACACGCCGATCATGGTGGTCGGCGGCACGCCGGAATTGGTTGACAGGCTGCGCCAATCCTGCGGTTTGGCGAATGTCATGCATCATGAGCCGCCGATGGGGCTGCGCCACAACCCGGTCGCCATGGCGGAGGCAGTCGAGGCCGTGGTTGCCGCACGCGCGGAATATGTGCTCCTTGCTGTCGGCTCACCGCAGCAGGAACTGCTCGCGGCGGAAATCGCCCGTGATCCGCGCGCCAAGGGTATCGGCCTGTGCATCGGCGCGGGGCTTGAGTTTCTCGTCGGCGTCAAGCGCCGCGCGCCGGCTTTGCTGCAGCGCTATTCGCTGGAATGGGCCTTCCGCCTGTTCGCGGAGCCACGTCGGCTGTGGAAGCGTTATCTGGTGGATGGATTGCGTATCATCCCGCTGTTCCTGGCGGAACGCCGCCGGCTCAAGATGGAGGGGCATTGATGTCCATGCCGCTGATCAGCATCGCCATCTGCACCTATGAGCGGCCCGCCTTGCTGGAGCGGGCGCTGCGCTCCGTGCTGGCCCAGGGCGGTCTCGATACCGGCGACGTCGAAATCGTCGTCGTCGATAACAGCGATACGGGCAGTGCCCGCGCGGTGATCGATGCGCTCAACGCGACGGCGCGACCGCAGATCCGTTATTCCCAGGCGCATCCGGCCAACATATCCGTAGCCCGCAACACCGCCATCGCCGCCGCACGTGGCGCATGGATCGCATTTCTGGACGATGATCTCGCCGTCGAAGCGGGTTGGCTGGCGGCGATTCGGGATGCCATCGAGCGTTATGACTTCGATGCCATGTTCGGCGCCGTCCGCGCGGAGTTCGCCGATCCGGCGTCGTACAGTGAACTGGCCGACCATACCTTCGCGCGCAAGTCGGATGCGCCGGCGGGCAGCAGGTTACGGGCCCTGAAGCGAGGTCCATCCCAAACATTTCCTCTCGGGACGGGAAACAGCGTGATCCGACGCGCTAGTCTGTCGGCCCTTGATGGCCTGTTCGATCCCCGTTTTGGACAGAGCGGCGGGGAGGACTTCCATTTCTTTCTGCGGCTCGAGCGGGTCGGTGGTCGTTATGGCTGGCTTCCCAACGCCGCCTGTATCGAAGCGGTGCCACCTCATCGCCGTGCAGAGGAATACCTCGTGCGCCGCTACTACGCGGGCGGTCAGGCCTTTGCTGCCGCAATGGTGATGACAAGCCGCTTCCCCTTGGCCGTGGGGCTTTCGATTGCCGCACGAGCCTGGATACAGCTCCTGCTTCACAAGGCCGGCATCGGCATCAAGCGTTATGGCAAGGCTGGTGGTCGGCTGCGTGAAGCAGGTATTCGTGGCAAGATTGCATGGCGCGCTCTTCATCCTCTCTACAGGGAAGAAGCCCGGCAACTGGCGGGCGAGTAACGGCGTCACTCGGCAAAGCGGTTCGTGACATGAGCGAGGAGGCGCTCGGGGCCTATCGCAGCGGAGTATTCCGCCTTTGCTTTCAAGTGTGCAGCGAAACCCATCCGCTGCAAGGCTTGCCGATCAGCAAGGCATCGGTGGATACGCTCGGAGAGCACCGCGACGTCGCATTGCGGGGTGACGAAGCCTTCGATGCCATCATGGATCATGCTCCGTGCGTCACCAATATCGCTCATGATGGCGGGGAGACCTGTAGCCATGGCTTCCCTGACGAAGATAGCGGTTGTCTCGAAGGTCCCATAACTCGCGAGAATGGCAAGATGGGATTCCCCCATTATTGCGGCGACATCGTCTTGACCCAGGGCGCCTCGGAATCGAACGCGGTCCGCGATACCAGCCTCAATGGCACATTGTACAAGCGCGTCGCGATATTCACCCTGTCCGATGACGACATACTCGAAATCATGCTCATCACGCAGCTTTCCAAGTGCCTGGATCACGAACTGGATACCCTTGACTTCGGCAAGACGGGCAACGGTGAGTAGACGCACGCGCCCTGTGAAATCACGCTCCACATAGCCGAACACGTCGAGTGGCACGCCGCAGGGTAGTGTATCCACCTCACCGGGAGGGGCCAGTTCGCGCACCTCCGCGGTTGTGAGTGCGTTCACCCCGGCAGCAAGATCGGCGCGCGACAGCTTGAAGGCATGGTTGTGCCCGTAATTCTTGATCCCACCATGGAGCACGAGCCCATAGCGAAACGACAGGATTTCGTGCGCCATTCGCAGTATATAACCGGTATTGCCGAAGGAATGGCCATGAGCGAAATCGATACCGCGTTCCCGGATGAGCCGGGCAAGTTTCCAGCTGGCGGGAATCAGAGCGGCAGCGGCAAGGTGCTCGCGTAGCCCGCCCTCAGGCAAGCGCGCGATCAGCCGCAGTTGTCGGGCAAGGATTCCAGGATGGCGCAAGGGATCAAGGAGATCGATGGCCCCATAGGGCCATAGGTAGGTGCAGGGTTCGCTGGCGAATGTGTGCGGGCAAATGCTCGTTGGCCTGCGTGTCGAAACGATTTCGACATCGTGACCACGTGCCCTGAGTTCTTCGATTTCGCGCCAGAAGAGAATATGCGTCTGGCCGGGGAATTCGGGGATGAGGTAGATGAACTTCATGGGGCTCTTCCGTCCTGCTCTGCAGCCTTCACGATCGCGCTCTCCACGAGGGCGCGGCGTGCCGCATCCCCGAGCGCGATCGTGGACTGGACCGCCATGGCGCGCTGATACGGTTGCAGCCCGTTAATCGCCGTCTCGGCTTCGCGGGCAGCGGACGCATCCCACAGGGTCAGGCACTGACGCAGGGGGGTTGGCGTGTGCTGCGCCTGTTCACCCAGCACCTTGTCGACGAAGACGCCATAAAGCACGTATTCGGAAAATTCCCCCGCAGCGACCAGCCTGGCCCGCCAATCGCCGCCCTCACGCTGGAGATGTGCGATCAGCCGGGTGACATTCTCGCGTCGCCATACGACAAGACCTGCATCGATATAGTCCGCACCGTGATAGTCACTCGGCGCGAGGCCGAGCAGGCTGGAGGCCGCGCGATGCCAGGCGGCATGCATCGGGCTTTCGCCCGCACCCGGCTCACGCAGAAAGCGCGGCTTGCCGTCGAGAAGAAAGTCCTCCGGTCGGGTCGTACGGATGAAAGCACCATCGCTGTCGGCGTGGACGACGAGGTCGGCATCGCTCGTCGCCGCGGCGGCGATCTTCATCAATTGCTGTGCGATCCAGCCCCGCACGGGCCGCCCGCGCAGTGAGAGGTAAACGTTGCGGCGTGGCAGGAACAGGCGCTTGCGCCATGCGGGGGAGGGCAGGGGGAGCTTGATCAGCCAGCCGGGCAGCAGCCCTTCCTGCGCGATGATGCTGCGGCGATCATTCACCAGCGGTGCAAACAGCGGAATGTCTGCACGCGGTACGGCGATCACATGGCCGATCGCCGGATCGACGAAGCGATCGGTCGTTTCACAAAGCAGGCGACAGAGTTCGAGGTCGCCGCGAAACGACAGCGTGAGCAAGGAAACACGGGTCATGGCGTCGCCCATTCGAGGGGCAGGATCTGTGCGCATGTGCTGCGCACCTGTGCCGGACGAGAGAAGTGTTCGGGGTATTGCAGCATCTGCGTGACCTCGGTGATGTGAACGGCGAGATCTGCGGTCATGCGCAGCGAGCGTCCGTCCAGGAGCGCCTCTGCCATGTCACGTACGCCACGGAGAAAATCCATCGGGGGCATGCCGCGTACGCGTTGAAAGGGCGAGATGCCCGGGGGCCTGATCCGCTTTGACGGCGTCAGCCCGAAGCGGCGTTCCGCAAAGCGCTCAAGGCGATTTCGGGGATGGCGTCGCAGGACGACCGGCGCCTGGAAATCCCATATCTCGCCAATTTCGAGCGTTCCCGCCTCGCCGATCAGGCGCATGCGATGATCATAGGGGGCGACGATGGAATTGGTCAGCCTGGCGACGACGCCATGGTCGAATTCGAGACAGCCGACGCTGAAATCCGGCGCCAAGGGACCGTGTTCATCGCCGATACCCTTGTCAGGGCAGGTGAGCGCTGAAAAGGCCGTGACGCGGCGGACCGGGCCGAACATCGCGATCAGCGGGCCAAGTGCGTAGCCCGCGTGCTCGAAGGTGCAGCCAATGCTGAATTCATGCGGGCCTGGCCACGGCTTGCCGCTGGCGCTCACCCAGTTCTGATAAGGGGCCTTGTGTATCATGCCGTCGTCGATTTCCGCGTAGACGAGACGGATGGGGCCGGCGAGGCCCGCGCGCACGGCGTGGGCGAGAGTCTGCATCTGCTCCCCAAGCAAATTGCATGGCGCAGCTGCCAGCAGCAAGCCCGCCTGATCCGCCAGTTCCCGTAAAGCCTCCGCTTCTTCAAGGTCCATTCCCAACGGCTTCTCGCAGTAGACGTGGCGCCCGGCAGCAAGGGCGGCCCGCGTGACCGGGGCGTGGGAATGAGGATCGGTGAGGTTGAGCACTATCGAGACTTCGGGGTGAGCAAGAAGCGTCTCGCTATCCGCGAAGTGGGTATCGCCCCAGTGCTCGCAGAAGGCGCGTGCGCGCTCCGGATCGCGATCGTGAACCCCCACGAGGCGTAGCCGACCCGCATGGGCCGGCAAGCATGCGCGGTACATGTCTGCGACATAGCCGCAGCCGATGAAGGCGATACCCACAGCTGCGATGTCCGTCATGAAGCCGGGTTCCTTTCAGACCAAACGAAAACGACGATCCATCTGGAACATGCTCTGCGTAAACCATCGGTAAAATCTTATCGGATCATATGAAAATTCAGTATTGTCCCGCCACCCGATCCAGTCTTATCGAACTGGTCGAGAGCAAGCACGGAAACGATCACGCGATGTCGAACGACGAAACGATCATGGTGACCGTGGTGACGCCGACCATGAACAGGCCGGAACCGCTGCGCCGAGCGCTGGTCAGCCTGATCGCGCAGGAGCTTCCCGGCGAAATCGAGATGGATGTCGTCGTCGTCGATAATTCCGCGGATTCGAATGCGCGGTCGATCGTGGGTGAAATCGCCGCGCAAGCACCTTTTCCGGTGCACTACATTGCCGAGCCGAGACCGGGTGTGGCGACTGCCCGCAATGCCGGGGTCGCCGCCGCGCGTGGTGCGTTCATCGCCTTTCTCGATGACGACGAGGAGGCCTCCCCCGGCTGGCTTGCTGCCATGGTCGCCTGCGCCCGCAAGAGCGGTGCCGCAGCCTGTTTCGGGCCGATCGAGGCGCGCGCGGAGGAGGGGGCGGAGATCGGGCCGTTCGCGGCCTATTTTTCCCGCGGCTGGAGCATGTCTGACGGTACGGATATCACCGACCGTGCCGCCTATCTCGGCACCAACAACGCCATGCTCGCGCGTGAGGCGCTGGCTGCGAGCGAGGTGCCGTTCGACGAGAGCCTGAACCGATCCGGCGGTGAAGACAGCCTGCTCCTGCAGCAAATCGTTTCGCGCGGAGGGCGGCTCGCCTGGTGTGCGCAAGGCGACGTGATCGAATGGGTCCCGCAGCGTCGTTTGGACTGGGCTTACGTCAAGCGTCGCAAGTTCCTCAGCGGCCAGATCCGGACTTTCGTGCTGGGGATGCTCGACCCACCGCGACGCGGGGCGATGCTGTTCTGGATGGCTGCCGGCGCCGTGCAACTCACTGTCTACGGCGTCGCCGCCTTCATCCTGCGTCCCGGTGACTCGGAGCGCGCCGCGCGATTATCCGCACGCGCCTGGGGCGGGTTGGGCAAGGTGTTGTGGATGAAGCGTTTCCGGCCCGGTCTCTACGGTGACGGGCTGGTATCCTGATCGAGGGAGTGGCGTAACCCGGTCTCGAGATCAATATCCGGCTCCCAGCCTATGGCTTCGCGCGCTGCCTGCACGGGATATGACGCGCGGCGCGCAAACAGCGCCATCTCGCCGGGCCCGGGTGTCGCAGCCGGGCCGGGGAGAAGCGGCAGTCCGGCTTTCTTCAGGGCTTTCGCCGGAAGCCGCAACATCTGTTGCAGACGCAAACGCCGAGGTGTGATGGGCTCGATTGCGCCGAGCCCGGCCCTGCGGGAGAGGGCTTCGAAATAGGTATTCCAGGTCAAATCCTGCGGATATGTCAGATTCAGCGCGAGCAGGTGCGGCTGGTCCTCACGCCATGCATGGGCGAGGGCGGCTGCAACGGCACGGGCCACGTCATCGACATGGATCAGGGGAGCCGAGCCCGCGCCGCCGACGCCGAAATCACCGATCCCGCCGGCGCGAATTCGGGTGATCATGTCGCGGACCCACAAACGACTGTCGCGACCATACACGGCTCCGGGACGGAAAGCGACGGCGCAGCGGTCGTCACCGGCTTCGACCCATGCGCGCAGCAACGCTTCGCAGCGGCGCTTGCCGCTCCCGTAAACATCGACATTTCCATCAAGCGGGCGGGTTTCGTCGCAGCGCCCCTGCGCATCGCCATAAACTGCGATAGAGGATAACAGCACGACACGCGGGATTCCTGCCGCCGATGCCGCATGCAATAATCGCTCGGCTTGCGCGGCCAGGTCCGACGCGTCGCCATAGGCCGCATGGACGATCGCGCCCGCGTTTCGACACGCTGCTTCTATCTGAGCGTCATCGCTGAGGTCGCAGCCCACGGCAGTGACGCCGGGCAGGGCGAGCGTATCGGCGGGCCCCCGCGTCTTGCGCTGCCCGGCCAGAACGGAGATCCCGTTATTTGAGAGGCAGCGCACCACGGTCGAACCGATAAATCCGGCAGCGCCTGTCACGAGGACGGGTTGGCGTATCAAGGTATCATTCATAGCGCAGCCTCCCGGGAAACAGGCTCTGTTGCGTGCGGTCTGAAGGCGCGCAACAGGCTCGCCAAGCGGTCGCGCGCGATGAGAAAGAGCAGGCTGCCATAGATTGCCGCTCCGCTCGCAACGAGAAGCGCCAGGGTGGCGAGCGGCGGCCAGTGGTCAGGCGTCACATATGCGATTGCCGCGACGGCGACTGCCATCGTGAGCGCGGCGATCCATGGTGCGGCAAGGATACCGAGAAGGTGCTGCGGCGCGAGGCCGATCGCGATCGCGCCGAATGTGAATACTGCCAGCACCTGTGCGAGATCTGCTGCGAAACGTGCCAGCCCCACGGTAACGACATCGCCGTCAGCACCCAGAAGCAGGCCTGCGCAGAGGACAGCGACACCGATCAACGGTGCATAGAGGCCGAAAGCGGGGCGCCCCTGAGCGGTGAAGGCTGCGATCAGGATCTGCGACGGCATCAGGAGCATGCCCCCGAGTGCGAGCAATGCCGCAATCGGAATTGCTGGTTCCCATCCCGGCCCGGCAAGGACCGGGATGAGCACAGGCGATACGGCAGCCAGCCCCATGAAGACCGGCGCGCTGAGCATCGCCGATTGCCCGGAGGCGGTAAGGATTGCTGCGCGCAACCGCTCCGGTTCTTCGCGTGCAGCCTTGAATAGCGGGAAGGAGAGATTGTGCCCGATCGCCGCAACTGCGCCGCGCACAGGTTCGACGATCCGCAGCGCCATGTTGACAATACCAAGGGCCGCGATTCCAAACAGCTGCGCGACCAAGATATTGAAAAGCAGATATGCGGAATTCTCGACGCAGCGTGCCTTCAGCATGATCCAGGCAAAAGCGTCGAACCCGCGCATTTCTGCAAGACGCAAGCGTGGCCGAAGACGATATCCGAGCAGGATGAAAAGGGTGAAGGCGCTACCAACCACCGTGGCCACCCGGAATGCCAGAAGGGCCCAGACACCGGCGCCGAGAAAGCCGCTGATGATCGCCACGATCGCGCCGATGATATTGCCGGAGAGATGCGCCAGATTGATGGCGACGAAACCGCGGCGGCGTCTGGCAAGGGCCAGTCCGAGTGAGAATGGCCCATGGGCGAAAAGCAGCAGGGCCGTAAACGGCATCAGGTAGAGAAAGGCCTCGCGCTCGAACCACCAGGCAAGACCTGCTCCACCGATGCAGGCCAGGACGAAAGCGGCGAGAGCGGACAGAATGACGAACCCGTAAACGCCTTCGATCTCTGCACGCCGCAAACGCTTCTGCTGCGCGAGCCCCTCCTCGAAGGGCGTGCCGACCGCGATCGCGAGGAAGGAGACGATGGTGAGAACGAGGGCCGCCATGCCGAAAGCATCAGGCGCGAGCAACCGGGCGAGCACGGCCGTCACACCCACCTGCAGCAGGAGCCGCACCACGGCCTCACCTGCGGAGAGGCCAATCCAGTTCCGCATGCGCTTCGCGTGCAGGGCTTTCATGACGGGATGCTTTCGCGCTGCGACGTGGTGGGCGCTGCAGACGGATTTGTCGCGATTGGCCACCAGCCCGGGGGCGCGACCTGATCGGAAGCCGGAGCGGCCCGGTCGGTGAAACGATAAATCAGGAAGGCGAGCAAGATGGAGATGTTGGTGAGCATCTGCCCACGTGCCCAGAGGCTCGATTCCATGAAGTTATGCACCAGAAAGAGAACGAAGAAGATTGCGCAAAACAGTGCCATACGGCGTTCGCCACCCGCCAGCGTGCGCGTGAAAACGAGCCGCAAGGCGGCGATGATCAAACTAAGAAATATCCACACCCCGAGGAGCATGGCGGGCAGGCCGACCTGCGCCCACAGATCGAGGTAACCGTGATGCGCCTGATTAATCTGTCCCGGCTCGACAAAGTGAAGCCAGCTGCCCCCCGGCGCACGCTTCAACGGGTCATTGTCGAGTCCCACATCCCAGAATGCCCCGTACCCGTATCCGAGAAAAGGCCTTTGCAGGATATCATGGATCATGAAGGTCCAGATGTCCGTGCGTCCGGTGAAGGTCAGATCGGCGCCGACGTCATCTGCCATTGCCTCGATGTCCAGACCGAGCCCGAAGATCAGCAAGACAAGCACCATTGCCGCCGAGCCGATGACCATCGTGCTGAAGATGGCTGCCCCCGGACGTAGGCGTGAGGCAATGATCAGAAGGGGGATCATGCCGATTCCGGCGAATGTCAGTGCAGTCGAGGTTTTACTCTGGGTCAATCCGAGAAAGACGATCGCGCTCGTCACCATCGCGGCGCCTACGAGCCAGCGGATTGGCTGGGGTCGGGCAAGCAGCCAGACCATACCGATCAGCGCAGCCAGCATGCCGACAATGCCGGCGACATTCTTCTGGGAATGAATTCCCCGCACGCCTTCGATCGTGACCGCAAAGGCCGGATTCAGAAAAAAGGCTGCGTAATTGAACGCGATGACGAGAAACAGCACCCAGAAGAAGACATCAAGCAGTTGATTGAGTCGCGCGATACCGACAGCGACACCAAAGCAGCCCACCGTGAACAGGACTGTGGCAATGCTTCGACGAAAGGAAATACCGGGATAGTCAGCCCAGAATGTAGAGATCACGAACCAGCCGAGCAAAATCCAGATCGGCCATGTCTTAAACAGCAGGGTGAGCGTGGTGCGCCAGCGTCGAAGCATGATGATCATGGCGAGGCCGAGGGGAATGAAGGTCGCGCCGAGTTCGAGCAGGTTTGCTCCTGCCGCGCGCGATGCGGCGTCACCCTCGGCCATCGGGCTGAGGCCTACCAATGTACGCAGCAGTATCAGTGAGGCGAGCAGCGCGGTGAGTGCATGATCAAACCAGTCTCGTTGCTCGCCCAAGGCGGGCCGACGCGCGGGTTGCGGGCGAGACGCCACAGTACTCGGCCAGGGAGAGATGTTACCGGAGGTGTGCATGGTCACTCGGCGGCGATATGTGTCACCCGCGCCGGGCCGGGCGATAGCGCGATGACCGGATCATGCCCGTTGTCAGTGGCAACAGCACCCAGCACCTTGCTGGCATGACGACCGAGGACCAGGCGGGATGCGTCAAGATCGTCGAACCGGGTCTTCCCGATATCGACCAGTAACACGATGGCATCAGCCTGCTCCGCGAGCAGCCGCAGGTTCTCCTCCCTGGTGCGCGTACCGGCGAGCGCAACGACTCGCGGGTAGCGGGCGCAGGCGGCGGCGAGGCTGCGATAGCCCAGGGTCGCCTGAAGGCGCGCCGGATCACGCAGGTGCTCTGCGGGCGCCATGTGCAGTGTTTGCGACGGGTATTCCGCGAAACTGCCACTGGTGAGATGCAGGCTGCCATCGGGCATACGATCCATGGCGGCTGCCAGGCGTGGCGATGCGTCAGCGTCGAGCAGAAGTACATCCTCCGTCTGGGCAAGCGCCATCGCCAGCCCGACCGTTTCAAGGTCAGGGGAGAGACTCGGTGCGATGAGCAACGTGACAGCGTGCCCGCTCTCTCCCATGTTCTCGGCTTTGTCGATGGCGTGATGGATGATGCGCGATGACGTTGCGCGGCGCGCGCTTGAATCGGGCACCAGCAGTCCGGCATGGCGGCGCATGGCCTTGTTCAAGCTGTTGCGCAGAGGCAATACGCCCACTACCGGGATGCCTGTGTGCAGTGTCAGCGCATTGGCTGAATGGACCCGCCCATCGAGCCATTCGCGGGCGAGGGCCGCACCGACCCCGGCAAGGCCGCCGAACATGGTTGCGGCGACGAGGAGAAACAGCGGACGCAATCCAACCGGTGCGCCCGGCGGACGGGCCTCCGTGATCAGCGTCATGCTCTCGGCGGCGATCGCCTCCTGTTCGCGCAAGTCGCGTTCACGCTCGAGATAGCTGTTGAAGACAGAGCGCGTCGCTTCAGCGTCGCGCTCCAGATCACGAAGACCCACGAGTGACGCATTGGTCCGCGTCGTTCGCTCTTCCAGCATTTCTAGATCGGTCTCAAGGGAGGCCAGCGTGCTTTGTGCATTCTCGTAGTCGCTACGCAGGACAGCGATGGTGCGGACGCTCTCCTGGGCGAGCGCCTCGCGGGTGCTGGCGACCTGCGATTCGATCTCTCGCACCTGTGGATGGAGTGGTCCGAGGGTGGCACGCAGGTTGTCGCGTTGCCGGGTTACCGTTGTCAAAGTCGTGCGCAACTGGTTCAGGAGAGGGGAATCAATCTTTTCGAGCGCGTTCGCGGCCTCGGGCGAATCCCGCAAACGCTCTGTCTGCTGGATACGCGAGCGCAGATCCTGAGCCTCCTGACGCGCAGCGAGAATCTGGCTGTTGAGCTCGCGCAGTCGCTCGGCATTGAGCGTGCGACCATCCTCATCGACGATGCCGAGACGTTCACGATAGGCTTCCACGGCGCGTTCGGCGTCTTCCAGGGCCGCACGCTGGCTTTCGAGATTGACGGCAATCGATTCTCGCGCTCGCCCGATCACGCTCCGTCGCCGATTTTCTGCCTCATCCATGAAGGCATCGATGAGTGAAGAGGCGATGGCGGCCGATTTCTGCGGGTTGTTCGTCGTCACTTCGGTCGTGAGGATATAGCTTCGCGCTTCCCGTGACACACGTATGGCCTGCAAGAGCTGGAAGGTGGCGATGCCGACACGCTCCTCTTGAGAAAGAACGTGCTGTTCTGCACCTGTCAGCAGGCGTTTGATCCGACCGGGCAGTGACGGGCCCGGCACGAATTCGGGGTCGTCCTGCAGCCCGTTCTCGCTCACCACGCGCTCAAGCACGGTGGTCGAGGTCATGAGACGAATGTTGGTGTCGAGGATGGTGTCGTGGATATCTGACGAAAGGGCGTCCGGAAGCACATCGTCCGCCGAGACCTGCAATCCGCGCGGATCGAGCAGGATCTGGGCCGCTGAACGATAGACGGGTGGCGCGTTCAGGATCAGACCGACCGCGAGGGCCAGGACAAACGCGGCAATGCCGGCGACCAGAAATTTGCGTCGACAGACAGTCGCGAGTGCCTCGCGAAACTGTGCGAGAAAATAGTCCGCCTCGTCGAGACCGCGCGGCTGCGCGTTGTGCGCCTCCGCAGACTGTACGTCCTTCGTGGCAAGATACGTCATTACTCACCTTCCGTTGGCGTTCTGGATGAGTCGCGCCCTATCGGGGCTATAGCGCCTGAAAGTTTCGATTCCTTGAGGCCCTGCGCCTCTCTCATCCCTTCCCCTCCGTGATGTCGATGCGGTGCGCTTGACGGATAATTCCTGGTAACTCCTTGCGTGTGCGCAGCAAATTCCAGAGAAAGAAGGCTGCGGCGATACCCATATCCGCCATGGCGAGGGGTGTTGCCAGGGCGATGAAGGCGCCAAAAATCACGAAGCAGAATAAACGCATGGTAAAGACCGGGAGCTCTGGCCAGTCCTTGTCGGGGATGAAGCGATAGACGAGGTAGGGTATCCACAGGGCGACGAAATGCGCCGCGAGGCCGGCCGCGCCGATGATGCTGATCGGCAAAACCGCCGCGAAAGCGCTGATCCGCGCCGTCTGCAGAAGGCCGAAAAGCCAGATCCGGCTGCGCTTGTCGACCCGGTTGAATGCCCGGAAGCAGAGGTAGGTCGCGGTCAGCACACCCGCCCAGGCGAGCATCCCGGTGACGGGCGGCAGCCATGTTCCGGCGATCGCGGCTAATCCGAAATAACCCGTTGTCGCGGCCCAGATCCAGGGGACAAGTACCGGCGTCGGCACCCGATGTCCGGCGAACGTCTCGCTCAGCCTGGGGTCCGCTTCGAAGTGCGCAGCCATATGGTCGTTATCGACATAGCCTGTCTCGTAAACGGCCCAGAACGAGATTAGCAGAAGCGCGAGCCCGCCCGCATGGAACCCGAACGCAACGCCGGCGCCAAGGCTGGCCAGCACCCAGAAGGCATAATCCTCCTGAATGATGCTGGTCCAGACATAACGGCTCCCGGGGCGTTTGACCCGCGAAAGATATTCGAAAGGCAGATAGATCCCGCTGAGCGCTTCGCGCCAATACGCTTTCGGCCAGATGGTCAGGCAGGGACAGGTGCAGGTTGCGAGCAGCGCGGAATCGTCCTGCGAATCCGTGACGACCAGACTCTTCCGGATGAACGCCTCCCCATGCGCGCGCGAAACCATGGCGTACTTTCCGTTGATGCGGTCGCGGAGCGCACGAATGCGACAGGCCACCAATCGCGGTGCGGAATCGACGGCCATCGCCTTCAGGAGCGGGGCGATGATGGCGCGAAATCCGATGCTCGCGACGACGATGTCGTCATGCCCGCGCAGATCTTCGATCAGTTCGACATTGCGCCAATACCGCGCGAGTTGCGGTGCCCGCCTATGCCACAGGAGCCATATCCACGGCAGCATCAGGCCGAGCACGCCGACGCGCCAGTTGTCCCGGGTCGCGCTTCCACCGGTGAAGCGCCACGGCTTGATGATGTCGAGGCCTTTCAGGATGATCTTCGCCAGCCATCCGGGGCGTGCGCTGTCGAGGAAATCCTCGGTGGAGTTGCGCAGATACAGGGTCTCGTCGAAATCCACGATGACGGGCCCGCGATGGGCGGCGATCAGCGTGCGCGTCGTTTCGACATCGAGGGGCGCCATTCGGGTGACGTCCTCGCCATGGGGGATGGAGGTGCGGATCAGATTCATTCGGCTGGCTCCCGCATGGTGTGCACCGGCGTGCCGGAGTCCCTATGAGATGGTGAGCGTTTCGCGACACGCTCGGCGATGAGGCGCCCGATGTCCTGGCAGGGGCGTTCGAGCAGGCGATAGCTGACTGCCGCGAGGGGAAGTGTCACGGCGAATGCCGCCACCGCGAGCAAGAGATTGGCAGTGAGCGCACCACCCTGTCCCAGAGAGAGAAGCGGCTCCAGCAGCGGCGCAGAGATCATGGCGAGCGTGATCAGAACCGGGAAGTGCAGCAGATACACCCCGTAGGAGACCTCGCCCAGCCATTGCAGCGGCTTGCGCGAAAGGGCGACGATCGGTGCTGCGAAGGTGAGATGGGTCACGATGATCGTGGCGCACAGCGTGAAGACCAGCACAGTGAACGGATACATGTGCGTGTGCGGCGAGAGGAGGCGCTCGACCGACAGGATCGCGACCCAGGAGGCGGCCAGAAGGGCGATCCGTACCGTCCTGGGCCAGCTGAGCACGCGCCGCGCAACGGGCTCGCCATAACGGATGAGCGCCACCCCGGCCATGAAGCAGACCATATACTGCCCGAAACCGCGGTAGTTCCAGCCCAGTGCCGTCACGATGATCGTCGCTGCGAGTGCCGCCAGGGTGAGGCCACGATGACGTGAGGCGAGAAAGAGCAGCGGAAACACAATCGACGCTGCGATCTCTACATAGATCGTCCAGGCAGGGTAGTTGAGCGAACTGTCGAGGCCCAGAATATTGCGCAGGAGGACGTTACGGCCGGGATCGGTGCTGAAGTATGCGTTCACCCAGCTGGTAAATGCCGCCGGCTCGTGCAATTGGCCGACGGGGTCTCGCAGGATGAAGGCGAAGATCGCCACGGTGGCCAGAAGTGGCCACAGTCGAGCGCCACGTTTGATGTAATAAGCCATGAGACGCGCGAGCCCGTGGCCGCGCTGGCGTTCGTAGGAGAGGGTGAGCACCACACCGCTGAGCACGAAGAAGATGATCACCGCCGCATGTCCGTTTGTCAGGCCCAGCAGGATGATGACGAGCCATTCCCAGGGTGAATCGATGGCGCTCAGGGCCTGGCGATGCGGTTCGTCGAAGCCCGTGAGGCGAAAGACCAGCAGGGCGTGGAAGATCACAACCATCGCCGCTGCGATTCCGCGTAGTGCAGCGAGGTTCGTCGAAAAGCGAAGGGTCGTCCGGTCAGGTTCCATGGTTTTCCCGTTCTCGCCGTTTTGAGGCTGGCGTTTGCCATCCGGAATGCATGAACCATGCGCGATCGGCCTGACGGGGAAATCATCGTTCCGTTTGGTTAATTACGTAAAATACGCTTCAAATCCTTTGTTTTCTTGGCGCATGCCGGAAATAGGGTTCCCGGCAGAGATCGGATTGCTGCCTCAAATCGGCACAGCAGAGCGTAACTGTTTCGGGAAGGCACAGCGCCTCGTAAATTCGATGACCTGCCCGGCGCACAAGCCGTCTGCGCCAATGTGCCTTTGGACTATGAGGTCTGGCCTGATAGTCTCACGAACAACAAAAGCGATTATCCGGAGGTATGACCATGTCTGGTGTGACAGCACTGCGTGCTGCGAACGACATTCAGCAGCCCAACGATCTCGATTCCTGGTGGCTGCCGTTCACGGCGAACAAGTCATTCAAGAGTAATCCGCGCATGGTCTCGCGCGCGAAGGACATGTACTACTACACGCCTGAAGGGAAGCCGGTGATCGACGGCACCTCGGGGCTGTGGTGCTGCAATGCCGGCCACAATCGCGACGAGATCGTCTCCGCCATCCAGACGCAGGCCCAGGAGCTCGACTTCGCGCCAGGCTTCCAGTACGGCCATCCGCTCGCCTTCACGGCGGCTTCGCGCATCGCGCAGATGGCCCCGGCGGATCTCGATCACGTCTTCTTCTGCAATTCCGGCTCGGAGGCCGCCGACACGGCGTTGAAGATTGCGCTGGCGTACTGGAACGTGAAGGGGCAGGGGCAGAAGACGCGGCTGATCGGGCGCGAGCGCGGCTATCACGGAGTGGGCTTCGGCGGCATCACGGTTGGCGGCATCGTCAACAACCGCAAGTTCTTTGGCTCGCTGCTCGCCGGCGCCGATCACCTGCCGCATACCTACAACCGCGAGCACCAGGCCTACTCGAAGGGCGAGCCCGAATGGGGCGCGCATCTTGCGGATGATCTGGAACGGATCGTCGCCCTGCACGATGCCTCGACCATCGCTGCCGTGATCGTCGAGCCGATGGCCGGCTCGACCGGTGCGCTGCCCCCGCCCAAGGGCTATCTCAAGCGCCTGCGCGAGATTTGCGACAAGCACGATATCCTGCTCGTCTTCGACGAGGTGATCACCGGCTTCGGGCGCCTCGGCTACGCCTTCGCCGCCGAGCGTTACGGCGTCGTTCCCGACATGATCACCTTCGCCAAAGCGGTGAATTCCGGTACCGTGCCGATGGGCGGCGTGATCTGCCGCAAGCACATATACGACGCCTTCATGAGCGGCCCGGACAATGTCGTCGAGCTGTTCCACGGCTACACCTATTCGGGGCACCCGCTGGCCTGCGCGGCGACGATCGCGACGCTGGATATCTACCAGCGCGAGAACCTGTTCGAGCGCACGCGTGCCGTCGAGGCGCGCTGGGCGGATGCGATGATGTCGCTCAAGGGCCTGCCCAACGTGGTCGATATCCGCACGCTCGGCCTCGTCGGCGCCGTCGATCTCGCGCCGAACGAGCATGGCCCGGGCAAGCGCGGCTATGCGGCGATCGAGAAGGGCTTCCATGATTACGGGCTGATGCTGCGCACGGCCTTCGACACCATTGCCGTGGCGCCCCCGTTGATCGCCGAGGACAAGCATATCGACGAGATCATCGACAAGCTCGGTCGTCTGATTCGCGACGTGGCCTGAAAGGCTGCGCGATCTGAATTCGGCGCTGGTGGCCAGGTTTTACGGACCGCCAGCGCCGGATGTTTTTGTTTGATTCGCGCTCTGCGTAATTACACGTGTTGCTTTCCTTGATGAAAAAAGGCATGGTTCGCAAATCGATCTTGGGCCGGACGACTGGGCCGCTTTGCTCGCCACATGATGCGAGCCGACGCGCAGACTATCTCTCCTGAATTCGACTTCATGAACCGTGCATCGCCGCGCGCGAGCTCGATTCACTACGACTACGCACTATATAGGAAATATCGCTATGGAAACCGGCACCGTTAAGTGGTTCAATGATCAAAAAGGCTACGGCTTCATTCAGCCCGATCAAGGCGGCAAGGACGTTTTCGTCCACGTCTCGGCTGTTGAGCGCTCCGGCATTCGCGGTCTCGTGGAAGGTCAGAAGATCTCCTACGAAATCCAGGAAGATCGCCGCACCGGCAAGTCTTCTGCTGTGAACCTGCAGGCCGCCTGAGGTCCTTCCACTTGCATGAAGACGTTGCTCGTCTTCGCAAACGGATGTAAGCCGTCGCTCCATGAGCGGCGGCTTTTGCCGACAATGGTCAGGAGTTATGGATGTCGAAGGAAGAGTTGATCACATTCGAGGGTGTCGTCACCGAGGTGCTCCCGGACGCGAAGTTCCGTGTCGAGCTCGAGAACGGCCACGAGGTGATCGCTTACACCGCAGGCAAGATGCGCAAGTTCCGCATCAAGACGATTGCGGGCGATCGGGTGACCGTAGAAATGTCCCCCTATGATCTCGACAAGGGACGTCTGGTCTTTCGTCACAAGGATGATCGCGGCTTTTCGGGTCCGCGTCCGCCGGCTCGTGGTGGCGGCAATCGCCGTCGCTGAGCGCACGGCCCGCTAACGGGCTGCACCTTCAGCGCCTTCAGTTTCAGCACAGGCTGCCTGCACAACAGGCGGCCTCTTCGTGTTTACCCCTATGCGAATCGTTTGAAACGACGTACCTTCTTCGCGTCGTCAACAAACGAAAGGAGGTGATCCAGTGTCTCATTGTCGGTCTCCGCGGTCCGCCGCTCCCGTGGCCTGGATTCTCGCCTCTGTCGAGGTCCACGCCGTGTAACATACGCGGCGTCATGGTCGATGCCGGCCGTGGTTTGGCAATGCGAAGGCCGCCTCCCCGAGAGGCGGCCTTCTTTTTTCCTCGAGGCATGTTTCCGGGCCGTGGAACGCCACCATTACGCCGAGTCGCGCCGGGTCGCGCGCCAGCTCCGCCAGCGTTTCACGCCAACGGGAATCAGCGCGAGCATGGCGATTCCAACCAGCGCCGTGATGATCTGGGGCGTCATGACGTTCTCCAGAGAGATCTCGTCGCCGCGCGCGATTACGCTACCCAGCCCTGCTCCCACCGATGCGAAGACGAAGGTGGCGGGCGCGATCCCGAGGAACGTCGCCAGCACGAAGGTGGGCAGGCGTACGCCGAGAAAGGCGGGGGCGATATTGACCACGAAGAACGGGAAGACCGGCATCAGGCGCAGAGCGAGAAGGTAATTGAACGCATCCTTGCGAAACCCTTCAGCCATCTTCGCCATCATGCCTTCCGTATACCGCTTCAGGAGGTCGCCGACGGCGGTCTGCGCGATCAGGAACACCAATGTCGCACCGGCCGTTGCGCCGATAACCGTGAGCGTTCCGCCGAGAATGGTCCCGAAGAGAAAGCCACTGGCAACGGTCAGCACGGCTGCGCCGGGGATCGATATGGCCACGAACGCGGCATAGAACAGAATGAAGGAAAGCGCTGCGATCAAAAAGTGATCAGCAACGAAGCGTGAGAGTGCACTGTGATGCGCGGCCAGCGTTTCCAGATTGACGTATCCGTCGAGGCCGAGGGCGAAGAACGATACGGCGAGGCCGATGATGACCAGCACCGGCGCGAGACGCTTGAGAATACTGCGCCCGTTTGGGGGTATGTCATTGGGGGGCTTCACGGAACCTGTTGTCATTTCCTCGCCGTTTTCCGGCGGGCCGCCCTCCAATTCGCCTGCAGCGCGATGTGCCTCGTCTTTGCTGATCGTCATCAAAATCGTCCACTGTTGTACGTGGTGTGTCCTGAGCTCAACCGACACATGGCGCGCGTTCCAGCCCCGAACAAGCGCGAAATGCCATCATGACATGCTTGTGTAGCGTCGTGAGCGCAGATCGCGTGCAGGCGAGGAAGAAGTTCCGGATCCGGAGAGGTGTGCCGGCCCCCGCTAGGGGCGGCCTGCGGCAGGCACTATTTGTATTTATAAATTTGATAAATGTGAATATTGACACTTGATTCACGTTACTGTGGATTAGTCCAGCTGTCAGCTCTTGGTTTCATCTTGATGCTCTTGAAAAAAATTACTTGTAATCGTACGCTTATTGCGTGATTCGGGTTTTCTTCTCTGAATCTCCCCCTTGTGGGTTCGTTTCCTCCCTGAACTTGGGCCGCTTCAACGCGGCCTTTTCTTTTTGCCTTGAGTCTCCCGAAATCGAAGTCTTGACCTGCAGTCCCGGATCAAGGGCGCTGTTTTCGAACGTTTTAGCTGAGCTTTCAAAAACTATGGTCTTGATACGGCTTGTTTGCATGGCGCTGCGAGGAACGGTGCGTTTTGGGTTGATCCGACAAATGTGTACGGCTAGAGCTTGGCCGTAAGGTCGCCGAAGCGGAGAATGGCCTGCCGTGATGAATCTCGACGCCCTTTTCGCCGCGTCCTTACCGATACAGGTCCACGCCTTCGCGGCCTTCGGCGCCCTGTTTCTGGGGCTTGCCCAGTTCGCCACGCCCGCCGGAGCTCCGATCCACCGGCTGCTCGGCTATGGCTGGGTGAGCCTGATGCTGTTGACGACCTCGTCGTCCTTCCTGATCAGCGCGAATCCGGTGATCGGGCGGTTCGGCTGGATTCACGGATTGTCCGTGTTCACCACGGTGATGATCGTCATCGCCATCGTCATGGCGCGCCGCCGCAAGGTGCAGGCGCATCGGGCGATCATGATCAACCTGTTCATTTTCGCCCTGGTTCTGACCGGCGCCTTCACGCTTCTTCCCGGGCGCGTGATGCATGCGGTGTTCTTCGGCTGAGCTATCCCCGGCTCAATCGGTTCGGGCGCTTGAAAATGCGGGCGAAAACCGCCATCACAAAACCGGATTGTCGTGCAGATTCGGCAGGGCAGGGCGTGAGCCCGGTTCCGCGCCGTCCCCACGTTTCGACGAGAAAGAAAAGCCTTGGCCGATAACGATCAGACCCGCCCCGATGGTCCGCCGCCCGGCGGCGACGTAAAGAGCATCTCCATCGTCGAGGAGATGAAGAAATCCTATCTCGATTACGCCATGAGCGTGATCGTCTCGCGCGCGCTTCCCGATGTGCGCGACGGGCTGAAGCCGGTGCATCGGCGCATCCTCTTCGCGATGCACGAGAGCGGCTACATGCCGGAGAAGGCTTATGTGAAATGCGCCCGTGTCGTCGGCGACGTGATGGGTAAGTATCACCCGCACGGCGACTCGGCGATCTATGACGCGCTGGTCCGCATGGCGCAGGATTTCTCCATGCGCCTGCCACTGATCGACGGGCAGGGCAATTTCGGCTCGGTGGACGGCGATCCCGCTGCGGCCATGCGTTACACAGAGTGCCGGCTGGCGAAGCCTGCCGTGGCGCTGCTCGATGACATCGACAAGGACACGGTCGATTTCGACGAAAATTATGACGGCAAGGAAATGGAACCGGTGGTTCTGCCGGCGCGCTTCCCCAATCTGCTGGTGAACGGCGCCGGAGGGATCGCGGTCGGCATGGCCACCAACATTCCGCCGCACAATCTCGGCGAAGTGATCGATGCCTGCTTCGCCTATATCGAAAATCCGGCGGTCACGATCGACGATCTGATCGAGATCGTTCCTGGCCCGGACTTTCCCACGGGCGGCCTGATTCTCGGCTATAGCGGCGCTCGTTCCGCCTATAATACCGGGCGCGGCTCGGTGATCATGCGCGCGAAATCCGAGATCGAGGAAATCCGCAAGGAGCGCGAGGCGATCATCTTCACCGAGATCCCTTATCAGGTGAACAAATCGACCCTGATCGAGCGGATTGCGGACCTCGTGCGCGAAAAGCGCGTCGAGGGGATTGCCGATCTGCGCGACGAGTCGGATCGCGACGGCATGCGCATCGTGATCGAGCTCAAGCGCGATGCGGTGGCGGATGTGGTGCTCAACCAGCTGTACCGCTTCACGGCGCTGCAATCCTCCTTCGGCTGCAACATGGTCGCGCTCAATGGCGGGCGTCCGGAGACCATGAATCTCAAGGACATGATCCGGGCCTTCGTGGATTTCCGCGAGAGCGTCGTCAGCCGCCGCACCAAGTTCCTGCTCGGCAAGGCGCGCGACCGGGCACATGTCTTGTGCGGTCTCGCCATCGCGGTCGCCAATATCGACGAGGTGATCCAGCTCATCCGCACTGCGCCGGATCCGAACGCTGCACGCGCCGCGCTGATGGATCGCGACTGGCCGGCCTATGACATTGCGCCCCTGATCGCGCTCGTCGATGATCCGCTGCATCGTGTTGCCGAGGACGGGACCTACCGCCTGTCGGAGACACAGGCGCGCGCCATTCTCGATTTGCGCCTTCAGCGCCTTACCGCGCTCGGTCGGGATGAGATCGGCGACGAGTTGAAGAAGCTCGCGGACGAGATTCGCGATTATCTCGAGATCCTGCGTTCGCGTGCGCGCATCATGGAGATCATCCGCAACGAGCTTACCGAGATTCGGGAGGCTTACGCCACCCCGCGCAAGACGCAGATCGTCGAGCACGATGCCGATTTCGATGACGAGGACCTGATCCAGCGCGAAGACATGGTCGTCACCGTCTCGCATGCCGGCTACATCAAGCGCGTCCCGCTCTCCACCTACCGGGCGCAGCGCCGTGGCGGCAAGGGCCGCTCCGGCATGGCGACGCGCGAGGAGGATTTCGTGTCACGCCTCTTCGTGACGAGCACGCATACGCCGGTGCTGTTCTTCTCGTCGCGTGGCCAGGTCTACAAGATGAAGGTCTGGCGCCTGCCACTCTCGGCGCCCAATGCCAAGGGCAAGGCTTTGGTCAACATGCTGCCGATCCACCAGGACGAGCGCATCACCACCATCATGCCGCTGCCCGAGGACGAGGATTCCTGGGACAATTACGACGTGATGTTCGCGACTGCACGCGGCAATGTCCGCCGCAACAAGTTGTCGGATTTCGTCAACGTCAACCGCGCCGGCAAGATTGCGATGAAGCTCGACGAGGGTGATGCCATCGTCGATGTGCAGGTCTGTTCGACCGATGACGACGTACTCCTGACCACAGCGAACGGACAATGCATCCGCTTCGCGGTGCCGGAAGTTCGTGTTTTCAAGGGCCGCGATTCGACCGGCGTGCGCGGCATCTCGCTGGCGAGGGGCGACCGGCTGATCTCGCTCGCCATCCTGCGCCATGTCGCGGCGACGGCGGAAGAGCGTCAGGCCTATCTCAAGCACGCCTCGGCCATGCGCCGTGCGGCTGGTGCTGAGCTCGACGAGGGCGCCGGCGGCAACGGTAACGGCGCGCCGACCGATGGCGAGGAAGCAGCCGAAATCGACCTCGGTCAGGAGCGTTACATCGAGATGGGTGCGGCCGAGCAATTCGTGCTGACCTTGTCCGAGAACGGTTATGGCAAGCGCTCCTCGGCCTATGAGTACCGCGTCACCGGGCGCGGCGGCAAAGGCATCACCGCCATGGTCACGAATGACCGCAACGGCAAGCTCGTCACCGCCTTCCCCGTGGAGCAGCACGACCAACTCATGCTGATCACCGATCGAGGCCAGACCATCCGCGTGCCGGTTGACGGCATCCGCATTGCCGGGCGCTCGACCCAGGGCGTGATCGTCTTCAACACCGCCGCCGACGAGCGGGTCGTCTCAGTCGAGCATATCGAGGGTGAGACGGAAGCTGCGGTGGTTGATGATGAGGTCGATGTCGATATGGATATCGGCGATGACGGGAACGGGCCGGAAACGCCCGAGTCGGACGATACGCCCCCCACGGCTTGAGGCATCGGCGCCCTTCCTGTGGCAGGGAGGAAAGGGCGGGGCCCTGACGGCTCCGTTCCGTCGTTGTCCGGTCGCGGCATGACCAGGGGTCTGATGATGCAAGGGAATACGGGCGTTGTTGCGGCCTCGTCACCGTATGCGGCAGAGGCTGGCGCAAAGATCCTGCGGGCGGGTGGCAATGCGGTCGATGCCGCCGTGGGAACATGCCTTGCCCTCGCCGTGGCCGATCCGATCAATGCGAGCCTGTTCGGGCGCTGCCAGATGATTGCAGCCCGCCCCGGTGGCGCTTCCGGACCTGATATCTGGGCCATCGACGGCGCCACCTGCGCACCGCGCGAGCTCCCGGCGTGGGAGGCTCCACGTGAGGGATTTGCTGCAGTCCCCGTTCCAGGATTGCTGCGGGCACTCGCCCGGGCGCATCGCGCACATGGTCGTCTTGCCCTTGCGGAAATCGTTGCACCCGCCATGATGCTCGCTCGCGAGGGGTTCATCATCCCGCCGGCGCTGGGGGCCATCTGGCAGGAGAAGGGCGCGTCGTTGGGGCGTGACCCTGCCGCGCGGCGGTTCTACCTGAAGGCTGACGGTGTGCCATACGGGCCGGGCGATGTATTCTGCCAGCCGGCACTTGCCGATCTGTTGAAGGCGCTCTCGCACGATCTCGGTGCGCTGTTCGATGACCCTGGGGAATCCCGGGCGCTGGCCTCGCGCATTACCGATGGCGGTGGCTTTGTCACGCAACAGGATCTCGCAATCGACCATACCCGCACCGGAGAGAGCGTCGCCGGGCAGCTTGCGGGCCGGCATGTCGTGACGATCGGTCGGCAGGGCTGGGGTCACAGCCTGCTGCAGATGATTGCTATCCTCGAGGCGGGGGGATTCGACCCGGCAGGGGCGGGATTCGACGAGGAACTGGCCTTGATCGTGCTCTGTGCCCTGCAGGATCGCCCGCAGGAAATCGGGACGTTGACCCCGAAGCCGTTCGGTATGCCATTCGAGATTTTGTGTGACCCGGATTTCGCCCGCATGCGTGCAGCGCGAATCGCGGAGCTGTCACGGGCACCCGATACCGGGGCAAAGCTCGTTGCGGCTTATGGCGCACCGGGGATCCGCGCCGATCGCGACACCACGCATCTCAGCGTCATTGACGGCGAGGGCTCCATGGTTGCGCTGACCACGTCGATCGGCCCGCATTTCGGCGCGGGTATTGCCGATCCCGTCCATGGCGTCCTGTTTGCGCATTCCTATCGCATGGCGTCGCAGCCGGTGCCAGGCGCGCGCGACGTCACGGAAATGACGCCGACGCTCGTCATCGAAGGCGGGGCGCCCCGTCTGGCCATCGGGGCGGCGGGCAGCGAACGTATTCCCGGCGCGGTGTTCCAGGTTCTGGTGGAGCGGCTGGTGCGTGGCCGTGGCCTGTCCAAGGCAATCGCCGCCCCGCGCTGCAACTGGATGGGAGGTGCCCTGCGGCTGCATCACGGGCACCCGGCGCGGGAGCATTTCGAGGCGCGCGGCTACACCATTCTCCACAGCCCGCGCGATCACCGTCAGCACCTGGGGATCGTGCAGGCGGTCGAGCGCCAGGGCTCGCGGATCGGCGGCAGCGCCGATCCTGCCTGTGACGGCCTTGCGGCGACGGCCTGATCAGATGACGCGCAGCGGCGGCCAGCCAAGCGCGGCGCAATCCACGATGATCGTTTCTGCTGCCGGCGTACCGTCGCGCAGATGGGCAACGAGATCACGGGTCGTCGAGCGCCGCGTCAACATCAGTCCCGTCACCTCGTCATCCGGCGCGAGGCTCGCATGCCAGATCCCCGGCGCCATGCACAGGCCCTGACCGGGTTCGATCCGAAGCGCCGTCACGCTTGCCGGATCCGGCTGGTGGGGAGCGCTCTGGAGGCTGCGGGCCAGGATCTGGACGATGGCACCACCGGTGAGCGGCACCACGGCCTGTTCCGTGAGAAGGTGCATCTCCAGCCGGGTTATCACGGGCCCTCGATCGCGATAATGCAGCCAGACGATCTCCGTCTCGCCGCCACCGGTATCGAAGATATGCTCATGGCAGAAATCGGTGGCGTCATTGCGAAAACCGGGCCGATCACCGGTCGCGAGGGCTTGCGCGAAGTCGATCCCGCGACCGAGCATCTGGCCGAAGGGTGCCGCGCTGTCGGGTGTCAGGGGCTGCGGCGAAAGTGCATACGGGGCATTCATGACGGAGCTCCCGGACGTGAGCGGATCAGATTGCGCAAGGTCGTGATCGTCGAGGCATCAGCGACCCCGTCAACACGCGCTTGTCGGAAATGACGCTGGAAGGCAGAGACCACGGCTTCGGTTTGCGCGCCGAAAATGCCATCGATCGCAAGGCCATAGCCGTACATCGCGAGCATGGCTTGCAGCGCCTCGATCGGTTGGCCTTCCTCGCCGCGCGCGAAATAGCGGCCATCGATGATCGGCTCCGGGGCAACCCAATGGCCGATCCCGCCGGCGTGGAGGGTTTCCCATGGAAAACGCTCTCCGGGATCCTGCTTGCGCCCGGGCGCGACGTCGGAATGCGCCAGGACACGTTCCGGCGCCATGCGCCAGCGGCTGGTGATGTCGCGGCACAGCGCGATCACGGCTTCGATCTGTGCCTCGGGGAAGGGCGGGAGCCCGCCGTCATGGCCCGGATTCGCGATCTCGATCCCGATTGATCGGGAGTTGATGTCCTGTTCGTGCTGCCACGCAGCAGTCCCGGCATGCCAGGCGCGCCGGCCCTCCGGGACCAGTTGCAGGACGCGCCCGTCCTCGAAAACGAAATAATGCGCCGAGACTTCCGAGACGGGATTGCACAGCCATTGCAAGGCCTCGCCCGTATCGGGCATGCCGGTATAGTGCAAAAGGAGCATATCCGGTCCGCGCCCCTTGCGTTCGCCATGGTTGGGCGAGGGGAAGACCTTCCGGGCGACGGGACTTTCGGGGCTTGGCTGTGTCATGACGCTTCCAGCTTGCGGCTCAGAGTCACGGAATAGGACGGGTGGCGGCGCGCGGCAAGGGTGGCGTGATGGTGGAAAGGTCGCCCATACGCGCACGCCGCCGCGTGCTCTCCTGCCCGTGGACGTGCGATCCGCTTCGGGCAAAGAATGCCGTCAACGCTGCTCAAGAAACGAGGGAGGGAAGGCCGATGCGTCTTCTGGACAAGACCGCCATCGTCACCGGCGCCGCGCGAGGCTTCGGCCTCGGCATCGCCGAGGTGTTCGCACGCGAGGGCGCGAAGGTTGCCGTCATGGATATCGACGAGGCCGGCGCGATCGAGGCTGCACGCCAGATCGGCGGCAACGCTTTCGCGCTGCGCTGCGACGTGGCCGACAAGGAAGATGTCGCGCGTGCCGTCGAGGCCGTGATGCAGAGCTTCTCGCGTATCGACATCGTGGTGAACAACGCCGGTGTCAGCCACTGCAACAAGCCGATGCTGGACGTGACCGAGGAGGAGTTCGATCGCGTCTTCGCGGTAAACGTCAAATCAATCTACAACATGGCCCTGGCGACGGTACCGCATATGCGCGCGGCCGGCGGCGGGGCTGTGCTGAATGTCGGCTCAACGGCGGGTATACGACCACGTCCCGGTCTGACCTGGTACAATGCCTCGAAGGGCGCGGTGAACCTGTTGTCGAAATCGATGGCCGTTGAGCTTGCGCCTGACAAGATACGGGTGAACGCGCTTGCACCCGTTGCAGGCGACACGCCGCTGCTTGCCACCTTCATGGGTGAGGATACTCCGGAGAAGCGCGCTGCCTTCATCGCCACGGTTCCGCTTGGTCGCTTTTCCACCCCGCGCGATATCGCCAACGCGGCGCTGTATCTGTGTTCGGACGAAGCAGACATGATTACAGGCACCGTGCTTGAGGTCGATGGCGGGCGTTGCATCTGAGCCGGATCAGTCGAGATCGAGAGAAATGACGGTGCAGGTTGCGGCCTGCGCCGTCCGCGCAGCAGGCTGGTGCAGGCCGGCGAGGGGCGCCAGCACCCTGATGGCGACGAAGCCTGTCTCTTCCGGAGCAATAACGCGCACGACGCCATCCTCGCGCCGGACTTCGTCCTCCTCGATTGCCCGGGCGCGCAGGGCCTCCTCAATCAGCTGCTGCTCCCGCGTCATCACGATCACATCAATGATCTCGCCATCGACCGAACGATCGGTGAGGGCGAAGAATGCCCCCGTGCCACGGCTGTGAACGGCAATGGAATGAAAGTGCGGGCTGGGCTGCGTGGTGAAGCGGAACGGGCCATCGGCGAGATCGAAAGCGCAGGCCGCCATGGCGATGAAGGGATCGTCTCGCATGAGCCAGCCGCCTTCACCGGCTCCGCGTAGCGGCTGCGCGGTCCGGGCTGCAACAGTCTCACGCAGACGCTCCACGGCATGACGTTCAGCCTGCCAGGGGATCAGCAGGATCGCGCCGAGATGCGCAATAGCGGCCAGGACCAGGAGGCACAGGGTGGCGAAGATGAAGCGGGCGAGGGGCTTCACGAGAGGCACCCCATCCGTGTGATCGCGGGCATCATTTCCTCGGAGAAGCGTGTCAGCGTACCGCTCGCCGGGGTATCATAGAGCCGCATGATGATCTCGAAGCGCCCATCGATCTGCGGTGGCTGCAACCAGTTTCCGGGCTGCACCACAGGGCTGATCGTGAGGCTGTAGGCGCCGGTTTCGTCGCGCGTGATGGCAGCCGACGTCGTCGCCTGTCGTCCTGGCACTGCCGATCGAGGCCCATTGCCGTATATGGAGAGCGTCCAGTAGCGAGCCGATGGAGCGGCTCCGGCGATCTCGTAGATGCAGCCGGCATCCAGCGATCGGCCGGCGCTGTCGGTCCGTGCTTCGAAGGCGAGGCCTTCGCCGACCGCAAGCGGGATCTCGCCCGTCCGGGCGAGAATTGCCCGGGCATAGGGGTCGATATCACGGCTGCCAATCTGTGGCCAAACCTTCCAGGGGCCCGCCTGTTGTCCGCCGAAAGGCTGCTCGCGCTCGACCATCCAGTAGGCCGAATAGAGCCCCAGCGCCGCTCCGCCGAGCACCGCATAGGTGATCAGCGCCAGATTGTAGAGGCTGTTGAGAAGGGAACCACGGCTCATGCAAGCGCCCGTGCGGGGACAGGGAAGGATTCAGCGATAGCGTGTCCCCGATCCCCGTTCAAGACAAGACGGCTCCCGAAGCCGGATGGCGCGGGAGCCGCAGAAAAACAATCCCAACACGGCGCTCCCGCGAGAAGAGCGCCTGATGCACGCGTCAGTCCTTGGCGCGCTCGACGTAGGAGGCGTCTTCCGTCATCACCACGATGCGCGTGCCAGTGGCGATATGCGGCGGCACCATGGTGCGAACGCCGTTATTGAGTATCGCCGGCTTGTAGGAGGACGAAGCCGTCTGGCCCTTGACGGTCGGCTCGGTCTCGACGACTTCGAGGGTGACGCGCTGGGGCAGTTCGATGGCGATCGGCAGCCCGTTATGCAGCTTCAGGCTCACTGTCATGCCTTCCTGAAGGAAGGCGGCCTGGTCGCCGATATCCTCACGGGTCATGGCGACCTGTTCGTAGCTCTCCGGGTTCATGAAGTGGAACCCTTCACCATCATCGTAGAGGAAAGTATGATCGCGATCCTCGACGACGGCCTTCTCGACCTGCTCGGTCGTGCGATAGCGCTCCGAGATCTTGGTGCCGTCGGAAATCCGGCGCAGATCGAGCTGGGTGACCGGGGTGCCCTTGCCCGGGTGGATGTTCTGCGCCGTAAGAACCACATAGAGCTTGTCGTTGATATCGACGACGTTACCCTTGCGCAGCGAGCTCGCCAGAACCTTTGCCATTTTCAATCCCGTTGCTGATCAACCGCTTGCGCGGTCTTGAACCTTGCATCGCGTGGGCTTAACCCGATAACGCTTCCGGGTCCAGACCGGGAAGAGCATTCACGCGCAATCGAGGCGCAACAGACGGGATCGATTGGCGATGACGCAATGGTGGCGACGGGAAGTACATGCGGATCGGCGCCCCGCGCTCATGGCGCGCAACCGCATCAGGAGCGGATTGCGGGCCTGGTTCGAAGCGCGCGACTTCCTCGAGGCGGAACCCGCCATCCTCCAGGTCTCGCCCGGTAACGAGGCGCATCTGCATGCCTTCGCGACGCGTATGATCGGCCATGACGGCGTGGCGCATCGGATGTACCTGCACACTTCGCCGGAATTCGCCTGCAAGAAGCTTCTGGCTGCCGGCGAAACGGCGCTCTTCGCCTTCGCCCCGGTCTTTCGCAACCGCGAGCGCGGGCCGCTGCATCATCCGGAATTCGTGATGCTGGAATGGTACCGCGCGCATGCGTCCTATGACTTGATCATCAGCGATTGCGCCGCACTGATCGCCCGCGCCGCCGAGATCACGGGGGCAACGCGTTTTCGCCATCGCGGCGTGGAAGTCGATCCGTTCGCGCCGTTCGAGCGCGTCGCGGTGGCGCAGGCCTTCGTCGATCATGCCGGCATCGATCTTCTCGCCAGTCTGCACGATGACGGCAGCACCAACCGGGCGGCGCTCGCGACATCGGCACGTGAGGCCGGGATCAGGGTCGCGCAGGACGATACCTGGGCGGATATCTTCAGCCGCATTCTCGTCGAGCGCGTCGAACCGCAGCTCGGGCGGGGACGTCTCACCGTGCTTGATCGCTATCCCGTGGCGGAAGCCGCACTGGCGCGCCCCTGCCCGGATGATCCGCGTCTCGCCGAGCGCTTCGAGATCTATGCCTGCGGCGTCGAACTCGCCAACGGTTTCGGCGAGCTCACCGATCCTGACATCCAACGCGAACGCTTCGAGGCGGAGATGGACGAGAAACAGCGTGTCTATGGCGAGCGTTATCCGATCGATGCGGATTTTCTCGCAGCGCTGTCCCTGATGCCGCCGGCAAGCGGCGTGGCGCTCGGTTTCGACCGCCTCGTCATGCTGGCCACCGGCGCCCAGCGCATCGACCAGGTTATCTGGACCCCCGTTTCCGAGGCTGGAGGAGAAAGCTGATGGCGCAACGTACCCTGCGCGATCCCGACGCGCTCATCGAAGCCGGTCTCGCCCCGGAATCCGCGCGCGCGGACATTGATGCCGTCAATGCACGCTACGCCATCGCAATCACCCCGGAAATGGTGGCGCAGATCGATGCGAGCGATCCGCATGATCCGATCGCCGCTCAGTTCATACCCGATGGGCGAGAATTGCGCACGCGGCACGAGGAACTTACAGATCCGATCGGCGATGAGGCGCATAGCCCGGTCCCGGGCATCGTGCATCGTTACCCTGATCGCGCGTTATTGAAGGTCGTACAGGTCTGCCCGGTCTATTGCCGGTTCTGCTTCCGCCGCGAGAGCGTCGGGCCACAGCATGGCGGCACGCTGCCGCGCGCGGAACTCGACGCGGCGATCGCCTATCTGCGTGACCAGCCGGAAATCTGGGAAGTGATTCTCACCGGCGGCGACCCGATGATCCTCTCGCCGGCCCGCATGCGCCATGTCATGGAGAGGCTGGCCGAGATCGAGCACATCCGGATCATACGTCTGCACACACGTGTACCGGTGGTCGCGCCGGCACATGTCGATGAGGCGTTGATCGCGGCCTTGAAGAGCGCCGGCAAGACGGTCTATGTCGCGCTGCATGCCAATCACGCGAAAGAATTCACACCGAACGCCCGGGCGGCGATTGCGCGCCTGATCGATGCAGGAATTCCGATGCTGTCTCAGACCGTGCTCCTGCGCGGCATCAACGATGATCTCGATACGCTGACGGCGCTGATGCGCGGCTTCGTCGAGCTGCGCATCAAACCCTACCATCTCAATCACGGCGATCTGGCGCCGGGCACGGCGCATTTCCGCACAACGATCGCCGAGGGGCGCACACTGGTCGGCGCGTTGCGGGGGCGCTTATCGGGATTGTGCCAGTTCTTCTACGTGCTCGACATTCCCGGCGGTGCAGGCAAGGCCGTGCTCAATCCGGATGCGATCGAGGCCGAGGCCAAGGGCGAGATGATCATCCGCGACTGGCAGGGCGGTCGCCACGGCTACCGTGATTCCAGCAGCGATGCCTGAGCCGGCTCAGTCGGCGAGCACCAGCACCCAGAATTTTCGATAACGCGTGCCCGGCGCCTGAGCCTTGACGAAGCCGATGCGCTGCGCGTCCGGCATCAAAAGGTTTTCGTCGTGATAGGCGGACGCCTTCCACCGCTCCAGCACGCGCTCGGGCGTCTGCGCGCCAGCCTGGAGATTTTCTGCCGCAGCGCCGTTGATGCCGTTGCGGTTCATGCGTTTGCCGAACTCGCCGGCAGCATGGTGGTCCAGATGGTCCATGGCGGCAATCGCCCGCGCCTGCTGATCCGCCGCCTGCATCAGGGAGCGATCGACGCTGACCGGCGCCAATCCGTGTTGTGCCCGATACGCCGTAATCGCCTCCGCCATCTGCGACGCGTAGGCGTGGCTGGTCGTGATCGATGCGTCATCGCGGGGAAAGAGGGCGCAGCCGGCGAGCAGGAGAGCGGTTGTGGCGAGAGTAAGGAGAGTCTTCACGGACGGGTCCCTGTGGATCATCGGTTTCTTGGCTGTTCACCGCACAAAGGGCGAGATTAAGGCGACACGTCCCGAACGGGAAAATCGCGATTGCGTGCGGGCGTCGTAACGCTTAACCCTTGTCGTCCTCGGGAGGATGCCATGAGCGACGTCGAAACGCGCCACGACAGCTATCCGGACAATCTGATCCGGTCGATCTTGCAAACCACGAAGCGCATCGCGCTCGTCGGCGCTTCGGCGAATCCGGCGCGTCCAAGCTGGATCGTGATCAAGTATCTCAAGGAGCGCGATTTCGAGGTGGTGCCCGTCAATCCCGGGCTCGCCGGCCAGGAGATTCTCGGCCTGCCGGTCTACGGCTCGCTGTCAGATATTCCCGAGCCGGTGGACATGGTGGAAATCTTTCGCAATTCCGAGTCCGCCGGCGCAATCGTCGATGAGGCGCTTGCGCTCGACACGCTGCCGAAAGTGATCTGGATGCAGCTCTCGGTGCGCAACGAGGAAGCCGCCGCCAGAGCGGAGCGGAAGGGTGTAACGGTGATCATGAACCGCTGCCCGAAGATCGAGTTCGGTCGCCTTTCCGGCGAGATCGCCTGGCAGGGGATCAACTCGCGGGTGCTTTCCGCCAAGAAACCCACCCTGGCAGCGAAGGGTTTCCAGAAGCTCACGCTGGGCCCCGGCCCGTACGGCCCGGGGCGACGCTGAGCGCAGCGTCCCGGCAGTCGCGCAATGCCCTCCCGAGGTTTCGCCGCGCGCGCTCTTGTCAAGATCGGGCGAAAGCGTGATGACAGGGGCTGTCGTCAATCGCCATTCACGCCGGACCATCGCCCATGCGCATCGTCACCTGGAACGTCAATTCCATCCGCCAGCGCCAGGAGCATCTCCTCGCTTTCCTCCAGGAAGCGAAGCCGGATGTCGTCTGCCTGCAGGAGCTGAAGACGAGCGACGAGAACTTTCCCGCCGCCGCGATCGAGGATGCCGGATATAACCTCGCCGTCCATGGCCAGAAGGGCTTCAACGGCGTCGCCATTCTCTCGCGCCATCCGCTGGAGGACGTGCGCAAGGGCCTGCCGGGCGACGATTCGGATGAGCAGTCGCGCTACGTCGAAGCCGTGATCGCGCATGCCGATGGCGCGGTCCGGGTCGCCTCGATCTACCTGCCCAACGGCAATCCGGTCAGTGACGATCGCAAGTTCCCCTTCAAGCTCGCCTGGATGGACCGGCTCACAGCCCATGCGCGCGATCTCCTCACGCGGGAGGAGATTCTGGTTCTCGCCGGTGACTACAACGTCATCCCGCAGCCGCGCGATGCGGCGAAGCCCGAAGCCTGGGTAAACGATGCCCTGTTCCAGCCGGAGACGCGGGCGAAGTGGCGCGCGCTGGAGGCCCTCGGCCTGACCGATGCGCTGCGCACTTGCGACGATGCGCCGGGGCTGTACACGTTCTGGGATTATCAGGCGGGGGCCTGGCAGAGGAACAACGGCATCCGCATCGATCATCTGCTCCTGTCACCCCAGGCAGCCGACCGCCTCCGCGGAGCCGCGATCCACAAGCACGTGCGCGGATGGGAGAAGCCCTCCGACCACGTACCCGTCTCGATCGATCTCGCCCTGTCCGGCGCGTGAGCCCGGTTCAGGCGGGGACGCGCCCGGCATTGCGGGCGTAGCCGTCATACATGTCCAGCAGGCCCTCGCGCCATTGCCAGAGCGGGTCGTCTTCGGCCAGAAGCTCGAAATGACTGATCGTACGTGCCCACATGAAGCCGCCGAATATGATGTAATCCGCCTGTCCCGGCTGCTCGCCGCCCAGCCACGGCTGTTCCTTGAGCATGGCCCGCACGGGCTGCAGCGACTTGCGAAAGGCTGGCAGACGCTCCTCGCGGCCATCGACGACGGCTTCGAGTGTCTTGCCGAATCGCTTCTCGCGACTCTCGCGGAAATACACGCGGCTCTCGGCATCCAGGCTCTTCCAGATGTCGAGGACGAGCATGGTGATCATGCCCGGCAAGATCACCATGTCGGCGAAATGCGAGATGAAACGGGTCGGACGGATGCCGCCTGACCCGCCGAAGAGTGACGGCGCCTGCGGATAGGCCTCCTCGAGATAGACCGCAATGGCCCAGGAATCCGCCACGACCGCATCCCCATCGACGAGAACGGGCACCTTGTCCTGCCCCGAAAAGGCGAGGGCGTCTTTCTCGACGAAGCGCCAGGGCCGTGGTTCCGCTTCGAGGCCCTTGTGCAGAAGCGCCATTCGGGCGCGCCAGGTATAGGGGCTGAAGCGGATTTCGGGATCTTCGCCGACGAGTTCGTAGAGAATGCGTGTCATCGGGTCAGCCCTTCACCACGGAAGCGGTCTGGCCGAACATGATCTTCTTGGCATCCTCGGACATCGGCGCCTGGTTCGGATTGACCTCCTTCGCCTTGTCATAGGCGCGAATCGTCCCGGGGCGGGCGCGGATTTCCTCGAACCAGCGCTTGAGATGCGGGAAATCGTCGAGATTCTGCCCCTGCCGCTCGTGCGGCACCACCCAGGGATAGCTCGCCATGTCGGCGATCGAATACTCGCCGGCGAGGAAGGGACGGTCGGCGAGACGCTTGTTCATGACGCCGTAGAGGCGGTTGGTCTCGTTGACGTAGCGATCGATCGCGTAAGGGATCTTCTCGGGTGCGTACTGGCTGAAATGGTGGTTCTGCCCGGCCATCGGACCGAGGCCACCCATCTGCCAGAACAGCCATTGCAGCGTATCCGCCCGCCCGCGGGGATCCTGTGCGATGAACTTGCCTTCCTTGTCGGCCAGATACAGCAACATCGCCCCCGATTCGAACAGCGAGATCGGCTCGCCGCCATCTGTCGGCGCCTGATCGACCATGGCCGGGATGCGGTTGTTGGGGGCGATTTTCAGGAAGTCGGGCTCGAACTGCTCTCCCTTTCCGATATTGACCGGGATGATCCGGTAGGGGAGGCCGGCTTCCTCCAGGAACATGGTGACCTTGTGCCCGTTGGGCGTCGTCCAGTAGTAGAGATCGATCATCACGGGTCTCCATTCATGCGTTGCACGCAGATATAGGCGCAATACGTGGCAGCGCCCACTTGCGCAAAAACCCATCCGCTGCGGGGATATGCGTCCGTTCCGTCAAATTGCCTCGACTTCGAAACGCTGTGTCGGTGAGACGAATTCGTCCTGGGCGGCAACCGTGAGGATCTCACGGGAGCCGGCTTCCTCAGTGCGCTTCAGCAATCCGAAGATCGAGGCGGCGGCCTCGGCGAGGGCCGTCGGCGCGCTGCGGCTGCGCAGATAGTGCACCAGGAAGAGCGCCGTGATGGCGTCGCCCGCGCCGTTCACATGGACCGAGAGTTTGGGCGTGCGCACGCGCCAGAACGCGCCGTCCTCGCCTGTCAGCAGGTCGATTGAATCGTCCGGCGTGTCCTCGGTATGCAGGGAGGTGACCAGCACGACCCTGGGCCCCATGGCCTGGACACGCTGGACGGCCTGCTTCGCAGTGGCCAGTGTGCTGCTTTGCATCCCGGCGAGGTAGTCCAGCTCGAACTGGTTGGGCGTGATCAGATCGGCCACCGGAATCGCCTGGTCACGCATGAATTCGGGAATTCCCGGCCGTACGAAGACCCCGCGCCCCACATCGCCGATCACGGGGTCACAGGCATAGAGCGCGGCGGGATTGGCTTCGCGCACCCGCTTCACTGCCGAGAGAACGGCATTGCCGATATCGGACGAGCCCATATAGCCTGAAAGCACCGCATCGCAGCGCCCGAGAACACCGCGCTGGGCGATTCCGTCGATGATATCCTCGATGGCCGGGCCGTCGAAGACGCGCCCCGTCCAGGCGCCATAACCGGTATGGTTGGAGAACTGCACCGTATGGACGGGCCAGACCTCGCAGCCGAGGCGCTGCATCGGAAACACTGCCGAGGCGTTGCCCACATGGCCATAGGCGACATGCGACTGGATGGAGAGGATGTTCATGCCCTGCGCCCCCGGTATTGATGCCAGATTGACACAGGTATAGCCCGGCGCACCCCGTTGCAAGGCGCGTCAGGGGCTCTCCTGGTCCATGTTGCGGAAGCAGGCCCGCGCGACGCTGTCGATCAGCTCCTGCTCATGCGTACCGATCCGGCGCGCCGTGAGGAGATGGTCGAAACCGTTGCGCTCCAGAGCTTCCGCCGTACAGGTGCAGGCGCTTCGACAGCGCTCTTCTCCGGAGCCGACAGCCATGCACTCCGCAATGCAGGCGTCTACGAAGGACGGGGGAGGTGGCAGGGTCACGAGCGCGACGGGATAAAGCACCCCCAGCAGAAACGGCTGATGCAGGAGGTAGATCACGAGGCTCCACCGCCCGGTCACGGCGAGCCATCGCGCAGGTACGGCAAAGCGCGTCCTCTGAGTTTGCCGTTGCGCGAGACGGGCATTCCAGCCGTGATCGACCACGAAGCGCCCGGCCGCGACACCCGTGAGCACGACAGCGAACCACGGGAAGACAGGCTCGAAGTCGAGGGTCATGGGTGGCGATTGCGCGAAGCCCGTCCAGGCCAGCCAGCGGCTGTCGAAGGCGGAGAACGCGACGAACTGGGGGGCGATCAGGACGATGATCGCGATGGCCAGCAGGGCGCTGACCCGCATGCGCAGGAACGGCAGGGCGAGGATGCTGCCCACGGCGATCATGTGCAGGATGCCGAAATAGATGAAGGCATCCGGGAAGACGAACCACGTTCCCGCCGTGATCGCGAGGGCCGCGAGCCCGATCTTGCCTACCCGGCCCCAGAATCGTCGCGGGCCCTGGCCGGCCTTGTCTGCAAGCACGAGGCTGATCCCGGCAATCAGCAGGAAACTCCCGGCGATGACGCGCGCGATATTCAAGCCCACCGGATGGTGCGCCACATCGACGGCGATGAAGCCGAGGAAACCGAGATCCCACGCGAAATGATAGAAAACCATGGCGATGATCGCGACACCGCGCGCGATATCGACGGCATCAATGCGCGGATGTGCCGGTGTCGCCATCAGGTCCTCCCTTCGGCGTTCCATCACGCCCGTTGGGTACATTCTCGTCCAGGCTTGTGGAAATCCGAAGGCAGCACAGGGGATGCCCCGGGGTTCGGCGCTGCAGCAACGAAAGGCGCGATTGCCTTGTATTCGGGCTTTAAACTGTGCGCGACAATGTTATCCTGTGGTTAAGATTTCATCGTCGTGATTCGGTTGGTGAGTATATGTCGAACGATGATCCGAACAAGGCGGAGCCGGATGCTGTCGGGGCGAGCGCTGCAGCGCAGGCCGGCGACGTCTCGTCGAGCTTGAGCGGCGAGGGCGAGCGTCACGCCGAACTCTTCGAAATAAGCGGTCGCATAAAGTGGTTCGATGTCGCCAAGGGTTTCGGGTTCATCGTGCCGGATAACGGCTGGCCGGACGTGCTTTTGCATGTCACCTGTCTTCAGAAACACGGATACCAGACCGCACACGAGGGTGCGCACGTGGTCGTTGAGGCTGTGCGTCGCTCACGCGGCTTTCAGGCCTTCCGGGTGCTCTCCATGGACGAGAGTACTGCATTGCACCCCTCCGAACTGCCGATGCCGCGCACGCATGTCTCGGTCGAGCCGACGAGCGCACTCGAGCCGGCGGTGGTGAAATGGTTCAACCGGCTGCGTGGCTTCGGTTTCGTCACGCGCGGCGAGGGAACTGCGGATATCTTCGTGCATATGGAGACCCTGCGCCGCTACGGCATAGCCGAATTGCGCCCCGGTGAAACGGTTCTCGTTCGCTTCGGTGACGGGCCGAAGGGGCTGATGGCAGCGGAAGTTCGCCTGCCCGAGAGTAACCTGCCCAGTTCCCACTGATGGATAGCCCGCATGAGGCGCATGCCCCTCTCTGATTTGCTGCGCGCACGCCCCGTGATTGCCGTGCTTTTTGCGCTTGTGCTGGTGTTGCAGGCGACAGGGCCGGTTCTCGCCGAGGCCGGCGACAGCGTCACGGTGGTGACGGAAGACGCGCGCCATGTCTTCACCATTGAGCTCGCCAACACGCCCGCGACACGTGCTCAGGGGCTGATGTACCGACGCTCCATGCCGGAAGACCATGGCATGCTGTTCGATTTCGGGCGCGTGGACATGGTGACGATGTGGATGCGCAACACGTATATTCCGCTCGACATGCTCTTCGTCCGCCCGGATGGAACGATTGCGCGCATCGCACGGAACACCGAGCCGCTCTCGGAGCGGCAAATCTCGTCCGGCGAGCCCGTACTCGGGGTGCTGGAAATCAATGCAGGTTTGAGTAACCGGCTTGGTATCGATGTTGGTGACCTGGTCGAACATGGGATGTTCGACCAGTGACCCTGCCACAAGACGCGATTTTTGGTTGTCCCTTCTTCGAATTTTAATGATTTTGCGCTAGATTGGGTTGTGTCGGCATTGACGGCGGCCCGGCCCGATATCGCCATTTCGGCTGTGCGCGATGACAGAATCGCCTTGTCACGGAGTAGAAAACCGCCTAGTTGACAACGTGTTGGCCAAGTTCGGGGCGTAGCGCAGCCTGGTAGCGCATCTGCTTTGGGAGCAGAGGGTCGCAGGTTCGAATCCTGCCGCCCCGACCATGGGCCGACAAGCAGTTATGGAAGCAAGTCGTTCGCGCCATGTCGCGTGGATGCAGGATGTTTGAGGCCGAGATGACCGCTCGCATTTTCAAGCCCTCCCGTGGCGCGACCTCGTCGGGGACTGCCCGAACGAAGAACTGGGTGCTCGTCTTTGACCAATCGACACCGCGGGAAGTCGAGCCGCTGATGGGCTGGACCAGCTCGTCGGACATGACCCAGCAGGTGAAGCTTTCCTTCGAGACCAGCGAAGAAGCGATCGCCTATTGCGAACGCAACGGCATCCCCTACCGCGTCGAGGAACCGAAGCTGCCCAAGCGCCGCACCCTCGCTTATGCTGATAATTTCAAATACAACCGTGTCGGTGCGTGGACCCACTGACGCGACCGAAAGCAGCCCCGCTGCCTCGGCCCCGTAGCTCAGCAGGATAGAGCACCGGACTTCTAATCCGACGGTCGCTGGTTCGAATCCAGCCGGGGTCGCCATTTCCTTTGTGTACAGCCCGTAGACATGGAGACCTGACGCATGCAGCGCAGCCCGCATGTCTTTCCTGCAAAGTCGAGGGGATTGCGCTTCTCCAGGGTGTGAATAGCGTTTCGTGGTTTCGGCCCCGTGTGGATGGCGTCTCTGGACGAAACGCGTCGTTGTAAATACAGCCAATCAGAGCTGATTTTTCTATTGTAAAGCTTGCAGCTGGTGTTTTTCCCTGGTTGCTTCTAGGCGTTTTTATAAAAAGATATCAGTAATTTCATCTGCGTAAGGAACCACATTGCAGCCTGACAGTTTGCTGTTTGTATGCTGGTGCAACCGTTTTTCGAAATCGCGAATAAGGCGGTTCTGTTTGGTTGTGCATCGCTCTTTGGAGGAGGAACGACATGAACAATATCATTTACATAGTGGGCCTTATCGTGGTCGTGCTCTTCGTCTTGTCGCTTCTCGGGCTCTCGTGAGCCGACCCATCATCAAGCCCCCGCTACTGGATTGCAATTCCCGCCGGGCACTCCTTGATGTGTAAATCGCGGAGGAGAATGGCTGTTGCCAGTGGGAGCATTGCCGTTGCGAGAAGCATGGTCGCCAATCCCAGAGCGTCCGCGAGAAGCCCGGCGACAGAAGGTCCGGCGATACTGCCTGCTGCCATGGCGACGAGTGCCGCCGTAAAGCCGTGCGACGGCAACCTTGGGAAGAGGCGCTCCGACCAGAAGGCCAGGACCGCACTCGTCATCATGACCTGGATCCCCTGAAACCCCGCCGACGCGATCAGACTACCCCAGTTGCCGGGTAGAAGAGCGGGCAGGGCCAGCGAAAATGCTCCGACCATCATGAGAAGCCGCAGAAGCGACGGCAGGCCGATTTTCGCCTTCATATGCCCGGCAAGAAGTCCCGTGAAGCCGAAGAGTCCGTAGAAGATGAAGACCACAGCCGGCGTGGTTTCAAGGGGCAGACCCGGAACGCCTCCCCGCTCCTGCATGTGATCGCTGGCGAAAGAGATGTAGATTGCCGAGGTCGTTCCATAGACGAAAGCGATAACAAACAGCGGGATTGCTTCAATCTCGAAAAGATGGCGCTTTTCCCGCTCCGGCGGAAATTCGGGATCCTTCTCGATGTCACGCAGGACGGCCCAGTTGATGAGAAGCGCAACGCAGCTTGCGACTGCGAAGAATGCCCAGCAATAGCGCCAGGAGAACCCCGTCAGCGCCATGATCAGCGCAGCGGCACCAGCGCCGACGATACCAATGCTCGTGCCGGTGCTGATCCGTGAGAGGGCCGTGGGTCGGTCCACGTCCCAGACCTTGCGGTGAACCGCATCGTTGAAGGGCGTCCAGGCGAAGCCGGCACTCGAGGCGGTGAGGAAAACCCCGAGAGCGAGGACGGACAGGCTCGGTGCTGCGGCAACAATCGCCATTCCCACTGTGGCCGCAATCAGGCCCGACAGGACGGGGGCCTCGGGCCCGCGCCGCGTCAGCAAGGCTTGCGCCATCATCAACCCAAGGAAGAAGCCAAAGAATCCGAGGCTTGACACGAACCCCACCGCCGAGCTCGACATCGAGAAAGCCGATCGGAATTCCGGGACGAAAAGGCCGAAGCCCATGCGCCCGGGGCCATACCCGATGGCAGTTGCGGCGAAGCCGGCAGCGGAGAGTTTCTGAAAATAGGTCATGGCCATCCTCCCGCCTCTGCCCGGCAACTCTGTGGTGAACGGCTGGTTCCACGCCGGTAGCGGGCGCAGCGGCAGGAGGGGGCGACGCGCACTATTCCCGATCCCTCTCGCGCATATACCGGTTCGGCGAGATGGCCAGAATCGGTGTAACCTGCGCGCTTTCAGGATTGGAGGGGCCGCCATGATGGCATTGCCGTTTCTTGTTGCTTTCGCCGGGCTGGGATTCGCCTGGCATGGCCAGCGGGGCTGGGCGCTTGCAAGCGGGATCGCTGCGATTGCAGTCACGCTGATACTCTTGCGTTTTCACGCCACAGACAGTCTCGCGCTGTCCTTCTGAAGGGGGATGCCATGATCGATGCGACGACATCCCGCCTGCTCAACGCGCTTGCCCTGATCGCCATCTCCGCAATCCTGCTTGCTGCCTTCTACAGCCAGATCGTCGCCCGCGAACTGCCTTGTCCGCTCTGCATCCTGCAACGCGCCGGCTTCGTCGTCGTCGGACTGGGCCTTGCGATGAATCTCCTGTGCGGACCGCGATCCGGTCATTATGCGCTGATGATCCTTGCAGCCTTTGCCGGTGGTACAGCATCCCTGCGCCAGGTCGCCCTGCATATCGTGCCCGGCACCGGCGCCTATGGCGACCCGGTGCTCGGCCTGCATCTCTACAGCTGGGCGGCGCTGATTTTCGCCGCCATCATCCTCGGTGCGGCGGCCATGCTCTTCTTCGAGCGGCAGTTCGAACCGGAAGCGGGGGAGGGTGGGCGCAGCCCGCTGATTCTTGCCGCGCTCGCCTTCTTTGCCCTTATGACGCTGGGCAATGCCGGCTCGACCCTGCTCGAATGCGGCACTGGGCTGTGCCCCGACAATCCGGTTACTTACGAGTGGCTGCCGGGATGACCTTGCGCCATGGCGCCTGCATCGATCATTCACGCAATGAAGGCGCGTATGATCATGGCGACGATGGTGAGCGTAACGAAGCCACCGATCCAGAGGATTGCGAACCAGCCGAGCCGCTTCCAGAGCGGCCCGGGGGTCTCGTCGCGTTGACGTACATTTTCATCTTGCATCAATGATATCCGTGTTCCGGATCGACCTTGCCCCGGAAGACCCAGTAGGCATAAGCCGTATAGGCAAGGATGAGCGGCACCAGCACCAGTGCGCCGACGAGCAGGAAGATCAGACTCTCATCCGGAGCCGCTGCCTCCCAGATCGTGAGATCCGGCGGCACCATGTTCGGGTAGAAGCTGATGCCCAGCCCGACGAAGGACAGGGTGAAGGCGATCAGCGCCGCCAGGAACGGCCAGGCATCACGCTCCTCGCGCAGACCCCGCACGAAGAACCACGCCGTCACGATCAGGAGCGCCGGCACCCACAGGGTGAAGAAGACATTCGGCATGCCGAACCAGCTTTCGAGATATTCCGGATTGAGGAAGGGCGTGATCAGGCTCACGAGACCGATCGCCACGAAGGTGCCGGCACCGGTGACCCAGGCCAAACGCACACCGCGCTCGCGGACATAGCCTTCGGTCTTCATCACCAGCCATGTCGCGCCGAGCAAGGCGTAACCGACGACGAGCGACAGGCCGGTCAGAATCGAGAAGGGCGTGAGCCAGTCCCAGTTGCCGCCGCCATAGGCGCGCCCTTCGATGGCGATGCCCTGGACCAGCGCGCCGAGCGCCACGCCTTGCGCAAATGCCGCCATCGTCGATCCGATAAAGAATGACCAGTCCCAAAGGAACTTGCCGCGCACCGTCCGCCAGCGAAATTCGAAGGCGACGCCCCGGAAGACCAGGGCGAGCAACATGGCGATGATCGGCGCATAGAGCGCCGGCATCACCACCGCATAGGCCAGCGGGAAGACTGCGAACAGCCCGCCGCCGCCCAGCACCAGCCAGGTCTCGTTGCCGTCCCAGACCGGGGCGACGGTGTTCATGGCGAGGTCCTTGTTCTTCTCGCCCTTGATCAGCGGAAACAGGATGCCGACGCCGAGATCGAACCCGTCGAGGATGACATAGGCGAGGATCGCGAAGGCGATGATCGCGGCCCAGATGAGGGGAAGATCGATTTCCATTTTACGCTCCTCACTCGGCGGGGATGAATTTTTTGTCGCTGGCCGGGGCCGGTGTCACGCCGGCGGTGCGCGTCGGACCCAGTTCCTCGATCCGCGGCCCGGCCTCCGGTGGCTTCTTCATGAGCCGAAGCAGATAGAAGGTGCCGGCGCCGAAGATGAGGAAATAGACCACGATGAAGGCAACGAGCGAACTGGATACAGCCTCAACCTGCAAGGGCGCGACGCTGTCCGTCGTCTTCAGCAGACCATAGACGGTGAAGGGTTGGCGCCCGACCTCGGTCACGATCCAGCCGGAAATCACGGCGATGAAACCGGCAGGTCCCATGGCGACCGCCGACCAGAGCAGCGGTCGACTGTGGTAGAGATTGCCCCGCCAGCGCCGCCATGCGCCCCAGAGCGCAAGGCCAAGCATCAGAAAGCCGAGACCAACCATGACCCGGAAAGCAAAAAAGACGAGGAAGGCATCGGGGCGCTCGTCACGCGGGAAATCCTTCAGCCCGGGCACTTCGCCATCCAGAGAATGTGTCAGGATGAGCGAGCCCAGCTTGGGAATCTCGATGGCATAACGCGTCTCTTCCGCTTCATCATCAGGGATGCCGAACAGGATCAGCGGCGCGCCGGCATGGCTCTCGTAATGCCCTTCCATCGCCGCGACCTTGGCCGGCTGGTGCTCGAGCGTGTTGAGCCCGTGCATGTCGCCTGCGAAGATCTGCAAGGGCGCGACCAGCAGGATCATGCCCATCGCCATGGCGAACATCTTGCGCGCACCCGCATCTCCGGTGTCGCGCAAAAGGTGCCAGGCGCCGACCGCGCCGACGACGAGCGCCGTGGTAAGGTAAGCCGCAAGCACCATATGCACGAGGCGATAGGGGAAGGAAGGGTTGAAGATCGCCGCCCACCAGTCGGCAGGAACGAATTGGCCGACATCGTTGATGGCGTAGCCCGCCGGGGTCTGCATCCAGGAATTCACGCTCAGGATCCAGAAGGCGGAGCCGAGCGTGCCGATGGCCACCATCAGCGTGGCGAAGAAATGCAACTTGGGCCCGACTTTCTCGCGCCCGAACAGCATCACGCCGAGAAAGCCCGCTTCGAGGAAGAAGGCCGAAAGGACTTCGTAGCCCATCAGCGGCCCGATGATCGGCCCGGCCTTGTCGGAAAAGACCGACCAGTTGGTGCCAAACTGATACGACATGGTGATGCCGGAGACGACCCCCATGCCGAAGCTGACGGCGAAGATCGTCTTCCAGTAGTTGAACAGTTTCAGATAAACATCCTGCTTTGTCCACATATGCAGGCCGTTCAGCACGGCCAGATAGCTCGCCAGCCCGATGGTGAAGGCGGGAAAGATGATGTGGAAAGCCACCGTGAATGCGAACTGGAATCGCGCCAGTTCGATCGCATCGTAACCGAACATGCCGGCTCCTTGCAAAAGATATATCCTACGTCTATGTTTAGCGCCGATATGCTGATTTTACAAGGTGGCCATGGTGAATGAATTGACGCAGGGATTGTTCCTTAGGCGCAAACGCGTATCGGGGATGTGACATGAAGCTGACGGCTTTCTCGAATTACGCTTTGCGCACCCTGCAATTCGCTGCCATGCGCGCGCCCGCTCTCGCCCGCATTGATGAAATCGCGAATGCGCACCGCATCAACCGGGCACATATCGTCAAGATCGTGCATCTGCTGGGTCGCGAAGGCTATCTCGAAACCCGGCGGGGCCGGGGAGGGGGATTTACCCTGGCGCGTGCGCCCGAGGCGATCAGCGTCGGCGAAATCCTGCGCCTGACCGAGGGGCCGATCGAACTGGTGGAGTGCCACCATGCACCGACGAATACCTGCCCGCTGATCGGCGTCTGCCGCCTGTCGAAGGCGCTTGCAAAGGCGCTCGACGCCTTCCTTGCCAGCCTCGACGCGGTCACGATCGCCGATATCGCGGGTAATCGCGGGGCGCTGCTGGCGCGGCTGGAGCGCGACGTGGCGCAGGCCTCATGAGCGATCGGGGGCAAGGCTGCGCGCGCCGGTGATCTGATCCAGCAGGCCCTGCGCGCCGGCAGAGACCTCGGCCCAGGTGGCTGCGAACCCTTCCGGGCCACCGAAATACGGATCTGCCACCGCCTCGCCCGCACGTCCGGGCACGTGATCAAGCAACAGCGAAAGCCGTGCCGCAGCCGTCATCGGGCGCAATCTGCGCAGCGCTTCGAGGTTGCTGTGGTCGAGTGCGACAACATGGCTGAAAGCATCGAAATCCGCCATCGCGACCTGCCGCGCGCGCAAATGCGCGATCTCGACGCCGTGAGCGCGGGCGATGGCCTGTGCCCGGGGGTCGGGCGGGGCGCCGACATGCCAGTCCCCGGTGCCGGCGGAATCGACCGTGAGCGAAATCTCGCGCTGCCGCGCCGCTTCGCGCAGAGCGGCCTCGGCGAGGGGTGAGCGACAGATATTACCCAGGCATACGAAGAGAATGGCCGGCTGCTGCATCGTGTCTGTCTCCCGCGTGATGGGCGTATGGGGCCTGTGACGTATAGGGCCTGCGAGACACGGTAAGGGCTCGGCGCGCATGCCGCAAATACGGTGGAGGTGCGGCCTCGTTTACAATTCCCTATGCAATTCTGGATTAGTGGGTTTATCCGTATCATGGCCACATGCAATGCGTGCCGGTTTTGAAGACGAGGTTTCGATGATCAATGGTCAACCGGAGGGGGCAGCGCGCAACGCTTCGCTTTGGGCGCGGTTCCGGGCGTGGTGGAAGGCGTGGCGGCGGCCGCGCAAGCATTTTTTTGTGAACACGCGGGTGACGATCTTCTTCGGGTTGGTCTTCATGCTGGATATCCGGCTGATCGTGGCCCTGACGATCATTGCCGCGACACTCGACAGCTACACCTTCCTCGCCGGGCAGGATCGCGCCAAGGGCGAGGCGGAGATCCCGTTCTGGCTGTCGCTGAAGCCGGCCATGTATGTCTGGGCAGCACTTGCGATTCTGATTCCCCTGGCCGCGCCGTTTTTCCGATATGCCTGCTTGGCTTCTGATTCGATCTGGACCGAACTATTCGGCTTTGCGCTTTGGAAGGTCGAGCGATCCGGCGGATTGTGTGCCTATAGTTACTCGACTTACATGTTTTTTGTTGAAGCATTATTCTTGATGGCGATTATAATATACTTTTACTTTTCAAATTTTATCGCACAGAGGAATATAAAATCTATATTTTTCAAAAAATATGGAAAAGAAGAAATTCAACGTATTATTAATGCATAAAAGAAGCCAAAGATAATAAATCCATTTATAATTGTTTGTTTGTGTGTTTCATTTTTATATATTCCATATGGTGAAGCAGTAAATCCTGGCAGGATTCCAAATCCACAAAATTCTTTAGTGGGAATATTGGTGTATCAAATGATAATATTATTCGGAGTTTTCCTTGGAGCTACAGCATATTTTAGGACATATGGATGGTGGCGGCTTCCTTGAATAAAATAAAGTATGAGTGATTATTTATATCATATTGCATTGACCATCGCCGGGGTCAACATTTTGGCGACAGCGCTGCCGAGTTATATGCAATTAAAAATGGTATTTAACTTCCTCGCGTTTTGATATTGACAACCAAAGATAGCTTTCGTATCCAGGTGGTGAAAGCGGAATTCATCAAATTGTGTGTCCGAGAGGGGCGAGCTGCGGTGTATCCCGGCATGCCTTGCCGCCACTTCGCGGCTGGTGTCCTCAATTGGAAGCTTCTTGCTGATTATGGAGTATGACATGGGTAATTCTCCTTGTGATCCGAATAAAGACAACTCTGCTGTAAAAGAATGGATTAGTATTGGTGCCATTTTATACGGTGACTTAATGGATAGTGTCCAAAATTTTTCTTTGTCAAAATTGCAGGCGCCTCATCAGATGTTGCAAAAATTCTTATAAATGGGATTGGATTTTTAAAGAGTGCATCAGTTGGTGCAGCGGGTGGAGTGACAGGACAAGATAATGCCGCGAACGGTGTAGCTACGTCAATAATTGGTGCTGTAATTACATCATCTATTGCAACGGCTATTAGCGCAACCGGACTTATTGTTTCTCCACTTATTTTTGCGGGTGTGGTCGGTGTTGTCGGAGCTTCTTTGAGTTTTATAATTGAAGATTTCATGAAAAGGCATGAAATAAATTTTTACGAACCTCTACAGGCTATATCGGATATGGGGGCCGGGCTAAGAGATGATTTTAATTTCGTGAGAGATTTGATAAGTGAGCTGACCAGCAGGGACAATGGATTTGCGAGAGAGCTGGAGGGCATTAACGACCCTGCAGCTATCCAGAACGATTTCGATCTGCTGAGAAATTGGGTGGAGAAGCTGCCGGAAGATCTGCGACAACAGGCACTCGACAAGATTGATGAAGTCGAGGCGGATGAGAACTTCGATCCACAACGATTCCAGGATCTCGCCGAAGAGTTGCTGAATGGCGGTCCCGATGATCCGGATTGCGACGAACGCCGCACCCCTCCGTGGAGATTTCCCGACCTGTTCGAGAATCCGCCGGCTTCCCCGCTCGCGCTCGATCTGACGGGGCAGGGCCTCGAAATCATCGATCTCGATGCTTCCAACGCCTATTTCGATCTCGACAATAACGGCTTTGCCAGCCACACGGCCTGGCTCGGCGGCGGCAACGGCTTCCTTGCGCTTGATGTCAACGGCAATGGCCGGATCGATGATCAGAGCGAATTGTTCGGCGCCGTCAGCTTCGACAGCGCAGATGATCACGGCTTCACCAAGCTGGCGCTCCATGACGAGAATGGCGACGGCGTCATCGACGCGCAGGATTCCGTCTTCGGCGACCTCTTGATCTGGCGTGATTTCAACGGGAACGGCCTGACCAACGAGGGTGAATTGTTCACGCTCGACGAACTCGGCATCGTCTCGATCTCACTCGATGCGCAATTCGTCGACACCTGGGAGGGGGCCAACTGGATCAGCCACACGGCCACCTTCACCATGGCCGACGGTACCGTGCGCGAGATCCACGACATCTGGTTCGACCATTCCCAGATGCTGACGCGTTACGCCTGGGGCCAGGATTTCGACTTCCACCCTGATATCGACTTCCTGCCCGATCTCGCCGGCTACGGCACGCTGAAGGATCTGCGCTTCGCCATCTCCGAGGACGACGACCTGCGCCTCGATCTGCGCGCGCTGGTGCTCGATGCGCCGGAACTCACGGCGCTGGAGATCCGCGACCGGTTCGAGACCTTCCTGCATGACTGGGCCGACGTCTCCGATGTCGATCCCGCCTCACGCGGCTCGCATGTCGATGCCCGCAAGCTCGCCGTCCTCGAGGCGCTGCATGGGCGTCCGTTCCTGAACTGGGTGGGTGGAGAGAGTATCGGCGCGAATGCCGGACGTCAATTGATGCAGCAATACGATCTGATGCTGTCAGCCTATCTCATCTCCTTCGTGACCCAGCAGCCTTTTGCACAGATGATGATCGGTGGCGACGTCGAGGCGGCACGCGACAATCCCTGGATCGGCTTCTCCTATCTCGAATATGACGTGCTGCGGGATCGTGTCAGCGCCGATGCCGGTGACTTCGTGCAGACGATGGTCGACGATTACTTTGCGCCACGCATTGCGGAATCCACCAAGGCTGTCGCGGATATGGCGGTTTTCGTCAAAGCCTTCGGCGCCGGTCTCAGCCTTTGGTTGTATGACGACGCCGATGGCGAAGCGTTTTCCGTGGCGCTGCAATCGGCGCTCCAGGATGCCGGGATCAATGCGAACGGGAGCCTGATTTTCGATGCGGTAATGTCCGGCATGCGCGTCGCGACCCCGGAAGGTGAAAGCTTCACGGCGATCAGCGATTCCGGGCAGGACCTGATCTTCAGCAACGCGCTCGACACGACCCTGGCTGGTGGCCGCGGCAGTGATTTATATGTCTACGCGCGCGGCAACGGCCACGACACGATCATCGAGGACCGTTTCGAAGGCAGCAACGACCAGCTGACCTTCGAGGACATCGCCTCGGGCGAAGTGACGCTGGTGCGCGAGGGGATGGATCTGCGCGTGCTGATCCCGGAAAGCGCGGAGGGCGCGGGTGATGAAGGCTCGGTGCTGCTCCAGGATCATTTCGAGATGCGCTGGGGTTACGGCGTCGAGACGCTGCACTTCGCGGATGGCGTGTCCTGGACGCAGTCGCAGGTCGCGGCATTGCTCGATCATCCGGATGCCGGGCCGGTCACCCATCGTGGTTTCGCCGCTGACGATACCTTCGCCTCCACCGGGGCGAACGAGGTGTTCTTCGGTGACGGCGGTGACGACACCTTCGTCTTCGCACCGGGTTTCGGTCAGGACGCCATCGTCGATTTCTCGGCGGGTGCCGGCTCTGACGACACCATCGTCTTCGACGAGGCGGTCTTCGCCGATCTTGATGCCGTGATCGCCGCAGCAGAACAGCAGGGCGACGACGTTCTCATCACGGCAAATGACGATGACGCCCTGCTCCTGAAGGGCGTGAACCTGTCGCAACTGCACGAGGACGATTTCCGTTTCGTCGCTTGACGCAGACCGTGCGATCGCGCAATTGAGGG
>Ga0076929_100343_pt1 | contig 52656 bp, 53 predicted proteins | sample HotLakConUCCSL28_FD_87104 | JGI IMG/M metagenome (GOLD analysis project Ga0076929, IMG submission 87104) | Hypersaline microbial mat communities from Hot Lake, Washington, USA - Hot Lake Consortium UCC-SL28 (version 3) (version 3) | ecosystem: Environmental > Aquatic > Thermal springs > Hot...
ACCGCCTCGATCAGGCGCGGCACGTTGCCGTGGCAGGGGTTGAAATCGGAAAACGTGTTGGTGATGCCGATGATCGGGCGATCGAGCGCATCATCGGAGAAACCCGCCGCCTTGATGAAGGCCTTGCGCAGGAAAAGCGAGAACCCTGCATCGCCGTAGCTCGTCAGCCCCTTGCGCAGCCCGGATGCCGGTGCCTTCTTCTGATCGTCGCCCGTCATCGTCAATCCTCCCTGCCCGGCTTGCGCGACGATGGCGGAAAGCCCCAGCGTCCGCGCCCACCACATTCACCGCCTCGCATGATGCTGTAACAGGAAAGTCCCGCACGCAGAAAGCGCGCGGGCACCGAAAGGGTTCTCGAAAAAATCATGGCTGACAGCGATTGAATGATCGTTTCGCCCACTGCCAGCGGGCATCTGCACGCGCGTGGGACGCCTAGCTCGCCGCCTGCTGAAGCGCTGCGCGCGTCATGTCATCCGGCCCGAGTTCGCCGTCATCCTTGATGCCGAGCATTTCGGCGAGGCGCGTGCGCGCCCGGTTGACGCGGCTCTTGATCGTTCCCACCGCGCATTCGCAGATTTCGGCGGCCTCCTCGTAGGAAAAGCCGGAAGCCCCCACCAGAAGGAGCGCCTCGCGCTGATCCTCCGGCAATTGCGCCAGAGCCTTGCGGAAATCCTCGAAATCGAGATGCGCGCCCTGTTCCGGCTGACTCGTCAGATTGGCCGCATAATTGCCTTCCGGATCCTCGACCTCGCGTTTGCGCTTGCGGAACTCGGAATGGAAAAGATTGCGCAGGATGGTGAAGAGCCAGGCATTGAGGTTCGTGCCACGTTGGTAGCGATGGATATTCGCCAGCGCACGCATGAGGGTATCCTGCACGAGGTCATCGGCGCGATCTACCTGTCCGCAGAGCGAAATGGCGAAGGCGCGCAGACTCGGCACGGCGGCGAGCAACTCGTCACGCAGTTCGGGTTCGATGCTCATGCTCAACGATCCCCTTTGCCGTCAGTGTCGCGCACGGCTGCTTCTTCCTGCGCGTCCCGGGGTTGGTCGAGTTGCTGCAACAAGCTCGTGAAGCGATCGGGCACCGGCTGGTCCATGAGTTCGTTGTACATGGAGCGGAGCTGGTCTCCAATGCGCGTCTGCGTCGCGCGATCAAGCTGCGGACCTGTCGGCATCCCGTCCCTGCCCGCCTGCTCCGGCACATCCGCCTGCCGTTCGTCGCGTTGTGCAGTCATTCTGGGCTTGCCCAAAGCATTATCCTCATCTTCAGCCCCCATCTCATCTTCAGCCCCCATCTCATCTTCAGCCCCCATGTCGAAACGCCCCCGTTTCATCATTGCGCCGCTTCCGGCCTGCTTGCTTTCGAGGGACCGTAATTCGGCCTTCCCCAATGGACCATTCATCAAGATCACCCCGAGATAGAATGGCGGTCAAGAACGCGCGAAAAGACAGGCAATCGCAGGCCAATACCGCGTCGTCCCGCCGAGATTGCGCGCAAGGTTCGGAAAGGCAAACGCACTTGTATGCAGAAAGTTCCGGACGCAAGAATGCGACCGGTGCGGCTCCGGCGGGCAATTCTGGAACTTTCCCGGGCGACGCGCGTTGAAAGGCAGCGTATCATGTGTGTGCCCAGTCACGAAAGGAATGATCTCTGATGTCGACAGCAGAGCTCGTCGCGCCGCAATTGCCCTATCTCAGACGCTATGCCCGGGCCTTGACCGGGTCTCAGGCCGCCGGCGACGCCTATGTCGCGGCCACCCTGGAAGCGCTGATCAACGACCCCGACCAGTTTGCCGACACGACCAATCCGCGGCTTGCCCTGTTCCGTGTCTTCACGGTGATCTGGAATTCGCTGGCAGTGAACGAGCGCCGCGAAACAGTGGAAAAGGATCTTCCGGCCGAAGCCCGTCTGGCCGAAATCACACCGCTGCCCCGGCAGGCTTTTCTGTTGTCGTGCCTTGAGGGGTTCGGCGAGGAGGAAAGCGCGCAGATCCTCGATACCGGCATTGACGAGATTCGCCGCCTTGTCGATGAGGCCGGGCGCGAACTGGCGGAGGATATCGCAACCGAGATCATGATCATCGAGGACGAGCCGCTCATCGCCATGGATCTCGAATCCCTCGTGGAGAGCCTGGGACACAGCGTCACCGGCGTTGCCCGCACCCGTGACGAGGCCGTGAAGCTCGCCGGCGACAAACGTCCCGGACTGATCCTTGCCGACATCCAGTTGGCGGATGGTTCGTCGGGGCTCGATGCGGTGAATGATCTGCTCGAGACCTTCCAGGCGCCCGTGATCTTCATTACCGCCTATCCCGAGCGGTTCCTGACGGGCGAGCGGCCCGAGCCGGCATTCCTCATCGCCAAGCCGTTCCAGCCTGCGAACGTTTCTGCCGTGATAAGCCAGGCTCTGTTCTTCCAGCAGACGGCCCAGCGCCGTCAACCTGCACGGAGTGCCTGACTCTCAACCGATGAATTTCAGGTGGCCAGCGCGGTCTTCGCGTCGCGCTGGATTCGCTGCACCATGGCGCGCACACCGTTGGAACGCTGCGGCGTCAGATGCTCCGAAAGGCCTAGCCGCTCGAAGATTTCCGCAGCATCCGTCTCCAGAATCTCGTCGGCAGGGCGGTTCGAATACAAGGCGATCAGGAGCGCGACGAGGCCGCGTACGATATGCGCATCGCTGTCGCCGCGCAAAACCAGACGCGGAACGGCATTGTCCTTCTGGAGATCGGTTTCGAGCCAGACCTGGCTGGCGCAACCCTGCACCTTGTTTGCCTCGCAATAGGCTTCGTCGGGGAGCTTTGGCATCAGCTTCCCGAGTTCAATGATGTAGCGATAGCGCTCCTCCCAATCGTCGATGAATTCGAAATTGGCGAGGATTTCGTCGTAGCTTGGCAACATGATTCTATGATGGTCTTCCGCGCGCGTTTCGCAAGGGGCACGGCGAAATCTATCGCGCATCCTCGCGCCCGACACCAGTGCTTTCATTGCGCGCAGGCAGGGTCGGGCGAAGGGCGAGCCCGCCCTCCACCAGCTGACGGGCGATTTCCTGCGCCAGACGATCACGCGCAGCCTGCGGGATCGACCGCCAGAGTTCCCCCGCCTCGGCCTCCGGTGAAGCACCGTGCCGTCCTGTCGCCACTGTTTCGTCGCCGGAAAGCGATTCGATCGTGGCGAGGGTCGTGCCTTCCGGCACGGCCATGCGCGTACGCTCGGGCGAATAGTAGTAGATCACGCCGACGATGGCGATGAATCGGATCAGGAAGAACATCTGCTTCTGCGGCCTCCGGTCCCGGCAAGCAACATCCCCGCGAGCGGTGAACAGGACCTTTCCCGGGCGCACCCGTCTGGATTCGTGGTTAAGGAGCACCGAAACCGCAAGACCACCGCCTTGCCTCGACGAAAGGACGGGCGACCCGATCCGTCCCGCCACAGGACGGCGCCCGAGTCGGGCCGTTAACCAAAGGTTCGCCATAACGACCAAGGCCGCCCCCCATGTCGCCCGCCTTAGCGTTCGCTTAAACCCCTGTCGCCACTATCCCCGCAATCGACAGACAGGGAGCGCGGCCAATTACGCGTTCGAAAGTGGACACCACAGACAGGGTCACATTGCTGGAGCATCGGTTGGGCGAACTCGTCCATGAGAATGCACGCAAAGATGCGCAGACCGCGCTGCGGCACCGGCGTTTCATCTCCGCGCGCCTGCTGATAGGCGTGCTCGCGCTTGCATGCATGCCGATCTACATCGCCTTGCGCGGCACGCCCGAGACGGTGACGGAATATGTCGTCTTCGGCTTTCTGATCGGGCCGCTCTTTGCGGCGATTGCCCTGTCGCGGACCGGGTCGCTGCCCCTCGCCCACGCCATCTCCGCCTTCTGCTTCGCCGGTCTGATCGTGGCAGTCGCCAATGTCACGGGCGGCGTTGCCTCCCCCGCGACGATCTGGCTGGTCACCGTCCCCCTTGAGGCCCTGCTCTCCGGATCGCGGCGCTCTGCCGTCTCCTCGACCCTGATCGCCCTGGCGGCACTCGTCTTCATTGCCGGGCTCGATGCCCATGCAGCGGCGAACGGCATCGCCTATCCGCTGCCCGGCAACGAGCCGCTATGGGATGTGGCTCTGGTGACGCCGGTCTTCGCCCTGCTCGCCATCGCGCATGCCGGCGCTCTCGCCGTGACGGTTTCGCGCAAGAACGCGGATGACCAGCGCATCATCGCCCGCCGGGAAGCGCAGGATCGATACCTGCTTCAGGTCATCGATGACCTGGTGACCTGGCATGACGGCAACGGCCATGTCATCAAGGCGAGCCCCGGCGCAATGAAGCTCCTCGGCACTCCCGCCTCCGCTCTCGAGGAGCGCGGTCTTCTGGCGCGTATCCACATCCAGGACCGTCCTGCCTACCTCAAGGCGCTCAGCGACGCGGCTAGCGAAGGGCGGGCCATCACGGCGCAACTGCGCATCCATTACGGAGATGCGTTGTCAGGCAGCGCCGGCCACGTGGTCTGGACGGAAATGCGCGCCTATCCCCATGCTGGGGACGGCGACTACGAAGTGATCGCGTTGCTGCGTGATATTTCCCGCCAGAAACGCCACGAGGATGAACTCGAAAACGCGCGGATCGCGGCCGAGAAGGCGGATGCCCTGAAAGGGCGCTTCCTCGCCACGGTGAGCCATGAATTGCGCACGCCCCTGAACGCGATCATCGGCTTCTCCGAAATCCTCTCGTCGGAATCCATGAGCTATCTCAATGCCGAACAGCGCCGGGAATATGCGCGCATCATCCACGAATCGGGGCACCATCTGCTCGATGTAGTCAATTCCCTGCTCGATATCTCCAAGATTGAGAGCGGCAATTTCGACTTCGCGCCGTCAAGCTTCGAGATGGGACCGATGGTCGAGGGGTGCGTCGAGTTGATGCGCCTGCGTGCACGCGAGCAAAAGGTCACACTCGAAACCAGTATCGAGGCCGATCTGCCCGCTCTCAAGGGGGACCCGCGCGCCTGCCGGCAGATCGTGATCAATCTGCTGTCCAATGCGATCAAGTTCACGCCCGAAGGCGGCTCGGTTTCGCTGTCCCTGCGGGCCGAGCGCAAACGCATGATCCTGGCCATCGCCGATACCGGGGTCGGGGTCGGGGAGGAGGATCTCGGCAAGCTCGGCAATCCGTTCTTCCAGGCTGTCGGCCCACAGGACGGCGCCGCCTATGATCGCGCCCATGAGGGAACCGGGCTCGGCCTCTCGGTGGTGCGCGGCCTCGTCGGTCTGCATGGTGGTGCGCTCTCGATCGAAAGCGGCCAGGGTGCGGGCACCACGGTCACGGTCGAGCTGCCGCTGGAATGCAACGCCGAGGGTGATACACTGGGCGCTCCGATCCCGATCCGCATAGCGACTCGCGCGGGTCGTGTTGACCAGACGAACACCCACGCGGCTGCAGACAAGACCTGCGAAGCCGGAAACGATGAGAATACGAACAGGGGGTTCAGGCGCAGTGCGTGAGGCTATGGCAGGGAGAACGATGCATGGACATGGCAATGGTGCCGGCACCGGCGCGGGGCGTGGACGCCCCCGGAGGCGCGATTCCCGCCGCAGCGCGGTTGCTTCGCTGGCGCGGCTTGCGGGGAACTGGCTGAAGTGTCATCCCGGCGGAGTCCTCACGGGCCTTGTCTTCCTGGGCGCAGCCGGAGCAATCAGCGTCAATGCGCTGACCCTGCAGGGCGCGCCGCACCCTGCCCCGCTCTTCGCCAGCGGCGATGCGCAGCGCGCTGACACCACGCATGGCATCGAACCCGCCCCGGCGCCACGACGTCCCGGCGCGAGGAGCGATCAGCGGCTCCCGCAACAGCATGCGCACGAATCGAGGCCGGAATCCGGACAAAACGTTGCTGCGCCAGCGCGCTCCGGCCCGCAATCGATCGGTGACCTTCTCGATGCGCCGCTGCCTCCGGCGCGCCCCGAGGCGCTTGACCGTGGCGATTCGATCGCAACCCTCCTGCGCGATAACGACGGCCCTTCGGTTACGGGATCGACCGATCCACGGCAGACGCCTTCGGCGGAGCCGCGCGTGCGGCAGGCACAGCAGGCCCTCAACGCCATCGGCTATGGCGACCTCACCGAAGACGGCCTGATGGGCCCCATGACCCGTGATGCTATCATGCGCTTCGAACGGGACCAGGGCCTTGCGCAAAGCGGTCGTCTCGAGGGGCGAACCGCCGATGCCCTGTCGCGTGCCTCTGGGATAGCGCTCGACTGATCCACCACACACGGGGTAGACAGGGTAGAGTCTGCCTGCGACGGGGCGCGCGGCGCAGGTTCCCGCTGTCTCCCGTTCGAGAGGATGCTCCCGTGCGCCTGCGCTCCGATTTCTTCGCATCGGCCCTGATCCGGCGCTGTGGCGTCGAGGATGTGGTGGCGGTTCTGCGCCGGCGTGGCGCGGCAGAAGCCGGCGCGATCTTCATCAAGGTCGATCGGCTCGACGGCAGCGCCGATCTCTACGGGCCCGCTCCACAAAGCCTGGTGGATGAAGATGCAGGAGAAGGCCGCCTGTTCACACCGATCATGCGCGCCGCGCCGGCGGCAGATGTTGAAGAGCGCATCCGCCGCGAGGCCCGCTTCGACAGCGACCTCTGGCTGGTCGAGATCGAGGACCGTGCCGGTCGCCCCTTCGTCAGTCTTACCGAGTGACGTGCGCCTCGGCAAAGCCGGCATTCGGCCTCAAGGCACATCGTCGATGATACGGCGTATTTCCGGCGGCAGGGCGAAGGCGGCCACATGGATCTCCGGCGCATAATAGCGCGTCTCGATTCCTGCCGCAGCGTATCGCTGTCCAACCTGCCCGGCACCCCCGCGACGGGCCGGATCGTCGCTGGCGAAACCGAGCGCAATGGGGCCGCCTGTATAGGTGGGGACTGCAGCGAGATAGCAGGTCGCATAGGAGAAATGCCTGCGGAAACTCGCCATCGACCCGGCCAGTTGTCCTGCCTGGAAGAAGGGGACGCCGTTCTGGGTGACGAGCACGCCGCCGGGCCTGAGCACATTCTTGCAGGATGCATGGAACGCCTCCGTGAACAGGGCCTGCGCCGGCCCGACCGGATCGGTGGAATCGACGATGACCACGTCGAAACGGCGCTGCGTGTCCGCGACGAAGGCAATGCCGTCGGCGATCCGAATTTCCGCACGCGGATTATCGAAAGCATCGCCACAAACCATAGGGAGATGGCGGCGGGTCATCTCGATCACCTAGGCATCGATTTCGACGAGTGTGGCGCTGACCGCGCCATGGCGCAGGACTTCGCGCAAAACCCCGCCATCGCCACCGCCGATGATCAGCACGTCCCGCACGGCTCCATGCCCGAAGAGCGGCACATGCGCCATCATCTCATGGTAGATGTGGTGATCGCGTTCGGTGAGCTGTACGGCACCATCGAGCGCAAGCACGCGCCCGTAGGTGGGGTTGTCGAAGATCACCAGCTCCTGAAGATCCGTCTTCTCGTAATGGACCAGCCGATCGATGCGAAAGCTCTGGCCGTAGCCGTCGTGCAGGTCTTCGAAAAAACTGAGCATGATCCCTCTGTAGCGATTTCGACGCACCTGTTACCCGGAATACGGTTCGAAATCGCGACCAACCGGAAATCCGGGAGCGTCGGCGCCGGGGAAAGACGGGCCGACGCCGCGAGCATGCTCAACCCGGCGAGCTCAGCCCAGATTAAGCTCCCGGAAGAAGTCGTTGCCCTTGTCGTCGATGACGATGAAGGCGGGGAAATCCTCGACCTCGATCTTCCAGATCGCCTCCATGCCGAGTTCGGGATATTCGAGAACCTCGACCTTCTTGATGCAATCCTGCGCCAGACGCGCTGCGGGGCCGCCAATCGAGCCCAGATAGAAGCCGCCATGGGCCTGGCAGGCCTGGCGCACCTGTGGGGAGCGGTTGCCCTTGGCCAGCATCACCATGGAGCCGCCGGCGGCCTGGAACTGGTCGACGAAGGAATCCATCCGCCCCGCCGTGGTCGGCCCGAAGGAGCCCGAGGCGTAACCTTCCGGCGTCTTGGCCGGGCCGGCATAATAGACCGGGTGGTTCTTGAGATAATCCGGCATCGGTTCACCACGATCGAGCCGCTCGCGGATCTTGGCATGGGCGAGATCGCGCGCCACGATCATCGGCCCCGAGAGCGAGACCCGGGTGCGGATCGGGTGCTGTGAGAGAGCGCCGAGAATCTCCGACATCGGCTGGTTGAGATCGATCCGGACCACGTCGCCACCGAGCGTCGATTCGTCCACCTCGGGCAGGTAATCCGCCGGATGCGCTTCGAGCTGCTCGAGAAAGACGCCCTCACGGGTGATCTTGCCGAGCGCCTGGCGATCCGCCGAGCAGGAGACGCCGAGCCCGATCGGGAGCGAGGCGCCGTGGCGCGGCAGGCGGATGACGCGCACGTCATGGCAGAAATACTTGCCGCCGAACTGCGCCCCGACGCCGAGTTGCTGCGTCATTTTATGAACTTCCTCCTCCATCGCGAGATCGCGGAAGGCGTGGCCGTCCTCGCTGCCCTCGGTGGGCAGGGCGTCGAGATAGCGGGTGGAGGCCAGCTTCACGGTCTTGAGATTGAGCTCGGCGCTGGTGCCGCCGATGACGATGGCGAGGTGGTAGGGCGGGCAGGCGGCGGTGCCGAGCGTCAGGATCTTCTCCTTAAGGAAGGCCATCAGCCGGTCCTTCGTCAGCACCGAGGGCGTCGCCTGGTAGAGGAAGGTTTTATTGGCCGAACCGCCACCCTTGGCCACGAACAGGAACTTGTAGGCATTCTCGCCCTCGGCATAGAGCTCGATCTGGGCGGGAAGGTTGTTTCTGGTATTCTTCTCCTCGAACATGGAGAGCGCCGCGAGCTGGGAATAGCGCAGGTTCTTTTTATCATAGGCGTCGCGGATGCCCTGGGCGATGGCGTCCTCGTCGCCGCCATCGGTCCAGACGAAGCGGCCCTTCTTGCCCATGACGATGGCGGTGCCGGTATCCTGGCACATGGGCAGCACGCCGCCGGCTGCGATATTGGCGTTCTTGAGCAGATCATAGGCCACGAAACGGTCATTTGGCGTGGCTTCGGGATCGTCCAGGATCTTGCGCAGCTGGGCCAGATGGCCGGGGCGCAGGAGATGGTTGATATCCATCATCGCCTGCTCGGCGAGAAGCCGCAGGGCCTCGGGCTCCACCACGATCATCTCCCGCTCACCCATCCTCTCCACCGTGACGCCCTCGCTGGTGAGCTTGCGATAGGGGGTGGTGTCGGGGCCGAGGGGGAAGAGCGCGTGCCGGGTATGAGCCATGATCGTCTGCTTTCGCGGGTTTGCCGCATCGCGGGTGGCGGCGGGAATGGTTCGGCTGCTGTTTAAGGCTTTTGCCAAACCATTCCAAGGTGGGATTTCGCCTATTCGGCTGCGGCGCGTTCGGCGCGCCAGCGCGCCAGCAGAGCCCGCAGCGCCGCCGGACGCAGAGGCTTGTTCAGCAGGTGGATGCTCTTGGCCTGGGCATCCTCACGCACCCGCGGCGAGCGGTCGGCCGTCAGCAGAATGGCCGGCAGATCGGTTCCCAGCCGCCAGCGCAGCGCGAGGATCGTCTCGATGCCGTTGCCCTGATCGAGGTGGTAATCGGCGATCATCACATCGGGCGCGGCGGCCCCGCCTTTCAGCATCGCCTGCGCCTCAGCCAGAGAACCGGCGCTGACCACCGCACAGCCCCAGCCTCCGAGCAGCTTGCGCATGCCATCGAGAATGGCGGGCTCGTTGTCGATGGCGAGCACGCGCAAGCCGTCGAGGTCGCCGCTGCGGGTCACGGATGCGGGCTGCGGCATGATATCCGCCGGAAGGGATGGCGCGCGCGGCAGGGTCACTGTGAACATGGAGCCCTTGCCGGATTGCGAAGCGAGGGCAAGCGGATGATCGAGCACCCGGGCAATGCGCTCCACGATGGAGAGCCCGAGCCCGAGCCCCTGGGCGACCCGCGCGCCCTGATCGAGCCTGTGGAATTCGTCGAAGATGACCTTTTGCTTGCTCGCCGGTATGCCGAGCCCGGTATCCCCCACCTGAAGCAGGATCTGCCCGTGGCGCCGGCGCGCACCGACAAGCACATGGCCGGAGGGGGTGTACTTTATCGCATTGGAGATCAGGTTCTGCATCAGCCGCCGCAACAGCTTGCGATCGGATCGCACGCTCACTGCGGGTGCGACGAAGCGCAGCCGCAAGCCCTTCTCGGCAGCGGAGGGCTCGAACTCGCGCGCCAGTTGCCGGAGGAAGGTATCCAGCCTGAACACGCTGAATTCAGGTTTCATCGCGCCGGTATCGAGACGGGAAATATCAAGAAGCGCCGTCAGGATCTCCTCGACCGCATCGAGGGAGGCGTTCACGTTCTCCGCCAGATCCGAGAGGCCGTCCTTGCGGTCGTGCTCCACCAGCGAGGTGGCGTAGAGCCGCGCGGCGTTGAGCGGTTGCAGGATGTCGTGGCTGGCCGCCGCGAGAAACTGCGTCTTGGAGGCATTGGCCGATTCCGCCTCCGCCTTGGCCCGTGTCAGCGCCTCGTTCAACCGCGTGAGCTCTTCGGTGCGCTCGCGCACCCGGCGCTCGAGCTCTTCTGCCACACGTGCCCGGGCCTCTTCTGCGGCAACGGCGTCGGTAACGTCGGTATAGGTGGTGACGAAGCCGCCATCGGGCAGCGGGTTGGTGCGGATCTCAATCACCCGCTCGCGCGGATAAAGCTTCAGTCGCACCGGCTCCGTCTCGTGGATGAAGCTGTGGATGCGTGCAGCGATCTGCTCATCCATCGCCCCCGGCCCGTAGGCACCGCGTGCCGCGTTGAAGCGCACGACCTCGTCGAGGCTGAGGCCGACACGCACGAAATCCGGCGGCAGATCGTAGAGATCGACGAAGGCCTGGTTCCAGCACAGGAGATGCAGATCGGAATCGAGCACGGTGATGCCCTGCCGGGCGTGATCAAGGGCATGCTGCAACAGGTCGCGATTGTACTGGATCGCCGCAGAGGCGTCATCGAGGAGTTTGAGGGCGTCCTTGGTCGAGACATTGCGCCGCTTCAGGACGAGCGACAGCGCAAGCCGGGCCGAAGACGCCCCGATCGCCGAGGCGAGCAGATGCTCGGCATAGCGCAGCAGATGAATATCCGCCGCCCCCATCCGCGACAGTTCCACGCCGCGCATTCGCGCAAATCCCTCAAAGGAGCGCGTCGCCCGCTCCTCGCCGAGATAACGCCCGACAGTGGCCTGCAATTCGGCCACCGTCACGGCAGTGCGAAACAGCCGGAAAGATTGGTTCGCGGGCGCGGACTCCCCGCCGATGAAGGCATCGGCCTGCATCCGCTCAACGGCCGTGGCGGGACGCCAAAGTGAGACACCGATATAGGCCGCCAGATTGAGCCCGAGGCTCCACAATACGCCATGGGTGAGTTGCGGCAGATCGAGCCCGAACATCGCCGTCGGACGCAACCAGGAGAAGCCGAAAGCGCCGCTGGCGATCAGATCGGCGAAGGGCCGGATCTCCCAGGCGATCGAGGGAATCAACAGGGTGTAGACCCACACACCAAAACCGACCACGAGCCCCGCCGACGCCCCCGCTGCCGTCCCGCGCCGCCAGATCATCGCACCGAGAAAGGCCGGGGCGATCTGCGCAATCGCGGCGAAGGACAGGAGCCCGATTGCCGCGAGCGCCGCATCGCCCGCCGCACGATAATAGACATAGCCCAGCAGGATCACTGCGAAGATAGCGACCCGGCGCACGCCGAGCACCATGCCGCCGAGATTCTGCGGCAGGGTACGCCGGTCGTCGGAATCAGGCAGAGCTCCGCGCCGACGCAGCATCAGCGGGACCACGAGGTGGTTCGAGATCATGATGGCCAAAGCCACCGATTCGACGATGACCATGGCGGTCGCCGCCGACAATCCGCCGAGAAAGGCAATCAGCGCCATCTCGCCTGCGCCTGCGGCCAGCGGCAGGGCCAGCACGGTCATGTCCCGGTCGATGGTGCCCGGCGCGAAGGTCGCATAGCCGGCCAGAGCCAGCGGGGCCACGAAGATGTTGATCAGGATCAGGTAGAGCGGGAACAGCCAGGCGGCGCGGGCGACATCGGAGAGCGCACGGTTTTCCACCACGCTGACATGAAACTGGCGGGGCAGCATCAGGATCGCCAGACCCGACAAGAGCACGATGGTCAGGAAGGCGCCGAGGCTGGATGTGCGCTCCATCAGGTCGAGCGAGCGCCCGACCTCCTCAAGACGGGCGTGAATATCCCCGATTCCGCCGAACATGTGGAAGGTGACGTAATAGCCCACCATGAGGAAGGCGACCAGCTTGACCCCCGATTCGAGTGAGATCGCCAGAACCAGACCGTTCTGGTGCTCCGTCGCATCTGCGTGGCGCGTGCCGAATCCGACGGCGAAGATCGCCAGCACCACGGCCACGAGCAGGGCGAGGTCGCCGAAGGGTGCGGCCATGGCTGGAGCCAGCGTATCCTCGGCATCCGTTGCCAGGAACACATTGAGCGAGGATGAGACCGCCTTGAGCTGCAGGGCGATATAGGGCACCGAGCCGACCACAGCGATCAGGCTGACGATGGCGGCGACCCGCTCGCTCTTGCCGTAGCGCGCTGCGACGAAATCCGCCACCGAGGTGATGTTCTGCGCCTTGGCGATGGTGACGATGCGCTGGACCAGCTTGTAGCCGAGCCCGATCACGAGGATCGGGCCGAGATAGACTGCGAGGAAGTCGAGCCCCGAGCCGCTGGCCAGCCCGACCGAGCCGAAGAACGTCCAGGAGGTGCAATAGACAGCGAGGCCCAGCGCGTAAATCGTCGCGCGCAACCCGCCATCGAGCACGCGTTTGCCCTGCCGGTCACCCCAGAAGGCGACGGCGAAGAGAAGGCAGAGATAGACGAGGGCCGCCCCCACGACGACCCAGCCCGCGATCATGTGCGCATGCCCCCTCACGCAATTAGCTGTTGGCGATCGAGCAGCCCGGCTCCCTGTCGAGCAGCCGGCTTTCAAGCCTAGCGCGGCGCCGGGTTGCAGGATAGCCCCGATGCGGATTTCCCCGCGTGTAAGGCGCCGGCGCGGGCTTCCCGCCCTGCCGGCGCATCAGCCGTAAGGCCCAGGAACGCCGGAAAAACGCCGCTTACAGGCCGAACAGGGATAATGCAAACAGGCGCGCATGAAATCATGGATCCCGTGCATGAAATCGGGAGGATCAGACGCACAGACAGTCGCAGATTGTCCGGCTGAGCAGCGAACGCGCGAGCTTCGTCACCGGTGCAGCCATGCCGGTTGATGGCGGATAGGTGGCGCAATAACGCTTGCGGCCCGATGAGGACCGGGCGCGACGGCGAGACTTGCCGTTGCGGAATGAGGCGCGCCTGCCCGGCCCGATGGACGTCCGGTCCGGCAAAAAACCGTTGAGATACGAACGAATTCTGCCGAAAGCGGTAGCATAGGTGAAAATGCTGCATTACACTCCTGATCCGACCACCAGATGGGAACTGGTCGCAACAACCACAACGTCAAACGTGGAGTGGAAACGATGAAAAAGCTCATGCTCGCTACGGCGGCTTCCGCGCTGCTCGTAGCAGCCCCGGCCGCGAAGGCCGATAGCGTCAATGTCGGCATCCTCCTCGGCTTTACGGGGCCGATCGAGTCGATCACGCCGGCCATGGCCGCAGCTGCCGAACTCGCCCTTTCCGAAGCCAGCGAATCCGGCCTGCTGCTCGACGGCACGACCCTCGAAGCCGTTCGTGCGGATTCCACCTGTGTGGATGCCGCCGCCGCGACATCCGCTGCGGAGCGCCTTGTCACGACGGACGATGTCGCCGCGATCATCGGTGCCGCCTGTTCGGGCTCGAGCATCGCGGTCGCCAACAACGTGGCCGTGCCGAACGGTGTCGTGATGGTCTCCCCGTCCTCGACATCGCCAGCCCTGACCACCATCGACGATGACGATTACTTCTTCCGTACGGCGCCTTCCGACGCGCGTCAGGGCCAGATCGTCGCCGATATCACCTTTGAGCGCGGCATCGACACGGTGGCCATCACCTATACCAACAACGATTACGGTCGCGGCCTGTCGGAAGCCTTCACGGCGGCTTTCGAGGAACTCGGCGGTACGGTCGTTATCGACGCTGCGCATGAAGACGGTCGCGCGGATTACTCTGCGGAAGTTGGCGCGCTCTCGGCTGCCGGTGCCGATGATCTGATCGTGTTCGGTTATGTTGACCAGGGCGGTCGCGGCATCATCCAGGCCTCGCTTGATATCGACGCCTTCGAGAACTTCGTCCTCGCCGACGGCATGTTCGGTGACAGCCTGATCGAGGCGATCGGCCCCGAACTGAACGGGCGTGCTTTCGGGACGGTTCCGGGCAGTGACCTCGAGGGCGCAGATGTCTTCCTCGAACTGGCGGAAGAAGCCGGATTCGACGGCTCGTCTTCGTTTACCGGTGAATCCTACGATGCCGGCGCGCTGATCGCGCTCGCCATGCAGGCGGCGGGCTCCACCGATCGGACCGCGATCCGTGATGCGATGATGTCGGTCGCGAATGCGCCGGGTGAGGAGATCCTTCCGGGCGAAATCGCCAAGGGTCTGGAGATCCTCGCGAATGGCGGTGAGATCGATTACGTCGGCGCCACCGGCGTCGAACTGATCGGCCCCGGCGAAGCGGCTGGTCGTTACCGCATCTACGAGATCGATGACGGCGACTTCCAGACCATCGAGTTCCGTTGATCACGTGATGGTGGCATTGCCGGCCCGGGGCCCTGCTCCGGGCCGGCATGTGTCGAGGGCAGAAAATGATACGCGTCGAAGATGTGCATATGCACTTCGGGGGGATCCGCGCGGTCAACGGAGCGACGCTGGAGATCGCCAAAGGGTCGATCACCGGGCTGATCGGGCCGAATGGTGCGGGCAAGACCACCCTGTTCAACTGCATAGCCGGCCATTACGCGCCCACTTCCGGAAAGATCTTTCTGGACGGTGAGGAGATTACCGGCCTGGCGCCGCATGAATTGTTCCACAAGGGACTGCTCCGGACCTTCCAGATTGCCCATGAATTCGCCACGCTGACCGTGCGCGAAAATCTGATGATGGTGCCCGGCGAGCAGATGGGCGAGCGCCTGTGGAACACCTTCTTCCACCGCAAGGCCATTGCCGAGGAAGAGGCGGGTGTGCGCGCGCGCGCCGACGAGGTGATCGACTTCCTCACGCTCAACCGCGTCGCGGACGAGCTGGCGGGCAACCTCTCCGGCGGACAGAAGAAATTGCTCGAACTCGGGCGCACCATGATGGTGGATGCCAAGATCGTCTTCCTCGACGAGGTCGGCGCGGGCGTCAACCGCACCCTGCTCAAGACCATCGCGGATGCGATCCGCCGGCTCAACCAGGAGCGCGGCTACACCTTCTGCATGATCGAGCACGACATGGATTTCATCGGCGACCTCTGTGACCCGGTCATCGTCATGGCCGAAGGTACGGTGCTGACGCAGGGCCATGTCGATGAGGTCAAGAACAACGAGCAGGTCATCGAGGCCTATCTCGGCACCGGCATGAAGCAGCGCCCCAACCGGGCGAAGGCGGGCGCATGAGGCTTCCCAAATGAGTTTTCTGATCGGAGAGGGGATGACGGGCGGCTATGGCGGCGCGGACATCCTGCACGACTGCACGATCTCGGTCGACAAAGGCGAGGTTGCGGTCATTGTCGGGCCGAACGGCGCCGGCAAATCCACGGCGATGAAGGCCATCTTCGGCATGCTGAACCTGCGCGAGGGCGCGGTTCGGCTGGGCGAGCGCGCCATTACCGGGATGACGCCACAGGAGCGGGTACGCGCCGGGATGGGCTTCGTGCCACAGACCGGCAATGTCTTTCGCACGCTCACCGTACAGGAAAACCTCGAAATGGGGGCCTTCATTCGTGACGACGATTTCTCGGACACCATGGAGCAGGTCTTCTCGCTGTTTCCGGTTCTCGCCGAGAAGCGCCGCCAGCCTGCCGGCGAATTGTCCGGCGGGCAGCGCCAGCAGGTCGCGGTCGGGCGCGCGCTGATGACCAGGCCCGACGTGCTGATGCTCGACGAGCCGACGGCGGGCGTCTCGCCGATCGTCATGGACGATCTGTTCGACAAGATCATCGACGTCGCCAATACCGGCATCGCCATTCTCATGGTCGAGCAGAATGCCCGTCAGGCGCTCGCCATCGCCGACAAGGGCTATGTGCTGGTGCAGGGCCGCAACCGTTTCACCGACACCGGAGAGGCGCTTCTCGCCAACCCGGAAGTCCGTCGATCCTTCCTGGGGGGCTGAGGGTGGAAGACATTCTCAATGCATCGCTGGTACTGGCGAATTTCGTCATCATTCCAAGTCTCGCCTATGGTGCGCAGCTCGCGCTGGGCGCGCTCGGCGTGACCTTGATCTACGCCGTTCTGCGTTTCGCCAATTTCGCCCATGGCGACCTGATGGCTTTCGGAACCATGGCCGTGATCCTCGTCACCTGGTTCTTCCAGGCGCAGGGGATCGGGCTGGGACCGCTCCCCACGGCGCTGCTGGCGCTGCCTTTCGGCATCATCGCCGCCGTGCTCCTCGCCATGGGGACGGATCGCTTCGTCTATCGTTTCTATCGCAAGAAGCGCGCTGCGCCGGTCACCTTCGTGATCGCCTCGGTCGGGGTGATGTTTGTCTATAATGCGCTGACGCGTATCTTCATCGGCACCTCCGATATCCGCTTCGAGGATGGCGAGCGTTTTCTCATCAGGGCCCGGGAATCGCGCGAATGGATGGGGCTGGCCGAGGGGCTCGCCCTGCGTTCCAGCCAGGCTCTGACCCTCGTCGTCGCCATCATCGTGGTCGTGGCCCTGTTCTGGTTCTTGCAGAAAACGCGCACCGGCAAGGCCATGCGCGCCTATTCCGACAACGAGGATCTGGCGCTGCTGTCGGGTATCAATCCCGGGCGCGTCGTGCTGATCACCTGGGTGATCGCGGCCACGCTGGCAACGATCGCCGGCACGCTCTACGGGCTCGACAAGAGCTTCCGCCCGTTCAACTATTTCATGCTGCTGCTGCCGATCTTCGCGGCTGCGGTGGTAGGCGGGATCGGGCAACCGTTCGGGGCGATCGCGGGTGGTTTCGTCGTCGCCTTCTCGGAGGTGAGTATCACCTATGCCTACAGGCGAGTGCTGTCGCATATCCTGCCGGAGGAGTGGATGCCCGACGGGCTCGCCCAACTGCTTTCCACGGATTACAAATTCGCCGTGTCGTTCATCATTCTCGTGCTTGTGCTGCTGGTGCGACCGAACGGCATCTTCAAGGGGCGCGTGATATGAGGACGGTTGAGACGAGCAATTATCGCATGCCATTGCTCTATGCGGCGATGGCGCTGGCGCTGATCCTGGTCGGCGTCTTCCAGAGCTGGACGGTGGCGCTCGCGATCTTCAACCTGTGCATGATCTCGGCGATCATGGCGCTGGGTGTGAACATCCAGTGGGGCTATGCCGGCCTGTTCAATGTCGGCATCATGGGTTTTGCGGCGCTCGGCGGGTCGGCGGCGATCATCGTCTCGATGCCCCCGGTCACCGAAGCCTGGGCGGTGGGCTGGCAGGGGCTGGGTCTGGCCGCCTTGATGCTGGTGATCACCATCGCCGCCGCCATTTTCCTGAGGCGCCGCTATTCCGGGCACGGGCGCAATATCCTGACGGCCGCGATCCTCATTGCCGGCTATTTCGCCATTCGCTATTTCGCTGATCCGGCGACGGATGCGATCGAGGCGGTGAATCCGACCTCGCAGGGCTATCTGGGCGGAATGGGGCTGCCTGTGATGCTGTCGTGGATCGTCGGCGGCCTGTTTGCGGCTGCGGCGGCCTATCTGATCGGGCGCGTGACGCTGGGCCTGCGTTCCGACTATCTCGCCATTGCGACACTCGGCATTTCCGAGATCATTCTGTCTGTGCTGAAGAACGAGAACTGGCTGACGCGCGGCGTGAAGAACGTCACTGACATTCCGCGTCCTGTACCGGATGAACTGGACTTGCAGCGTTCCGAGTGGTTCGCCAATCTCGCCGTGCAGCTCGACATGCCGGTGTCGGTGCTCTCCTCGATCGCCGTGCGTGGCGCCTTCGCGGTGATCTTCATCATCGTGCTGGTGCTGATCATGATCCTGTGCGAGCGGGCGCTGAACTCGCCCTGGGGCCGGATGATGCGTGCCATCCGCGACAACCGTGATTCCGCCGCCGCCATGGGCAAGGACATTACGGGGCGCCATCTCCAGGTCTTCGTGCTCGGCTCCGCCGTGGTCGGCATTGCCGGCGCCATGCTGGTAACGCTCGACGGCCAGTTCACGCCCACCACCTATATCCCGCTGCGCTACACCTTCCTGATCTGGGTGATGGTGATCGTCGGGGGATCGGGCAACAATTTCGGTGCGGTGCTGGGCGGCTTCGTGATCTGGTTCGTCTGGATCCAGGCCGAGCCGGCAGGCCTGTGGCTGATGCGCACCATCACCGACACCTTCACCTTCGGCCCGGCCATGCAATCGCACCTCGTCGACAGCGCGCCGCATCTGCGCATGCTCTTGATGGGCGCGATCCTGCTCACCGTGATGCGCTTCTCCCCGCGCGGGCTGATCCCCGAGAAATCGGCGGCGAAACCCCTGCCCTGATCGCAAGGCTGACCCGTCAGAGCGATCCGGCGGGTCCGCGATCATGCAGCACGCCTCACCCGCGCCGCGCCCTGACTCCCCTCTCCCTCCGCGGAGAGGGGCTGGGGGTGATGGGCGCATCAGAACAGAGCGAGGCGGTGATGAAGCGCGCAGATGTCATCGATGTCGGAGATAGACGCGGCAACCCCGCTCGTCGTGCTGAAGGCCGAGGATCTTGAGAGGGCGCTCGAAACCGTGCGGCAGGCGGCGGCCGAGATCACAAAGGAGATATTCGCGTTTCCCGGCGGGCGGCGGTTCGAGTTCAGGGAGCCCGGTGGCACGCTGATGGCAGTCTGGGGCGATCCGTAAGCCGGCGAAGGGGCGCATGTCATCAGCCGTTTTCTGTAGCGGCAGCGCGCGTGCCGATTGGCGTATGGCGTTGACTTCCCACCATTCCCGCTTGATCCCCGCTATCGCATTGGGCATGGTGCGTTCGTAGCTGCAAACGCCCGTTCCTTGTTACGAACGGGCCGGTGGATTGGTGATCATGGGTGTTGAAGGCCGAGAGCGGACCCGGGAGCTCGAATCGGGAGCGCAGCAATTATCGGGGCAGCTGGGCAAGACGATCCAGCGTCTGCGCAAGGCCTACAACCTGTCGCTTTCCGAGCTCGCCGAACAATCCGGCGTCGCCAAGTCGATCATCAGCCAGATCGAGCGCAACGAGACGAATCCGACGCTTGCCACGATCTGGCGCCTGTCGCAGGCGCTCGACGTGTCGATCGAGCGGGTGCTCGCGAGCGCCGAGGACGAGCCGTTCCTGGAGAAATCCAACCGCCGCGACACGCCGATCCTCGTCTCGGAAGACGGCAAGATGCGGCTGGCCATCATCGGCTGGATCAAGACCGTCGAATGGCTGCAATGGTACGATATCTCAGCCGATCCCGGCGGGGTGCTCGAATCGGATGCGCATCAGCGCGGCTCCGTCGAGACGCTCTCCGTGCTGGAAGGCGAATTCGAGGTCGAGGTCGCCGGCGTCGTGCAGACCGCGCGCACCGGCGAGACGCTGCGCTATCGCTGCGACCGCCCGCATGTCGTGCGCTGCATCGGCAACAAACCCGCCCGCGCGACCATGGTCTGCATCCTCAAGGCCGCCGTGATGGATTGAGCCGCCGGTGCGGATGACTGCGCCGGGACTGCACCCCCTTGCGCTGACAACGCGGAAGCTCTACCTCTTCGTCAGAACATAATCTCCATGGGGTGCCCTGTCCGGGGGGCTGAGAGGCGCGGCGCGTCAACCCATCGAACCTGATCCGGGTCATGCCGGCGGAGGGATGAGAGATGGCCGATACGACCTTCTCGAAGACATATGCACACGATGATGCCCTCGCCCCGGCATGCGCCGCGCTGCTGGCGCGCATCACCGCGCAACCCACCCGCGTCCACGCCATCACCAATGCCGCCGCCCAGGTCTTCACCGCGAACCTGCTGCTCGCCGCCGGCGCGATCCCCTCGCTGACCCATGCGCGCGACGAGGTCGAGGCCTTCACGCAGCGCGCGGATGCGCTTCTCGTCAATCTCGGCACCCTCGATGAAGAGCGCAAGATCGCCATCCCCCGTGCCATGGCGGCGGCGCACGAGGCCGGGCGTCCGGTGGTGCTCGATCCCGTCTTCGTCGATCGCTCCCCGCCCCGCCTCGCCTTCGCATGCGAACTTCTCGCCGCGCAACCCGCGATCCTGCGCTGCAACGCTGCCGAATTCGAGGCGCTGACGGGCGCGTCGGCAAATCCTGATACGCTGCGCGGCGAAGCCTCCCGGCGCGGCTGCGTGATCGCGCTGACGGGCGCCGTCGATTTCGTCACGGATGGCGTGCGGTTCTTCGAGATCCGTAACGGCCACCCGCTGATGGCGCGCATCACCGCCATGGGCTGCGCCGGCACCGCCCTGATCGCGGCCTTTGCGAGCCGCGAGGCGGATACGCTCATCGCCGCCGCCTCGGCCCTGCTCGCGCTCGGCATTGCCGGCGAGATCGCAGGCAGCCGCGCTGCGGGGCCGGGCAGCTTCCAGCCCGCCTTCCTCGATGCGCTCTACGCGCTCGATGGCGCAACCATTGCACAATCAGCGAGAACAGCATGAACCCGGTCGATATCAGGCTCTACGGCATTCTCGGACCGCAGGACACGCGTGGGCGCGCCATCGCCGCCTGCGCCCGCGCCGCCGCGGATGGCGGCACCACCATCATCCAGCTGCGCGACAAGCGCGCTGATGCGCGCCTGCTCGTCGAGGAAGCCCGGGCGCTGAAGGCGGCGCTCGCGGGGACCGGCGTCAGCCTCGTCGTGAACGACCGCGTCGACATCGCGCTCGCCGCCGATCTCGACGGCGTGCATCTCGGCCAGAGCGACATGGATCCGGTGGATGCCCGCCGGCTGCTGGGGCCGTCGAAGATAATCGGGATCACTCTCAAGACCGAGGCCCATGCACGCGCGCTCGCAGACCAGCCCGTCGATTACGCCTGCATCGGCGGTGTCTTCGCCACAACCAGCAAGGACAATCCCGAATCGCCGGTGGGGCTCTCCGGGTTCGCTCAAGTCGCCGGGATCGCGCGCGAGACGCGTCCCGGCATGCCGATCGGCGCGATCGCGGGGATCAATCTGGCCAATCTGCGCAGCGTAATCGGCGCCGGGGCGGACGGGGTTGCCGTGATCTCGGCGCTGTTTGCGCAGGAGGATGTCGCCGGCGCCGCGCACGGGCTGCGCCAGGCCATCGACGCGGCCCTGGCGGAGCGCGGGGCGTGAACCGGGCTATCGGGATTCGAAGCATGAGGAGACGAGCATGACCGCGATCGCAGTGACCATCGCAGGCTCCGATTCCGGCGGCGGCGCCGGCATACAGGCCGATCTGAAGACGTTTTCCGCCCTCAGGGTCTACGGCGCCAGCGTGATCACGGCGCTCACCGCGCAGAACACCCAGGGCGTCCAGGCTATCCACGACGTGCCGGCGGATTTCATCGCGGCGCAGATGGACAGCGTCTTTTCCGATCTGAAGGTCGATGCCGTGAAGATCGGCATGCTCTCGCAGGTCGGCGTGATCGAGACCGTCGCCGCAGGCATCGAACGCCACGGCATCTCGCGCGTCGTGCTCGACCCGGTCATGGTGGCAGCTTCCGGCGATCGCCTGCTCAGCGAGGATGCGATCGCGGCCTTGCGCACCGTGCTCCTCCCCCACGCCGCCATCGTCACCCCCAACCTGCCCGAAGCTGCGGCAATCCTCGGCGAGGACGTCGCGCAGGACGAGGAGACCATGCGCGATCAGGGCAGGCGCATCCTCGCCATGGGCCCCTCTGCCGTGCTGATCAAGGGCGGGCACGGTTCGGGCACCGAGAGCACTGATCTCCTGATCGAGTCGACCAACGTCCACCGCTTCCCGGCCCCGCGCATCGCGACGAAGAACACGCACGGCACCGGCTGCACGCTTTCCTCGGCCATCGCCGCGAAACTGGCACAGGGCACCACGCTGCACCCCGCCGTCGAGGCGGCCAAGGCCTATATCAGCGCCGCGATCGCGGCGGGCCGCGACCTCGATATCGGACACGGGCATGGCCCCGTCCACCATTTCCACAGCTATTGGTGAGATCATGATCAACCGCCGCAACGCGCTCGGTCTGACCGTCGGCGGCCTCGCCGCGAGCGCGGCTATCGCCTCCCCCGCCATCGCCCGCGAGAACGGGCTGCGCTTTCGCATGGTGACATCCTGGCCGCGCGGGCGTGCCGGGCCGGGTGTCTCGGCGCAGCGGGTGGCCGAGCGGATCAACCGCATGGCGGAAGGACGGCTGCATGTCGAACTCTTCGCCGCCGGCGAGATCGTCTCGGCCTTCGGCGTGCTCGATGCCGTGTCGGAAGGCACCGTCGAGATGGGCCATTCCGCCGCGATCTACTGGCAGGGCAAGATGCCCGCCGCGAGCTTCTTCACCACCGTACCCTTCGGCCTCGGCCCGATCGAGCATCAGGCCTGGATCGCCCTGCGCGGCGGCCAGGAACTCTGGGACGAACTCTACCAGCCCTATGGCGTGCGCGCCTTCATGGCGGGCAATCCGGGACCGAATATGGGCGGCTTCTTCCGCGAACGCATCGCGAGCCTCGCGGATCTGCGCGGACGGCGCATCCGCATCGTCGGGCTGGGCGCGCAGATCTTCGAGAAGCTCGGCGCCACGCCGGTGAACCTGCCCGCTGGCGAGATGGTCACCGCGCTCGATCGCGGGGCGATCGACGGTGTCGAATTCCTCGCTCCGGCGAGCGATTACGACACCGGGCTGCACCAGCACGCGCCGTATTATTACGCGCCCGGCTTCAACAAGCCGAACGGACCGAGCGAATTGCTGATCTCGGATGCGGCCTGGGAGCAATTGCCGGACGATCTGCGCGCCATTGTCGCGGAGGCGGCACGCGCCGAGCATGCGCTGGCGCTGGCGGATGCGCATCAGGACAATGCCCGTGCCCTTGATGCGATGCTCACCACCGGCAATGTCTCGATCGAGGCCTTTCCCGGCGATCTGATCAGCGCGGCGCGGCAAGCGGCAGGCGAGATCATCGACGAGATCGCGGCGACCTCGCAGCTTGCCGAGCGCATCGTCGCCTCCTATCGCGAAGCGCAGGGCGCGCTGCGCAACTGGACCGCGCTGTCATCGGATATGGCACGATCGCTCGTAAGATCGTAGACTGTCCCCATGGGACGTTCATATTCATCACTCGGCTTCATGGGCATGTTCGGGCGCTCGCACGACCTGAAGCAGCTCGACGCTGCTTTGCGCGCGGTCGATCTGCACCCCAATGTCGTGCCGGAAGCGATCAAGCTCACCATCGTCAACCTGCTCAAGAACCACGCCATCGGCAAGCACCCGGCACCACAGGCCTATGCGCCGGCGGCGGAAATCGTGGCCTATTGCATGCTCGGCCCCGCCGCGCTGGCCGCGAGCAACCCGCCCGATCTGATCGACCAGATCGAGGCCCGAATCGAGCGGGCGCTGGAGGATGGCGATAGCCTTGATGCGCAGCTGGTGCTGCTCACCCTGCATGCCAGGGTTTGCCAGCCGGACGTGATCGCGCGATACGGACTGGAGAGCAGCGAGGCGTGAGGCCACTCAGAGATTGAAGCGGAAATGCAGCACGTCGCCGTCCTTGACGACGTAATCCTTACCTTCCAGCCGCAGCTTGCCCGCCTCGCGCGCGCCACTCTCGCCATCGAGCGCCACGTAATCGTCATAGGCGATAGTCTCGGCGCGGATGAAGCCCTTCTCGAAATCGGTATGGATCACGCCGGCGGCCTGCGGCGCACGGGTGCCGGCGGTGATGGTCCAGGCGCGGGCTTCCTTGGGGCCGACGGTAAAATAGGTGACGAGACCGAGCAGCCTGTAACCGGCGCGGATCACGCGGTTGAGGCCGGGTTCCGAGAGGCCGACGGCTTCGAGGTAGTCGCGCCGCTCCTCTTCCGGCATCACCGCGATCTCGCTTTCGATCTTGGCGGAGACGACAACGGCCTGCGCGCCCTCGGCCTGCGCGTGGTCCATCACCTTCTGCGAGAAGGCATTGCCCTGATCAGCCGATTCTTCCTCGACATTGCACACATAGAGAACCGGCTTGGCGCTGAGCAGGCCGAGCATGCGGAAGGCCTTTTCCTCATCATCAGCGACCTCGACCAGCCGCGCCGGCTTGCCCTCGCGCAGCAGCACCAGCGCGCGATTCATCAGATCGAGGCTGAGCTTGCCTTCCTTGTCGCCGCCCTTGACCTTCTTCTCCAAAGCCGTGGCGCGCTTTTCGAGGCTGTCGAGATCGGCCAGCATCAGTTCGGTCTCGATGGTCTCGATATCGGCGATCGGGTCGATCTTGCCATCGACATGGGTGACGTCGCCATCCTCGAAGCAGCGCACCACATGGGCGATGGCATCGACCTCGCGAATGTTGGCAAGGAACTGGTTGCCGAGCCCCTCGCCGCGCGAGGCGCCGCGCACCAGGCCGGCAATATCGACGAAGGTCAGGCGGGTGGGTAGCACCTGCGCGGATTTGCCGATCAATGCGAGCTTGTCGAGGCGCTCATCGGGCACCGCCACATCACCGACATTCGGCTCGATGGTGCAGAACGGGTAATTCGCCGCCTGTGCGGCAGCCGTCTGCGTCAGCGCGTTGAAGAGTGTCGATTTGCCGACATTCGGCAGCCCGACAATGCCCATGCGGAAGCCCATCTTGTCTCACCTCATCTGACGGGAAACGGATCGGGCCCGGCCCGTCGTCTCACCTCAATCCCTTTTTTCATCCTTGCCGCCCCAGCCGCGATCGGCCATGGCGAGATGAATCTTGTTCTGGAAGGCGGCGTCCTCTCCGCGCGCCAGCAAGCCGGCATGATCGGCGCAGGCGCGGGCGAGATCTTCCACCCAAGGCTGTTCCGCCTTGGCGAAATCGCTCAGCACATAGGCATGCACGGCTTTCTTGTCGCCGGGATGGCCGATGCCGAGTCGCACGCGGCGGTAATCATTGCCGCATTGCGCGGTGATCGAGCGCAGCCCGTTATGCCCGGCATTGCCGCCGCCCTTCTTCACCCGCAATTTGGCGGGCGCAAGGTCGAGCTCGTCATGGAACACGACGATATCTTCGAGCGCGATCTTGTAGAAGCGCTGCGCCTCGGAGACGGCGCGCCCGGATTCGTTCATGTAGGTCTGCGGCTTGAGCAGCAGCACGCGCTCGCCGTCGAGCGTGGTCTCGGCGATCTCGCCCTGGAACTTGCGCCGCCACGGTGCCGCACGCGCAGCCCGGGCGATCTCCTCGATCACCATGAAGCCGATATTGTGGCGGTTATCCGCATAGCGCGCCCCGGGATTGCCGAGGCCGACGAGGAGACGCATTGGCCCCGCTCCCTCGCTGACGGCGAAGCGCTCCGGTCGTGAAACCGGAGCGCCCCAGCCGAACAGTTTTTTCAAAAGTGCGAGGATTATTCCTTGCCCTCTTCTTCGCCGCCTTCGGTTTCACCCTCTTCGGCCTCTTCCTTGAAGCCGGCCGGGGTGGCGATGGTGGCAATCGTGAAGTCACGATCCTGAATCGTCGGCGAGCAGCCTTCAGGCAGCTTCACGGCCGAGATGTGGAGCGTGTCACCCATCTCCAGATCCTTGATGTCGACTTCGATCGAATCCGGAATGGCATCGGCGGGAACGAAGAGCTCGACCGTGTGGCGCACGACGTTGAGCGTGCCGCCGCGCTTGATGCCGACGCAGGTTTCCTGGTTGAGGAAGTGCACCGGGACCTCGACCGTGACCGTCTGCCCCTTGGCGACGCGGAAGAAATCGATGTGGATCGGCATGTCCTTGACCGGGTCGAGCTGGTAGTCGCGCGGAATCACGCGCTCCTTGTCGCCCTGGATGTCGATCTCGAACATCGTCGTCATGAAACCGCCATCATAGATGAGCTTCTGGGCTTCCTTGAACTGGATCGCAATGGCCTTGGGGGGCTGGCCTGTGCCGTAGACGACGGCGGGTACATAGCCCTGGCGGCGAATGGCTCGGGCGGCCCCCTTGCCGACCCGATCGCGCGCCACAGCCGAGAGCTTCTTCATATCACTCATGGTCGTGGTCCTTCGATAAGATGTCATGAAAGACGAAAGGGCCGCATCGCGGCCCCGGCCTTTCCGCGCTCACGCCTCCAAGGGTGTCGACGAGCGCATGGGGCTTATACGGCGCAAACTCTGTGAGGGCAACCATTAAAGCGTTGCGCCTGATGCATCGGCGGCTTGCAGCGCCGCGGATATTGAAACGCGCCCGGAATCGCTCCCGGACGCGTTCATCGCTGAAGCTGAAGCGTGCGCTTACTCGCCGCCGCCCAGCGCGTGGACGTAGACGGTGAGCGACTTGATTGTGACGTCGTCGAGACGTTCGCCGAAATGCGGCATCATGGCCCCGCGTCCATTGACGATGCCCTCATAGATCGTTTCGCGATCCGAGCCATAGAGCCAGATCCCGTTGACGAGATTCGGCGCTCCCAGCGCCCGCATGCCTTCCCCGCCTTCGCCATGGCAGGCAGCGCAATTCGCCACATAGACCTCTTCGCCGAAAGCGAGATCGGCGCTGTCAGCGACCGGCAGACCTGCCATGTCGCGGACATAATCGGTTGCAGCCCAGGCTTCGTCGCGATCAAGGATTCCATCACGCACGAAGGCGGGCATATCGCCGAAGCGCGTCTCGTCGTGGGTCGCGCGAATGCCGAAGGCCACCGTCTGATGGATGTCGTCGAGCGCGCCACCCCAGAGCCAGTCGTCATCCAGCAGATTGGGGTAGCCCGGACCACCGCCGCCGCCCGCGCCGTGACAGCCGGCGCAGTTATCGCCGAAAGCCGCCGCCCCGTAGGCCTGGGCGAAGCTCGCCATCTGCGCATCCGCCACGATCTCGTCGAGTTCGGCTTCCCGGATCGCCGCGTAATTCGTCCCACGGGTCTCGTTGAGCTGCTCCAGATCCGTGACCACGGCTGCGCGCGAATGCCAGCCGAGCAGACCCGTCGTCGAAGAGCTGATCAGCGGAATGGCGGGATAGGCGAACATGTAAAGCACGGAGAAGGCGATCGAGGCGTAGAACACCCACAGCCACCAGCGCGGCAAGGGATTGTTCAGTTCCTTGATACCGTCCCATTCATGGCCGGTGGTCGAGACGCCCGTGACCTTGTCGACATCTTTCTTGTGATCTTGCGAGGCCATGGGATCAATCCTCATCCAGCGGAATACGCGATGCCCTGTCGAACGTGTCGCGTTTGGAAGGCAGGAGCGCGTAGACGATGGCCAGAAGGAATCCGATCACGAAGGCGGCGAAGCCCCAGGTCTGCGCGATGTTGGCGAGAAAGGTATAGGTTTCCATGGGTGTGCTCCTTTCTCAGCGGATGTTGGTCTGGTTGTCGTACTGCTCGAAATCGACCAGCGTCCCCAGCATTTGCAGATAGGCGACAAGCGCGTCGCCCTCGGTGATCACGCCGTCGGTGCGCCCCGAGAAGCTGCGGACCTGCGCCTTGGGATAGCGCTCCAGGAAATCGAACATGTCCGGATCGTCGTTCGTACCCTGGATATCGACGTCGAAACGCGCGTTGACGATCATGTCTTCATCATAGGGCACACCCATGGCAGCCTGTACCCGCAGATTGCGCTCGATATTGGAATAGTCGAGCGGCGTCTCGAACAGGAACGGATAACCCGGCATGATCGATTCCGGCACGACCGAGCGCGGATCGATCAGGTGGCGCACATGCCATTCGTCGGAATACTTGCCACCGACACGGGCAAGATCCGGCCCGGTACGCTTCGAACCCCACTGGAAGGGCCGGTCATACATGGACTCGGCCGCCAGCGAATAATGCCCGTAGCGTTCCACCTCGTCGCGCAGGGGGCGCACCATCTGGCTGTGACAGTTGTAGCAACCCTCACGGACATAGATGTCGCGTCCGGCCAGTTCGAGCGGGGAATAGGGCCGCATGCCCTCCACCTTCTCGATCGTGTTCTTCAGATAGAAGAGCGGCACGATCTCGACGATGCCCCCGATGGAGATGGCGACCACGATGCCCGCCACCAGGATGCCGGAGTTCTTCTCCAGGATTGCGTGTTTGTTCCAGAGTGACATATCTCCGCCCCCTTATTCTGCCGGCGCAAGCGCGGGGCGCGACTGAGCCGCTTCCACGGGCCGCACGGTCCGGACGGTCATGATGAGGTTGTAGACCATGATCAGGGCGCCCGCGAGGAAGAGCACGCCGCCGAGTGCGCGGATCACGTAGTAGGGATGCATCGCGTCCGAGGTCTCGATGAAGGAATATTCGAGGAAGCCGAGGCTGGTATAGGCGCGCCACATCAGACCCTGCATGATCCCGGCAACCCACATCGAGGTGATGTAGAGCACGATACCCAGCGTCGAGATCCAGAAGTGCCAGTTGACGAGACGCAGCGAGTACAGCCCCTCGCGCTTCCACAGCCAGGGAACCAGGCAGTAGATGGCGCCGAAGGAGATGTAGGCGACCCAGCCCAGCGCACCCGAATGCACGTGGCCGACGGTCCAGTCGGTATAGTGCGAGAGCGAGTTGACCACCTTGATCGACATCATCGGGCCCTCGAAGGTCGACATGCCGTAGAAGGCCACGGAGACGACCATCATGCGCAGCACGGGGTCCGTGCGCAGCTTGTCCCAGGCGCCCGAAAGCGTCATCAGGCCGTTGATCATGCCACCCCAGGAGGGCATCCACAGCATGATCGAGAAGACCATGCCCAGAGTCTGCGCCCAGTCAGGCAGGGCGGTGTAGTGCAGGTGGTGCGGGCCCGCCCAGATATAGAGGAAGATCAGCGCCCAGAAGTGGATGATCGACAGCCGGTAGGAATAGACCGGGCGATCGGCCCGCTTGGGCACGAAGTAGTACATGATCGCGAGGAAGCCGGCGGTCAGGAAGAAGCCGACCGCGTTATGGCCGTACCACCATTGCACCATCGCATCCTGCACGCCCGACCAGGCGCTGTAGGACTTGTAGGAGAAGGCCGAGACCGGCACCGTGGCGTTGTTGCCCAGATGCAGCACCGCGATCGTGACGATGAAGGCAAGGAAGAACCAGTTCGCCACATAGATATGCGGCTCCTTGCGCTTCCACAGCGTCGCCATGAAGACGAGGAAGAAGGTGACCCAGACCACCGTCAGGAACAGGTCCGCGTACCATTCCGGCTCGGCATATTCCTTCGACTGGGTGATGCCCAGAAGATAGCCCGTGCCGGCGATCAGGATGAAGAAGTTGTAGCCCAGCACCACGAACCAGGGTGAAATGTCGCCGGCGAGGCGCGCGCGCGATGTGCGCTGGACGACGTAGAGCGCCGTCGCGATCAGCACGTTGCCGCCAAAGGCGAAGATCACCGCCGAGGTGTGCAGCGGGCGCATGCGCCCGAAATTCGTCCAGGGAAGATCGAAGTTCAGCGCCGGATAGGCGAGCTGGAAGGCGATGACCACGCCCACGAGAAAACCCGCGATGCCCCAGAACATCGCCGCCACCACGCCGAATTTCACGGGGCCCATATTGTAGTTGGGCTTGCCGTCGATTTCCTGCGGAACCGGTTCCGCAGGGCGATCATAGTAACGGTTGATGATCGCGAATACGGAAGCGATGCTCGCCGCTGCGAAAAGATAGGCATGGAAAGCATATTCCGCTTCCCACGCATTCGCCGCCACGATGATGGAGAACAGCGCCAAGGCCGCCATCGCGACCGCCGTGCCCCCTTCACCGATGGTCATGCGCTTGCCGGATCCGACCGGTGACGCGCCGATTGAGGCCATCTTCAATCCCCTGAACTGTTTGCCGGTAATTGGCTTCGCCCGAAACGGATTCGGACGCTCGCCGCAGTTTCAGCAGGGATGGCCCCCGCCCGCCTTGATCTTTGTCAACAATGTGGCGGCGGATGTGTCGCAGGGGCGTGTGTGTCGCAAGCGCGCAACAGGCGAGGGGATAAAAAAATATAGATCCTGTATTGCATTTCGGAAGTGACTACCCATCTCTGAACCCCTGCAATCAGATATGGAGCTTGATCACGAATGACAATCGAAATATTTATTCAAATCATGAAGAAAAGCACGCAAGGAAACCAAAGCCTTTTCCACTGCACCGATACCCGAAACCTGCCGTCGATCCGGCAGCGCGGACTGCTGTCAGCCAATCAGCGAGATACGCTCGGAATCTCACCGGTGACAACCGGAGGAAACGAGCTTAGCCAGGACGCAGATGGCTGGAACAATGTGCGCGATTATGTGCATTTGTGCTTTTTGCGGGACCATCCGGTAGAGTATCTGGCACGGCGGGATGGTCGGATCGACCAGGCGGTATATCTTCCCGTCAATCCCCACGTTCTTTCAGTACCAGGGGCGAAGGTGAGCCTCGGCGTCGCGAATATGACGGGCGTCGAGATTCTCCCAGTCGCAGAGGGCTTGGCGAAGCTGGATCATGAGGTGATGTATACCCGAACGGACTGGAGAAACCGTGAAATCCACGATCGCTTGCAAGCAGCCAGAAAATGCGAAATCCTCATCCCGAACCACGTTCCCGTCGAGATGATCACATTCTGAGGCCATGGCAGAGCGTCCAGTCTTCATTCCTAATTGCAGCGGTCCGCGCCTCGTCGACGAGGTGATGGTCGATTTCAAATGGCATCCCGGCATGTCCGCGAGCCAGAAGATGAAGAATGTGGATTCCCTTCATGAAGCCGCAATGAGGAGGGGGCTCGGCCCTCTCCTCGAAGTCTCCAGCAAATCAGCCGCCCAAACCGGCAAGAAGCTGAGCGCTTTCTCGCTGCAAGTGCCGTATCGAGACCGGACGATTCCGCTCGAATGCGCGTTTCAAGGCAGCAAGGTCTTCGAAAAAGGCGGGCCGTTCACCGATCTGTATGATGTCGATGCCCGCACCGCGAAACGCGATCCCCGCCTGCGTGAATCGGGACGTCTGACAGGGTTTTCCTTCGAAGGAGAGCGCTTTCCGCTCGTGCCGGCCACAGCATTCTATGACTGGCTCTATTTCCGGGCGCTGTCGCCATACCTTGATTTCATTGAACGTGTCGGAGACAGTTGTGTCGCCTTCACAGACATTGAGTTCAACCCCCAGAAATCAATTGCCTGTCAGGCGCGCTCATTGGCTCTTGTCATCTCACTATTGCGTCGGAAACTGACAGGACAAGCAAACGAATCGTTCACGGCTTTCAAAAATTTGATGACCGACAAGGCTGCAATATGACAACCGCCCCGTGGGGCGGTTCTCAGGTTCGTCACGCATAGTCGCGCGGTTCAGCCGAGATCGGCCGCGACGCGCATGCTGACGATCCGGTCGGGATCCTGGACGGGCTCGCCGCGCTTGATCTGATCGACATTCTCCATGCCCTCCGTGACCTTGCCCCAGACGGTATATTGATTGTCGAGGAAGCGCGTATCACCAAAGCAGATGAAGAACTGGCTGTTCGCCGAATGGGGGGCCTGGGTGCGGGCCATGGAGCAGACGCCGCGGACATGCGGCTCGTCATTGAACTCCGCCCGCAGGTCGGGCAGGTCCGAGCCGCCCGTACCGGTCCCGGTCGGATCACCGGTCTGGGCCATGAAGCCGTCGATCACACGGTGGAACGGCACGTTGTCATAAAAGCCCTGCCGCGACAGGGTCTTGATACGCTCCACATGGCCGGGCGCAAGATCCGGGCGAAGCGCGATGACGACACGCCCTTTGGTTGTTTCCATGATGATGGTGTTTTCCGCATCGGACATGTCGATGGTTCCTTTCTCGATTCGATACCGGTGCTATTGCGTGTCCGCCAGAACGCGCATGGTGATGATGCTGTCGGGATCGCGTACGGCTCCGGTCCCGCGATCACCTTTCTTGATGGCATCGACGGCCTCCATGCCGCTGACCACCTCGCCGATTACCGTGTACTCGCCGTCAAGCCAATCTGCGCGATCATAGACGATGAAGAACTGGCTGTTGGCCGAGCCCGGATTCTGCGCACGCGCCATGCCGACAGTCCCGCGCTCGAACGGCGCGGCGGAAAATTCCGCAGGCAAATCAGGCAGTTCCGAGCTGCCGCGCCCTGTCCCCGTGGGGTCTCCCGTCTGGGCCATGAACCCGGGAATGACGCGGTGGAAGGGCACGCCGTCATAGAATTCATCACGGGTCAGGGTCACCAGGCGCTCGGCGTGCAGCGGCGCGAGATCCGGACGCAGGGCGATCACGACATCGCCGTGCGGCGTTTGCATCACCAGCGTATTCGCCGGATCGACATCCTGCGCCTGCGCGGTTGCGATGCCGATGATGGCCATGCAAATGGCGAGAACCAGTGCTTTCATGCTCATGCTCTCTCTCATGGGGCGTTGTCGCCCCACTCTTCGATTCAGGAGAATTTTTCCCGCAGCGCGGCAACCACCGGCTCGGGCGCGAAGGGCGAGACGTCACCGCCCATTCCGGCGATCTGGCGCACCAGGGTGGCGGTGATGTGACGCACAACCGGCGAGGCGGGGAGGAAGACCGTCTGCACGTCGGGCGCCATCTGCGCATTCATGCTGGCCATCGGCATTTCGTAATCCAGGTCAGAGCCGTCACGCAGGCCCCGGAGAATCACGCTCGCACCTTCCCGCCGGGCGGCATCCACTGCGAGATCATCGAAGGTCACGACATTGATCTCGACCTGCTCGCGCAAGGCGATCGGCGCACAGACCGCATTCAGAAGCCTCGCCTTTTCCTCCACGGAAAACAACGGCGTCTTGCCGGGATGCACCCCGATTGCGAGGACGATACGATCTACCAGACGTGCTCCCTGGGCGATCACGTCGAGGTGCCCGTTGGTAACGGGATCGAAAGAGCCCGTATAAAGGGCGATGCGGCGGCGCGAGTTCATCGTCATGATGCGAAGGCTTAGCCCGTCAATGCGCACGCATCAAGCGCGTTCGACGATGCGCAACATTTCGCAGCCGCCCTTGCGGAACCGCCACGCTTGGATAAGCGTTAACAGCAAGGCCGGGCTTGCAGCCATCCCCGGTGCTGCGCCGGAAGCAAGGATTGGAGTGCACCATGACACGCAATGTCGGAACCATCGACCGGGCCATCAGGATTGTCCTTGGTTTGATCCTGATCGCCTTCGCGCTGGGCTGGATCTTTCCCGGAACGGGTTTCAACTGGATTGGCTGGCTCGGCGTCGTGCTGATCGCGACCGCGCTGGTGAGCAGTTGCCCGGCTTACAGCCTCCTGGGGACCAGTACCCGCGAGCGCAGCTGAGCCGAACACGCGGCTCAGTGGCGCGCATGGGCAAAGTCCCAATACAGTTCACGAGCCTTCTTGAAGATCGGCCCGGGTTGGAGCGTGAGATCGTCGATACGCGTCACGGGCATCACCTTCATGTAGTTGCCCGTCGTGAAAATCTCGTCAGCCTGCAGAAAATGCTCGTAGCGCAGCACGCTCTCGAGCACCGTCTCGCCGGCATCACGCAACAGCGAGATGACGCGCTGGCGGGTAATGCCATTCAGGAACGTCCCGTTGGCGATCGGCGTATGCACGGCGCCATCCTTGACCATGAAGATGTTGGCCGTAGCCGTCTCGGCCACGTTGCCCAGCATGTCGGTGACGATGGCGTTGTCGAAACCGCGCGACTTCGCCTCGCGCAGGATGCGGGCGTTATTGGGATACAGGCACCCCGCCTTGGCGTCGGTCGGCATGGTCTCCATGGTGGGCCGGCGATAGGCGCCCTGAGTCACGGCGATACCCTGTGGCGCGTTCATCGGCGCCTCGAACAGGGTCAGGGCGAAACCCACCGAATCAGGGTCGGGCGAGATCGCGCCCAGACCCTCGGCCTCGCCCCAGTACATGGGCTTGACGTAGAGCGCGGTGCCGGGATCGAATTTCTTCGCGCCCTCGAAGGTCAGTTCGATCATGGTTGCGGGATCCATGGTCGGATTCATGCCGAGCGCTTCGCAGGACCGGTTCACACGGGCGAGATGCAGATCGAGATCGGGCGCCACACCCTCGAAGAGGCGGGCGCCGTCGAAGACCGAGGACCCGAGCCAGCTCGCATGGCTGCGCGGCCCGATGATCGGCGGGTTACCCTCATGCCAATCACCTTCAAAATAGGTCCAGGTTTTCGAATACCAGGCCACGATCAGTCTCCTCGTTGATGACAAAGCCCTTCTATCCAAGCGGCAGCGGCCACGCCGGTCAATCGGCAAGTTTGGGCAGATGCATATATGAGCAGCCGAAACCCGGTTTTGCCACCCCTGCAGGCAGCAACCTCCAATACTTATGCATTGACGCCGCATTCGCGCCGGGCGGGCGAGACGGCACGCGGTGATATCCGCGCCACGATGCATAAGGCACTGATCGAGAAAGACTCGTTCACAGATCAGCAGGCGGTGATCCACTGCCGGAGCGCGACATGTCGCCTTTTGCCCGCAACGTGAACGGCGCCGTCATGTGCGGCGCCGTCAACGACGACCGGGACCGGTGCTGCGGATCAGCCGCACGCGCCAGCCTCCGGAACGCGAAGCTGCGTGACCAGAGGGCTTCGATCGCCCCTGTGCATCACGCCTCTTGCAGCAACCGCTCGCGCGTCGCTCGCAATTCCGCGATGGCGGTGTCGATTTCCGCCCGCTGGCTCTCGAGATGCGCGATCTGGTCATCGACTTTCCCGAGCGAGAGTTTGAGATCGATACCGCCCTTGCCGCCCTGCTCGACCGGCGTGAGCATCTCCTGGATCTCCGCGAGGGTGAAGCCGAGTTGCTTGCCCTTGAGGATGACGGAGAGCCGCTCGCGATCCTTGGGGCTGTAGATGCGCATCGTACCGATCCGCTTGGGCGCGAGCAGGCCGCGATCCTCGTAGAAACGCAGGGCCCGCAAGGTCACGCCAAACTCGCGCGACAGATCGCTGATCAGATATTCCCTGCCATCCGCCGCTTCCGTGGCGACATCCTGCCCTGTTTTCGAAATCAGATTCACATTATCCATGTATGACACCGAAAGCCCTCCAGTCACAAAAGACGCCTCGCAAAACCCAGCCAGTGCGCGGCGCCGATTACCCGCCTTCCCCGACGGCGGGCATCCGCAATATGCACCAGCAGATGCACATTGCCAATATAAACGTGTACGAAAGGCTAATAGCAACCCTTAAGCGTTTCAAAAAACATCTGATGGTTGTTAGGGCGCGAGATGCAGGACCCCTGCGGGCAGGGCGGAACGATGCTCGCGAGGGGCCGGCGAAAAACCATTGGGAACGACGGGAAAACGCTATACTTTACAGCCGCTTGGCCACCTCCTCCAGCATGACCTCCGTGGCCCCGCCCCCGATGGCCTGCACCCTGGCATCGCGGACCATGCGCTCGATCTCGCTCTCGCGCATGTACCCGAATCCGCCGTGGAACTGCTGACAATCATACATCACCCGGTTGACCAGCTCGCCGCAATAGGCCTTGACCATGGAGACCTCCCGCACGCAATCGCGCCCCTGCGAATCGAGCCAGGCGGCGTGGTAGACCAGACGGCGTCCGGCCTCGATCTCCGCCGCGCGCTGCGCCAGGCGCTGGCGAATCACCTGGCGATCCCACAAGCTTCCACCGAAAGCCTTGCGCTGCCTGACGTAGTCGAGCGTGATCTCCAGCGCGCGGGCGGCTTCCCCGATGCTCTGTGCACCCAGCACGATTCGCTCGTTCTGGAAGTTCTTCATGATGGCGTAGAAACCGCGATCGACCTCGCCGAGCACATGCGTCGCCGGCACGCGGCAACCCTCGAAGACGAGTTCGGCGGTATCCGACGAGCGCCAGCCCATCTTGTCGAGAGCACGCCCGACCCGGAAGCCCGCCATCCCCTTCTCCACCATGAAGATGGTCAGCCCGCGCGTCGCCTTCACCTGCGGATCGGTGCGCGCGGCGACGCAATACAGATCGGCATTCACCCCGTTGGTGATATAGAGCTTGGCGCCGTCGAGAATGAAATCATCGCCGTCGCGGACAGCGCGTGTGCGCATCCCGGCCACATCTGAGCCCGCATCCGGCTCGGTCACCGCCACGGCGGTGATGCATTCCCCGGCGATCACGGCCGGCATGTAACGCTCGAGCTGCGCCTCGTTGCCGGCATTGGCCAGATGCGGCGAGGCCATGTCGGTATGCACCAGCACGGTGATGGCGAACCCGCCGAATCCCGAGCGGCCCAGTTCCTCCGCCAGCACCGCCGTGGCGAGCGTATCCATCTCCGCGCCACCGTAACGCGACGGATACCGGATACCGAGGAACCCGAGCGCGCCCATGCGCCGCAGAACGTCGCGCGGGACCATGCCCGCCTCTTCCCAAAGATGCCCGTGCGGGCGCACCTCCTCCTCGACGAAGCGGCGCACCTGTGCGCGCAGCATACGGTGTTCCTCTGCGAAATAGATATCCTCAGACATTGTCCGTCTCCTCGTCCTTCACGATGGCGAGCACCGCGCCCACCTCGACCGCGTCGCCTGACTGGCGGGGCAGCTCGGTGACGATGCCGTCGCAGGGTGCCGTCATCGCCTGCAGAAGCTTCATGGCCTCGATCACGACGAGAGTATCGCCGCGCGCCACATGCGCGCCCTTCGCCACCGCGAGCTCGACGATACGGCCCGGCATCGGTGCGCGAAGCACCCCCTCCCCCGTCTTCGCAGCTGCCGCCGAGCGTCCTGCGACAATCGCGGGGGACAATACGACCTCCACCGCCGCACCGCCTTCCTCAACGAGGATAGCGCCCGGAACATTGCGCCAGGTCACGCGAAAGAGCCGGCCTTCGCTTTCGAATCGCATCTGCTGGGACGCACAGGACAGATGGGTCACGGCGAGCTTGTAGCGCTGTGCCACCTCGATACTGCAGTGTCCCAAGCGCCCGGCGACCCGAACCGTTTCATCGGCGACGCGCCAGAGGCTCTCGCCACTGCGCCCGGCCGGTTCACTCACCCGCCATGCGCCGAGGCTGTGCCAGGGTGATGCGGAGCGTGCCTGCACCCGCATCTGCGTCTCGCAATGGGCGGCGAGCGCGGCGAGGGCGCGCTGACGATCCGCGATCTGCAACCGCGCAGGCATCTCGCTGACAAAGGCGCCAAAGAAACCCGTATCGACTGCGCCCGCGCGGAATTGCGCATGTCCGAGAATCGCGCGCAGCTGCCCCTGTTTGGTGGTGAGGCCGGTAACGACCGCCTCGGCCAGCGCACCTTCGAGCCGTGTCAGCGCCTCGGCGCGGCTGTGGCCGTGCGCCACGATCTTCGCCAGCAGCGAATCGTAATCGGGCGGCACCAGCAAATCCGGGCACAGGGCGTGATCGACCCGAACCCCCGTGCCGGAAGGTGCGCGAAATGCGCTGATCGTCCCGGTGGACGGGCGCCCGTCCGCCTGCGGATCCTCCGCCAGCAGCCGCACCTCGATCGCTGCCCCGTTGCAGGGCACCGCCTCCTGGGGAAAGGCGAGCGCCTCCCCTGATGCGATCCGCAACTGCCAATCGACGATGTCGATCCCTGTGATCATTTCCGTCACCGGGTGCTCGACCTGCAGCCGGGTGTTCATCTCGATGAAGAAATGAGCGCCATCATGGACCAGAAACTCCACCGTCCCCGCCCCTTCATAACCGATCGCGCCGGCGAGCCGCACGGCATCCCGCGCCATGGCCGCACGCAGCGCCTCCGGCAGATCCGGCGCCGGAGCCTCTTCGACAAGCTTCTGGTGCCGGCGCTGCACCGAGCAATCCCGGTCGAACAGATGCCGGACATTCCCGTGATGATCGCCGAGGATCTGAACCTCGACATGACGCGCGGGATCGACAAGGCGCTCGAGCAGAACATGGTCGTCGCCGAAAGCGGCCCGGGCCTCGCCCTTCGCGAGGGCGAGCGCCTGCGCGAAGCCTGCCGGATCATCGACCCGGCGCATGCCGCGTCCGCCACCGCCGGCGCGCGCCTTGATCATCAGCGGATAGCCGATCCGCTGCGCCTCGCGCGCGAGCAGCGTCGCGTCCTGCTCCTCCCCCGCATAGCCTGGGACGACCGGCAGGCCGGCCTCGACCGCCGCCGCCTTGCCTTGCGTCTTGCTGCCCATCAGGGTGATCAACTCGGGGCGCGGCCCCACGAAGACGAGCCCCGCCTCGATCACTCTTTGCGCGAAAGCGGCATTCTCCGCCAGAAAACCGTAGCCCGGATGAAGCGCATCGGCCCCGCTTGCGGCGGCGACGGCCAGAATCCGGTCGATGGCGAGATAGCTCTCGAGGGGCGCTGCGGGGCCCAGGAACCAGGCCTCGTCCGCCATCTCCAGATAGGGCGCCCCGCGATCCGCCTCGGAATAGAGGGCGACGGCCTGCAGACCGCGTTTGCGGCAGGCGCGCAGGATACGCGCGGCGATCTCGCCCCGGTTGGCGATGAGCACCTTGCGCAGGGGGCGGGCCGTCCGCGCACTGGCGGCTGGAGCAGAAACTTCCGTCATGACCGGTCTCACAGACGATAGACCGGCGCGTGCCGGCCCGGTTCGGGTTCGGGTGTACTCACGGCGAGGGCGAGACACAGACCGAGCACGTCGCGGGTCTGGGCCGGCTCGATGATACCGTCATCCCACAGGCGCGACGTGGCGTAGTAAGGGTCGCTCTGGTCGGCATATTGGGCGCGCACGCGGGCATTGATCGCGTTCAGATCCGCCGCCAGCGCGGCCTCGTCATCGTCCCCTGCGCGCACCGTGGAGCGCCGCAGCTCCTGCATCACGTTGGAGGCGATATCCGCAGACATGGTCGCCACGCGCGCGGTCGGCCAGGCAAACAGGAAACGCGGGTCAAACCCGCGCCCGCACATGCCGTAATTGCCCGCCCCGTAGGAGCCGCCGATGATCACCGAGAGCCGGGGCACGCGCGCGCTCGCCATGGCATAGACCATTTTCGCGCTGTGCTTGGCGATACCGCCACGCTCGGCCTCGCTGCCGACCATGTAGCCGGTAATGTTGTGCAGGAAGAGCAGCGGAATGTGCTGCTGGTCGCACAGCATGATGAAATGGGCAGCCTTCAGCGCCGATTCGCTCAGCAGGGCGCCGTTATTGCCGATGATCCCCACCTCCATTCCGTGAATGCGGGCAAAGCCCGCCACCAGCGTCGCGCCCCATTCCGGCTTGAAGGCGGTGAAGCGGCTGCCATCCACGAGGCGGGCGATGATTTCGTGCACGTCGTAGGGTACGCGCGGATCGGCACTGATGATGCCGGGGATCTCCGCCGGATCGCAGGCCGGCGGCTCGATGGTCGCGACGGGAGGTGTCATCCTCCGGTCCGGCAGGGCCCGGATCAGGTCGCGCGCGATGGCGAGCGCTTCATCCTCATCGGCGGCAAGGCGATCGCTGACGCCGGAGACACGGGTATGCATCGCCGCGCCACCGAGCGTCTCGCCATCAACCGTCTCGTCGATGGCCGCCTTGACGATGGACGGGCCGCCGAGATGGATGCGCGCGGCGCCCTCCACCATCACCACATGATCGGCCAGGGCGGGAATATAAGCGCCACCGGCCGTACAGCCGCCGAAGACGACGGCGATCTGCGGCAATCCGGCTGCGGACATGCGGCACTGGCGCAGGAACGTCGTGCCGAAATGATCGCGATCGGGAAAGACCCTGTCCTGCTCGGGCAGATAGGCGCCGCCGCAATCGACCAGATAGAGACATCCGAGCCCGTTCTCCTCGGCGATGGTCTGGGCGCGCAGATGCTTCTTCACCGTCTCGTGGAAGAAGCTGCCGCCCTTCACCGTGGCGTCATTGGCGATGATCACCAGCGGGCGTCCGGCGATGATGCCGATTCCCGTGACGATTCCGGCGCCAGGGACGGCATCGTCATACTGCCCGAATGCGGCGAGCGGCGAGAATTCGAGAAACGGCGTTGCGGGATCGACGATCCGGTCGATGCGCTCACGCACCAGATACTTTCCCCGCTCGCGATGACGCTCGCGATGTGCGTGCGGGCCGCCGGCGAGCGCGATACGCATGCGCGTGCGCAATCGGGTCAGCTTCTCCCCGAAAGCCTTCGCATTCTCGGCAAAACCCGCGCTGCGGGGGTCGATCCGGCTCTCAATCACGCTCATCTCCCGATCATCCTCATGACGCTCCCTCCCCGGTCTTCAGGATCCCGGAACCGAGCATGGCGGCATAGCTGCGCGCCAGCGCCGTCACGCAGTTGCGGCCCGGATCGAACCATTCGAGTGTGGCGTTGAGCGCCCCGAGGACGAGCAGGCGCGCCTCGCGGGTGCAGATGTCGCTGCGCAGTGCGCCGCGCGCGTGGAGATCCGTCAGCAACGCGTCCCAGAGCCCCTCATAGGCCCGGCGCACCGGAAGATTGGCAGCGCGCACCGCCTCGGGCACCTGGCCGAAGATGCGCACATTGGCCGAGGTGTAGTCGCTATGGGCGTGCAACGCGGTGAGATGACCCAAAACGGCGGCATCGAAGCGCATTGCCGGATCGGCGGATCCGGGAAGCTCGGAGAGTGCTTCGGCAACGGCGCGATGCACGGCGATGATGCCCTCGTCGAGCACGGCGACCACCAGCGTTTCGCGCGAGGGAAAATGATAATACAGGCTGCCTGCACGCATCTGCGTGGCACGCGCCACATCCCGCATCGCCACGGCGGCGTAGCCGTTCTCGCGAAACAATCCGGCTGCCGCGTCGAGGATGCGGCGCCGCGTCGCCTGCGCGCGCTCGCCCCGGCCCGGCCCCGCATCCGGGGATGCGGGGCCGGAAGCCGGACGATCTTGTGAACGGGCATCGGCCCGCGCGGTGGCGGCATGGTCCATACGGCTTACCTCTTTCTAACGAACGTTAGATTGATGATGAAAATAACGCAAGGTCCGTGTATGACCATGAGGAAATTCGATGCAGCGCCCGTGAAACCGCCTTGCCGCAATGCGCGCGAGGCGGTTTCATCATCGCGGGGGACGCAGCCGAACAAGTTTCGACAGCGGAGGAGAAGATCATGGAAACAGTGCAGGTCACGCGCGAAGGCGCGGTGACGCGGATCATCATCAACCGTCCGCAGGCGCGCAACGCCGTTGATCCGCAAACAGCCTCGGAACTGCTGGAGGCCGTCATGGCCTTCGAGGCGGATCAGGAGAGCTCCGTCGCGGTGCTTGCCGGGGCCGGCGGGCATTTTTGCGCAGGCTTCGATCTCAAGGCCCTGTCCGGCGGCGGCATCCGCCACGATCCGCGCGGCGAGGGCATGATGGGCCCCACGCGCCGGGTTCCCGCCAAGCCGGTGATCGCGGCGGTGGAGGGCCATGCCGTGGCGGGCGGCCTCGAACTCGCACTTTGGTGCGACATGCGTGTCGCCTCCGAGACGGCCGTCTTCGGTGTCTATTGCCGCCGCTGGGGTGTTCCCCTGATCGATGGCGGCACGATCCGTCTGCCGCGCCTGATCGGCGAGAGCCGGGCCATGGACATGATCCTCACCGGGCGCCCGGTGGATGCGCAGGAGGCCCTCGCCTTCGGCCTCGCCAACCGCGTGGTTCCCGCCGGCGAGGCTCTCGAGGCCGCCTGCGCCCTCGCTGCCGAGATCGCGCGCTTCCCGCAGATCTGCCTGCGCGCCGACCGCGCCTCAGCCCGCGCACAATGGAGCGAGAGCATGGCACAGGCGCTCGCGCGCGAAGGCATCGACGGCGACGTGCCGCTGCGGGAGGAAGCCGTCAGCGGCGCCGGGCGCTTCGCCGGCGGTCGTGGTCGCGGCGGCGATTTCGGCTCCATCTGAGCACGCTCATGCGCGATCGCCATCGCGCCTCACAGACCGTGGCTGCGATCATAGGCGGAGGGGGCCGGAGGCTGCCAGCCTTCGAGAGCTTCCGGCGCGGGGCTGAGGATCTCGACGTCAAGCGGATAGCAGGCTGCGCTGTCGCTCGAATGCGTGGCGGAGCAATCGCCGCCCGGACAGGCCGACAGAACACCCAGAAGATCGATCTCGGCGAAGAATTCCAGATAATCACCGGGCCGAACCGGGCTCGCCTTCATGAAATAGCGCCCGCTGTCGCGGGTGAAGCCGGTGCACATGAAGACGTTCAGCACATCGTGCACCTCGCCCTCGGCCTGTTCCGGCGCGATACCGGCATGGGCTGCGAGCGCGCGTACAAGGTTCGAATGGCAGCAATGGTGATAATCCACACCGCCGAGAAGCCGGGTGGTGTAGGGATCGCAGCGCGTGCCGATGACGTCGTGCACCGCGCCGCCATCGGCATCGATCCCGTACCAGCCGAGCGTGTCATGGGTGATCGTCGCCATCGGTCGCAGCCAGGGCAGGCAGGACCAGAGCCTGTCACCGAGCCCCACATGCGTGCCGTGCAGAGCGCGGGTCTTGCCGGAATAGAATCGCTCCGCTCGGTCATGCAGGTTGAACAGGTTCAGATCGCCGACCTGCGCGCCCTCGACGCTGTGAATCCGGAAGAAATGGCCTGCGGGCACCGTGAAGCTCCCCGCCTCGCGTGGCTCGACGCGGATCAGGGATACCGGATGCAGGCTCTCGCGGGCCCGACCGAGCATGGCCATGTCGGCGGCCACCGCCGGTGTATCGGCGGGGTAGCAGATCACGGGACGCACGGATCGGCGTGCGTCGGCATCGGCGGGGGTGGCATCATCGGGGGTGGTCCTTGGGGGAGACGGGTTCGTCATCATGGCTCCTTGCCTCTCCATCATACCGTCAACCTAGCTGGCGGCTTGCCCCGATGCGATCTCCATCTTGGTGCAATCGCCCTCCCCCGGGCTGGCGATCACGCCTATGCTGGGCGCATGACGCAACCCGCGAACAATGCCCATGGCACAGATACGCGCCCTGCGCAGGCTCGGCCCAGTCTGCTGATCGACGGCCCGCTCGATCCCCGGGAACGGCGCACGCGCCTGATCGCCATCGCCCTGATGAGTGGCGCGCTGGCCTGTTTCTCCTGCCTCGACGCCACGGCGAAGTGGCTGGGGCAGCAGGGCGTCGATCCGCTGCAGACGGTCTGGGCGCGCTACACGGTGAGCGTTGTGCTGGTCTCGCTGTTCGTCAACCGCTTCACCACGCCGGGCGTAATGCGTACGAATCGCGTCACCCTGCAGGTCCTGCGCTCTTTGCTGCTGCTTACCTCGACGGTGCTGAACTTCTTCGCGCTGCTCTACCTGCAACTGGCCGAAACGATCTCGATCCTGTTCGCCACGCCCTTCCTGGTGGCACTCCTTGCCGGCCCGATCCTCGGCGAATGGGCGGGGCCGCGACGAATGATCGCTATCGGGGTCGGTTTTCTCGGTGTGCTGATCGTTACACGGCCCGGCTTCGGCGGCATGCATCCCGCCGCCTTGCTCTCCGTGGGGGGTGCAGTCTGCTACGCGCTCTACGGCATCACGACCCGGATGCTGGCGGCGACCGATTCCTCGCGCACCACCATGGTCTATAGTGGCCTGGCCGGCGTCGCGCTGATGACGCCGGTCCTGCCCTTTGTCTGGACGACGCCCGATTCCGGCCTGATCTGGGGGCTGTTGATCGCCGTGGGTTTTTTCGGAGGGTTCGGGCACTGGTTGCTGATTCTCGCCCATGCCCGCGCTCCGGCGCCGGTCCTGGCCCCTTTCATCTACAGCCAGATCATCTGGATGCTGCTGCTCGGATTCCTGGTTTTCGGGGATTTGCCTGATCTGTGGACCCTCGTTGGCGCCGGGGTGGTGATCGCCTCGGGTCTTTACCTGCTATACCGCGAGCGGGTCCGCAGCACATGACCGGGCGATGATCCCGACAGGCGAAAAGACGAAACGGGCGCGACTGTCGCAGCGGCAGGTCTGGCGAAGCGGGTCATGCGTCTCTACATTATGGGATCAACGGGATTGATCCCGCGCCGGGATCGTTTCATCATTGCGGCGTGGGGGCAATGGAACACCAACTGGAGTGCAAGCCGTCAACGATGATGCGGGCGCCGAATTCACATCCGATCGCTGCCGGAAAGGGCGCGCTGCAGGCAAGTGGCCCGCGCGGACCGGGCGAGGACGAAGATGGCCGCTCGGGTACGGGTGTCGTCACCAGGACGAAGCCCCGGACCAAGAAGCCGAGTCTTTATCGCGTGCTGATTCTGAATGACGACTACACGCCAATGGAATTCGTGATTCATGTCCTCGAGCGATTTTTCAACAAGTCGCGCGAGGATGCGACCCGGATCATGCTGCATGTACACCACAACGGTGTGGGTGAATGCGGCGTGTTCACCTACGAGGTGGCGGAAACCAAGGTGACGCAGGTGATGGATTTCGCCCGCAAGCACCAGCATCCGCTGCAATGCGTGATGGAAAAGAACTGAGTATGCAACGAGTCTGATACCGGAGAACTGCACGCGCCACCCGATCCCTCACGACAACATCAGAGGCCTGCCTTGCCGAGCTTTTCACGCTCCCTCGAACAATCGCTCCACCGGGCTCTCGCCCTCGCTGGCGAGAGACGCCACGAATACGCGACCCTGGAGCATCTCCTTCTCGCTCTGATCGAGGATCAGGACGCGGCCGCAGTGATGCGGGCCTGTAACGTCGATGTCGACATCCTGAAGAACAATCTCGTGGAATATGTCGATAACGAACTGGCCAATCTCGCGACCGACGCTACCCACGACGCCAAGCCGACCGCCGGCTTCCAGCGGGTGATCCAGCGCGCGGTGATCCATGTGCAATCCTCCGGTCGCGAGGAAGTGACCGGAGCGAACGTGCTCGTGGCGATTTTCGCCGAACGCGAGAGCCATGCCGCCTATTTCCTGCAGGAGCAGGACATGACGCGCTATGACGCGGTCAATTACATCAGCCACGGCATCGCCAAGCGTCCCGGCGCCAGCGAAACACGCACCCCGCGCGGGGCGGAGGAGGAATCCGCAGAGCGCCCCGCCAGCGACGAGGGGGGTGATCGCCAGAAGAAGAAGACGGATGCGCTCGAAGCCTATTGCATCGACCTCAACAAGAAGGCGAAGCAGGGCAGGATCGATCCGCTGATCGGGCGCGAGAACGAGGTTCGCCGCACCATTCAGGTGCTGTGCCGCCGCCAGAAGAACAACCCCCTTCTCGTTGGTGATCCCGGCGTCGGCAAGACCGCGATCGCCGAGGGGCTGGCGCGCAAGATCAACGAGGGCGAGGTGCCCGACGTTCTCACCGGGACCACGGTATATTCCCTCGACATGGGCGCGCTGCTCGCGGGAACGCGCTATCGCGGCGATTTCGAGGAGCGCCTGAAGCAGGTGGTCAAGGAGATCGAGGCGCATCCCAAGGCGATCATGTTCATCGACGAGATCCATACGGTGATCGGCGCCGGCGCCACATCCGGCGGCGCCATGGATGCCTCCAACCTGCTCAAGCCGGCTCTGGCGCAGGGCACGCTGCGCTGCATCGGCTCGACCACCTACAAGGAATACCGCCAGCATTTCGAGAAGGATCGCGCCCTCGTGCGGCGATTCCAGAAGATCGACGTCAACGAGCCCTCGCTCGAGGACACGATCGAGATCATGAAGGGGCTCAAGCCCTATTACGAGGAATTCCACGGCCTGCGCTACTCCAACGATGCCGTCAAGGCGGCAGTCGAACTCTCGGCGCGCTACATCAATGACCGCAAGCTGCCTGACAAGGCGATCGATGTGCTCGACGAGACCGGCGCCTCGCAGATGCTCTTGCCGGAAAATAAACGCAAGAAGACGATCAGCGTGAAGGAAATCGAGGCGACCATCGCATCGATGGCCCGGATCCCGCCGAAATCGGTCTCCAAGGACGATGCGGCGGTGCTGGAGAATCTCGATACCGAGCTGAAATCAGTGGTCTACGGCCAGGATGCGGCCATCGGTGCGCTCGCCTCGGCGATCAAGCTGGCGCGAGCCGGCCTGCGTGAGCCCGACAAGCCGATCGGCTCCTATCTCTTTGCAGGCCCCACCGGCGTCGGCAAGACCGAGGTGGCCCGCCAGCTGGCCTCGTCGCTCGGTGTGGAACTCCTGCGCTTCGACATGTCGGAATATATGGAGCGTCATACGGTCAGCCGCCTGATCGGCGCGCCGCCCGGCTATGTCGGCTTCGACCAGGGCGGTCTTCTTACGGACGGCATCGACCAGCATCCCCATTGCGTGCTCTTGCTCGACGAGATCGAGAAGGCGCATCCGGATCTGTTCAACATCCTCCTGCAGGTGATGGACCACGGCAAGCTCACGGATCACAACGGCAAGCAGATCGATTTCCGTAACGTCATTCTGATCATGACCTCGAATGCCGGCGCGGCGGATATGGCGAAGCAGGCCTACGGTTTCACCCGCACCCGGCGCGAGGGCGACGATACGGAAGCGATCAACAAACTGTTCACGCCGGAATTCCGCAATCGTCTCGACGCGGTGATCTCCTTCGGGGCGCTGCCCCGCGAGACGATCTACCGCGTGGTCGACAAGTTCGTAATGCAGCTCGAGGCGCAGCTTGCCGACCGCAACGTCATGATCGAACTCTCCGACGAGGCCCGCGACTGGCTGGTCGAGCGCGGCTACGATCCCACCATGGGCGCGCGTCCGATGGGGCGTGTGATCCAGCAGGCGATCAAGACCCCGCTGGCCGATATCGTGCTGTTCGGCAAGCTGAAGGGCGGCGGTGCCGTCCGGGTCATCGTGGCCGAGGACGAGAACGGCGAGACGAAGCTCGATTTCGAATTCCCGGAGGGGCCCTTGAAGCCCCGCAAGGAGAACTTGCCGAAACCGAAGAAGCCGCGCCGCAAGCGCGCGAGCCCGCGCAAGACGGCCCGCAAATCCGGCCCCAAACCGGATGACAAGCCCGGCGGGGATGGTGGCGGCGGGGTGCGCACGGTGCCCAAGGTCCCATTGGTGCGCGCATGAGCTCGTCTTCCGACCAACGTCGTCCGGCGCAACCTGCGCCGGACGCTTCGTATCAGCCCCGGAGCCAGCCTCAGGCGCAGCATCCGGCTCACTACCCGGGACAGGTCCGGCCCGCCGCACGGCAGCAGCAGCCTGCGCCGCCTCCGCCCGCAGGCAGCAATCGTCAGGGTGCCGACATCCCGGCAGCGGCTCCCCCACCCCTGGGCGATCCGCAGTTGCGCCCGCATGATCCGCATTCCGGGCTTCATCATCCGGCCTATGATCCCCATTACGGGGCGATCGACAACGCCGTCGATACCCCCCACCGTCCGAGCCCCGGGCCGGATTACGTACCCGTCGATCCGGTGATGCGCCAGTACCAGGAGCCCGCCATCGGTGCCGCGCCCTATGGCTGGGACGCGCGGCAACAGCACGAGCACGGGCAGCTGGCGCAGTATCCGCCAGCCCCCACCGCTCCCGATCCGACGATGCAGATCGCGCCGGAGCGCCATCCGCGCGACATCGGCGGCCTCGTCGATCACGAGGCGGATCATGCCGGTTTCGCCGAGCGGGCGCGCAACCTCGCAGCCTTGGCCGGCGGTGCGGCGGCGGGCTTTGCCGGAAGCGTGATGCAGCGTCTGCGGGCATGGCGTGCGGCACGCCGGACGCGCCGGGAAGCGGTCACCGAAACAGCCACGATGGCACCGTCTCAGGAATATGCCGATCCGCTTGCGCAGCCCCGGTCGCGGCAGCCCCGCTACCCGCAGAAGCTGACCGCGAAGGAGCGTCGCTGGCAGCGGCGGCGGCGGCGTCACGTGGTCGAGGAGATCCTCGGCTGGATCTTCGTACCGATCATCCTCGTCGCCCTCTATTACGCCCTGATCGGCGGCCTCGCCCTGTTCGGGATGACCATGGACGACCTGATGGACGGCTTGCGGGTGATTCTCGCGCAGTTCGGCTGAGGCGATCGGAAACAGCGCCCATGACCATCCGCAAACGCGCCGACATCGTTCTGGTCGAGCGCGGCATCTTCGAAAGCCGCGCCCAGGCCCAGAGCGCGATCAAGGCTGGCCTCGTCAGCGTTGACGGCATGCCTCTTCGCAAGACGTCCGGAACGATTGCGCCGGATGCGCGGATCATGGCGGAGAAGCCACACCCTTACGTCTCCCGCGGCGGGCTCAAGCTCGCCGCAGCGCTGGACGCCTTCGGGATCGATCCGGCCGGGCTGGTCGCCTGTGATCTCGGCGCCTCGACGGGAGGCTTCACCGATGTCCTCCTGCAACATGGCGCCGCGAAAGTCCACGCGGTTGATGTCGGGCACGGGCAGCTGCACCCGCGTATTGTGACAGATGCCCGGGTGGTGGCGATGGAGGGACGCGACGCACGCAGCCTCGACCGCGATGCGATTGCCGAACCGGTCGATCTGCTGGTGGCGGATGTCAGCTTCATTTCCCTGCGCCTCGTGATTCCCCCCGTCATCCCCCTACTCGCTCCGGATGCCCGGGCCGTGTTGTTGATCAAGCCACAATTCGAAGCCGGACGCGACAAGCTCGGCAAGGGGGGCATCATCCGTGACGAACAGGTCCAGCACGATGTCTGCGACGTCATCTCCACCATGCTGACACAAGCCGGCTTCTCCATCATCGGGCTGATCGAATCGCCGATCCGTGGCGGCGACGGTAATCGGGAATTCCTGATCGGAGGGCGCCTTGGCTGAAAGCAGCGGAACATTCTCGGATAATCTCGCTGCGTTCACAGTCAGGATCGAACGGCTGGGTGCGCGTGGAGACGGTATCGCCACGCATGAGGGCGAGACCCTTTACATTGCCGGGGCACTCCCGGGCGAACGCGTGCGGGTGCATCGGGAGGGCGGGGATCGCGCCAGCCTCGATGGTGCAGATGCCATCCTCTCGCCGTCCCCCGAACGAGTCGCGCCGTTCTGTCCGGTCTTTGCGCGCTGCGGCGGATGTGTGGCGCAGCATATGGGTGAGCCGCTCTACAGCGCCTGGAAGCGCGGGCTGCTGGAGCAAGCGCTCGCCCGTGCCGGAATCGAGACGCCTGTTGATCCTCTCCTGCCTGCCGCCGGTGCGGGTCGGCGACGCCTGACCTTCCATGCACGCCGACAGGACGGGCCTCGCGGGGCGACAACGCAGACCGGTTTCATGGCCGCACGCAGCCATGATCTGGTACCCGTCTCCACCTGTCCCGTGGCGGAGCCGGGCCTTGCAGGTGCTGGAGATACCGCCGGCACCCTCGCTCAGGCCCTGCTCGCCGCCGGCGAAACCACAGTCGATATCCATGTCACGCTGAGCGCGGAAGGGCTCGATGTGGATCTGCGCCCGGGCCGCAGGCGCCCGCCGAAACCCGCCTTGACCGGCAAGCTGATCGCGCTTGCCGAGAAGCACGATTTGGCCCGCCTCAGCCTCGCGGGCGAGACCGTGGTGATGCGACGCCCGCCCCTGCAGCCGATGGGGCCTGCGCGCGTGCTGCCGCAATCAGGCGCCTTCCTTCAGGCCAGTCACGCCGGCGAGGACATCCTCGGGGCCTGCATTCTGGAGGCGCTGGCGCAGACGAAACGCAAGATCAAGCGGACCGCAGATCTCTTTGCCGGCTGCGGTCCGTTCAGCCTGCGCATCGCGCAAAACCATGCCGTCCATGCCGTGGAGGCGGATGGAGCGGCGCTGGCGGCCCTGGATCGCGCGGCCCGCGAGACACGGGGCCTCAAGCCGGTCACCTGTGAGCGCCGCGATCTCTTTCGACGCCCGTTATTGTCGACGGAGCTCGCCCGCTTCGACGCGGTGATTCTCGATCCGCCGCGTGCCGGCTGCGAGGCCCAGGCGAAGCAGCTGGTGCGCGCGCGGGTGCCCCTGATCATCTACGTCTCCTGCGATCAACAGAGTCTGGCGCGCGATCTCGCGATCCTGCAAGCCGGTGGCTATCGTATCGAGCGCGTCAGACCGGTCGATCAGTTTGCCTCGACGGCGCATCTGGAAACGGTCGTGACGCTGCGGATTGCGTGAATTGCGGGGAGATCCCCGGTCTGGTTTTCAAACAAGACAATTTTAGCGATCCGTTTGACCCGGCTGATACATGACGCCTCGTAATCTCGCGCCAGTTGAACGGCAGGCGAACGCGCCAATGCGCGTTCACTGCGAGGGGAGCGGGTCACGTCTCGTGAGGTGCCCGCAAGACATATGGAACACGCTTTGATCGAAGACCTGGATTCGGCGATCGCGCTTGCCTCGCGTTCGCGCCGCAACGACCATCTGGAACGGGTCACCGACCTGTTTCTGCGCGATGCACCGCGGTTGAGCGACGAGCAGATCGACCTGTTCGACGTCGTCATCGCCCGGCTCGCCAGCGCCATCGAAGTCCGCGCCCGTATGGCGCTGTCCGAGCGTCTCGCGGATGTTCCGAATGCACCGCGGGGTGTGGTACGTTCTCTCGCCCATGACGAGATCGCCGTCGCGCGGCCCGTGCTCACGACGTCCGAGCGCCTCTCGGATGAGGATCTCGTAGCCGTCGCGCTCGCCAAGGGACGCGAGCACATGCTGGCGATCTCCGAACGCATGGCGCTGACGGAACCGGTGACGGATGTGCTCGTCAAGCGTGGCGACCGCATCGTGGCCCATGCCGTGGCCGGCAATCCCGGCGCCCGTTTCTCCGAAGACGGATTCGCCGCCCTTGCCGAACGCGCCAAGGCCGATGAAGCGCTGCGCCTGGTCCTGAGCGAGCGCGACGATGTCGATCCCGAGCGGTTGCGCCAGCTCATGGCCATCGCCAAGGAGAAGGTGAGAGACCAGCTCACCGGTTCGGGACAAGGCCGCGATACCCTGGATCAGGCCCTTGAGCTCGGCACCCTCTCGCTCGAGGCCGAGATCGTACCGGGCGCGCGCGATTACCGGCGCGCCATGGCCACGATCGAGGCGCTCACCGCGGAACGCCCGCTCGTGGAGGAAGATCTTGCCGGCTATGCCGCAGCCGGGCAGTTCGAGGAATGCGTCTGCGCGGTTGCCCAGATGGCCGACCTCTCGGTTACCGCCGCCGAACGCTTGTTCGACGAGGGAGATGCCGAACTCCTGATGGTCGTGGCGCGGGCGCGCGACTGGACCTGGTCAACCCTGCGCGCGATGTTGAAAATGCGTGGCGAGGAAGCGGCGCAGCCGCATATCCTGCGCAAGGCGCGCGAGACCTTCGACAAACTGCGCCCGAAAACGGCCGAACGCGTGATGCATTTCCTCAAGGCACGTGAAGCCAGCCAGCAGCGCGCCAGCCGCAAGGCCGCGATCCGCGTCACACACGGATGAAGCTGAGATAGGAGGGGCGCCGCCCCTCCCGGATCGCCTTGGCTTCGTAGCGGGTCCCCGGCCAGCCGGGATAAGGGCGGCGCCAATCATCCGGGCCGTTCGCCTCCCAGCGCAGACGCGGTTCGTTCATCGCGCGCGCAAGCGTCCAGCCGATATAATCATCGATATCCGAGGCGAATTGGAAGGTCCCGCCCGGTTGAATCAGGCGGGCGATCGCAGCGAGATTGTCCGGCGAAACGAACCGCCGCTTGCGGGTACGGCGCTTCGGCCAGGGATCGGGATAGAGCAGATAGATCCGCGAAAACGCAGCCTCCGGAAGCCGTGGCAACAACAAACCCGCATCCTCGTCCCAGAGGCGGATATTGCGCAGATGCTGCGCTTCCACTGCGCTGAGCAACTTCACCATGCCGTTGACGAAGGGTTCGCAGCCGATGAACCCGGCTTTCGGAGCCTCCCCGGCGCGATGCGCGAGATGCTCGCCGCCGCCGAAGCCGATCTCCAGCACCAGTTCGTCAGGTGAAAAACCGAAAAGTCCCGCGAGATCCTCGCGGGACAGGGGGGCGTCGCCGCGCGGCAACGTCAGGCGCGGCAACACATCTTCAAGGAGCGCTTCCTGGCCGGCGCGCAGGCGCTTGCCCTTGCGGCGACCAAAGAAGGAAGCCGCAGGGGCCTGCGTGTCGGAGACCGGAGCGCTCATTCGTGGCCGATCAGAAGGCCGACTTCAGCGTGTCGGCGAGATCGGTGCGCTCCCAGGAGAAGCCGCCATCGGCTTCGGGGGCGCGACCGAAATGGCCGTAGGCTGCGGTGCGGGCATAGATCGGGCGGTTGAGCTCGAGCCGGGTGCGGATGCCGCGCGGCGAGAGATCGACCGCCTCCATCAGCACGGCCTCAAGCTTGGCCTCATCGACCTGGCCCGTGCCATGCAGATCGGCATAGATCGAGAGCGGCTTGGCCACGCCGATGGCGTAGGAGAGCTGGATCGTGCAGCGCTTGGCGAGACCCGCGGCGACTACGTTCTTGGCGAGGTAGCGCGCCGCGTAAGCCGCCGAACGATCGACCTTCGTGGGATCCTTGCCTGAGAATGCACCGCCGCCATGCGGGGCCGCACCGCCATAGGTATCGACGATGATCTTGCGACCGGTGAGGCCGGCATCACCGTCCGGGCCGCCGATGACGAAGGCGCCGGTCGGATTGACGTGCCAGATGCAATCCTTGCCGATCCAGCCTGCGGGAAGCGCCTGATGCACGTAGGGCTCGACGATGGAGCGGATGTCGTGCGAGGTCAGCTTCTCGTCGAGATGCTGTGTCGAGACGACGATCTGGGTCACGCCGACGGGCTTGCCGTTTTCGTAGCGGACCGTGACCTGGCTCTTCGAATCCGG
>Ga0076929_100345_pt1 | contig 52635 bp, 61 predicted proteins | sample HotLakConUCCSL28_FD_87104 | JGI IMG/M metagenome (GOLD analysis project Ga0076929, IMG submission 87104) | Hypersaline microbial mat communities from Hot Lake, Washington, USA - Hot Lake Consortium UCC-SL28 (version 3) (version 3) | ecosystem: Environmental > Aquatic > Thermal springs > Hot...
TCGGCATCGTCACCGGCGTCCAGGGGATGCGCTGGTATGATGTCACCTTCACGGGCCGTGAGTCGCATACGGGCACGACGCCGATGCCGTTGCGGCGCAACGCGCTTCTGGGCGCCGCGCGTGTGATCGAGCGCGTCGATGCCATTGCACGCGCACACGCGCCCCACGCCGTGGGCACTGTGGGGATGGTCGAGGTGCGACCGAATTCCCGCAATGTGATCCCGGGCGAGGTCTTCTTCACCGTCGATTTCCGCCACCCCGAAACGGCGGTGCTGGATGCGATGGAGGCTTTGCTGCACGAGGCTTTGGCTGAGGTGGCCGACGCGATCGGTCTCGATTGCACGCATCGTCGGGTCACGCATAATCCGCCGGTGGTCTTCGATGCGGATTGTATCGAGGCCGTGCGCAAGGGGGCCGAGCAGGCGGGTTTCGCAGGTCGTGAAATGCTCTCCGGCGCGGGTCACGATGCGACTTATATCGCCGACGTCGCCCCGACCGCGATGATCTTCGTGCCATGCGCCGACGGTTTGAGCCACAACGAGGCCGAGAGCGCGACTTTCGCGGATTGCGGCGCGGGCGCCCAGGTTCTGCTGAACGCCGTCCTGATCCATGACGCGCGTTTTGCCTGAGGAAGGCCGGCGCTGATCAGCGCTCGCCCGATCCGCTTGCCGCGCAACGCAGCCATTCGATCTCGTTGGGGCCATCCACCATGAAACGGCGATCCGGCCCATCCACCCGGATCGTCAATTCGCCGGTGAGGCGCGCACCCGTTTGCAGGTCGTGCTCGAAATAGACAAGCGCCCCCATCGAGGCGAAGACCCGCATCTCCCGCCATTCCTCGCCACCCTCGACGAGCTGGCCCTCACGCTGAAGCATGATCCGCTCTTCCTCGAAGACGATGCGCTCGCGCAGGGCCTGCGGGTCGATGGCAGCGCACCAGTCGCCTTCGAGGAAGGCGATCTCCTCGCGGGTCACGTCGCAATGGCGCAGGGTGGAATCACATTCCTGACCATGCTCCTGCAACAACATACTGACGTAAACGGCGATACCGCCCAGAACCACCAGGGCACCGAAGATTGTCGCCAGCCGCTTGCTCATGCATCTTCGCCTTCTTCCACAATGACCGTGATCCGCGCCCCTTCCGCAACCTGCGCCCCGATCTCGGCGACGATGTCCCCGATGACCCCGGAAACCGGCGCGGTCAGCACGTGCTCCATCTTCATCGCCTCGACCACGGCGATCCGATCGCCCTTCGCGACTTTCTGGCCGGATTCGACGAACAGCGCCACCAGCTTGCCATGCATCGGAGCCTTGATCAGGCCGCCGGCATCGAGATGCTCCAGATCGACTGCCGTCGGATCATGAATCTCGACCCGGGTCTGGCGGCCCTCATGCAGGACCAGCATGGCCTCGTTCGCCTCGACGATACTCGCATCGGTCTCGCCGGGGGCGACCTCCTGCCCCGGCATTTCGAAGGCCGGACCCTCGATGTCCCAGGCGAGGATCCCGTCGATGCGCTCGCCATCGACCACCAGCGGCAGGCCGGTGCGGCGTTCGCCGACGAGCTGGAATCCGTCGCTGGCCCACCAGGGGCCGGGCAAATCTGCAATGGCGACGCTGCCGGCCTCGGCATTGCGCGCATGGTCGCGGCGTACCAGCGCGAGCGCACCGGCGGCGACCGCAACGGGATCGCGTGGCTGCGGCACGGCGCCGAGCTGTTCGAGATTGGCATCGATGAAGCCGGTATCAAAGGCCCCGTCCCGGAAGGCCCGGGCATTCACGAGACGGCGCAGGAACGCGGCATTGCTGCGCGGGCCGGCGACGACAGTGGCAGCCAGGGCCGCCGAGAGCCGGTCGAGCGCTTCGGTACGATCAGAGCCGCGCGCGATGATCTTGGCGATCATCGGATCATAGAACGGGGTGACCTCGTCACCCGCCTCGACACCCGAATCGACGCGGATACCAAAATCCTGTGGCAAGTCCAGCGCCCAGAGGCGCCCGGTCGAAGGCAGGAAGCCCCTCTCCGGATCCTCCGCATAGAGTCGCGCCTCCACGGCGTGCCCCTCGAGACGCACTTCGTCCTGCGTGAAGGGCAGGTCCTCGCCGGCGGCGGCCCGGAACTGCAATTCGACCAGATCGACCCCGGTCACCGCCTCGGTCACCGGATGCTCGACTTGCAGGCGCGTGTTCATCTCCATGAAATAGAAGCGGTCGGGCCTCAAGCCCTCGCGGCCATCGGCGATGAATTCCACCGTTCCCGCGCCCACATAGCCGACGGCGCGGGCGGCCTCGACGGCGGCCTTTCCCATGGCCTCGCGCATCTGGGGCGTCATGCCCGGCGCCGGGGCTTCCTCGATCACCTTCTGGTGCCGGCGCTGGAGCGAGCAGTCGCGCTCGTTGAGATGCACCACATTGCCGTGCTGGTCAGCGAAGATCTGGATCTCCACATGGCGCGGGGCGAGCACGTATTTCTCGACGAGAACGCGCGGATCGCCGAAGGAGGCCTGTGCCTCGCGCATGGCGGATGCGAGCGCATCGTCGAATTCGGTGGCCTTGTCGACCCGCTTCATGCCCTTGCCGCCGCCACCGGCCACGGCCTTGATGAGAACCGGATAGCCGATCTCATAGGCCTTCTGGCGCAGGAAATCGGGCTCCTGCTTCGAGCCGTGATAGCCCGGCACGACGGGCACGCCCGCCTTCTGCGCCAGCGCCTTCGCGGCATCCTTGAGGCCCATCGCCCTGATGGCGGAGGCGGGCGGACCAATGAAGGCGATGCCGTTCTCGGCGCAGGCCTCGGCGAATTCAGCGCGTTCGGAGAGAAAACCGTATCCGGGATGGATGCACTGTGCGCCGCTTTGCAGCGCCACATCGATGATCCGGTCGATGCGCAGATAGGATTCGGCCGCAGGGGCCGGCCCGATCTCCCAGGCCTCGTCCGCCATCTGCACGAAGAGCGCATCCGCATCCGCCTGCGAATGCACCGCAATGGTGCGCAGGCCGAGTTTCTTCGCCGTCCTGATGATACGGCAGGCGATTTCGCCGCGATTGGCGATGAGAACGGATTCGAACAAGGCGGGCCCCCGTCACGGATAATGCTGAGTGTCTGTTGGAAAACGTCCGCGCCCCGACGTCAAGGCCAGGCCGCGACGCATTTTTTCACAGGGCTCGCAGAAAGCAGTTTACAGCGCGTCCTCTCCTGCTTATACCGCCTCACCGACGGCAAGCGCAGCTTCGCCCGTCAGCCCAGGTAGCTCAGTTGGTAGAGCATGCGACTGAAAATCGCAGTGTCGGCGGTTCGATTCCGTCCCTGGGCACCACTTCTTTTTTCAATGAAATCAGTGCTTTGCTTTTCGTTCTTTATGGACGGCTCGACCTACGTGTTAGCATGCCTGTTAGCATGCCTGTTAGCATGTTTGTTCCGAGGGCGTTCACGACTCGGTTTTCGTCGTCTTCCTGCGGGCCAAACGGAGCTCGGCAACGCGGCTTGATTGGGCGATCCCGCCCCGGTTGTAGATCATGGTCGTGGACATCTGCCGATGTGTCGCGGTGCGCATCACATCTGCGGCATCGGCCCCGGCTTCGAATGCCTCGCTGACCGCACCGGCGCGGCTGTCCATGTTGCGGACATCATCAGGCCAGCCCGCCGCACGGGCGATCTTGCGGAATGTCCGGGAGAAATGCCCGGCGCTCCAGGGGCGCCCGGTCTTCTCGTCGATCAGGACGGGGCCGATCTGTCGCTCCGCCGGGATCTTGGCGAGCTCGGCCACGACATCGGGATAGAGCGAGAGGCTGTGCTCGGCGACCTCGATGCCGTTCGACTTGCTCGTCGGCTTTCGGAGCACAAGATCGTTGTCGATCTGGTTCCATGTCAGCCCCCATTGCCAGACGCGCGGGCCGTCCGTGATCGCGCCCTCGATCTCCTGTCGCTCGGCGCGCCCGGGCGTCACCCATTCCCCGATCACATCTTTTTGCCGCAAGCCGAGATCGAACTGCAGCGTGATTGCGAGCGCGATCGACGGGCGCCCGGCCTCGTGCGCGGCTTTTCGCAGCGCCTCGATCTGCTGATAGCTGGGTCGCGCCGATCGCTTCGGCGGCGTCTTGAACTCCATGTGCTTCAACATGCCGGAGAGCCGGAGACTGGGATCGTCACCGATCTCGACACCGTAGGAGAGCACGCGCCGGAGCGTCTGGACGCAGGCGTAGCCGCCGCGCTGGCCGTAGAGATCGACCCATTCGCGGTGCCAGCGCCGCACGGTCTGGCCGACGACCTTGCCGACGATGACCTGGCCGACGGTTTCCTTGATGTTGGCGGTGTAGCGATCATAAAACCGCTGCGTCGCGTCGCGGCGCTCGTGATAGGGCGAATCGGGATCGGTGAGGAATGCATCGCAAAGCCATGCGATTGTGCCGAGGGGTTGTCGGTTGCCGGTGGCGGTGCGCCCGGACTTCCATTCCAGCATCTCGGCGGTGAGGCGCCGGCAGGTAGCCGCCATGCGCAGGAAGTCGTCGGGGTTGCGTGGATCACCCGGAAGTTTCTGGGTCTTCGGTGTATACCCTCGCTTCACGAGGTCTGGGTTTGCAACCCAGTAGCAGTCAATCCGACCGCTGGGGCGCGTCAGCCTTCGCAGGCCGGGCGCGTCGAGATCTGATTTCATCGAACCGTTCTCCCTCTGTTGACGTGTCGATTTCGGGTGGCGCTTCCTTAATCAGCCTGACGCGCCGATCGTAGAAGGCCTTGACGGCAGGCCAGTACCTTCCGCCATAGACGGGATCGATTCTCGGCAATCCGTGGCGTTCTTCAAGCCTCGCGATCTCCGGCCACTTGCCGGCGCGTTCACCGAGCAGGATCTTTGCCAACTCGGTCTCGCTCGGATAGAGGCATTTCGGCTCGCGCGGCATGGTCATCAATCCTCGATGACGCTCTTGCAGAGCCGGTGCTGGAGGTACGACACGCCGGAGACGAGTTGATGGAGTTGGTCGCCGTCCTCACGCTCCCACATCGTGCCTACACTGCCGCCGGCATACACGACGACCACGGCAACGCTGCGCACTTCTCCTTTGCGTGCACTTTCCGCGACTTCTTTCAGGAGCTCCGCGCACCGTTCTGCCGGCGCGCGATTCGGGATGAGAGTGACATCAGCCATCACCCGTCTCCCTTGATCTCGTCGAGCGCGGCGCGGGGGAAGATGCGATGGAACCGTGCCAGATCGGGGTCTTCTGATTGCGCTTCCCGTGCGACACTGTTCATGCGTGACGCTCGCCATGCCGCGTCTTTGCCTTCGATGTAGTAAAGACGCTCGATCAGCGTCAACGCATCTCTCGCCCTCTCCAGTTTCGCCTCGAAGATCTGCGCCGTTTTCAAAATTCGGTCGCATATCTTGAGCGTATCCTTGTGTTTGGCTTCAGCTATGCCGCTCTGCGCGGCAATCACCGCCTCGGCGGCTTCGGCGCGGGCGTGCAGGGCATCGCGTTCGGCGGCGAGTTCGCGGATGGCGGCCCCAAATAGCGGATAGCCCATCTCGTCGGCCTGCACTGCCAGCTTCTCAGCGTTCTCAGTCGGCGGCCCTGCCGGCGATGTCGCAATGACTTCCTCGTAGGGTATGTGCTCTCCGTCCATCATGAAGCCAGTGCCATGGTGCATGGCGTCTCGGATTGCCTTTTTCATCTCGTCGTCGCTCATGCCCCGCCCTCCTTCGGCATCGCATCAATGTTGCAGTGGTGGACGGTGAAGGTGAAAGCCGCGACCCAATCGTTGCGATCCCATGCGCCGGGCCCGTGGAGGCTGTTCCAGAGGGTGCGGAAGCTGCCAATCGAGGAAAGCCATTGTCCGGGTTCTGCGCCGTCGCCATACCAGCGGTAGCCCGACACATACGGATCGATCCCGTCATACGGCTCAACACCCTCCGCGATCGCATCCGCCTCGCTGATATCCTGCACCCGCTCGATCCGCACGTCTGTGACGATCAGCGTGATGCGGGAAGCCCATCGGGGCATGAACATTGGCGGGCGGAGGCGGCCGGCCCGGATCATCGAGCACGCCGGCTCGATCAGCCAATTGTTCGCCGGGTATCCGCGCGGCTCATGTTGCGACAGTTTCGATGCGGGCAAGTGATCCATCTGCGCATCAAAGACGTGATGCTCTTTGACCCAAAGCCGATCTCCGGGGGCGTAGGGCGTCTTGATATTCGCACCGACGCCCATTCCACCGATCAGCTGCCAGTGTCGCGAACCTGCGCGCTCAGCTCGCCATCCGGAAAATGCGGCGTTGGCACCGTCCTCCCAGGTGATTTTGGGCAGGCGCCGCGTCTGCGTCTTGCCCGTGCCGGGCGCCTCAATCTCTCCCAGGAGCGCGCGGATCATCGGGGCGGTGAAGGGTATCGGGAGATCACTCATCTCTTATCCGCCTGTTCTGCCGTGGATTTGCAGCGGTCGTGCTCGCCGCTCTCGGTGAGTCTCAGCCGTTGCTCTTTGGTGATCCCCTCGAAGAATGTCCGGTACTCGGTCATGCCGCCCATGGCCGCGCTGCGGGCGCGGTCGATCAGGTCGTCAACCGGATCGGCGGGCCGGTCTCCGGGAAAATCGTCGCCCGCGTCATCCGGGAGGGGAGCCTGTGACGCGGGCGACGAGGTGCCGGCTCGGGAGGATTGAGCCGGATCCGTACCGCCGCGCGCCCATCGGGCCAGTGCGCGGCCTGTATCCTCGGAGAGCGGGCGGTCGAGCGGGACTGCCGCGCGGTGCTGCTCCTGGAGCTTGATCGGGATCGGAAAGCCGGGGCGCTCGGGGGAGAGCACGAACGAAACCGTCATCTCGTAGGGCAGCCGCTTCTCGCAGATCGGCGACCAGCGCTCCGCCGGCGGGAGATCCTTCGCCTGGGTGATGACCGTGCGCTCGCGACCGCGATCGTCCCTCACCTTCTCCATGCGCATCTTCTCGTCGGCGCGCAGGCAGAGCACGACGTGGCAGCGGACCTGCAGGAGCTTCGAAACGAACCGCTTATGCGCGCCCTTCGGCCCCTTCCATGCACCGACGCTGAGCCGGTCGGCGGTCTTCACCGGGTCGAATTCCCAGTTGCCGCGGTGGTTCTTGCGGGCCTGCTCGACCTGCTCCTCGAGGATCGCGGCGTGCATGTCCTGTACACCGCCCTCGCCTTCCCAGAGATGCGAGGCACTGTCGATGACGACGACCTCGAACCCGGCGGCGTCGGCCTTCTGGATCGCCTCGGTGTAATGCTCCGGGCTGAACGGCGGGCGCATATCGGCGTGCTGGAAGGCGAACTTGAATTCGCCGGGGGATTCGCCGGGTGCAACGGCATAGTGCAGGGCCCGCTTGGCCTCGGTGTCGATGAAGGCGACGCGGCTGTCATCGCCGTCGGCAAGGCCGCGTGCGACCTTGAGGGCGCTCAGCGTCTTCCCGGACCCGGACACGCCGGCGATCGATATCAGCAGCGAGACGCGCTCGCGGATGGCGGGGGCGAAGGTGAAGGTCATAGGTCGCTGCCTTTCTCGTGCGCCTTCAAGGCATCATCGACGAGTTGGCGATCTTCGATCGTTTCGAGGATCGCGCCGTAGTTCCATCGGATGTCGCGGAAGATTCGACCGTCGCCGTCCCACTCGGCGATATGCGGAGCGACGTCGGCGACGATCTGCTTGTCGATATCGTCATTGATTTTGAAGCGATTGATCGCAGATGCCACGCGGTACGGGCCTTCGCTCCAGTCGCCCCGCGTGTCCATCATGGCAAGGGCAAGGTCGAGGCGTTGGTTGCGCTTCCGCAGGGCATCGAGGACGTCGGACCATTCAACGTCGGGGTCAAGCTCGTACCGAATGACGATCGTAGCGAGTTCAATGTTTGCGCGGCGCTCAGCTTTGCGTTGTTCCTCCGCCCTTGCCGCTGCGGTGGCAGCCAACTCCGCCTCTTTCTCGGCCTCTGCGGCGTAGGCGTCGTATCGCTCTTTCAGCGTGGCGTATTTGCGCTGAGAGCTTTCGAACCCGTCGCTGATCTTCACCTCGCGCTGCATATCTTTCAGCCACCCGGCGTCTTCCGTCACTCTCTTCGGATAGCGGGCACGGCTGTTCTGAGGGACATACGAGTGCTTCCGAGGCATTCCGATTTCGGCCATCATGGCTTCGATGCGCGCGCGCACGAGCTTGTTGTTCTCGATCGCGGCGATATTTCTTTCGTGTGCCTCGCAATCACGCTTCCATGCTTCTTCCAGCTGCTGCAGGGCGTATTGGGCAATCCGCTTCTTTGACGGAGCGGCATAGGAGTAGGACGGGCGGGCCGCGTGTGCGTAGCCATCAGGGTTTGCCTGGCAGTGCATCACGGAGCCGCAACCCTCTAGCGGCATGATTGCTCGAGTTTCTGCCTCGGGTTCAGCCTTCATGGTGCAATCTCCGTCATCATCTCGACCGGGCGCACGATCGGGGCGGTGCTGCCGTAGCTGATCCCGGCCAGCATCGGATCGTTGGTCTCGCGGGCCTCCCATGCGTTGGCAGCGAAGGCCGGGTATTCCGCCGTGATCACCGCCGTAGGGTAGCCAGGCCATTCGTTGAGATGGACGCCGCGCCGGAACATCTCGATCGCGGCCTGAACCTTGCGGCGCCCGATCTCCATGCCCACGGCGTCGAGCTCCGCCGGCATGATCAGGTGCGGCGGCTCGTTCTCGACGAACAGCCAGCGGAATCGCACGCGTCCTGCCAGGTCGGGCCGCAGGAGGGTGACGGCGCGCTCATACAGCGCGGCCTGAACCTCCATCTGCATGCCGAACATGCGCCTCCCGAGACCGCTCGGGGCCGCGCTGACCTCGCCGGTCTTCACATCCCAGATCGTCGCGCCGGCGGCGTGCTCCTCGAACCGGTCGATCAGCGCGCGCAGATAGATCCCGCTCGGATCCTGCGCGATCGCGACGAGCTCGGAGGGGTGATCGGCGCCCTCGCGGAAAGCCTCGCATCCCTCGACCGTCGCGGCCTGTTTCTGCACGGCCTTCGCCATCGCCTCGGCCGTCTCGTAATCGCTGCGCAGGATCGGCGATGCACCGGCGGCGTAGGCTGCGGCGCGCGCTGCCTGAGCGGCCTTGCCCTTGTAGTCGCTGCCCTCGATGACGCGGACCAGCTTGCCGCGACCGAGGATCAGCCGGTGCGCCGCCGATCCGATCTCCTTCGGGCGCGTCGGTTTCGCCTCCTCCGTCTCGGCATCTTCCGGCGGCAGGTTGAGGCGCGGGTGCTGATGCCAGGCATGAAGCGGGCTCTGATCGATGATGACCTTCGCCATCGACGAGGACAGCGACGGCTCCGGCGCCGGATCCTTGTGATAGACGCTGTCGGGGATGTCGGCGTGGAAGCCGGGGGCGAGCGTGGTCATGATGATTCATCCTGCTTGAAGTAGACGCCGATGACGTTGTGCTGGCAGTGTTCAGAAAGCAGATGATCGCCCTTCCAGACGCGCACGTATGGGATATCTACGTACTGGCCCGGCTTCGTGCAGAGTTCGATCCGCGTGACGTCCTGATAGCCGACGCGGTAATATTCGCCGCCACCCTCCAACTCGGAGACGTTCACCGCATCGATTTCTGGATATTTAATGGGGTCGCTCATGCCTCAATCCTTCCCGGTCTGGATGGTCTTCAACGTGGCGGCGATCGCCTTCATCGCCTCGATCTCGTCGCGCGCCGTCTCCGGTCGCATCCGCCCGCGCTCGACGAGGCGGGGGTAGACGCGTTCGCGCTGGCGCACCTCCCGCTCGGCGGCGGCGATCTGCCGGTGCAGCGGCACGGCGCGGTGGTCGAACAGATCCGACATGGCGCCCTCAGAAGCGGATGCGGACGTGCGGGACGGCTTCGGCGACGATTGCCAGAACGATCTTCTTCGCTGCCGGCTCGTCCACATCGGCGTGCGCCATGATGGCCTTCTTCGCCTCGCCCATGATCTTGCCGCGATGCTCCTGATCGGCGCGCCGGCGTTCTTCCTCTGCACGCTCGGCCTCCTCGCGGCGCCTCTGCTCCGCGATTTCTTTCTCTGCGGCCTCTGCGCGCCGGCGCTCCTCGGCGAGGCTTTCCTCATGCTGCCGGCGCTCGGCCTCGGCTGCCTCCTGAGCCTTGCGCCGCTCTTCTTCTGCGGCACGATCAGCGGCTTCCTGAGCAGCCTTCGCGGCGCGCTGCTTTTCCTGTTCGGCCCGCTGACGCTCGGCCTCCTCGCGGCGGCGCGCTTCCTCAGCCTCACGCTCCCTGCGTTCCGCCTCCTCGCGTTCGGCGCGCAGCCGTGCCAGCTCGGCGCGGTCGGCCTCCTCCTGGGCGATCCTCTTGCGCGCCTCGGTCAACACCTGAATCACGCGATCACGCTTCTCAATGAGGTCGTCGGCCTGCATCCCGAAGAGCTCGGGCGTGATCTCGATCGCATCGACACGCTTGCGCATCGCATCGACATCGGCGGTTGAGGCGCCGGCGGGAACGATGGACTGCCGGTCGATCTCCGCAGCGGCGTCGTTGATGCGCTGCTGCTTTGCCTCTTGCTCTGCCTCCCAGTCGTCGAGCGGCTTGCGAGCCCGATCGCGCAGCTCGTCCAGCGCATTGCGAACCTTACGACGAACCGCATCGACGGCGTTGATCGCCTTGCGATGCTCCTCGTTCATCTGCTTGCCGGATTCGTCGATCGCGCTCTTCCGGCGGGCGATCTGCGCCGCGCGGCTGGCGATCTCCTTGCGGCCTTTCGTTGTCGTCAGGTCGATCTTGGCAGCGTCGATCTGCGCCTTGATCTCAGCGATGACGGAATCAACCGCCTGCTCGTCGCGGAAGACGATGCCGGGATCGCTCTCGATCATTTCGAGATAGGAGGTGGAGTTGTGGCCGATGCCGGCCTCGGCGGTCTGGGGGGCGGTGTTCATGTCAGTCCTCGTTGATTACCGGATCAGACCGGCGGGTTGCTGGCGAGTGAAAGGATGGCCGTGCCGCCGATGCCGACGGCGAACAGGGTGATCGTCGCGCAGATGTCGCCGATGCCGGATGCCATCGCGATCGCGCGCCGGGCGAGCAACGCGGCGGCCATGGCCTCGTGGAGATCGGAGACCTGCGACGGGCGGATGCCCCGGGCGATCAGCGCCTCGATGCAGACGGCATCGTCTTCGAGGTCGTGGCTGTGATCGAGCAGCACGCGGGCGACGCGATCGATCGGCAGCGTGACGGGCGCGGGCGCGGGCGCGTTTTGCCCATCCAAGCGCCCACCATGCGGACTTCCGGCTTCGGCGGCATTGCAGCGCGCAACGGCTTGCGGAGAGTAATCATCAATGCCGATGGCAAGGTGCAGTGCGTGGCCGTGCTGAATAAATTCGGGCTTCATGATGCATCCCCCTTGCGGGCTTTGAGCATGGCGTCGGCGTATTGATATGCCTCATCTGCCCACATTCTTGGCGAAACGCCGCTCATTTCGCTGTTGCCCGTGTATCCTGCGACCAATCCCTGCAAAGCCTGCCCTGCGAACCAGTCTCGCAGAGACATCCCAGGATCATATGTCTGGTTCCACTGGCCTTGCGGGTCCCTACCTTGCTCGCTCGGAAACGCCGGCCCGCCATCATCAACCTTGGTCATGTCAGCCTCCCATCGCTCGCAGGTGGTCCATCTTGTCTTCGTGGTAGATCTCGCGCGCTTCCTCGTCGGTCGGCTCGCGGTCGGCTTCGATGTTGCGCTCAAGCAGAGCCTTGAGGCACTGGATGCCGTCATCGATGTAGAAGGCATCGCTGCCGCCGAGCACTTCGGTGCACCACTTGTGCGATGCGTGGTCGATCAGCGATTGAATGCGATCAATGCTTTCCGGCGTGTGGCAGACGCTATCGCCGCAGGCCAGATCAGCCGCCACTTTGTCGAGATCGACAAGCAAGCGGATCATCTCGTGAAGCTGGCGCGATACGCGGCTATAGCTGCCAGACCATCGCACGGCGGGGAAATCTAGTTTTTGATCTTTGGACATGGAAACCTCCATCTCTGGCCCTCACTGCGACCCGGCTTGCGGGGCGCTGCGAAAGTCAGGCCGCCTTGATCAGCGCGAGGATGGTGTCGCGCTGACGCCTACGGGCGGCGGCATCGGCGGCGGCAGAGGCGGCGGCATCGGCGGCAGAGGCGGCATCGGCGGCGGCATCGACGGCATCGACGGCACGGGCGGCGGCACGGGCGGCGGCACGGGCGGCGGCACGGGCGGCATCGGCGTCGGCATCGACGGCACGGGCGGCGGCACGGGCGCTTTCTTCCGGCCACTCCCCCCCAGCAGCGAGCAGGTCCATCCCCTCAATCACGGGGTCGATAACTGCCTGGATGTCATCGGAGACCTTTGGCAGAGCACGCAGTTCTGCCGCCAGGAACCCCCAATGCACCCGTGTCAGGTCTTTCCCGTCGCGATCAACAGCATCCGGGATCGCGGCAAAAAACGCGCGCGCTTCATCCAGCGGCAGGTACTCGAAAATGCTTTCGCACACCCTCACCAGCGGCAGCGGCAACCCAAACCGTTCGCCCAGCTTTTCCGCATCGCTCGAATGCGCAAGGCAGCCGATAAAGCAGCCCTTGCCTTCATTCCAATACTGGCCTTGCACAACGGCGTCGTTGGCGATGTGGGACGCGACTTCAGCGCGCAAAATTTCGGTGTTGATGGTCAGCATGGTGTCTCTCCGTTTCGATGGGGTCAGGCGGCTTGCGGGCGGCGATCGATGATCTGGCGAGTCCAGCCGCGCGCCATGCGGACACACCGGGCGACGCTGTCGGCGCGGCCCTCGGCGCGGTGCACACGGGCTCGACGCATCGCGTAATCACGCAGGTTGCGGCAGTGGGTGACGTGCTGGTGGATATCGGCGGGCGTCATGGCGCTTACCCCTCGCTTCCGTCGGGGCGGGTGAGGCGGAGGTTGCGGTAGCAGAGCCCGGCGCGCATGATCTGAAACACGCGGCGCGCTTCGGCCTCGCTGTCGAAGCGATCCGCCACGGTCTCACCGATGCGCTTTTTGCTCTCGAATTGGATTGTCCACATCGCGGCTCTCCCCTGTGGTGACGGGGAGAAGCGGCCTGCCCTCCCCGGTGCGATGGGGAGAGAATTTGCGATTAACGCAAATATGTCAAGAGAGATGTTTGCGTTTTTTGCAAATTACTGTCACGAGCCATTCGAGGGTACAGTCCGAATGGCGCTATCAGCAACGTGACGATAACGCACCTCAGCAGGGAAATGCTGCCAAGTAGGCATCGGGTGCAATTACGAGCCACGGTGAGTTCAGATCACCAGCAATCTCATCACGATGTTGTCTGTAGTAGTGTACATAGGCGTAGGCTCGCGCCTTTCCGTCTATCTCTGACGGCAGACAAATGCGTTGGTTGCCAACAATTTTCGGATCGATACTTTCGCCCGTATAGCCGAAGCGGATAGCACAGTGCGTCGCCCAAATATCGCCTCGACCAAGTAAATACTCGTGGCACGAATGGGCCATTTGCGACACCGTTGTCGTGTCGCGAAGGAATTCTGCCCTTGGTGCAACAAGGGAAACGAACGAGAGCAATATCCCGAACAGGATTGTTCGCATCATCAATCTGAATCCTCTCGATCGGTAGCCTCGCGCATCTCCGGATCATAATACCGTTCCCGAAGCGCGTGAAGCCGGCGCTCGACGTCGCTCGGATCGATCCCGATCGCCTCGAATTCGGATAGCTTGATGCGGTACCAGGCGTAGGCACCGCCGATGAGAACGACAGGCAGGATCGGCGCATAGTCGTTGGTTCCGGAAAAAACTGCGACGAGCAGCAAAGCACCCGCGCCGCCGATGATTCCAGAAGCGGTCCGCGCATCGTCAAAACGGGAATACGCCGCCTGGTATCGTTCTGCCTGGGCTTCAAGCGTCTGGATCTCGCGACGGAGCCTTTCCAGTTCATCTCCGTCGCCCATCGCCCGCTCCTACATGCGGCTGAACCGCCCGATCACGCGCCCGATCAGCTGCAGATCCTCGGCAAGGATCTCGCGCGGGGTGTGATGAGGGTTGTCGGAAAGGATGCGGATCTGAAGCGGGCTCGTCCCGATCATCACCTGCAGGCGCTTCACGCTGGGGCCGAGGCCGTCATGGATCACGAACACGCCATCGCTGGCCCGGCCATACGCGCGGGAAACCAGCACCTTGTCGCCGGGCATCAGTGTCGGGGCCATCGAATCGCCCTCGACCGTGATGAAATCGAGATCGGCCTCGCGTGATCGCAGCTCGGTATGGATGAAGTCCGGCGGCAGGCGCCATATTCCGCGCACGTCGTCTTGAACGACACCATCGACGACGACCGTTCCGACATCACCACCGATGCCTAGGCCTGCTGTCGCATCGCGCTCGACGATCTCACCTGGCTGCAACGTCCGGCGCTGCGCATTGCGCGCGGCAGCTGCCAGCGTCTCATCCTCGCTCCATTCAGGGTCGGGTTCGAACTCTTCGCCGATCGGGACTGAACGAACCTGCTCATGATCTGCCTGCCAGAAATGCGATTCCGGCAGCTCCAGGTACTTCGCGATTGCAGGAATTTCCTCGGCCTTCAATGCCCGCTCGCCTTTCAGCAAGCGGGAGATCTGCGCCTGATGCACGTTCATCGCCTTTGCCAGCCCGCCTTTCGACTTGCCGGGTTGCAGCAGTGCAGCCTTGATCCGATTCAGGTCCATCGCGGAATTCTCTGGCTTGTTGCGAAAACCGCAATCGCAAAGATCGCAAATTTCGCTTGACATGAATTGCGGAAAGCGCAAATTCTTGCGCATGACGACACCAGCCGAAATCGTGATCAGCAAGTGCGGCGGTCATCAGCAGGTCGCTGATATGGCCGGCGTGGACATCAGCCGGGTCTACCGCTGGACCTATTCGAAGGAGCGCGGCGGCACCGACGGGATCATCCCGTCACGCCATCAGCAGCGCCTTCTCGAAGAGGCATCGCGGCGGGGCATCGGGCTCGCGCCCGGTGATTTTTTCCAGCCTGCGGCTGCGTCGTCTCCACCCCTATCGACAGGAGAAAGCGATGCACCGGTTACGTCGGCTCAGACGCAATGAGGTTTCGTGCCGTGGCGGAGAGGATCTCGGCCATGGGCGTGTCGGGCGCCTTCGACGCCATGTCGTCGAGCTCGTTGGCAAGGCGCTCCAGCGTTTCGTTCCCGCCCGATCGCGGCAGGGATGCGACGAGGCAGATGGAAAATGCCGCGATCGTCTTACTGAAGACTTCGGCGGTGATATCAGGTTGTACAGACAAAACGTGCCTCCTGGTGATGATCGGCTGAACGATGTTCCGTCAGCCTACAGGCCACTGATTAAGGTTCTGCGAGAGCGTCGGCAGCGCATGGCGAGTGACGCGTCATGACCAGACCGTACTCGTTCAATTGCGAAACGTCCTTCGGCTTTCACCGAAGCGGACTCCCCGTCGCGGAGGCAGTCACGGGCGTTGCGCGCCGGCTCTGGCCGAGCAAGCCAGCGCAGCATCTTGCCGCCCGCGCCGGTGTCACCCATCGCGCGGCGGAGCACTGGCTGACGCAGAACACCGGCATGTCAGCCGATGCGCTGGCCGAGCTGCTGCGCTCCGATGCCGGGCTTGAGATATTGCAATCGATCATGGGCGAGGCGCGCCCGTCGTGGTGGCCGGCGTTCCGCGTCTCGGCCCAGCTCGACGAGATCGATCGCCGCAACGAAGCCAACCGTCGCGAACTGGAGGCGCTGCGCAATGAGATCATCCCCTGACCGCTGGCCACGCTGGCGCGTCATCGCCGCCGGGCAATGCGCGATCATCGCGCTCCGGCTGACCCAGGCGTCCGAATTCATGAGCGATCTCGGGCGCGCAATCCTGACCAGAGAGAGATTTTCCGATGTCAGATCCCGCCGAAAATACCGCGTTTGATACCGACACCCTCACCGGCGATGTCCGGGATTTCCTGCTCTCGCACCTGCGTGACATGGCGAAACCCTGGGCGCAGATGAGCGAGGCCGAACAGCGGTCCAAGATCGCGATCACGGAGAAGCATGCCGAGTTCGTCGTGAAGAAGGCGGTGAAGGTCATTGCCGCCCGGGACTTCGAGCGCGTCGGGGTGAGGGTCGGCAAGTTCACGGTGAAGGATGGTTCGATCAAGGCCGAATTCACCTGTGATGCGTCGCGCGCGAACCTGCTCTCGATCTCCGATGCCGATTCCGCAGTGCTGGTGCTGGCCGATCCCGAAGACTTCCACGGCGAGCGCACCGCCGCCGTCGCTGACCCGGACGAGCCCAACCTCCCGATGGATGATGATGAGATCGATCCGGATGACGACCCCGATGATGGCGACGACGACGGCGGCGAGGCGATGCCGGAGATCCCGCCTGACTTCGATCGCAGACCCGCCCCCCGCTCCTGCCGGTTGAGGCGCAACTGAGAACGGGGCGGCGCTCGATCGTCGCCTCGTAAGATCAACGACACGGCAAGAACGGGGCAGAACATGGCTGGGGCAGCGCGTTTCAAACGCCCGATGGGCACGTCGGTGCTGGCACTCGGGCGACTGAAAACCGGACAGATGAACAATACGGAAGCCGCCTATGCGGAGTTCCTGGAGAAGCTGAAAGGCATCGGCGATGTCGTCTGGTACAAGTTCGAGGGCGTGAAGCTCCGCCTCGCCGACAACACCTTCCTCACGGTCGACTTCGCAGTGATGCGTGCCGATGGCGCGCTCGAAATGCATGAGGTCAAGGGCCACTGGATGGAGGATGCCCGCGTCAAGATGAAGGTCGCGGCGGATATGTACCCGTTTCGCTTCATCGCCGTGCAGCCGATCGCGAAGAAGGCCGGGGGCGGCTGGAAGGTCGAGGTGTTCTGATGGCTCAGAATCGATCTTCCGCCGTGATGCAGCAACGGCATGAGGTTCACGACAGCCTCGAAGATTTCCCCACACCGCCTTGGGCAACGCGGGCGCTATGCGAGTGGCTCAAGAATGATGGTCACATCGCTCGCCACCATGTCGCGCGAGAACCCGCCGCAAATCGTGGGCACATGGTCAAGCCGCTCATGGAATATTTCGGATCGGTCGAGGCCGCCGACGTGCATGATTACGGCGTCGGCTTCCCGGTCAACGATTACCTGTTCGGGCCCGATCCTTCGCCCGTCGATTGGACCATCACGAACCCGCCATTCCGACTTGCCGAGCAGTTTATTGCTCGCGCGCTATCGACCAGCCGCACCGGCGTGGCTGTCATCGTGCGCAGCGCGTTCCTTGAAGGCGTTGGCAGGCATGAACGGCTGTACCGCCTTACGCCCCCGTCATACGTGTTTCAGTTCGTCGAGCGGGTTGTGATGCACAAGGGCAAGCTGTCGGCGAACGGCTCCACTGCCACGGCCTATTGCTGGCTCGTCTGGCTGCAAGGGCGTCCGGATACGCGGATGCGCTGGATTGCTCCCTGCCGGAAGCGTCTGGAGCGCGCCGAGGACTACGCCGCGTCCACCATTTTCGACGGGAGGGCGCCATGCGCATGAGCGATTACGCCCTCGTCCGGTATCTGGAGCGCGCGAAGGGGATCAACCTTGAAGATGTGCGCGCTGAGATCGAACAGCGCATCGTCGCCCAGGCCGGCGCGACCGCGACCGGCTGCTGGGTCGATGGAATCTGGTTCGTGATCAAGAACGGTGTGGTGGTGACTGCACAAACGGCGCCGCCACACGCGCGCATCGGCACCAAGAGGCGGGTGAAGAAGCGGAGGGCTCTGCCGTGAGCGTCCAGTTTTTTACCACTTATGCCGAATATGAACGGACCTTGAAGCGGTCGCGCCCACGGCGTCGCCGGCCTGCCGAGATCGCGGCAAAGCTGTCGCGCAACGAGCCGCCGCACCGGGATGTTCTGCGGATCGCTACGCCCCGCACCAGGCTCGAAGCCGCCGAGGTTTTCGCTGATCAGTTTGCCCGCGAGCGCGGATCGTCGCTCGAGGAGCTGCGCGGTCACCGCCGCTGCGAGCCGGCGCGGACCATCCGCCGCGACTGCATCAACGCCACGGCTAACCAGTTCATCTGGGCCTCACCGACGGATCTCGGGCGCGTGTTCCATCGCGATCGCACCACGATCATGTACGCGCTGCGAAACGGGAGGCGACCATGACGGCGCGCCTCGATTTCCGCCCGCGCCCTCCCCGCAACGATCGCCCTCGCGCGCCGCTGGTGCGGTCGAGCGATGTCGCGCCCTGCGATGGCTGCGGCGATCGGATCGGGCCGTGGTGGGGCCGCAACGGTCAGCGCTGGTGCGAGCGATGCGCGCCGGCCGATCTCAAACGCAAGAGGACAGAGCGATGACAATCATGCAGGGCGCCGCCGTCGTCACGCTGTGGCGATCGGGCCGGTTCGACACGAAACAAATTGCCGACCTGCTGAGCCTCAGCGAGGCGGACGTCGCGAACGTCCTGGCTGCGGCGCGGGATGCGGAGCGGGATGCGGAGCGGGCGGCATGAATGGTCTGCGAGTCCTGATCGCCTGCGAGTTTTCCGGCGTGTTCCGCCGGGCCTTTGCGGCGCGCGGGCATGACGCCTGGTCTTGCGACCTGCTGCCGGCAGAGGATGGCAGCAACCGGCATATCCGGGGCGATGTGCGCGATCACCTCGGCGATGGCTGGGATCTGCTGATCGTCGCGCATCCTCCCTGCACGCGGCTTTGCCGTTCCGGCCGGCGCTGGCTTTCGGGGCCTGGCGACATGACGCCGCCGAAGGTGCTCCCGCGTGGGCGGACGTGGCAGAGCATGATCGATGAATTCGAGGATGGCGTTGACCTGTTCCTTGCCTGCTGGCGCGCGCCGGTGCCGCGTGTGGCGATTGAAAACCCTGCCATGCACGATCTGGCGATGAAGCGGATGCCGGATGACCTGCCGTCGCCACAGATGGTTCAGCCGTACTGGTTCGGGCATCGCGAATACAAGGCAACGGGCTGGTATCTGCGCGGGCTGCCGCGACTGGCGCCCACCGCCATGCTCCAGGAGCCGGCGCGCGACAGCGATGAATGGCGACAGTGGAATCGGGTGCACCGGATGCCGCCCGGTCCGGATCGGGGGAAAGAGCGCAGCCGCAGCTTCCCGGGCATGGCGGATGCCGCCGCCGTGCAGTGGGGTGACGCGGCGATCACGGCAAGCGGCGTTGCCTGTGGGGTGGCATCATGAACGGCCTCCCCTACTACAAGGCCTATCCGCGCGACTTCATCGAGGGGACGATCGGCATGCCCTTCGAGCTGAAGGGGGCGTACCGTCTCGTGCTCGATCTGATCTACATGCAGGGTGGCAGCCTGCCGGATGATGCACGGTATATCTCCGGGCTGCTCGGATGCTCGGTTCGCAAGTGGAATTCGTTCCGTCAGGAGCTGATCGCGCGCGGCAAACTTCAGGTTTCCGGCGAATCATTGACGAATTATCGCGCAGTTATCGAGCTCGAAACTCTCGCGAAAGTTCAAGAAAAACAGTCTCAAAATGCAAGCCGTCCTAGGAAAAACAACAACTTAGCTGAGCCACGGCTGAACCATACAGAACCAGATACAGATACAGATAAGAAAGAAACCCCCAAACCCCCTAAAGGGGGCTCTTCCCCCACGCCGAAACAGCCGATCCGACAGGCCAAGAACCCGATGGGCTGGCCAGCTGATGGCTGGGAACGGTTCTGGTTGATCTACCCGAACAAGGTCGGCAAGGCCGATGCCCGCAAAGCCTTCGACCGAGCGCAGGCCAGAGCCTCAATTCCGTTCGAGGCGCTGATTGCCGGGCTCGAGGCGTACGTCTCGAAAACCGACGACCGGCCATGGTGCAACCCCTCGACCTGGCTGAACCAGGATCGCTGGGAGGATCGACCGGCAACCGGACCGCCTCGCCGGCAAACGCCGCCACGGCGCGGCGATCCGATGATGGATCTCGCTTTCGAACTGCACGGAGCCCGCCATGACCGGGACAGACCTGACCACACAGCCGAACCTGAAATCCTCCCTCCCGAACGTGACGCCTCGGGAGATCGCAGGTTTGCTCGATCGGATGACGTCGCGGCTCGAACGCCTGCCCGGCAATCGGTTCATGATCGCGGCGGATCGGGCACCTGGTGACGACGAGAAGGATCGGCTGCGGGCGCGAAACCGTGAGGTGACGCACCTGCTCGCCCGGCCCCTCGTCGAGGACATCGAGAAGGCGATCGCGGCGCTGCTGACGCTGTACCCTGGGGAGCACAGCTCAGCGCAAGGCGCTCGCGCCGTCGTCAGACAGTTCGCCGAAGCGCTGAAACGGTTCCCGCTCTGGGCGGTGCATGAGGCCTGCCGGCAGGTCCGGGACGGGGTCGCTCCGGGTGTCAAGGCCGCGTTCGCCCCGAAGCCGCCGCAGCTCGCACAGATCTGCGCCGGCCTGATCGCGCCGCTCAACGCCGAACAGGCGCGGATCCGCAGCGTGCTCGATGCTGAGGTGTATAGCCCGCCGACCGAGGAGGAACGGGCGCGGGTGGCGGGCCAGTTCGATGCGCTGCTCGAAGATCTCAAGGCCACGCCGAACGAGGCGAGCGAGGCGCAACGGGCGCTGCGGGCCTCGATGGTGGAGAGCGATGCCGAATTCCGCGAACGGGAGCTGCGGGCGGCGGGGATCGACGACGGGCGCCCGATGTCGCTCGCCCTGAGGAAACAGGTCGGCGCCATGGTCGAGGATGCCGAGATCAATGCGTTCCGGGAGCGCCGCAAGGGGGCGATGGATGGACCTGCTGGCGAGGCTTGAGAGCTTCGACGAGCTGATCGCCGTGATGCGCGATCGGCGGATAGAACTCGGGATGTCACAGAACGAGCTCGACGACCGCGCCGGCCTCGCCACGGGCTATGTCGGCAAGCTGGAGATGTCGCGCGGCAAGCCGAACTCGAGGAGCATCGGGCGCGAATCGCTGCCGCTCCTGCTGGGGGCGCTGGGCCTCGAAATCGCGGTCGTGGATGGGCGTATAGCCAGCGTCGCCGGCTACAGCCCCGAAGGCCAAGCTGGGAAAAGCGTTCGCGCTATCCGAGGGCAGAAATTCATGAGCGAAATCGGACGCCTCGGCGCGCAGAAGACGAACGCGCGCCTGACCGCGAAAGAGCGTAGCGCGAACGGTCGCAAAGGTGCCCGGGCGCGGTGGCGGAAGTGGCGGGAAGAGCGGAAGAAAGCCAAGCCATGAGCGACAAGATCGTGCCGATGCCGGGAATCGGCGTCACAACCGACGGCGCGCCGGATACCGATGAAGTCGAGGCGATGCTCCTTGATGTGTTGGAAGGCGCCCGCGCCGGTGAAATCACCGCTGTCGCCTTCGCCGCGTCCAACCATAGAGGCGAGATCTCGACAGGCTGGGAAGGCGTCGGCGGCACACGCCATCAACTCGGCACCGCCGTCTACGTGCTGAGCCATCGGTATGCTGCGAGCATCCTCGAACGCTCATAGCCACGATCATTTTCGGCGCCTCCAAGGAGGGAGGAAAAATTATCGAGCCCCTCACTCGTCGTGCCGCATCGCCTGCCCTGCCACCGCGCTCAGCTCCCGCTTCGATGGTGATCGCCTGATGCGGCCCTGCGCCTTCGCGGCTGCCTGATACCAGCGCTTCTCGATGTGAGCTGCCCTCGCCGCGGCGACATCGATCCCGGCTGCGCGGCACCATTTCATCACCGCCATCCGCGACACGCCGGCCCATCGCGCGGCCTCGGCCATCGTGATCTCGCCCCGCTTCAACAGTGCCAGGGCAACCGCCCGTTCGTCGCGCTTCATGGGTTTACAGTTGTCAACCAGCCCTCAGTTTCGTCAAGCCCCTCGTCGCCCCACCGAATCACCCGACCACCTCAACACCGACCATTGAAATCACAGCGCTTTTCGGGTCGCGTGCGCGATAACCCGCCCTGTGCGGTGACAGCCAACACAAAAAAAACGAACCTCCTCGCGCCCCCCACTCCGTGCCCCGCGCGGAACCACCCCCTCAACCACCGCGATGCAGGCCACCCATGCCCCCGAAGGAACCCACCCCACGCCTGCCGCCACGCGCCGAGACCACCACCGCCCACCCCGACAAGCTCCTCGCCATCCCGCGCGTCCGCGCCTTCCTCGACCGCCTCGTCGAAGGCGACAAGCTCGAAACCGCAGCCGACACCGCAGGCATCACACGACGCCGGGCCCGCCTCCTCATCCGAAACCCGAAACTCCGACAGGTCTTCATGCGAGAGATTGAGGAGTTGAGAGAACGCGAGCGACCGCGCAACATCTTCCTCGCCGTCGCTGTCCGCGATGCAGGGATGGAGCAGGGAGCGACAGCGGCGCAACAAAAGGTCTCGATCGAGGCCGCGCGGTATCTGGACGGCGAGTCCTCCCCCACCGGCATCACCATCAACGGCGGCAACAACGTCATCGCCGGGTACGTCGTGAAGCTCGACGGGCCGGCTGAGGGGCCGAAAGCGATTACAAATCGCAGGGCGGCGGACGGTAAACCCTTGATCGAGCACGAGCCTGTTAGGAGCGACGATGAATAACAGGCTGCGAGCGCGGGCCCAGGCACCCGATCATGCGAGCGACGAGGCGACCCGCCCTGACCTGCGAGGCGAGGCATACGGGCCGCGCCGCGCCCTGCGGGTTCGTTCGTTGCGCCATGGTAGGGGCATCGCTCGCGGCTGCGGCGCGCGTCCGGGGGGCGGGCCGGAAAAATCGCGGCGCAGGCCTATATCTCCTCTCCCCCACACGCCCCTGACCTCTGATCATCCGGGGGTCGGCTGTCAGGTTTTACTGGCCGGATATTTCGGGGGTCCGGGATGGGCGTAGAGGCGGCGATTGATGAGAAGGAGGCCCTGCCTCTCCCGATGACGGTCGAGCGGGATGAATTCGGTCGTGTGGTGTTTGAACCGGACGGTCGGGTTTTGCGCGGGTTCATGCTGTCGGATGCGCGGGTTCGGATTATCCGGGGTCCGATTCGGTCGGGGACGTCGTCGGTGTGTTGTCAGGAGATCTGGCGGCGGGCGTGTGAGCAGGCGCCCGGGCCGGACGGGGTGAGGCGGACGCGGTTCGGGGTGGTTCGGAATACGTATCCGGATCTGCAGCAATCGACGATCAAGACGTGGCTGGGGTGGTTCCCGGAGAAGGAGTTCGGTCGGTTCATCTGGTCGAAGCCGATGGAGCACCGAATGAAAAAGGGCGAGGTTGTGTGCGAGGTGGTTTTTCTCGCGCTCGACAAGGCCGAGGACGTGAACAAGCTGCGCTCTACGGAATGGACGGGGATCTGGTTCAACGAGCTGGAGTATATCCCGAAGGGGTTGTTCGACGAGGCGGAATCGCGGGTTGGGTATTTCCCGGCGGTGAAGGATGGGGGCGCGACCTGGTCGGGTGTGTTCGGGGACATGAACGCACCGACGGAGGATAACTGGGTGGTGAAGATGGCGGGCGAGGTCCCGCCGCCTGAGGACATCACGCCTGAGGAGCAGGTCGATTACATCTGGCCGGACGGGTGGCACTATTTCGTTCAACCACCGGGGCTGATCGAGGAGTTCGGGCCGGACGGCAAGACCGTCACCGGGTACCGGCTGAACGAGGCGGCGGAGAACCTGCGATGGATCCCGCGCATCAATGGGCGAGCGCTCTACCTGGAGACGATCAAGGGCAAGGGGAAGCGCTGGATCGATTCGCGCATCATGAACCGGATCACCGCGCCGGTCGAGGGGTCGCCGGTCTGGCCGATGTTTGTCGAGGAGACGCATGTTGCGCGGCAGGAGCTGCGGTACGATCCGAACTATCCGGTTTACGTCGGCGTCGATTTCGGCAGGCGTCCTGCGGCGATCTTCGGTCAGCTGATCGCGGAGCGGTGGTCGATCATCGGGGAGCTGCTCGGGATCGATGAAGGCGCATCGACGTTCGCGCCACGGGTGCGGCGCTGGCTGTTCTGGCATTGCCGTGGGCTTTTTGAGCACGAGGAATCGTCGTCGGTGCGTGCCGCGTGTGATGCCGGGGCGCTGCGGATGTTTGGCGATCCGCGCGGAGTGGACAAGACGCAGTCGTCGGATGTGACGCCCTACGAGGTGTTTGCCGATTACGGGATGCTGGTGCGCGAAGCGCCGACGAACAAGATCGAGCCGCGCATCGAGGCGGTGGAGTTCGTGCTGAACGGGATGCGCGACGGCATGCCCCGATTCCTGCTCTCGCCATCTTGCCGGTCACTGAAGATGGCGATGGGTGGGGGGTATCACTTCAAGCGCGGTGATGTTCAACGGATCGAGCCGGTGAAGGATCGGTACTCGAACCCGGCGGATGCGCTGCAATACCTGATCATGGGCGCCGGCGAGGGTCGTGTGATGAGCGGGCGCGATCGCCCGACGCGGGGCGGGAACAAGCCGATCCGGCTGCATCGGCAGCGGTATGCGATCAAGCGGAGGACGGGCTGATGGCGATCGGTGGCGATCTGATCGGGACGGCGCCGGAGGCCTGGTTCCTGATTTTCGAGGAGCGGGCTCGGTCGCGATGGCTTGGGTGGGTGGCGATGGGGCGGTTCAAGCACGTCCAGGCCGTGGGCTGGGTGCGGGATCAGCGGCTCTGGGTTTTCTACGATGTGTCGCTGCGGGTGACGCGGATCACGGTCATGCAGGACTGCCCCGATGCCTGGCGGCTGATCCGGGCAATGCGGACCGGATCCGTGGTGGTGGCGATGGCGCCGCGACAGAACCGGCGCTGGTGGTGGCGTTTCGGGTTCTGGTGCGTGCCGGCAATGGCACATCTCGTCGGGGTAAAGGGGATGCCGTTGCGGCCGGATCGACTGTTTCGGCTGTGCCTGCAACAGGGCGGGCAAGTGGTGACCTTCGATCAGATCTGAGGGTGTGCGGTGCATCGTGGGCGCGCTGGGCGGACATTCCGGAAAACGGAGGGTCCGGCATGACTAACGCGTTCACCCCAAGCCAGTCATCGGCGCGGCGACAGGCAGCGGCACAGGAACAACGGCAGCGCGCCGAGCTGCGCGATCAACGCGAGCGCGCCGATGCGGCGGCGGCGGGATCGCTGCAAGATACGCTGCAGCGTGACACCAACCGGTTGCTGCGGGTCTTCGGGACGCGGGCGATGATGGGTGGCGGGGCGCGTCCGGGACGCGTATCGAGCTGATGGCGAAATCACAGCAGACCCCGCTGGAGAAGGAATGCGATCAGCGCCTGGCTGAATGCCGACGGCAGAAGACGCTGTTCGAGGCCGATCTGCGGGAAGCCTATTTCTTCACCGATCCGCATCGCTTCCGGGATGTGCTCAGCACGTCGCGCCCGTCGATGCAGCGGGAGAACGATGCGGCGCAGCTCGCGACGTCGATCGGCATGGAGGTGGCCGGCGATTTCACCACCGAGATGGTGAACACGTTCATGCCCCCGATCATTCCCTGGGCGGACCAGAAGGCCGGGGAGGATATCCCGGAGGAACAGCGCGAAGAGATCGACGGTCTGATCACTGAACAAACGACGGCGATCATGGACGCGATCAAGGAATCGAACCTCTACGACACGGCTGCATTGGGTTTCACGCCAGATCTGTCGCTCGGGACGGTGGCTCTCTGGGTGGAGGATGTTGCCGCTCACGAGCCGATCAACTGTCAGTCCGTGCCTATACGTGAGCTCGAGATTTCGGTCGGGCCGCGCGGCGATATCGACACCCGGTTCGTCGTTCGCCACACCAAGTTTCGGTATCTTCCGGCGCTTCTGCCCGATGTCGAGATGCCGGCGGAAATCGCGCGGAAAGCGAAGGCCAGCCCTCAGGCGCATTGCCGTGTGGAGTGGGGGTTCTGGCGGGACTGGACGCGACAGGATGACGTGGTCTGGAAGAGCGTGGTGCGCGTCGCCGGGAAAGTGGTGGCGGAATCGAAGCTCGAGGGCGAAGGTTCCTGCCCTCTGATCGTGGCCCGCTTCAATCCGGATTCGATGTACGCGTTCGGTAAGGGTCCCGCGATCCGGGCGCTGCCGGAGCTGAGGACGCTCGACGAAACCGAGATCCTGACGATGGAAAGCGCCGATGGGCAGATCCATCCCGCGTTCGTCTATGCCGATGACGGTGTGCTCAACCTCTCCGACGGTATCGAGGCCGGGGCTGGATACGCGGCGCGGGCCTGGGGCGCCGGGTCGCCTATCCAGCGTCTGACGCCTGAGGGGAATATCGAGTTTGGCGAGTTCCGAATTGCGAAGATCGAAGGCCGGATCCGTCGGATGTTCTTTGTCGACTTCCCGGAACAGGCCGGCAAGACGCCTCCCACGGCGGAACAGTGGATGGACGAGATGATCCGGGCAAAACGCCGGATCGGGACGCCGGGCCGCGTGTTCTGGAAGGAAGGGCCGGCGGAGATCTTCAAGCGCTACAAGTTCCTGCTGGAGAAACGCGGATCGATTGAGCCGATCACGGTCAATGGCCGGCAGCTCGCGCTCGTCCCCTATGACCCCACCGAGCAGGCCCAGGAACACCAGGAAGTGTCGATCGCAGGCCGGATCATGGATATCGCACGCACGAACTTCCCGCAGACCTTCGAGGTGATGGTCGATGGGCCGGCGACGATGGAGAAGATCCAGCGCAAACTGCGCGACAAGATCATCGTTCTGCGCAACCAGGGCGGGATGATGGAAGCCGCCCAGATGATGGGGGCGATGCAGGGGGGTGGTGGCGGTGTGCCACCTGGCGATGAGGGGATGATGTGACGAACGCGGATCTGATCGATGCGATGCATCGGCTCCTCAACGATCGGGGGCAGAAAGGCGACGGCGCAGCGATGCAGTTATGGCTGCGCCGGCGGCTTTTGAGCATCACGGCGCCCGGCGCTGATGTCTGTGCGGTGCGGGACCACGAAGGGCAGCGCAGGTTAGCTGCAATTCTGCTTGGGATTGCAGCGAGGCCCGACGATGACCCCCATGAAGCCGAAAAGCGTGACACACGACACGACACCGATTTCGAGCGCGATCGACAGCGCGGCAGCGGACCTGCCCGGCGCGGCATCGCGCGGCGCATCTCGTAGCGGCTCGGCTTCCTGGATTTTCGGCGCGGGGGTCGGCCCTCGCGTCATGCTCTCGCCCGAAGGGGGCGACGGCGGGGGTGACGCGGGCGGTACGGGTGAAGGTGGTGGTCAACAAGCCGCCGGCTCCGAACCGCCCGCCGAACCCGCTGCACCTCAGCGCCCGGACGGCATTCCGGATGCCTTCTGGGATGACAAGGAAGGCGTGAAGTTCAACGACCTCGCCGCCCATCTCTCGACGCTGGAGAGCGTCAAGGCCGAGATCGACGGCAAGGCCGCCGCGGTTCCGGAATCCCCGGACAAGTACGAGGCAAAGCTGCCGGACGATTTCGAGTTGCCGGAAGGCGTCGAGTGGCAGGTCGATCCCGATGATCCCCTGCTCGCGGTTGCGCGCAAGTCCGCGCACGAGCTCGGCGTCGACCAGGCCGGATTCGAGCGCATGGTCGGGGCTTACGCCGAGATGAAGCTTGCCGAAACCAAGGAAATCGAGGCGGCGATCGAGCGGCAGAAAGAGGCGCTGGGCCCGAAGGCGACGGAGCGCGTCGAGGCGGCCCGCAATTTCATCACCGCTGCCGCCGGCCCGGATGCGGTCGAGTTCTTCGACGGGATCCTGCAGCTCAAGGGCGGTGTGGAGGCGGTCGAGAAGATCATGCGCCGCGCCGCGAACGGTGGTGTGCCGGGCTTCAACGGCTCGGGGCGTGAAGGCGGAGAAGGAATCTCCGACGAGGAGTGGGCGAAGATGACGCCCACCTCGCGGATGCTGACAGGGATGAAGGCTGATCGCCAGCGGCGCAGCGCCTGATTTCGACAACTGAGGGGACGGTTCAATGGATCTGCTGACGCTGGTAGAATATGCGAAGGGGCTCGCGCATGGTGCGGAACGCGCCGTGGTGGAAGGCTTTGCCGAGAGCTCGGATATCTTCGAGGCGCTGCCGTTCGAAGGGCTGCAGGAAGGCGCACCGACCTATGAAGGTCTGCGCGAAGCCGACTTGCCCGACAGCATGGCGTTTCGTGGCATCAATGAGGGCTCGACGCGCGGGACTGGCAAGTTCGCGCCGTTCAGTGAAGCGAGCTACATCTTCGACCACGACATCGACGTCGATGATGCCATCGTGCGCCGTTATGGCGAGCGGCGCCTTGCGCAGCATGTCCAGCTTGGCGTGAAGGGCGCGGGCAAGCTGTGGACCGATACGTTCTTCTCCGGGAACAACGCGACGAATCCGAAGGAATTCGAGGGCATCCAGCGTCGTGCGGCGCGGTTCGATAACCGCGTCATCCACAACTCCACCGATTCCGGTGGGGCGCCGCTGTCGCTCTACAATCTCGATCGCGCGATCGCGAACACATGGGAGGCGTCGCACATCATCGCGTCCTGGGATCTGATGCCGCGATTCATGCAGGCCGCGCGTGACACCACGCTCGCCGGTTTTGTCATCCAGAGCTATGACGAAATGGGCATCCCGAAGATGACCTATGGCGCGATCCCGATTCTTTGGGGTTATCGCAAGGACAAGCACGGGGTGATCCTGCCGTTCAACGAGGTTGCCCAGGGCGGCGGCTCGGCCGTCACGACGTCGATCTATGTCGTCGCGTTCCGCGAAGGCGGGCTGCGCGGGATTCAGCTCAAGCCGCTCACCCCCACGGGGCCGAAGCTGCTCGACGATCAGATCACGCACCGCACGCACCTGTCATGGGACGTCGGCCTGGTCGATGAGCACGAGTACTGCATGACGCGTCTGACCTCGATCACGAACGCCGCATTCGTGAAGTGATCGATCGGGGGCACGCGCCCCCGGTCTCCTGTGCAATGTGAAGATGGGGAAGCACGATGGGCTACCGTGGTTACAATTTCGATGCCGAGCTCGAGCTCAAGGATGCCGGGGCGATCACCTCCTCCGCGCCGGCTCAGGTCGGCGGTGAGGCGCGCATCCTCGATGTGGGCAGCGCACGCTGGGAAGCGGTCGCGGTGATCAATGTCACCGACATCGATGAAGCCGACGCCGACGAGACCTATGAGCTCGAAATTCAGGGCTCGAACTCGGCAACGTTCGCCTCCGGCAACGAGACGCTGATCAAGGTCCCGGTGACCAAGACCGGGCGGATCGAAGCGCCGTTCGTGAACCAGAAATACGGCGATGCCTATCGGTATATCCGCGCGGTCACGACCGTCGGCGGAACGACGCCGTCGATCAATTACACGGCCTATGCCTCCGTCCTGAAATGGGCGTGAGGCGTTCGCCGCACTGAAGCCGAGCACGAGGAACTGTCATGCCGACGATGGTGAAGATGTACCACAAGAAGGATGGCGAGGTTGAGATGACCAGCGTCAACGCAGATCACGCCGCGACCTTCCCGGATGAATGGTCGAGGAAGCCCTGGCCACTTGAAACCAAGCCGGTCGAGGAGACGAAGGATCCCGCGCCGGAATATGTGGCCGCTCATCGCGGCGGCGGCTCCTGGGCGGTGATGAAGGGCGACGAGGTTGTCGAGGGTGGCCTCACGAAGGAAGAGGCGGAAGCGGGCGCGGCAAAACGCATGCTCTCTCCGAATGAGGAGACGAAGGATCCCGCGCCGGCGGCCTGATTGCCGGATATCGATGAAGCCTCAAGGGAGAGGGTCGGGTGAAAGCCCGGCCCTTTCTTCATGTGCGGTGCAGGGACGAGGTCGGGCGCGCAGTTTCAGCCTATGAGCGAGCGCCTGCAGATCATCAACGACGCCCTGTCCGCCACGGGCAACTCCGGCCTGAACTTCGAATTCGATGGTTCGGAGGAATGGCGTGTTGCCGACACGGCTTTCCGCCGCGCCGTGGGCCAGCTGCTCACCCGCCACAACTGGAGTTTTGCGACCACGACCGCACCGCTCGCCGGTGGGGTGGATAACCCGTCGCAGATCTTCAGCAACGCTTATGCCCTGCCGGTCGATGCGCTCTCGATCGAAACCGCGTTCGTGAACGGCAATCCGCTGTCGCGATACGAGATCGTCGATAATCGGCTGTGCTGCGATCATGCGAGCGACGTGGTGGTCAAGTATGTCCGCATGCCGGCTGATGGCAGCTGGCCGCAGGACTTCCGCGAAATGGTGACCATGAAGGTCGAGGAATTCATTCTTCGCGGCCTCAACGAGGATTTCGAGGAAGCGCGTGGCCGTGCCCGCGATGTTGAGATGATGCTCCAGGAGATCCGCACCCGCACCGATCAGCAGGCGCCGGGCAAGGCGGTGTTTCGTTCGCGAACGCGGGCGCGTCGCCTGAGTGGCGGGCGACGACTGAACCGCTTCGAACAGCAGGGCTCGCCATGAGCATCGCGACACAAATCATCGCGCAACGTGATTTCTCGGGAGGCCAGCTCGACGAGGCAGCAAAACGCCGCGACGATGTCGACATCATGCGCGCCGGATTGCGCAGGGCGCGCAACGTCCGCATTCTCAACACCGGATCGGTGACGCGCCGGCCTGGGCGCCGGGTCCTGTTCTCGACAGATGGGCTGACGTACGAGATCCGGCCTGCGCCGGGTGATCCGTGGTTCCTTGTGCTCGAAGATGAGCGCGCGATTCTCCGTTTCCGGGATCTGTCTGCGACACAGACCTTCTCCGGCATGCCGTGGAGTGCGGAGGTGTTGGCGGATCTGCGCTTCGTCGAGAATGCCGGGACTGTGATCGTTGCCGGCCCGGATATGCGGCCTCAGGTGTTCAGCTATACGAGAGGGACGCGGACCTGGTCGCATCAGGCTTTTGCGTTTTCGACGGACGTCACCGGCGCCATTCGGCAACCATTCTATAATTTCTTTCTCGGTTCAGGCATCACGCTTTTGCCGAGTGCACGAACCGGATCGATCTCGATCACCTTTTCCGATGATGTGCTCGATCCCGCGCATGTTGGCGCCCGGTTCAAATATGGCGGCCGGCAGTTAGAGATCACCTCCGTTTCATCACCGACATCAGGCACCGCAACGGTCATCGAACAACTGCCACCGACCATTCAACTGACGCTCAACACGTATGAGGGGCTTCAGGTCGGCGATGTTATCGAAGGCATCGACAGTGGCTGCCGAGGCCAGGTTATCAGTGTCGGTCCCCCGCTGACCGTGCTGATCACCAATAATTGGTCGGGATTCGAGACGGCCGATGGTGGCGAAAGCGTTGTGGGGCCGCGTTCACGCGGTCGTGCTCAATCGATCAGCTCAGCGTCGCCGGCGGCGACAACGCTCTGGGAGGAGGCGCTGTGCTCGGATTATCGAGGATGGCCACGCAGCGTGAACAAGTCGGTGCAACGGATCGCGTTCTGCCACTTCGAACAGCTCAGCCAGGCTGTGATCTGGTCGTCGATCGGGACCATCAACGATTTCCTTGTCGGGGCGGATCGGGACGATGCGATCTTCGAGCTGGTCCCCGCGAACACGACCGTGTTCGATGTCGTCGAAGGCTCCGATGTGTTCGTGTTCACCGACCAGGGGCCCTATTACATTCCGGTGTCAACCACGTCGCCGCTGATCCCAGGCTCTGTGGAGTTCCGGCAGATCAGCGACGATGCGGCATCGCCGATCCGTCCTCAACCGACGACGGATGGATTGGTCTATGTCAACGGCGGCCTGACGCGAATCCTCGCACTGATCGCGACCGGTCAAACGACGAAACCATACATCGTCGAGGATATCTCCGAGTTCCATGCCGAGCTGATCCGCAAGCCTGTCACCTTGGCCTCGACCAGCGTCGATGCATCCGCTCCGGAACGGTATCTGTATGCCCTCAACTCCGATGGGACCCTGGCGGTGGCGCGATATCAGAGGCAGCAAGGCGGGCGCGGCTGGGTCGGATGGGTGTCTTGGGATGGGGCAGGCAAGCTGACCTGGGTGAGCGCCTATGGCGGCGATGTCGTCGTCTCGGCAGAGTACGACGCCGGTGAAGGCACCCTGCGGTTTGCCGAGATATTCGAGGACGGCCTGATCCTTGACGGGACACGATCGCTTGCCACGGTCACCGGGAGCGATGCGCTCGAACTCGAATTCGGAGAGCCACTCCTCCTCGAAGACGACCATCCGCTGCTCCTCGCCCAGGAAACCGCTTTCAACTGGGCCGTCGGGGCGAATCTCGCGGTTGCGCAAGGTGGCTGGTTTCGCGGCGAATACGAGATCCTTGCGGATGGGACTCTGTCGGGATCGATCCCGGTTGAGAATGCGGTGGGGCTGATGGGCGGGTTTTCGTTCGATGTCGAGGTCGAGCCGTTCGTTCCCCATGCCGAGGCCGGTCAATCGGCACGGCAGCGGATGCGTCGGCGGAAGCTCGTGCAGGTCGCGGCGGTGGTGCAGCGGACGCAGGCTATCGAGGTCGCTGGGCGCCTGGTGCCGTTCTGGAATGCTGGCGAGAACGAAGAGATCGAACCGCCGCTTCGGGATGAGACCTATACGGCGCGCGTTGTCGGGCGAAAATACGATCCGCGCTGGTCGGTTCGGCAGAAGCTCCCGGGCGCGCTGACCATTATCGAGCTGACCAGCGAGGTGACCATCTGATGGGTGATCCGGTTACGATGGCTGCGGCGGGAATGACTGTTGCCAGCTCAGGCCTCAAGATCGCGGGAAATTTTCGAGAGGCAGCAGGCGCGCGCGCTGGCGACCAGATCGAGGCGATGCGAATGGAAACCGCAGCGCAGGCCGCGAAGGTTCGCGCTGCGCAGCTGGACGCGCAATACCGTGATGAACTGAACGAAACGCTTTCGACAATCGATGCCATTCGGGCGGCTCAGAACGTCAACATCGATTCACCGACGTCGTTTGCATTGCAAGAACGGGCGCGCTCCCGATCTGCCCAGGCCAGGAAGACTGCAAAGTCGAACGAGCGAATTCGCGGGATGGGGCACGAGGCAGACGCGCAAGCCTTGTGGCGGCGATCGCGGCAGCATCAGACCACTGCGCTTCTTAAGTCGGCTGGCGACATTTTGAGCGCAGGTCAGTCAGTCGTGGGCATGGCGGGGTAAAAACATGGTTGATGTTCTGACTCGTGCCGGTGGGCGTGGGCCGCGCTCGCCGCTGGCAGAAACGCCTCAGCGGCGGGTCTCGGGCGCCGATATTATGCAGCCCTACTCCGCGACGGGAAAGGCGCTCGGCTATCTCGGGAATCAGCTTGAGGAAGCGGGAATTCCGTTGCAGCAGGCCGCCGGGGCGAAGGCGGTCGAGCTCGATGCCGAGGGCAATCCGCGCGTGAACTGGCGCTTCGGCTTCACAGCCGGGGACCGGGCGTTCAATGCGGCAGCACGTCAGGCCGGGCTGGCGCGATGGAAGACGGGGTTCGCGGACGAAATGCAGCAGCTGCGGGCGCAGCATGCAAACGATCCGGATGCGTTCCGGGCCGCTGCCGGTGAGTTTGTCAAGCGCGCTGGCAAGGGGGATGCGCTTCTTGCGCCACTGATGGAGCAGGAGGCGGAGAATGTCGTCTCACAGCATTATCGCGGGCTTCTCACCGATCGGCAGAACACCGATCGGCAGCGCTTCAACAATGACCTCAAGGCGCGCGAACAGCACCTGACCGGTCAGCTCGAACGGCTGTACGAGGAAGGCGGCGGCAATACGCCCGAAGCGCAGGCGCTTCTCGGCGAGATGTACGATCTGCGTCGCTCTCTCGCGAACAACCCGGAATTCGCTTATTCGGATGTTCAAAGGGAGATCGACGACGAACATACATCGCAGCATCTTGCAGCGACCGCGATCGTGGGGGAGTTTCGCCGGCGCTATGCCGATACGGGCGATCTGGCCGGGACGATTCAGGAAGCCGAACGCCGGCTTTCCGATCTGAACCTGCCGCCGGATCGGCGTGAAAAATATCTCGGAGAGGTGACACGTCGCACTGCTGCGGCCTCGGAGATGCGGCGTATTCAGCGGCAGGAGGCCGTTGAGGCCTCGGAGACAATGATCGCAGCGCTCGATCTAGATCCCTCGATTGACGCGGGTCGCGTCGCTGACCAGGTCGGCGAGCTCCGACGACTTGGCGCCCATAGCCAGGCGGTGAAACTGGAATCGGCGCAGATGGTGCGGGAGCTGTCGCCGGTATTCCAATCCGGTACGGCAGCGGAGAAATCGGCTGCACTGGCGCGCCTGAACCAGCGGATCACCGAAGGTGCCTCTGCACCGGCTGCTGACTCCGCCCAGCTGCTCCGGGACTTCGAAGGCTTCCGCGCCCGCCCCTACTGGGATGTGAACGCCTATCGGATCGGGTACGGCTCCGACACGATCACGCGCGCCGATGGGACGGTCGTACGTGTGCAGCCGGGCATGGAGGTTACGCGCGAAGATGCCGAGCGGGACTTGGAGAGGCGCAAGGGCGAGTTCCAGCAGGGCATTATCGGTGAGATCGGGGTCGATACCTGGTCCGGGTATGGCGAAAATGTCCAGGCCGCGCTCACCTCGATCGCCTACAATTACGGCAGCCTGCCAACGTCCGTGGCGCGCGCCGCGACAATGGGCGATCCCGAATTGATCGCGCAAGCGGTCGAGGGTCTGAAGGGCCACAACGACGGGGTCAACGCCGGGCGCCGGCAGCGTGAGGCGGATCTGATCCGGGGTGGCGGCGCAACAGGAAGTGCGGCTTATATTACTGCAAAGACGGAGTTGCAGCGTCGTTTCAACGATTCGGCAGTAGATCTGTGGGACGGCGTCAAGCGTGCGTTCGATGACGGCTATTCACCGACATCTGATGAGCTGAACGAGCTTGCCGCCATGTTCCCGCTGATCTCGGATTCGAAAACACGCGACGAGATCGTCGATCGACTGAACCAGGAAGGCGCACTTGATGCGCTCGATGGTATCCAGCAATTCCAGCTTCGGGAGATGATCGACGACAGCCGGCGGGCGGCTGAGTCCGGCGATCTCAATGCAGCTGAGCGAGCTTTGCTGAGCGCCATGGATGATCGGGAGCAGGCACTGACACAGCGTCTGCGCGATGATCCGCTCTCGCTGGCATCCACTGCCGGGCCGCTGGCATCGGAGCTCGGAACCGGGGTGCGCGAATCGATCGGGCCGCTGCGGTTTGAAGACAGCGACGTGCTTGGGCGGCAGCTCGGCGCACGCGGGCTCGTAGCGCGGGCCATATCCGGATATCACCGTCAACCGCTGGGATCGGTACTGCGCCCTTCGGATGTCCCGCAGATCCGGCAGATGCTTCAGAGCGGAGATGCTGGAACCGTGGCAGCGTTCTTCGGGTCGATCGAAGGCCTCGATGACGACCTTCTCGCTGCCACCCTCTCCGACAAGAAGCTGGCCGAGTCCGTTTCGGGCCTGCTGAAGACCACCGATCCGGAGCGCTATGGCGCGGCGATGTCGGGCATGGATCAGATCATGCGGCGCAATCCAGATCTGTTCATCGACGCCTTCGGCGAAGATGCCGTGGGGCGCGTCCGGGGATGGCAGGATGCCCTTGTCCACGCGACACCGGAGCAACAGGCCCGCGCGCTGCAACGCCGCCTGGACGGCTCCCAGGGCGCGATTGTGAAGGAATGGGAGCAGGAGGCCGAAACCTTCGCGCGTGAGATGCGCGCCGCTGATATCGGGGCCGAGCTGCTGGGGCGCTTCCAACGGTCATGGCGGGCCGATCTTGCCCCACCTGAGGCGCGGGCTGCGCTGGAGAACGATTATCGTCAGGTGCTGAAGAAACAGATGGTGATCACCGGGGATATCGATGCCGCACACGGTGCAGCGATCGAGACGATGCGCCGGCGTTGGGCGACCTCTGCGACGAACAACGGGATGCTGACCAAGTACCCTCCGGAGAAGCACTACCCCGTGATCGGCGGTTCGCATGACTGGATCCGGGAGCAGCTGATCGAGGATCTGTCGTCGCATCTGGAGATCGATGACGGAGAACTGGAGAGGACGGAGCGCGGGCGGGAACGTCGTGCCTTTGTCCGCTCGCGCGGTACGACCGATTCGGCACGCTCGTTCGATGTGCCCTACACCCTCGTCACTACGGCCGACACACAAGCCGATATCACGGCAGGTGAGCCGCCGCGCTACGATGTCGTCTTTACCGATCCCGAAACCGGGTTGCTCGAAGTGCTGACCTGGCGGGCCGATTTCGACAAGGCAATGATGCCGGCACGTATGCGCGCCGCCGATCAACGTCGGCAGTTTCTCGAAACGGAGCGCGCCGGTCGTGAGCAGGCGGAGGAACGTCTCGGCGATCCTGATTTCAATCGCGGACGGCGTGGCATGGAAGCGCTCGATCAGCGCCGGCGGGAGATGGATTGATGCCGTTCCTTGAGCGAGAGAACCCGCGCGCCCGAAACCTCCTCCCGATGGAGGAGGAGCCGGAACGGCCGGCGCTGAGCGACACTCTGGCCGCTGGCTTTCGACAGGAAAACATCGTTGCCAGTCCCGCGCGGGTGTTGCGCGACTATCAGTCGTTCGAGCCCGAAGAGGATTATGACCCGGTCGAGCATCTTCGGGGAACGCCATATGAGGGCAACTATCTCGACCGGTTCGTCACGTCGCGTTCTGCCGCCGAAACCGAGCACATCATGCGTCGCATCGACCAGGAGAACGAGAACCGCGAAACGCTGGCGGCCTCCGGGTTCGCGGGTGTCGTGGCGTCCGTCGCGGGTGGCCTGATCGATCCAACGATACTTCTTCCGGGTGGCAGCCTCTATCGCGCCGCGCGCGGAGGTGTCTCGATCTGGCGAACAGCCATGAGTGTGGGCAGGTCAGGCGCGGCGGCTGCGGGTTTTGCCGAGGGCGTTCTCGGTATGACGCAGGAGACACGCACGCGTGAAGAGATGGCGCTGAATATCGGAGCCTCGACGATCCTCTCTGGCCTGCTCGGTGGTGGTGCCGCGTCGCTGCTATCCCGCGCGGAACGCCGAGCCCTCGATCAGGCACTGGCTGCGGATATCAGGCGGATGGAGGGCCGGGCCCCGGACGAGGCAACCGGCCTTGCCGATGGATCCGATGGGCGAACGGAGATGCCCGATCTTTCGAGCGATGGCGCGCGCGTTCCGGATATGCCGGACGATGCCGTCCGCCCTGCCGGCGATCCGGCGAATATGGACGTGTCGGCGATGCGCGATGCCGGTGCGGCTATGGCGGATCGGCGAACCGGGCTCCTCGCATCGACCGGCCTGAGCGAAGTGCCATGGCTGAGCACCGCATTCGAGCGCATGTCACCGACGCACCGGTTGCTGGCGAGCGAAAACGTCGCATCGCGTCGCGCGGTGAGCGATCTCGCGGAATCGGCGCTGATGAGCGTGGATGCACAGCGTGGCGTCACACCGACGCGCGCGGGCGGCCCGGCTGCCGAGCGTGAGATCGCACTCGCTCAGCGGCAAACACTCGTCGCGATGGATGACGTGATCGAAGACGCATGGCTCCGATACCGGTTTGGCTCGCGGGAATCGGCGCCGTGGTTCGCACGGCAGCGTGACGCACTCGACGAAATGCGCGGCACCGGTGCCGGCGGCAAGCTGTCGTTCGGGCGTTTCGACGAGGAAGTCGGGCGAGCGATGCGCGCCGGCGATCGCCATGAAGTTCCGGAAGTCGCTGATGTGGCACGCTGGGTGCGGCAGAACGTGTTCGAGCCCTGGAAGGAGCGCGCGATCGCGCAAGGCCTGCTCCCGGAGGGGGTCGAGGTTTCGACTGCCGAATCCTACTTCATGCGCTCTTATAACCGGGAGGCAATGAAGGCGCGCGCACCGGAAGTCCGGCGACGTGTCACCGACTGGCTGGAGGCGGAGCAGACCCGCAAGCGTGATATCCAGGCCAAGATCGAAGCGCTCGACGACCAGCGCCGCGCCGTTGCTGATCAGGTCCGCAAGGTCGAGGACCGGGTCGCCCGTTCCGAGCGGCGGCTTGCGGAGCTCGATGCACGGCAGGCCGAACGGCAGATGGCGACGCGTGATGCGGCAAACCGGGAGGAGGTCCTCACTGAGCGTGTGGCCGACCAGGCGGAAGCGCTCTCCGAGCTGGAGGAAGCGGTCGCGGCCTTCCGATCGCAGACCGTGGCGCCGGAATTGCGGGGACGGATCGCGGACCTCGAGGCGAATGTGCGGGCGCTGCGCCGGGAGGAAGCGCGCTCACGGATGAGCGAGAAGGATCTCGAACGGGCGCGCAAGGCCGAAGAGGATGCGTATCTGGCCGATGATTTCGTCGGCAAGGTCGCCGATATGGTGGTGGGTCGCCGCAATCCTCCCAAGGTCCCGTCGTTCGTTCAGTGGATCGTGGATGCCGGCGGGATCGTGGACCAGGGCGGCGACGTGCGGGCCATGATGGGCGGGTCCCCGCAAGCGAGGCCGGGCCTGCTGAACCGCAACAACGGTTCCTCGATCGACGAGATCGGCGAGCGGCTTGCCGACGAATTCCACTGGATGTTTCCGGAGCGCCCTTCCGAGGCGGATGTGCTGGAAATGATCGATGCCTCGCTGCGCGGCACCGAGCCGCACTGGTTTGTCGAATCCCGCCTTGCGCCGGACGAGCAGGATTTGTTGCGCGTAACCGAGGATATCGACGATATCCGACGCGCGATGGAAGAGAGCGGCTATCCCCTCAACAGCCGGCGCGACTATGCCCGCTTCATGCTCGACAATCAGGAAAGCATGCCGGCCGGACCGGAGCGGTTCGATGCGCCCGGCGCCGATCCCATCCCAGCGGGTGTGCGCCTGGAAAGTGCCGAGGGAGCGCTGTCGGGTGCGCGCGATCGTGTGGAGGAGATCCGGGAGGTGGCGGAGCGGGCACGGCGCCGGGCCGATACCGTTGATCGACGGCTCGGCCAGGACGAGGCGCGGCTTGATGAGGTTCAGCGGGTACGAGGTCGCGGTGATCGGCGCATGGATGAGCTGTCGCGGCAGGAAGATATCGCTACAGAGCGCCGTGCTCTTCAGGACGAGATGATGGCGATCGCGCGGGCACACGAGGAATCGGTGTACCGGGCGATCGAAACCGAGATCGAGCAGTGGGGCGGCAAGAGCGCTCGCGATGCTTTGTCGTCGATCCGGGCGCGGGACAAGGCGGCGACGGAGGCCGGGCGCTCGGCGGACGCCCCCCGGCTGCGCGGGGCTGATCGGGACATCCGTTCTGCCGTTCGGCGCATCATCGGGTCCGATCGGGATATGTCGCGGCAGGAGCTGGAGGCGCGCGCGGGTGAGATCTACGATCGCATCATCTCGACGCCCGATGGGAGGCTGCCTTACGATGAGGCCAGCACGGGCGGTGCAGCCGGGGCATCAAGCCGCGATCGCCCGCGTGGCGCCCTCGCCTCCCGCGAATTCATGATCCCTGATGAAGTGCTCGACGACCTCGGGGTGCTCGACAATTCAGCGCTTCAAGGTGTGCGCGGCTTCATGCACGGCACCGTGCCGGACATCGTCCTGACCGAGCGGTTCGGCGACTTCAACCTGACGGATCAGATCAAGCAGATCAACGAACAGGCGCAGGAACTGATAGCGCAAAATCCCAGGCGCTCCGCCCAGATCATCGAGCAGCGTGATCGCGACATCAAGGCGCTGGCCGGGATCCGCGATCGCATTCGTGGTGTCTACGCATCCGGAGGGGATGCGACATCGCGCCATGCCGGCCGCATTGGTTCGTTCCTGCGATTTTTCAACATGGCGGTGGATCTCGGCGGTGCGACAGTGTCGTCGATCCCGGACCTCGGCAATCCGATCTTTCGATGGGGCTTCACGCGGGTGTTCGGCGATGCCTGGCGCCCGTTCGTGCGCGGTCTCGTCGGCGCGTCGGATGGGTTTGCGCAGGCAAAGCGGCAATACCGGGCGATGGGCATCGGCGTCGAGATGGCTCTGCTTACCCGCTCGCGCTCGATCAACGACATCTCGGCGAGCTACCGCGCCGAATCGCGCATCGAGCGCACGATGCAGGTGATCGGCGAGGGCTCGCAGATACTGAACCTTCAGGCACCCTGGACGGACATGACGCGCACCATCGCCTCGATCGTCTCGGGCAACGAGATATTCCGCGCTGCGCGGGCTGTCAGTCAGGGCAAGGCGAGCGCGAAACAGATCCGCGATCTCGCGTCATCCGGCATCGATCAGAACCTTGCGCGCCGTGTCTGGAGTGAGTTCGAACGCGGTGGCGAGGTGGTCGATGGCGTCTACCTTCCGAACACGGCGGACTGGCAGGATGCCGCGGCGCGCCGGGCGTTCGAGGGTGCCGTTGCGCGGGAGGCGGATATCACGGTGGTCAATCCCGGGCAGGAAAAGCCGCTGTGGATGTCCACGCCGATCCTCGGCCTGATCGGGCAGCACAAGAGTTTCATCATGGGCGCGACGGAGCGCATCCTGCTGGCGAACCTGCAACGTCGCGATGCGCACACCTTGGCCGGGTTCATGACGATGATCTCGCTCGGCATGGTCGCTTCCGCGCTCTACTCGATCAATTCGGGCAAGGGGTTCCCGGAGCGTCCACAGGACTGGGTGAAGGAAGGCATCTCGCGCTCGGGTGTTCTGGGCTGGCTGGAAGAGGCGAACTCGATCACGGCCCAGGCCACATCCGGCGGGATCGATGCCTATCGGCTCATCGGCGCCGATCGTCCGCTGCAGCGATTTTCCAGCCGGTCGGTGCTCGAACGGGCGATGGGCCCAACCGTGGGCAAGATCAACACGGTTACAGGTCTGACATCGGCGCCCTTCGGCGAGGAAGGCTGGAACGCCCGCGACACCGCGAACCTGCGCCGCCTGGCGCCCTACCAGAACCTGTTCTATATCCGGCGCCTGCTCAACGAGGTCGAGGACGGGGTGAACCAGTCGCTTGGCATCGATCCGCTCGATCAGCGCTGATGGCTGTGCGGTGCGCTGCGAGCGGGGCAGCGCAATCGTTGCGGCATGAGCACGCCATCAATCGCTGACGCTGACCGCATCGTCGAATATCCCTCGGCCAACGGGGTCGGCCCTTATGATGTGCCGTTTCCGGTCTTCGAGGAAACCGGCGCGGATCTTTATGTGACGCTGGATGGTGAGGAGGTTGGCGGATGGACCGCGACCGCGACCACCTATCCGGGCTTCTACGGTGCGCCGAACACGTACCTGCTTCAGCTGACATTCGACGAATCGATCTCCGGCCATCTGGTGATCGAAGGCCGTCGTGCGCCGCGGCGCGTCAGTCAGTTCGCAGAGGGGCGCGGCGTCCCTGCTCGAGATCATAACACCGAGCTGAACACGTTGACGGCGATCGCGCGGGAGCAGCATCGCCGGCAGAATCGTATGGATGAGGGACTTGGCGATCTCGATGACGCCGTCTCTAGCGCAGGTCTGAGTGCTGAAATCGCAGGCACAGCACGCGATCAAGCTGTAGGGGCACGAAACGACGTGCTTTCTGTATATCTCGGCGAGTTGGCGTCGGACCCGGCTACCGGCTACGACGGGGCGGCGCTGACCGGCGGAGAATGGTACGTCCGCCCGGATGGAACGCAGCGCGTGTACTCCACCGGCAGCGGCACATGGTCGAACGCACCACAGGGGCCGGATGGCGCGGACGGCGTAGGCATTCCGACAGGCGGCGACCAGGGCCAGGTGCTGGCAAAGGCGAGCGGCGATGATTACGACACGGAGTGGATCGCATCGTCCAGCGGAGGAGGCTTTGGTTGGACTGAGGCTGCCGACCTGCCGACCGACGGGACCAGCGACGCTGTCACGGCCCTGCAGGCGGCGATTGATGCCGCTCCTGACAATTCGGTTCTCGTGATCCCGCCCGGCGAATATGCGATCAAAAGCCTCCCCGTCGATCCCTCGGCGTGGTGGACCGCAGACGGCGACGCGGCAATCGACACACCGCAGGATGCAGCACTCGCAATCCGTGACCGCGTGGGGCTGACGATCATTGCATTCGGCGTTCGGTTCATAGCAGACGCCAGCACGGCAGACGGGTACACGTTCTATTTCTATCGCTCTCAGGGGTGCAAATTCATCGGCGGCGAATTCGTCGGCAACACGACATTCGTGACCGGCGACGGCGAGGCCAGCGCCATTATCATCGCGCGGTGTATCGACTGCTGGGCGAAGGGCGTTACGGTTGATCGCTTCTACCGCAACCTGTTCGGCTACCGCTCGGCGTTCTCGGGCTTCCAGAACTGCCGCTCAACGCGCGCCGGCTATTTCAACATCTATGCAGACGGCGAGTTGGATATTACCGTTCCCGATGCGCTGGCACCTCCAACCGGTTCGTCTGCGTGGCTTGTTGATAACTGCTATATGCAGGGTGGCAAATTCGCGAACGCCAAAGGAAGCCGCGCTCATTACAACAACTGCACATCAGTCGATGCGGGGCGTCAGGGCGTCTTCGCGTTGCATTATCGCTGTGATAGCGACTACATCCACATCACGGGTGGAATGATCCTCGAAACCAGCGACCAGAATTCCGGCGACGAGGTCGATGGTATTCAGATCGCAACAACGTCAAACTTTGCTGGGTTAGGCGCGTATCCGACTGGAAGCAAGGTTCATGGCGTTCGTATTCGAGGTTGCAATGTTGCGATAAATCTTGTTGGCGCAAATGATACACAAATAACGTTGTGCGATATAAAGGATTTTTACAGCGGAGGAATTCTTGCTATCAGTAGAGAAGTCGGCGGCAAGGATTATTTGATGGATGGTATTCAGATCATCAACAACAACGTCGGGCCGTTTAATACAGCTTCAACAGTTTCGCCTTTCTCGCCAAACTCAAAAGCATGTATCGAGCTACGTGAAAACAATGGCGTTCTATGCCGGGGCGCAATTGTTGGCAATATCATTGACAGCAATGATGCTGGTGCATTCAGCCCATCGGGTACGTCATTCGAGGTGGCGACAAACCTCTCGGGCTCGAACCTCGCGGCAGGCAACAACCTGATACGGGGCACCGGCACGAATCAGTTGCCTGCCGGAGCGGCGGTAGACGTTGGCTATAATAAGGTCGGGTCGTTCGTGCTGGCCCGGACTGATGGCACTGATACCTCCTCAGGCGCGACGCGGTCCGGGTCTGAACTAAACGCCTGCTCTCTGGATGATAGTGGTAATTTCGTCGCCAATGGAGGCACATTGAGCGGCACATGGCGGAATTTAAGCGGCGGCATGGACTCCACGTATCGCATCGGCGTGTTTCAGAGGATTTCGTGATGTTCAAATTGCTCGAAATACAGAATGGATCGGCGCGCTACGCGCGAGAAGACGGCTCGGTGATCAATTGCATGGCGCGGTTTTCGCACATGCCGGATGAATGGCTGCCGTTTACGGCAATGAACGCTGATACGCTAAGCCATGCACGCGCGGTTTGGGCCTCACTCCAGGCGGGCGAAGCCGGCGAGATTGCGCCATATGTCGCGCCGCCGCCCGTTGTTCCGCGATCCGTCTCCCCGCTCCAGATCCGCCGCGCCTTGCGACAGGCAGGGCTAAAAGCGCAGGCCGATGCCTACGCCGCAGATCTCGACGATGAGGCGCGGGAGGCATGGGAATATGCCACCGTGATCATGCGCAATGATCCGTTTATCGAAGGCGCGCGCGTGGCGCTGGGCTTGAGCGAGTCAGAGGTGGACGATCTGTTTATCCTCGCCGCGACTCTCTAACAGCTGACACATGACGACGATCCGCCCGCCGGGCTCTCCCGCGCGGTGACGGCGCGCGTCTGGCCACGTAGCCACCAAGGACGTTAGCGCCCCTTTCTGAACCCCGCGACCGCAACCCGTCATGATTGCACCATCATCGCTGTGCGGTGCGCCCCCGCCGCGACCTGCGCAGGGTGGTGCGAGATAGCGGGGACATCAATCATGAGCTCATTCGACGCGGCACTGCCGGTCATTCTTCGACATGAGGGCGGCTATGTGGATCACCCGCGCGATCCCGGTGGCGCCACAAATAAGGGCGTCACGATCGGTACCCTGTCGGACTGGCTCGGGCGCCCCGCCACCAAGGCGGAAGTCAAGGCGCTGAAGGTCAAGGACGTGGCACCGATCTACAAGGCGAACTATTGGGACGTGGTTCGCGGCGATGATCTCCCTCACGGCGTCAATCTTGTGACCTTCGATGCATCGGTGAATTCCGGCCCCGCTCGCGGCGCGCGCTGGCTGCAGCGAGCCGTCGGTGCGACGCCTGACGGGCAAGTCGGCCCCCTCACCGTCGCGGCGACGAAGAAGGCCGATCCGAAGGTGACCGTGAAGCGCTCGACCGATGATCGCCTGGGCTTCCTGCAGGGCCTGCGCACCTGGAGCACGTTCGGGCGCGGCTGGGGGCGGCGCGTCGGTGAGATCCGCGCGCTCGGGCTTCTCTGGGCCGGCGAGAAGAAGGCGGAGATCCTCGGGGATGCATCCGACATCGACAAGCGCGCCTCCAAAGACGATCGGGCAGCTGCCGGCAGCGCGACCGGCGGCGCGGCGAGCGGCGGCTCTGCCCCGCTGATGATCGAGGATCCTGTGCAGATCGCGGTACTGGTCGTCGTCGCGATCGCGCTGGTTGGGCTCGGCTACTTTCTGGCGCTGCGCGGACGCGCTCGCCATGACGCGGCGCAGGCCATGCGGGAGACCTTGGGAGATATCTGATGCGAAATTCATGGCAACACCTGGCGCGCCCGCTGACAGAGGCAGGGCTGACTATTCTCGCCGGCGCGATCGGCGGGCCGGGCGGCGCGATCGCTGCCAGTGTCGGACGCGAGATCGCATCGCAGCTCGGCGTCGCGGCCTCGCCCCGTGCGGTTGAGGAGGCGATCGAGCAGCATCCGGCGGACGTTGCGAAGACGCTGAAGCGCTATGAGGCCGATGCCGGCGACAAGCTGGAGCTGCTCGCGCAGGAGCAGGCCGACATGGCGCGCATCCTGGAGCGCGCCGACCAAGGCCCGTTCTTCCGCTGGGGCTGGCGGCCGGCGATCATGTGGTTGCTGGCCGTGTTCTGGACGATGAACCTGATCGGCATCCCGGTCATCCTCAACGGCATGCTCGGCTACACGATCCCGCTCGCTCCGTTCGATGCCCTGATCACGCTAACCGGGCTCTACCTCGCTCTCTACATGGGCGGGAATACGGTTCTGCGCGTGATGGGTAACCGTGGGGGCGCAGCATGACGGAGGCGCAACTTCCTTTGCTGGGGCTGATCGTCGCGGTGCTTGGGCTTGCGGGAACAGCGTGGTGGCGGATGCAAAGCCACATCAACAGCGTCCGGAAAGAGTTCGAGGGGCGAATCCAGACGATCTCGGCTCAATCGTCCATGACCGTAATGCAGCTCTCCGAGTACCGGACCTATGTCGCGGAGCACTACATCTCAAAACAGGGTTTCCGGGAGACGATGGAGACGGTCTCGGCGACGTTGCAGACCATCAACACCAACCTGACGCACCTGAACGAGCGCATCGACCGCGTGATCGAAAATCAGCACGCGATACCCCGAAAGAATGAAAGATCTTCGTCATGACGACGCTTTCGAATCTGCCGCAGGCCCCTGAGGCCGTCGATGATGTCGAGGGAATCGTTGTCAACGCGCCGAACGCGCCGAACCCATCGGACGTCACGCACAAGGGCCGGCTGCGCTCGGTGGCGACGCTGCTGTCGCGCGTCTTCACGTATCTGACGACGACGCGGCTCAGCGATCTCGAGGATGCACTCGCGCCTGGGATCGCGCCGAAGGTGTTTGCCGAGATCGAGGGCGAGGACGTCACGCCGGTATGGGGCGCGGCTTCGTCGGCCCCGGCGCTGGAGAATGGCACGCTCACTGGGCGCGTAATCAGCATCGGCCCGATACAGCGGGTTTCGATCACGTTGACGATCGGCGCTGACACGACGATGGGCTCGGGCGCATGGAATTTCACGCTGCCCTCCCCGCTCGACGGCAATGCGGCGGCAACGGCGATCGGCAGCGTCGTGGGCCGCGACGCGACCGGTTCGCGCTGGCGGGTCGGTTCATGCCGCGTCCTCGCCGGCGAAAATCAGATCGAATGCTTCACCGATGACGTAGCCGATGCCTGGTCTGCAACGGTGCCCCATACCTGGGATGACGGCGACACGCTCACACTCTCGATCGAGTATGAAACCGAGGCACCTTCGGAATAACCGAATACTGCGATCTCAAGCACTTGCCGGTGCCTGAAAATCGCAGTGTCGGCGGTTCGATTCCGTCCCTGGGCACCACTCATTTTCTCAATGAAATCAGTGCGTTATTGTTTCTTCTTTAGGAGCAGCTCGACAGGAGCGGCTCGACCTACGTGTTAGCATGCCTGTTAGCATGTTTGTTCCGAGGGCGTTCACGACTCGGTTTTCGTCGTCTTCCTGCGGGCCAAACGGAGCTCGGCAACGCGGCTTGATTGAGCGATTCCGCCCCGGTTGTAGATCATCGTTGTGGACATCTGCCGATGTGTCGCGGTGCGCATCACATCTGCGGCATCTGCCCCGGCTTCGAAGGCCTCGCTCACCGCACCGGCGCGGCTGTCCATGTTGCGGACATCATCAGGCCAGCCTGTCAATCGACATCGCCCCCTATCAGCAGCATGTTTGGAGTCCCCCCTTTGACGCACGGCTTCTTTTTGCCTGTCTGATCAAGTGATCGGGTGCGGTCATGTTTCAGGCCTCACAAGTGCGGCTTGCCCAAACTGCGGGCCGATATGGTGATGCGCGGATCAGGTACCAAATCAAAAAGGCCCGCTCGAATTTCGTGGCACGCCACTGGTTTACCCGACCTGGATCTGTTCGATGATGTGCCCATTCACGTCATTGCCCTCCTCACATCCCCGAGGCTCCGACAGCCGCGTTCAGCAGATCGCGCCGCAAGGGGGCACCGGCAGCAAGGGTCGCGAATGTGCGCGTGAGCGAAACCGCCCTGCACGAAGGCTCCTGGTTCCGCATCGAAGCATGAGCGGCATCACACTCGTGCAGCATGAGGCTGAGACCGCGCGCGCGACCCGACATGCCTGTCCAGGCCGATCAGACGAAGTCGCGCGCGATCGTGACGTCCCAGCTACGGCAGAAAACGCGCTTGTCACCCTCATGGGCATCCAGATCCGCGGTGATGTGAAACGCCGTCTCCGTTGCGGTCAGAACGGTATGAGCCCGGGTGCGTATCGACCAGTCGCCCCGGCGTAACCCGCGCTGCAACAAGGTTTCACCTCGCCCGGAATGGAAATCGTCGGCATGGGTACGGTACCATTCGAAAGCGCGGTTCTCGACGATGAGATCGATATCTTCCAGATGAACCACGCCGTTGTCATTGATGACTTCGAGCGTGGACAAATCGCTGGCAAGGTCACGATGAACAAGCCAGTTGTGCCTGCCCGGTTCGAGCTGACGGCGCGGTGCCGGCGGCGCGCCCTCGGGGGCGCCGAAGACGCGCAAGCGTGCATCTTCCGCGCGGGGCTTGCGGACCGGGAGTGCCACCCGGCTTCCGGCAGTATGCACAGTCAGGCCGACCGGACCGGGAGGCAACCATGCCAGCGGCCAATATGATGTCGAGACCGCGATCCGCAACCTGTGTCCTTGAGGGAAGCTGTGCGCCACGCCATTCAGCGATACGGACACCGTATAGCGCTCACCGGGAACCAGATGCGCCGGATGTTCGGCCGAATCGCGGTGCGTCAGATTGAGCATTCCGTAGCTCACCCTGGTGATCTTGTCGTCCACGGCGATGTCCGACAGGCGTATTGCGACCATGCCCAGAGGCTGATCTGACGATATCTCCAACGTGACAACGGTTGCGCCCAGAATCTCCAGGGTTTCCGGTAGCGGCTCGCTGTCGAAGACAAGCGCGCCACCATCCTCCTCGCGCTGGTCGTGCGCCAGATCGGGCCCGGCGGCATAGGAGCACCATTTCCCGGCGAACAGCCCCACCGTCAGCGGCGAGCAGATGCGCAATCGCTCATCCTTGCCGGCATCGACATCAGCCGACAGGATATGCCGACGCCCGAGCGCAAGAGATCTGGTCGTGACGTTGGGCGATGGCCATGATGGCTCGGCGACCCACCGCCCGGGACGGTGACGATAGCTCGTGGTGGGCGGCACTGAATCCTGCATCCAGACACGCAGGACCGGTTCCTCCATAACGCCCCGGTCGATGCCCTTGAGCCAGTGATCCCACCACCGCAAGGCCTCCTGCAGAAAACCTATGGCGGGGCCGGGCACGGCGATATGCGGATATTTGTGGCTCCAGGGGCCGATCAACCCCTGACGCGGCACCTTCAGATTTTCCATCAGGCGGAAGACCGCATTCGAATAGCCATCCGCCCAGCCGCTCACCGCCATGACCGGACAGGTCACGGCAGCATAGTCTTCGGCGATGGAGCCATGGCGCCAGTAGGAATCGCGGCGCTGGTGCCGCAGCCAGTTTTCCAGCCACAGACCGCTGCCGTTCAGACGCTGATGCCACATCTCGCGCCATCCCTCACCGACGATCTCGGGATCGGGCGGCAGCGAATTGTAGGAGAACATAACCGACGCCCAGGAGAGGTTGTCCCCGAGCAGGCAGCCGCCCATATGGTGGATGTCATCGGCGTAACGATCATCGGTCGAGCACAGTGTGACCACGGCCGCCAGTGCCGGTGGTTGCAGGGCGGCAATCTGGAGACCGTTGAATCCGCCCCAGGAAATGCCGATCATCCCGACATTTCCGCTGCACCAGGGCTGCGCGGCGATCCATTGGATGATGTCGTAGCCGTCCTGGAGTTCCTGCGCGGTATATTCGTCGGTCAGCACGCCTTCGGAATCACCGCTGCCACGAATATCGACCCGCAGACAGGCATAGCCATGTCCGGCAATATAAGGATGCATGATCGAGTCGCGGTGGCGGGTCATGTCGCGCTTGCGATAGGGAATGTATTCCAGCACTGCCGGGACCGGGTGCTCGCCGGCATCCTCGGGAAGCCACAGCCGTGCAGCGAGGCGGGTGCCGTCGCGCATTGTGATGAAGAGGTTTTCCTCATGCCGGACGCGGTGAGGGAAATCGGCTCTGTTCTGCAGCATATCACTCATGCCGGGCTGATCCTTTCGCCGTCGATGCGAATGTCGAGCGCTTCCATAAGGGCGGCGTAGTTTTCTTCCAGAGCTTGGTGCTGATCCGCGCCCATAAAAATATCTGCGATCTGATAACTGTAGGAATCACGGTGATTATCGCTCAACTCTCGCAATTGCATGCCTTCGTGAACATGCAGCGTGATGTCGGTGCCGGGAAAGCCTGAAGCAATCTCCCGAACGGCGTCTTCATCCGGGGCATGGGTGACGCGCTTCGCATCGCGTTCACCATAGACGCGCGGCATGAACTTGGCGGCGATGGTGAAGCGCCCGCGGCGGGCCGGGTAATCCGGGCATTTCCCGAGCGCCACGTCGATCATCACCTCCTTGTGCGGGACCCCCTCGACCTTCTCGAAGATCGGACTGTGTGATTTCGAGATACGGGCATTGATTTCAAGCAGGGCAATACTGTCATCGTGCTCTCGATAGTAGAATTCCATGTTGAAGGGACTGTCATCCAGACCCGTTGCTTCAATGACGCGGCGCGCCGCGTCGCGCATGCGCCTCTTGACTAGATCGGGAAGGCTGGAGGGGTATTCATAACGCTCGAGGCTCGCGCCGTTGGGGCCGCGCAGCGTATCGACGATACCATAGGCCTCCACCTTACCCTCGAAGACATATCCTTCCAGCGTGCATTGGCGACCCCTCGAGATAATCGCTTCGGCAATGCAATAGGCGCCATGAACCCGGGCCTCGTCCGCGCTCAGATCCGCATGGCGCATGATCGCGTCCAGAGGGGTGGCAAACCTGTCGATGCCCGCACGGATATGCGGGAGAGCGCCTTGCAGGTCTTCCAGCCTGTCGATCCGAAATCCCAGGCGGGAGGAATGTGCCTTCACCGGTTTGATCCAGTAGGGGTAGTTCATGTCGATCCCTGCCTCCGTCTGCGGTTCAAACGGGTCAACCAGGACAAAGCGGGGCACCAGACCGGGTACGACGTTTCTTTGCACGATGCGACTGAGATATTTGTGCTCGCACCGCAGCACGCTTTCGAGGCTCGGGCCGCGCAGGCCGCGTTCCGCGCGCAGGATCGGCATCATCAGAATCGTCGGAAAATCCCAGTAGCCGACAATGGCGTGGACCTCGTCGTGAAATGCATCCAGAATCTGACGCGCTTTGGTCAGCAGGGCCTCCACATCGAAGCTGCGTGCAGCGGCGATTTCTTCGTAATCGAGCAAGCTGTGAAAGACATACTCATCGGAATTGCGGACGCCGCGTAGCAATTGAAGATTGAAAGGATCCAGACCCACGACGAAAATGTTCCTGATGTCCGCGCTCATGGACCCCCCGCTGCTTTTTCATGCAAAAAACTTCGACCTGAAATATTCAAAGCCGCCGGCGTGATATTGTTCCTGCGGTCGAATACGCAGACCTTGAAGCCCGGGCGAGATCGCCGCCGGAGACACGCTCGTGATGATGGTGACGGCAGGGCTGTACGATTATCGCAGTTCGGGCATCTCGGTTGCCATATCGCCCAACACCCTGTGCAGCCGGTCTTCAATCCGCCGATTGAGCAAGTTTCTGTTGAAGGGCGTGCTCAACATCATCAACGACGTGACGCGCGAATGCGTGGCGGCGGTCGCCGACACCTTCGGCACCGGGTTCACCTCGAACGCGATCCGCGTCTGGGCGAAGGATGCGAGCGCCGAGCGGCACGACATCGCGCCAGGAAAGCCCATGCAGAACAGCTTCTGCGAGAGCTCCAATGGCCGCATGCGGGATGAACTCCTCAACGAGACCCTGTTTCTCGGGCTGGCGCACGCCCGCAGCCTCATTACCGAATGGGTGACCGGCCACAACCAGATCCGGGCCCATTCCTCCCTCGGCTACACAACCCCGGCAGCCTTCGCGACCGGCCTCACCGCAACAGGCCCGCAGCTGCGCAATCCCGGCCAGCTCCGCTGCGAGGCTGTTGATCACCTCGCGCCGATCGGCGTATCCCAAACAGCGGAGACTCCAGTCGCTACTGGATGAAGGTTCAGGGGCAGGTCAGATGATAGATAAAATATTGAAAACTGCATAAATATTTTGCAATGATTATGTTGTCCTAATCGAATTACAGATAATACCATCGATTTCTGCGCCGTATTGCGGTTTCTTTCGCATAAAACCATGGTAATCGAATTCAAAGTCAAGAAGCAGTTTACTTAAATCTTCTTCTCGCGGCATCCGTACGGGCTATGAAGGTGCATTGATAGGGAAGATATACTTTAAATTGCTTTTTTGCTCATGCTTTCCTCTCCACACACTGCGCAGATGGCACGACGCGTCATACGCCATAATTCTCGATGTAGATCGGTATCTTTCCGGGCGCGCTTCGGCGGAGGGATTTCGTTCTTGACCCATCGGATGGATAGCATAATCTCAAAATGACGGTCCTATCTCATGCATCCCCTTGAAAAACCACCTGATTTTCGGGGGCATCCGCATTGAGAGCAGCGGGCCCCTCTCAGCTACCACTTTTTCAGGTGTACGACCCGGAGACACGGGCGACAAATGCTTCCGGCCCGGGCTGCTGCTGGCTGTCGCTTTCCCGGGATAGTGGCTGGTGGCGGGCAGCGCCGACCAAAATTTGCCTCTGGCCTATCTGTCCATGTATCCATACCAACCTTCGCAGAAATCACGGCTGGTGCGTGAACGGCGCCCCATTCGATAATGTGAGCAGGCATTACAGCGCATGACGCTACGGCGATGCTGCATTCAATGAGGAGTGGCCTGGTGTCGAAAGCACGTTCCGCCGGTTTTCCGGGACGCCTGCGCAGCCGTCTCGACGAACTCTATCATGGGAACAGCAAGGCAGGGCTGCGTTTTCGGCTCGTGCTACTCACCTTCGACCTTGTTATCATCGGCACCTATGTTGTGACCAGCATGTTCGGGCTCCCGAAAGGTTATCCCGCGCTCGATCTGCTGCTTGCGGCGATCCTGCTGGCCGATCTGTCGGCGCGTTGGCTGATATCACCGAGCGCGCGTGACTTCCTGGTCCGCAATCCGTTCCACTGGGCCGACATGGTCGTGATCCTCAGCCTGATCGCGCCGCTGGCTTTCGGCGACTTCGCCTTCCTGCGCGTCTTGCGTGCGCTGCGCGTCCTGCGCTCCTATCGGGTGTTGCAGGAACTGCGCAAGGATAGCCGGTTCTTCAAGCGCAATGAGGAGGTGGTTCAGCGCACGGTGAACCTCACGGTCTTCATCTTCATCGTTTCTGGCATGGTCGATGCCCTGCAGCGGGACATCAACCCTGAGATCACCACCTGGCTGGATGCGCTGTATTTTACCATGGCCGCGCTGACCACGACGGGGTTTGGCGATATCGTGCTGGTGGGCACATCCGGGCGATGGCTATCGATCATCATCCTTATCGTGGGGGTGGGCCTCTTCCTGCACCTGCTGCAATCCGTTTTCCAGCCGCCGAAAGTACGCCAGAAATGCGCGCATTGCGGGCTGCTCCTGCATGACCCGGACGCGCTTCACTGCAAGCATTGCGGCACGGAGATCAATATCGAGACGGAAGGCCGCTGAGGCTGCGGGAGCCACGCGGAAAAGGCCGGAGCCGTCGGCATGCACGGGGCAGGCCGACGGCAATCATATCAGTTGGAGGCTTCAAGCGCACCGCGGCTGACCGGGTGCGAATCCGTATTGCCCCAGTATTCGAGCGCGAAATGGCCTTGCTGCGTGGCGTTTGTAGAGCGTCAACCAATTTGTCCGCTGCCGACAACCATGATGGCCGGTTTTGGTCGCTGCGATGAGATCTCTTATT
>Ga0076929_100356_pt1 | contig 51110 bp, 44 predicted proteins | sample HotLakConUCCSL28_FD_87104 | JGI IMG/M metagenome (GOLD analysis project Ga0076929, IMG submission 87104) | Hypersaline microbial mat communities from Hot Lake, Washington, USA - Hot Lake Consortium UCC-SL28 (version 3) (version 3) | ecosystem: Environmental > Aquatic > Thermal springs > Hot...
AGAACCGAACACCCAGCGGCCACGACGGGGCGGACCGCTGCGGTATGTGGGGCCTCCGCGGCCCGCCCCGTCGTCCAACCGCCTCGCAAGGGGCAAACCGAAGCAGCAACTGGGGCAGCTCACTCAAGCTAAGAATGGTCCGAAGAATCCAGGCAGGTCACCGGTGCGTGCCTCGGAGCCGGTCTCGAAGGCTGGGAGGCACGGCAGCGCGAGGACGAGAGGCGCGACCACCGTCAACCCGCTGGAGAGGAGGCTGATGCGGATGTTGCCGGCAAAGCCCGCTGTCGAACGCAGATCCTCACGCCAGCCCCGAGGAGAACCCCGGTGAAGCGCGGCACTGGTGAACGCGCTGCCGTCAGATCGTCGTCCCGAGCCGGCCGGTGCGGGCCAGCTCCCTTGTCCAGTCAAGGGAAATTGACGGCGTGGGCACACGGTTCGTGCTAACCGGTCGGGTGCGGCCGGGACCGGCCGTATCCGAGCGACGATGGATTGTACGATGCTGCTCTACCTCTCTCTGCTGGTCCTTGTTGCGGGCGCCGCCGCGGCTTTCTTTCGCCGAACACGCATCGTCGGGATTGTCGCCATCCTCGCAGGCTGTGTCGCCACGGCGACCAGCCTGGCCTTGCCTTCCTCGGCGCCGGTCCGCTTCGAGGGCGCGCTCGGGGCCGTCCAGCTTCTCAGCCTGCGCGATGCGCCGGACACGACGAGCCCGCAGCAGCTGAACGAGGTGGCCGAGGAACGGTGCGGAACCCGCACAGTCTGCACGATCGTCTTCCATCCCGACGAGGAGAGCGCCCGCGCCGCGCTCGCAGCGGGCGACGCCGAGCGCGGGGCGATCGCGATCTACGCGGTGGACATGTTGCGCGCGACGGGAGGGCTCGTGACCCGTTGCGGCGTATGGGACGTCGACCAGGCAAACTGCTTCTGACCGCCGCGGGAGCGGTCGGAAGCTGCGTTCGCCGCTCGTGCAGGCCGCCGTCACGGTCCGCACGTCGCAGGGTCCTTCTCGCGCCGCGGCCCGGCGGGTCCTTCTCGCGCGGCGGCCTCAAGGGTCGGCCCGACCGTCGCCGGCCCGCGCCCGGTGCGGACGCGGCCGGCGGGCGTCGCCCCCGCGGTCGCCGTCAGGCGGCGTCCAGGCGGCCGCCAGAGAGGCGCAGGGCGCGGGTGCCGATCCGCGCGCGGAAGGCGGTGTCGTGGGAGACCACCACCATCGCCTGCGGCAGCGAAAGCAGGATCTCGAGGATGCGCGCCTCGTTCGCCTCGTCGAGGGCGTTGGTCGGCTCGTCGAGGAGGAGGATCTCGGGCTCCATGGCGAGGACGGCCGCGAGCGTGACGATCCGCTTCTCGCCGTCGGACAGGCGGTGGGTGATGCGGTGCGCGAGGTGCGAAAGGTCGAGCGCGGCGAGGGCGCGCGCCGCGATCGCATCCGCCTCCCCCCGCGTCCTGCCGAGGTTGAGCGGTCCGAAGGCGACGTCCTCTGCGACCGTCGGGGAGAACAGCATGTCGTCCGGATCCTGGAAGACGAGGCCCGCGCGCCGCCGCACCTCCCGGAAGTCCGCCTCTTCGGTCCGCAGCGCGCCGAACGCCGTGACGGTGCCCGCGGCGGGCCTGAGGAGCCCGACGACGATCTTGAGCAGCGTCGACTTCCCCGCCCCGTTGGGTCCTGCGATCGTCACCCGCTCGCCTGGCATGACGGAAAGGTCGACGCCGTTCAGCGTCGGCGGCCGGCCGGGATAGGCGAAGCGAACGCCGTCGAGCGCGATCAGCGGCTCCACGTCGCGACCTCCAGTCCCGCGAGCGCGCAGACGGCGAGCGCGAGCGCGGCCGCGAACACGGCATCGCGGCGCGTGAGGCGGAAGGTGCCGCCGACGGGGATGCGCCCGTCGAAGCCGCGGCACTTCATGGCCTCGAGAATTCGCTCTGACCGCTCCAGCGCCCGCACCAGCATCATCCCGACGAGGTAGCCGAAGGTCCGGAATGTGTGGCGGTCGGTCCGCGGCAGGAAGCCGCGCGCGCGCATCGCCGTGCGCAGGCGGCGGGACTCGTCCTCGATGACGGAGACGTAGCGCACGGTGAAGAGCATGAGGTGGACGAGCCTGTCCGGGACCTTGAGGGCGTGGAGCGCGTGGCCGAGGCGCACCGGCTCCATCCCGCCGACGAGCGCCATCAGCGACAGCACCACAGCGTTCGCCGTCAGCGCGATCTCGATCGCGCGCCGGAAGCCTTCGCGGCTGGCGGGCAGGCCGAGCACGGACAGCACCGGCTCGCCCGGGACCGTGAAGGGGAGCGTCGCCAGCAGGAACAGGACGAAGCCGTCCACCGCCGCCATCCGCTTCAGCGTGCGCCGCGGCGGCAGGCGGGCGATCGCCATGAGGGCGAGGGCGATCGCGAGCGCGCCGGCGAGCGCGGGAAGGCTCGACACGGCGACGACGGAGACGGCGAAGAGGCCGGCGGCCACGATCCGCGCGCGCGGGTCCACGCCGTCGAGGACGCTTCGCGCAGCCGCTCCTGCGGCGAGCGGCGCGTCACCGCCCGCCTCGACGAGGTGCCCCACGCGTCAGCCCTTGCCGTAGCGGTTGCGCGCGACGAGGAAGAACGCGATTCCGAAGATGCCGACGATGTAGCCGATCCCGCCGAGGATCGTCTGGAGGTCGTTGTGCTCCCGGTAGGCGGCGATCTCGCGTCGCAGCGGGCGCATCTCCTCGCGCACGGCCTCCGCCACGAGGGCGAGCTGCGTCTCGGTGAGGGCCGCCGCGGGAGCCGCGGCGGCCGCGGCCCCGGTGTCCTCCGATGGCGTCGCCTCCGCCTCCGCCGTCCCGGCCGACTCGATGAGCCCCGGCGGAAGGTCCTCCGCCGGGAACGTCACCTCCGCGACGTGCCCCGCCCCGAGGTCGGCGCGGAAGACGTGATCGACGGGCTCGGTCGGCGTGAAGACGAAGAAGCCGGTGTCGTCGGTCCGCGTCTCTCCGATCCTGTTGCCGTCCCCGTCGAACACCTCGACGAGGACGTTCTCGGCCATGGCGCCGCTCGAGAAGCCGATCTCGCCCTCGATCGAATCCCCTCCCCTGAAGACCGAGGCGATCACCCTGTGCGCCTCGGCGATCCCCGGCGCGAGGACGAGGAGGGCGACGAGCGCCAGGAGCGGGAACCGGCGCGCCGTCATTTCGCCGCTCCCCGCGCGGCCGGCGTCGCAGAAGCCGCCAGCTCGGTGTGCGGCACCGCCGGCGCCACGGTCCCGAAGAGCTCGGGCTTCACCCTGGCCGCGAGGAAGACCGCCGCGCCGGCGATCAGCGCCTCCACGACCATGACCGGGATGTTCGCGGCGAAGGCGAACCACGCGGCGGGGACGAAGGCGTCGCCGGACAGGGCCAGCGAGACGCCGACCATCGCCGCGCTGAGGGCGATCGCGAGCGCGCCGCCGACCGCGCCCCAGCCCGCCGCCACCGCGGGATTGCCGGACGCCACGCCCCGCCGGCACACGTACCAGACGATCACCGCCGGGAGCGCGATGTTGACCGTGTTGACGCCGAGGACCGTCACCCCGCCGAAGCCGAAGAACACCGCCTGCAGGAGCAGGCCGACGAACAGCGCCGGGAACGCCGCCCATCCGAGCGCCAGCCCGGCAAGGCCCGACAGGATGAGGTGGACGCTCGACGGGCCGACGGGAACGTGGATCAGCGAGGCGACGAAGAAGGTCGCCGAGAGGACGCCTGCGGCGGGGATCTTCTCGAGGTCGAGCTGCCGGAGCCCGATGGCGAGGCCGCCAACTGTCGCCACGGCGCCCGCGACGAGGACGGGAGCGGACAGGGCTCCGTCGACGATGTGCATGTCTTGACCTCCGGGGCCGTTCTTTCGGGTGCGCCGTGGCGCCCTGCTCGTCGTCTGGCGGCCGCTGGCGACGCCCGCGGCCGGCGTGTCGGTGCCGCGCCTAGCGCAGCTCGTGCGCCTTGACCCGGATGCCGGCGTCCCGGGAGATCTCCCTGCCCTCGTGCTCGTCGTCCGGGCCGGAGCCGAGGGCGGCGAAGCTCCGGTCGCCGCGCGCCGCGGTTCTGGAGGTCATGGTCGGTCATCGCTCCCAGGCATCCCGCGGGCGCGGCCCGTGGCAACGGCATGAAAGGACGAACGGGGGAAGGATGCGTCGAAGCGACGAGCCGGGTCCCGGCGCGCCGATCCGCCGACAGACGCTCACCCCGGCGTCCGGCTCGATCGGGCTGACCCGCCCGATGCCGCCGGCAGGTCTCCTGGCTCGCGGGTCTTTGCGTTCGTCCGGCCTTCCCGGTTTCCGGTTCCCCGGATCTCCAGTGGCGCGTTCGGACGGCGCTCGCCGCTCACAGTTGCGGGGGCAGCCGCGGATTCGGCCCGAGGCCTCACCGCATTCCCTCTTCGCCGGACCGCTCGCGCGGCCCGGAACCGACGACCTTGTCATGATGCGCTGTGGTCGCACCCACCGTCAATGGCCGTTGACGTCCGCGACGCCGCTCCGGGTGCCGTCGGGGCGCCTGTGCGCGGCCGCGCGAAGGCGATCCTCGCCCCGGCGCGAGGCCGGAGGCGGCGGGCATGGATCGCGTCGAGTGCCTCGGCCGGAGCCGCCGGTCAGGGCTGGAGGATCAGCGGCGACTCGATCTCGTGGATGCGCCTTTCAGGGATGGCCGGTATCCGGTCCGAGCCGGGGCGCGCGGCCGTCCGCGCCGGCCGCACGTTATTCCCCCACCAGAAGGCGAGGACGAGACGGGCACCGCGGCCACCACCTCCGGCTCCACGATGCGATCCTTCGCGTCCTCGCACGCGGGTAAGGGCCGTGGGCGCCCTCCGCCGCAATCGCGTCTCCGGGGCATGATGCATCCGGACGATCATCGCAGCGAACCGCGTCAGGCCCGGCACGTCGCTGCCGGAGGAGACCGATTTGCGAACGCGGGTGCTCGCCGCGCCGATCGCTCGGTCACCGAGGATGCGGATGACCCGACCGCCGAAGCCGACCCCGACCCGACGCTCGACCTCACCGTGGGCGCCAGCGTCCTGATTGCCGACCGGGCCTTGCACGCGAGTGTGAAGAGTGTTTCTATATGTGGCATGGTCAAGTCGGCGCTGCGGGTTCTCGATGTGATCGAGGCGCTTGGGAAGGGACCACTCACCCATGGCGAGATCACGGAACGCCTCGACATCCCGCGCAGCAGCCTCACGGCGCTCCTCAACGACCTTCGGGCGCGTGGCTACGTTCGCTTGGATGGCGCCCGCCGTTACCAGCTCGGCACCCGTCTCCTGGCGCTCGCGGCAAGTTTCGCGCGGGACCTCGACCTGGCGCGAATCGCCGGTCCGGCGGTGGATGCTCTCGCCGCGGCGGCATGCGAGACTGCAGCATTCGCCTTGTGGAGCGGGCCCGAAGTCGTTGCCATCGCGCGGCGGAACTGGCCGAGCCCGCTGATGTACTCGATCCAGATCGGCGATCGGGGTCCGCTTCATGCGAGCGCGAGCGGTCAAGCCGTTCTGGCCGCCCTCGAGCCGGGCGAGGCGGAGACGATCGTTGCGCAGCTCGAGCTCGCGCCGCTGACCGCGCACACGATCACCTGTCCCAAGCAACTTCTGGACAAGATCGCCCGGACGCGCGCGGAGGGCGATGCGGTTGCGGAGGAGGAACTCGCCATCGGCATCGTCACCACGGCCGCCCACGTGCGCGACGATCTGGGGCGGCCGATCGGCGCCATCAGCCTGTCGGTGCCGACCCCGCGGCTGGGCGGGCGGCTCGAGGAGTGCCGAGCCCTCGTGCGCAATTCGGCGGCCGAGATGTCGGAACTCGTCGCCGGCAACGTCGGTGAGGAGAACACGCCCGGTGGCTGACGAGAGCACCATTGTGCAGGGCGCGGTGGACGTTTGGGCCAACTGGTGGCCGGCGGAGTTCTTCGCCTCCATGCCCGAGATGGCCGCCCTCTACCAGCGGCTCGGTCTCCAGCGTCGCATGTCCTGCGACGTCGACACCCTCCTCGAGGAGGCTCGGGCGGCGGGGCTCTCGCGCGTCCTGTTGTCGGCGACCGCGTACGAACGCACGCCGGCCGATCACGCGGCCGTCGCTCGCGCGGTGGCACGTGCGCCCGACCTTCTCGCCGGATGTGCCTCCGTCGATCCGCGCGAGGGGATGGCGGCGGTGCGTGCGCTGCGCCATGCGGTCGAGGTGCACGGCTTCCGTGCCCTCAAGCTGCTTCCGTACCTTTACGGCGCACCGCCCGACGACAGGATCTATTATCCGCTGTATGCCGCCTGCGTCGATCTGGCGATCCCGGTGCTCCTGCTCACCGGCCACACGGCCGTGCTTCAGCCGTCCGAGCCCGGACGGCCCTCCCATCTGGACGCGGTCGCCCTGCATTTTCCCGAGCTTGTGATCGTCGCCGGCCACGCCGGATATCCCTGGACGGCGGAGCTCGTCTCGCTGGCCTGGAAGCATCCCAACGTCTTCATCGACACATCGGGCCACCGGCCGAAGTACATGCCGAAGGAGATCGTCCACTTCATGAACAGCTACGGTCGCGGCAAGGTTCTCTTCGGCACCGGCTGGCCGCTCATGGACCCGGCGGGAGCGCTGGCAGAGGCTGCCGACATGCCCCTGAAGGATCACAGCCGTGCGGCGTGGTTGTCCGGAGCGGCCAACGAGATATTCGGCTGGGGCCCGTGACCACTTACGAGAAAGCGACGCTCCTCGAAGGGGTCACTGTCCTCGATCTGACCATGTTCGTGGCTGGTCCGTTCGCGACGGCGACGCTCGCCGACCTCGGGGCGAGCGTCATCAAGATCGAGCCGCCGACGGGCGATCCTACCCGGCACAACAGGATCGGGCCGGTCATCGGCGACGCCGGCGCCCAGTTCCATACCTACAACCGCGGGAAGAAAAGCCTCGTCGTCGACCTGAAGAGCGAGGCCGGGAGGGATCTGATCGACGCGCTCGTCGCGAAGGCGGACGCGGTGGTCGACAATTTCCGACCGGGTGTGACGGAGCGGCTCGGTCTTCATCACGCACGCCTTTCGACGATCAATCCGAGGATCGTCTCCGTCTCGATCAGCGCCTTCGGCTCTGTCGGCACCATGGCGAAGCAGGCCGGATACGATCTCATCGTGCAGGCCCTTTCCGGCACGATGAGCCTGACGGGGCACAGAGCGACCGGCCCGGCCCACGTGCCATGCCATTTCGCGGACACCTCGGCCGGCCTCTACGCTGCGCTCGCCTGTGTATCGGCCATCCTGGAGGCCCGCCGCACGGGTACCGGTCGCGCCCTCGAGGTTGCCATGCTGGACGCGCAGATGGCCTTCCTGGGCGACGAAATCACCTTCGAGGCCACCGGCGAGTGGGAGGGAACGCCGCACGAGGCGGGCCACCCGGCGCTCGCACCCTACGCCGCGTACCGGACGTCGGACGGTTCGATCGCGGTCGCCGCCGTGGGAGTCGAGAAGTTCTGGCAAGGGTTCATCGCCGCGCTCGGGCGGCAGGACCTCGCCGACGATCCGCGCTTTGCCGACAATGCCGCCCGCTGCCGCAATCGCGAAACGCTGGAGGCGGAGATTCGCCCGGTGCTCGAAAGCCGCTCGACGGCGGACTGGCTGGCCGTTCTGGAGGCCCACGACGTGCCTGCAGGTCCAGTGCAGACCCTCGCACAGGCCATGGCCTCTCCCGCCGTCGTCGAACGCGACTGCCTGGCCCGCCTTTCCGCGGGTGGTGACAGCGAGGCGGTCGTTCCGCGATCCCCGGTTCGGCTCGCCGGTGAAGGTCCCTTCAGGATCGCCTCGCCCGCGCCTGCGCTGGGCGAGCACGGCGGGCAGGTGCTCGCCGAGCTGCTTGGATACGCCCCCGACCGCATCGCGCAGTTGCGGGCGAGCGCCGTGATCGGCCCAAAAAGCAACATAGAGGAACGCGATGATGGCTAGAATGGCACCGAGGATGGCGGCACTCGCCGCGGTGATGGCACTTGCCGTGCCGGCCGCGGCCAGCGCGGAGACTGTCGCACGGGTGGCGCTCGGCAGCCTGCCGACGACCATGGATCCCAACGCGAAGACCAGCGGCCCACCGTCGACGATCGTGTTCTACCCGATCTTCGACACGCTCACCTTCACCGACGAGACCGGAGCGGCCATCCCCGCTCTCGCAACCGCCTGGCGATCGGTCGACCCGCTGACGTGGGAGTTCGATCTGCGGCCGGACGTGACGTTCAGCAACGGCGAGCCTCTCGACGCCCAGGACGTCAAGTTCACCTTCGACCACGTGCTCGATCCCGACAACAACCAGGTCGTACGGGCGCGCATCGCCACCGTCGACCATGTGGAGATCATCGACCCGACCACCGTGCGCATCAGGACCGAGGCGCCTGATCCGATCCTGCCGAAGCGGGTCGGCAGTGTCTTCATTCTGCCCGACCAGTACTTCGCCGAAGTGGGCGCGCAGGCGTTCTCGGAGGATCCGGTCGGTTCGGGTCCATTCGAACTTGTGAACTTCCGGCCCTCCACTTCGGCAACGTTCAGGGCGCGGGCGGGATCCTGGCGCGGCGAGCCGGGCATCGACGGCGTCGAGGTGACTGCCATTCCCGAGGCGTCAACCCGCGTCGCCGCCTTGCAGGCCGGCGAGGTCCACCTCGCCGAATCCATTCCCCCCGATCTTGCCGGCGCTCTCGCGGAGAGGGAGGGGCTGTCGGTGGTCTCCGAGACGCTCGGACAGGTGAACCTCATCATCCTCAATGCCGATTCGGACGGCCCGCTGGGCGACGTGCGCGTGCGCCGCGCGCTCAACCTTGCCGTCGACAAGCAGGCGATCGCACAGTCCCTGATGAGCGGCTACGCGACACCGACCGGTCAGCTCATCGCCCCGAACGGAACCGGCCACGACCCTTCCATCGAGCCCTATCCCTACGATCCGGGCGAGGCTGCCCGGCTCCTCGCGGAAGCAGGCTACGGCGGCGGCTTCGACATCACGATCCACACGACCCAAGGGCTTCAGCTCAACGACAGGGAAGTCTCGGAGACCGTCGCGGGCTATCTGTCCGCCCTCGGAATCAACGCGTCCATAGAGGTTCTGGAGACGGCAGCCTACGTCGACGCCTACCACAACGGCGGAATGGACCCGGCCTTCTTCATCGGCTGGTGGTATTTCCCCGCCATGGACGGTGACTTCGTCCTGGTGTGGAACGAATCCTCCCGTCCCCAGTCCCGCTTCGAGGACGAGCGGTTCGACGAGCTCTACGCCGCGTCCAAGTCGGAGCTCGACCCGGAAAAGCGCCTCGCGCTCCTGCAGGAGATGTCGCAGCTCTTCCATGACGAGGCGGGCGCGATCTTCCTCTACCATCCCGAGCAGACCTACGGCGTCAGCGACCGGCTCCAGGGGTTCGTGCCCCGCGCGGATCGGGTGATCCGCTTCGACAGCCTGTCGCTCGCGAACTGACGGGCGCACGGTCGGACGAGGCGGGACGAGGCCATGCTCAGAGCGCTCGGCATCAGAGGCGCGCAGATGCTTCTGACCGTCCTTGGCATCTTCGCCATCATGTTCTTCCTCGTCCGCGTCTCCGGCGATCCGGTCGCGCTCATCCTCGGGCCGAGCGCGACCACAGACCAGATCGAGGCGCTGAGACAGTCCATGGGCCTCGACCGGCCGCTCCTCGTTCAGTTCGCGCAGGAACTGGGGCGCGCCCTGACGCTGGACTTCGGCGTGTCGATCCGCGGCGGACAGGACGCGCTGAGCCTGGCCCTCGACCGGCTCTGGGTGAGTCTGGAACTCGTCCTCGGCGCCTTCGTCTTCGCCGTGAGCATCGCGATCCCGTTGGGCGTTGTGGCTGCGGTCTGGCGTCATTCGTGGCTGAGCGACGTGCTCATGTCGGTCACCTTTCTCGGCCAGGCATTGCCGATCTTCCTGACGGGGCCGCTCCTCATCATCCTCTTCTCGGTGGAATGGCAGGTTCTTCCCACCTCCGGCTGGGACGATCCCGCGGACCGGGTGCTGCCTGTGGTCACCCTCGGTCTCGTCCTGATGGCGAAGCTTGCGCGCGTCACGCGGGCACAGATGATCGAGATGCTCGATCAGGATTTCGTGCGAACGGCACGGTCGAAGGGCCTTTCCCCGGCGAGGGTCGTCCTCGTCCACGGCCTGCGCAACGCGCTCGTGCCGATCGTCACAGTGATCGGGACCGACCTCGGCCAGCTCGTCGGCTCGGCGGTTCTGACCGAGACCATCTTCGCCATCCCCGGCATCGGCCAGCTCCTGCTCCAGTCCGCTCTGGCGCGGGACTATCCGATGCTTCAGGCGGGGGTCTTCCTTGTCGCCGTCATCGTGATTGGCCTCAATCTCGCGGCAGATCTGCTCTACCGCGTTCTCGATCCGAGAGTCGGTCGTGGTCAGGGGTAGCCTTGTGGCACGGCGACGCCCGCGGCCTGGTCTGATTTCGCTCTCGCCGCTGGCGATCGTCGCCGTCCTCATCGTCGCCGTCGCGACGCTGGCGGCCATCGCGGCGCCGCTGCTGGCGCCGGCCGATCCCCTCGCCATCGATCTTGCGGCGCGCTTCGATCCGCCGGTATTCCTGCCGGGGGGCGACTGGAGCCATCCGCTGGGGACCGACCAGCTCGGGCGCGACCTCGCCGCACGCATCCTCTTCGGTTTGCGCGTGTCTCTTCTCGTCGGCGTCATCGCTGCGACGCTGTCGGCGGCGGTCGGCATCGTGCTCGGGCTGCTCTCCGGCTTCTTCGGGGGGATCCTCGACATCGTCGCCATGCGCCTTGCGGACATCCAGCTCGCTTTTCCGCTGCTCGTTCTCGCGATCGCCATCATTGGCATCGTCGGGTCCGACATCACCGCCATCGTCCTGGTTCTCGGGCTGTGGGGGTGGGCGAGCTTCGGTCGCGTCGTGCGTGCCGAGGTGCTGGTACAGCGCGAGCTGGAGTACGTCGAAGCCGCGCGCGTCGCCGGAAGCGGACGGTGGAAAATCATCCTGCGCCACATCCTGCCGAACACGCTGTCCTCCGCCACGGTCCTCTGGACGTTCGCCGTGGCGCAGATGATCATCATCGAAGGCGCCCTGAGCTTTCTCGGGCTCGGGGTGAAACCGCCCAACCCCTCGCTCGGCGGCATCATGAGCGACGGCCGACAGGTGATCTCCACAGCCTGGTGGGTCATCACGCTGCCGGGCCTCGTGATCGTGGCGCTGGTCCTCGGCTTCAACACCCTCGGCGACGCGCTGAGGGATTATCTGGACCCCCGCACTCGCAGGGGGCGATGAAGGCGCTGGGTCCCGCAAGGCGGGGAAGTGGCCGATGGGAGCTCTGATGGAACGTGTCATGCTCGACAGGGCAGCGACGAATCTTGCCGAAGACAACGTCACGGCGGGCGAGGACGTGCTCGTGCTTTCCAGCACAGACCAGCCGCTCACGCTGGTGGAGGCGCTGACCGCCGCCTGCGATCGGGCCGGGGCCAAGACGACGACGACGGCACTTCTCGTTCCGGCGCGGGACATGGCGGACTATCGTCATCCCGCTCCGGTCATCGCCGCCGCGCGGCAGGCGGACCTCACGGTCGTCGCCACCTCCATGCTGTTCCCGCGGGCCTATGACGATCTCACCGCCGCGGTGATGGAGGCGCGCCGTCGTCTCGTCCTCATCAACAATGCGCCGCCGCAGGACTTCGCGCAGGGGGCCAGCCTCGCCGATCCCGCCGCCTTGCGTGCGCGCACCCGCGATCTGGCGGCCCGTGTCTCGAACGCGCGGACGGTGCGGATCACCTCGCCAGCGGGCACCGACCTGTCGGTCGAGGTCTGCCGACCCTGTCTGCCTCTCACCGGCCATGCGGAGGAGGACACCGGCTTCGGCTCATTTCCTTCCGGCGAGGCGATGTTGTCGCCGAGGGAGGGGTCGGCGGAAGGCCGCTTCGTCGCCGACTCCTTCGTCCAGGTCGTCTACATCGAGGGACACGGGCCGCAGATCGGCATGGTGGACGCGCCGATCGAGCTCCGGTTCGCGAACGGCCGCCTCACCGGCATCGACGGCGGCCGCTCCGCCCGTCTCCTGTCGCGCATTCTCGATGCGGCGGACGACACGGCGCGGATGCTTGCCGAGCTCGGGCTCGGAACGAACCCGTCCGCCCGCGCGATCGCGCATGTCGAGAACAAGTTCCGCCTCGGCACGGCGCATGTCGCGCTTGGCGACAATCACCTCATCGGCTGGCGAGGTCGCTCCATATACGGCGGCACCCTGAAAAGCGGGCGCCATGTGGATCTCGTCGCGGAGGACATCACGATAGAGCTCGACGGCGTTGCGGTGATGCCGTGACGGGCAGGGCGGACGTCGCCCTCAAGGTGGAGGATCTTCGGGTCTCGTTCGACGCGGGCGGGCTGACCGTGCGCGCCGTCGACGGGATTTCCTTCGAGGCCCGTAGGGGCGAGACTCTCGCCCTTGTTGGCGAAAGCGGCTGCGGCAAGAGCACGACAGCGCTCGCCCTCATGCGCCTTCTGCCGGAAAGGCGCGGCTGCACCATCGGCGGGCGCGTCATGCTGGACGGCGAGGACCTGATGGCCCTGCCGCAGCGCGCCATGCGCCGGATCCGCGGCAGGCGGATGGCCATGATTTTCCAGGAGCCGATGACGTCGCTCAATCCGGTGCTGACGGTTCGCCAGCAGATTGCGGAGACCATTCTGGCTCACGAGCGGGTGAGCCGGCACGCGGCTGCGGAGCGGACAGTGTCCCTGCTGAACGAGGTCGGTATTCCCGAGCCAGCCGCTCGCGCCGAAGCCTACCCGCATCAGCTTTCCGGGGGCATGCGTCAGCGCGTGATGATCGCCGCAGCACTTGCCTGCGGTCCCGAGGTTCTCGTCGCGGACGAGCCGACCACCGCCCTGGACGTGACGATCCAGGCGCAGATCCTTGACCTCCTGCGCACCCTTATGGAGCGCCACGGAATGGCGCTGATCCTCATCACCCACGACCTCGGCGTGGTTGCGGACTTCGCCGACCGTGTCGCCGTGATGTACGCCGGACGAATTGCCGAGGAGGCCGACGTCGCGCCCTTCTTCGCACGCCCGAGCCATCCCTATTCGCAGGGTCTCCTCCTCGCCCGGCCATCGGCGACGAGCGGGGAGCTGCGGCGTTTCATCGAGATTCCCGGCCGGGCCGCCCGGAATTCCGGTGCGGCGCGCGGCTGTCTCTTCGCATCGCGCTGTCCTCTCGTGGTGGAGCGTTGCAGCGTCGAGGCGCCACCTCTGGCACCTGCGGGCGAAGACGGCGGATGGCACAACGCCGCCTGCCATCGTGCCGGTGAGGAGGCTTGGTCCGGGCCCACGGACACGACCCTGCGCAGGACGTGGATGGGCGCCGAGGCGCCGCTTCTCGCCGTGCGGGACCTGGCCGTTCATTACCCCGCGCGCCGCGGTGGCGAGCGCACCGTCATCAAGGCGGTGGACGGCGCCTCGATCGACGTCCTTCCGGGCGAGACTCATGCGCTCGTCGGCGAGAGCGGATGCGGTAAGTCCACGGTCGCGCGAGCCGTTCTGGGCCTCACCGCTGCGACCGGCGGCAGCGTATCGGTGGGCGGCAACGCCGTGGACGTAACCGATCAGTCCGGGCTGACGGGCCTTCGCAGAACATGCCAGATCGTCTTTCAGGACCCGTTCGCCTCGCTGAATGCGAGGCTTCGGATCGGTGCGAGCATCGGCGAGCCGCTCGAGAACTTCACCACGCTCGATTCGCGCGCGCGCCGGGAGCGGGTGAGCGCCCTTCTCGAGCGCGTCGGCCTGTCCGCCGACAGGGCCGCGGACTACCCGCACCAGTTCTCCGGCGGCCAGCGGCAGCGGATCTGCATCGCGCGGGCGCTCGCCGTCGAACCGCGCCTCATAGTCTGCGACGAGCCGGTATCGGCGCTCGACGTCTCCATCCAGGCGCAGATCCTCAATCTCCTCGCCGACATCCAGGCCGAGACCGGCGTCTCGCTGCTCTTCATCACCCACGATCTCGCCGTCGTAGGCTCCTTCGCCCACCGTGTGAGCGTCATGTATCTCGGCCGGATCGTGGAAAGCGGAACGGTGTCGGAGATCTTCTTGCGGCCGAGACACCCCTACACGTCGCTCCTGCTGCGATCCGCACCCGGCGCCAACGCCGTCGCCGAGGGGATGCTCTCGCCACGGGGATCGCGACCGGTACGCACGGTCGGCGGCGAGCTTCCCAGTCCCTTTTCCCCGCCCCCCGGCTGCGCCTTCCATCCGCGCTGCCCGCGGGCGACGGAGTTATGCCGGCGCCAGCGCCCCGAGCTTGTTTCAGGCCCGTCCGGCCGGCAGTTCGCCTGTCACCATCCGCTCGACTAGCGTGATGTGCTCAGGCTGGTTCATATCCGCAAGCCTCGAAGTAGTTTCTGACGTGGTCGGGCGTGACGCGGTTCAGGACCTCTCCGATGCGCTCCCAGAGGCCGCCGACGGTGCGTTCGGCCGCTTTCCCGAGACGCGCCTGGATGAGCGAGATGGCGGGCTCGGTGGGGCTGAAGCCGGGGCTGTAGGGCGGGAGGAAGCGCAACTTTGCACCGGCGGCCTCGATCAGTTTGCGGACCCGTGGCCCCTTGTGGCTCCCGAGGTTGTCCATGACGACGATCTGGCCGGGCAGCAGCGAAGGCGCCAGAACCTGTTCGACATTAGGCCTCGAACCAGACACGGTTGATGGCGGGGTCGACGACCCATGGACGCCGCGATGCCGTTCACCGACAGCGCGATGACCAGCGTCGTGGTCTTCCGGTGATGGGGGATCTCGCGAAGAACGTGTTCCAGGCACATGGCGCAGCTGCGGACGGAGCGGTTGTCTTTCGCAAGAAGCTGCGACGCCACCAGGTGCTGGCTTCCTCGCCGAGCAGCCGCGCTGCACCGTCGCGATGGAAGCCTGCCCCGGCGCACCCCACTTGGGCCGGCTGATCGAGGATCTCGACCATGAAGTGCGGCTGATCGCGCCGGCCTACGTCAAGCTGTCGTGAAGCGACAGAAGAATGAGATGGTCCCCGAAATCCGGATAGTGAGCTACGCTTGATCCGCGAAGGTGAGAAGGACAGATCGAGTAGCTGGAAAGCAGAAAGGGTAAGCGCCGAGTTCAAGGCGAAGGTGGCGCTGCATGCGACCAGCCGGTCGGCGTTTTGCGCATCCTCAGAAGGCGATAACTCACTCAAACTTGCCCTCATGCGCGTGATCAACGCGCAGTTTCTCCAGACGCAGTGGCACGGGAGCCGGCAGATTGCGCGGCATCTGCGCCAGTAAGGACATGTCGCCGGGGCAAGAGGGTCCGGCGGCTGATGGCGAAGATGGGACTTTAGTCCTATACCATCTTCATTATTGAAGATCTCCGGCCGGCCTGACGGGCCATCATCTCTTGCAGAGCCTCGATACAGAAGTCCGCGTCCATGGTGTTCGACAGCCGCCACGAAGGCGCTCGCCGGCGGACGAACAGTGTCGAAACCCATGTTGGCGACGAGGGATCCGGCTGGCGGCGTAAGGGCAACAGGGTCAAGCGCAGCGGAGCCGCAACATTGTCCGGGGAAAAGGACACAACCCTCTGGCTCTCGCGGCACCGCGCCGGCCCGGGACGACAGGATCAGCGCCGATGACCGCCAGCCTCGACGACGGTGCCCCCGTCACCTTCCGCGCCATGACCGGCGCCGACGTTCCGCAGGCCGCGCACCTCTCGCGCGCCGAAGGCTGGCCACACACCGAGGCGGACTGGAGGCTCATCCTCTCGGTCTCGGCCGGCACCGTCGGCATAGACTGGGCGGGCCGGGTCGTCGCGACAGCCATCGTGACGCCCTACGGCAATGCCGTCGCGGCGCTCGCCCTCGTCATCGTGGCGCCGGAATTGCGCGGCCGGGGGCTCGGGCGGCGCCTCGCCACGCTCGGGATCGAGACGAGCGCCGGGCGCGAGCTTCGCCTGGTCGCGACCGCCGCCGCCCGGCGGCTCTACGAGGCGCTCGGCTTCCGCGCGGTCGCCGAGATCGTGCAGCACCAGGGGATCGCGGTCGCCGGCAAGCCACCGGGGGATGTCGGGTGGGCGGGCGGTGAAGACCTTGCCGCAATCGTGCGCCTCGACGCAGCCGCCTTCGGCGCGCCGAGGAAGGAGCTCCTCGCGGCGCTGCTCGGCGCGGGTCCGGTCGCGGTCCTTCGCGACGGCGGCCGCATCACCGCCTTCGCGGCGCGCCGCCCGTTCGGCCGGGGCACCGTGGTGGGCCCGGTCGTCGCGCCAGATCGCGAGACCGCAGCAAGGCTCGTCGCCGGCCACCTCGCGGCCCTCGAAGGCACGTTCGTGCGGGTCGACACGCGCACCGAAACCGGCCTTGCCACCTTCCTCGCCACCCGCGGGCTCACCCATGCCGGCGGCGGAACCCTCATGGTGCGCGCACCGTCCCCGTCCGCAGTCGCCTCCCCTCGCCCCTCACCCTCCCCTGCGGCGCGGACGTTCGCCATCGCCGCACAGGCGCTCGGCTGACGCTCCCGGCGGCGCCCATCTGCGGGCCGCGAGTCTGAAGGGGAACCGGCTCCCCTGTCGACGAGCCCATCCGCGAGGGCGAGGCGGGCCGGCGCGATGTCGGCGATGCTGGCGGCGCGTCTCGCGGCGGAAGGCGCCGGAGATCCGCACCCGCGGCGCCAGCGACGAATTCTCGCCCGGCATGTTGTTGCGGCCAGGCGCGGCGCGTCTCCATGCGCCCGACGGCTCGTGCTCACGATGCGGTTGAAGAGCGTGAGGCCGCCGATGGCGAGTGGCTCGAGGAGGCGGCCGGCCCACTCCGCACGACGGCGGCGGCGTCGTTCATCGTGAGGGTCAGCGCCGGGCGGCGTCGGCGTTCTCGAGATACCAGCGATAGGTCCCGGCGATCCCCTCGCGCAGCGGCGTTCGCGCCCGCCAGCCCAGCGCCGCGAGGCGCGACACGTCGAGGAGCTTGCGGGGCGTGCCGTCAGGCTTCGACGGGTCCGTCAGGACGGCGCCGGTGAAGCCCACCACGTCCGCCACGAGCCCGGCGAGCTCGCGGATCGACACGTCCTCGCCCGTGCCGACGTTGATGTGGCTCGCCATCGGGCGGGTGTTCGCCGCGTAGGCCTCTTGCGGAAGGTCGAGCACGAAGAGCGAGGCGTCGGCCATGTCGTCCACGTGCAGGAACTCGCGCCGCGGCGTGCCGGTGCCCCAGATCGTCACCTCGTCGCGCCCTTCGGTCTTCGCCTCGTGGAAGCGGCGGATCAGCGCGGGAAGGACATGGCTGTTCTCGGGATGGAAATTGTCGCCCGGGCCGTAGAGGTTCGTCGGCATCACGCTGCGGTAGTCGGTCCCGTACTGCCGGTTGTAGCTCTCGCACAGCTTGATGGCGGCGATCTTGGCGATGGCGTAGGGCTCGTTGGTGGGTTCGAGCGGGCCAGTGAGGAGGGCATCCTCCGCCATCGGCTGCCCGGCGTGCTTGGGGTAGATGCAGGACGATCCGAGCTGGAGCAGCCGCCGGACGCCCGCCGCCCACGCGCCGTGGATGACGTTGGCCGCGATCATCAGGTTCTCGTGGATGAACTCGGCCGGATAGGTATTGTTGGCGAGTATGCCGCCGACCCGGGCCGCGGCGAGGATCACCGCGTCCGGCCTCTCGGCCGCGAGGAACGCGCGTGTCGCCGTCTGGTCGGTGAGGTCGAGCTCGGCGTGGGTGCGGGTGAGGATCTCGATATGCTCGCCGCCTTCGCGCCTTGCCTCGAGGCGGCGCAGGATGGCGCTTCCCACCATTCCGCGGTGGCCAGCGAGATAGATCTTCACGCCCATGACGCCCCCTCCCGCGCGCACCAAGTCGGCCCCGGCCGCCGTGTTTTGGCCGAGGGCACGAGGCGGCACAACCCCGCGCCCCGGGGCGGCGGCGACCGTGCCGGCGGCGGTGGCCGGGGGGCCACTGCCGCAGCGATGACCGTCCCGTGAAGGCCGGGACGGATTGACGGAAGGGCGTGCCCGACCCACTCACGGCCTCATGGATCCGTCACGAGCCCGCGCCGGCGACTCGCCAGAAGCGCCGCGCCCTCCCACGCCGGCAGCTGCCGCGCCGCCGGGACCGGTCCGCCGCAAGCGGCCCGGCCGTGGCCTCACCGTCGCGGTCGTGGTCTCGATCCTTCTCCACGGGGCGCTGCTGGCGGCGATCCTCTGGCGGCCGGGGCAAGACGACGAGGAGCCGGCCGCGCTGGCCCTCGTTCCCGTGGAGATCGTGCCCGCTCCGCCGCCGAGCACGGCCGCCGAGGCGCCGGCGGACCTTTCGGGCCTCGCCGACCCCGTGGCGCCGGTCTTCCCGCGGATCGACGCGCCGCTCGCACTCGACGGCATCGGCGCAGGCGCCACGGGTCCCTCCGAAGAGGATCCCGCGGCTGGCGAGGAACGGCCCACCGCGCAAGCCGGCGAGGAGAGCGCCGAAGCCGAGGCGCCGGCTGCCGAGGCCGCTCCGGACGACGCCGCGGCTCAGGAGGTGCCGGGCGAGACGGCAGTGCCTGCGGCGCCGGCGGACGCGGCGGAGGCAGACGAGGCCCCGGACGCGTCGGACAGTCCGGAAGCGGCGCCCCCGGCTGCCCCGCCTGCAGGCGAGGAGGCCGGCGCCGGCGCGGCGACCGCGCGGCCCGGCGAGCCCGCCGAGGCGGACGCTCCGGCCGCCGCGCCGGAGATCGTGTCCACCGACACCGACGCCGCGGACGAGGTCGACCCGGCGCAGGATCCCGCGCAGGACCCGGCGCAGCCGACCGCCATCGACGGAACCGCCGACGAAAGCCCGGCCCCCGTCGCCTCCGCGGAGACGGAACCCGCCCCCGCAGGGGAGGCGGCCGGCGAGGTGGCGGCCGAAGGCCTGGACGGAACGGACGAAGCCCTGGCGGACGAGGCGGCCTCCCCGGAGGACTCCCTCGCCGGCGAGAGCGAGGCCGAGGACGCCCGAGAGACCCCGTCGACGATCCCGCCGGTCCCCCGCGCCGCGCCCGAGCGTCCCGCAGTCGCGGCGGCAGAGCCGGAACCGCCCGGCAGAGCTCCGTCTGCGGCGGCGCCCTGGAGCGCGCTCGGCATGGCGCTGCGCGACGGCGCCGCGACCCCGAACGGCGGGGGCGGCGCGGCTGCGGACTACACCGAGGCTGTGCGCACTGCCGTCGCACCGGCCTTCTTCGAGGCCATGCGCACACTCGACGCCAGAGGGATGGTCATCATCGAGGTGGTCATCGAGCGCGACGGATCGTTGCGCTCCTCGCGGGTGGTGCAGGGCTCGGGCTTCCCCGTCCTCGACTCGAGTTCCCTCGCGGCGGTGCGCTCGGCACGCTTTCCTCCGCTGCCGGGAGGACGCGAGTCGCTCACGGTGCACATTCCCCTCAGGGCCCGCTGAGGCGGCGACGCACCCGCGCCATCGGGCTGGCGGGGCCGCGGGCGCCGAGGGGGCAGCCGTTCGCAGGCTCCCCTTTCCGCCGGGGACGGACGACGCGCGCGTCTTCGTCGGCGAGGTCCGTTTCCGCCCTCGCCGATCGCGCCCTATGCTCCCTCGGGAGCAACCGTGCCGCAGGGGCGGGACGGACCACTCGGGGGAACAGCATGCCATCACGCCTCGCCATCGCGCTCCTCGCCGCGCTCGCGGCAGGACCGGCGCTCGCCCAGCAGGCGGCAGACGCCGTCACCACCGAAGGCGCCGGGGCCGGCATCGCCAGGGACCTGTCCGAGGCCTCGCGCGCATCGGCCGCCGCGAAGGCGCGGGGCGAGCCCGTCGCCGCCGAGAGCTTCATGGTCGTCGCCGCGAACCCGCTCGCGGTGGAGGCGGGCGTCGAGGTGCTTTCGGCCGGCGGCACGGCGGCGGACGCGATGGTGGCCGTGCAGGCCGTCCTCGGCCTCGTGGAGCCGCAGTCGTCCGGGCTCGGCGGCGGCGCATTCCTCGTCTGGTACGACGCCGCGACGGGCGAGCTCACGACGCTCGACGGCCGCGAGACGGCCCCGCGCGAGGCGAGCCCCACGCTCTTCCTCGACGAGGACGGCGAGCCTCTCTCCTTCTGGGACGCCGTGGTGGGAGGGCGCTCGGTCGGCACGCCCGGAACGCCGATGCTGATGGAGGCGGCGCATCGCCGCTGGGGCCGTCGGGACTGGCCCGGCCTCTTCGACCGGGCCATCGCCCTCGCGGAGGACGGTTTCACAGTGTCGCCGCGCCTTGCCGCCCTCGTCGCCGGAGAGCCGGAGACTCGCCTTCCCCGCTTTCCGGCGACGCGCGCCTACTTCTATCCCGGCGGCGAGCCCATCGCGGCAGGGGACATCCTGAGGAACCCCGAGTACGCCGCGACGCTGCGGGCCATCGCCCAGCGCGGCGCGGGCGCCTTCTACGACGGCCCCGTCTCCGAGGCGATCGTCGACGTGGTGCGGGAGCACGGCGGGCTCCTGTCGCAGTCTGACCTTCTCCTCTACGAGGTCGTGGAGAGGGCGCCCGTGTGCGTCGCCTACCGCGGCCACGACGTGTGCGGCATGGGACCGCCCTCCTCCGGCGCCCTGACAGTGGGCCAGATCCTCGGCATGCTGGAGGGGTTCGATATCGCCGCCATGGGGCCGGACAGTCCCGCGGCCTGGACCCTCATCGGCGACGCCTCCCGCCTCGCCTTCGCCGACCGCGGCCGCTACATGGCCGACAGCGACTTCGTGCCGATGCCGACGAAGGGTCTCGTGGCGGAGGACTATCTCGACAGCCGCGCCTCACTCCTTGATCCGGACAGCGCGCTCGAGGCGGTGGAGCCCGGCGCGCCCACGTGGGACCACGCCCTCCTTTGGGGCGACGACGCCTCGACGGAGCTTCCGTCCACCTCGCACATCTCCATCGTGGACGGCGACGGGAACGCGCTCTCCATGACGACCACCATCGAGAACGGGTTCGGATCGCGCCTCTTCGTGCGCGGCTTCCTCCTCAACAACGAGCTGACGGACTTCTCCTTCAGGACCCACGACGACGGGCGGCCCATCGCGAACCGCGTGGAGCCCGGCAAGCGCCCGCGCTCGTCCATGGCGCCGACCATCGTGATGCGGGACGGCGCGCCGGTCCTCGTGGTGGGCTCGCCGGGCGGCAGCAGCATCATCGGCTTCGTGGCGCAGACGATCGTCGCCGTGCTCGACTGGGGGATGGACCCGCAGGAGGCGGTGGCCGCCCCGCGGCTCGTGAACCGCTTCGGCACCTTCGCCCTCGAGGCGGGGACGAACGCCGTCGCGCTCGAGGCCCCGCTCGAAGCACGGGGCTTCGAGACGAACGTCACGCGCCTCACGAGCGGCCTCCACGCCATCGCCATCGAGGACGGCCGCCTCCTGGGCGGCGCCGACCCGCGCCGCGAGGGCATCGCCCTTGGAGAGTGAGGCGCCCCGTCAGGCGCGGGTGCGCGGCGAGACCGCTGTGGGGTCGGTCTTGAGGTCGAGGATCGCGGGAACGTCCGCTGTCCGCGCCCGCTCGAGGGCGGCCGCGAAATCCTCGTCGCGCTCCACGGTCTCGCCGTGGGCGCCGTAGGCGCGGGCCCAGGCGGCAAAATCCGGATTGCGCATCCGCGTGCCGGAGGGACGGCCCGGATAGTGCCGCTCCTGGTGCATCAGGATCGTGCCGTAGACGCCGTTGTTCGCGATGAGCACCACGACGTTCGCGCCGTACTCGCACGCCGTGCCGAACTCGGAAGCGGTCATCTGGAAGCAGCCGTCACCGGCGAGGCAGATCACCTCCCGCTCCGGCGCCTCGAGCTTCGCCGCGACGGCGGCGGGAAGGCCGTAGCCCATGGAGCCCGAGGTCGGGGCGAGCTGGCCGCGATAGCCGCGATAGCCGAAGTAGCGGTGGAGCCAGGCGGAGTAGTTGCCGGCACCGTTCGTCACGATGGCGTCGTCGGGAAGGACGGCGTCGAGATGGGCGACGACGTTCTCCATCCTGAGCGCGCCAGGGGTCGGCTGCGGCACGCGCCAGGCCTCGAAGTCGGCCCGCGCCTCGGCCCTTCGCCCCGCCCAGCGCACGGCCCCCGGGGGCGAGCGGCGCGCGAGCGCCATCGCGGTGCGCGCCGGCGAGGCGGCGAGCGCGAGCGAGGGGCGGTAGACGCGCCCCGGCTCCGACGGGTCGAGGTGGACGTGGAGGAGGCGCTGCTCCGGCTCGGGCACCTTGAGGAGCGTGTAGCCGCTCGTCGTCATCTCGCCGAGGCGGGGGCCGAGGGCGAGGAGGACGTCAGCGGTCCTCACCCGCTCGGCGAGCTTCGGGTTGATGCCGATGCCGACGTCGCCGACGTAGTTCGGGTGGCGGTTGTCGAGGTAGTCCTGGCAGCGGAAGGAGGCGCCGACCGGCAGGTCCCAGGCCTCGGCGAACGTCGCGAGCGCGCGCGAGGCCTCCGCCGACCAGCCGCCGCCGCCGACGATCACGAAGGGCCGCTCGGCAGCCGCGAGCGCCTCGGTGATGGCGTCGAGGGCCTCCTCGGAGGGTTCGGAGCGCACGAGCGTCGCCGCCGCGGCGACCGGCGCGTCGGTGGGCGAGGAGAGCATGTCCTCCGGCAGCGCCAGCACCACCGGCCCCGGCCGGCCGGAGCGGGCCACGTGGAAGGCCTGGCTCACGTACTCGGGGATGCGGTCCGTCACCTCGATCTCCGCCACCCACTTCGCGAGCGGGGCGAACATGCGGCGATAGTCCACCTCCTGGAAGGCCTCGCGGTCACGCTGGTGGCGGGCGACCTGGCCCACGAACAGGACCATCGGCGTCGAATCCTGGAAGGCGATGTGGACGCCGGGCGAGGCGTTGGTGGCGCCCGGCCCGCGTGTCACGAAGGCGACTCCCGGCTCTCCGGTGAGCTTTCCGTGCGCCTCCGCCATCATCGCGGCGCCGCTCTCGTGGCGGGCGACGACGAGGTCGACGGAGGAGCCGTAGAAGCCGTCGAGCGCTGCGAGGAAGCTCTCGCCGGGGATGGCGAAGGCGCGGCGCACGCCCTGCGCCTCCAGCGCCTCGACGAGTGCGCGGCCGCCGTGACGGACTACGTTGGGAGTTGGCTGGTCCACGGAAAGCTCCAGGTCAGTCGTCGGCGCGGCGTGCGGGGTCTTCGCCGCGCGCTCGATGGCGTTGCGGTGGGCGTCGTCGCGTGCGCCGGGGCGAGGCACAGTCCGCATTCGCGGCGTCTCCAGGCCACCGCCCGCGTCCGCCGCGCGGTCCGCCTCCCGGTGCGCCGACCATGGCACGGTTTTTCCGGGCGTGCACGGGGCACTTGTGGGACGAGATGCATCGTGGTCGTCTCGGGTGGCGCCCGGCGGCGCGCGGGTGCCCCCGCGCCCGCGCGGCGTCCCGCAACGAGGACGAGGTTCCGATGCTTCTCGACCACCGCACCTACACCTGCCGCGCCGGCACTGTCCCGCTCCAGATGAAGCTCTACGAGGAGCACGGCTATGCCGCGCAGGTGAAGCATCTCGGCGAGCCCGTCGTGTACGGCGCCGTCGAGACGGGCGACGTCAACTCCTACGTCCACATCTGGGCCTACGAGGACGCCGCCGACCGCGCGAAGAGGCGCAAGGCGATGATGGAGGATCCCGACTTCCTCGGGTACCTCGCGAAGAGCCGCGAGGCTGGCTATCTCATCGCCCAGCAGAACATGCTCCTGACGCCGGTCTCCTTCGCCCCCCTTCCCCGCCGGGGCTGACGCGGCGGCACCCCACACAGCGCGGCGCGACAGGCCCTCCGGCCCCGCGCCCCGCGATGGGGCCGCAACGAGCCGTTCCATCTTGCGCGGCGCACAGCGCATCTTCCGGCGCCTGCCGCTTCGGCGCGTGAGTTGCCTTTCCGGCCGGCTTTCCGATGGCTGTCTGCGGCAGCCGATTCTTCCAATCCGGAATGCCGCAGGTGTGCCGGGGCGCCCGTCCGGCGAAGCCCGGGGCAAGCTCGCCGGGCGATGTTCGGCGCGCAGAAACGGAGAGTTGTGCCCGTGAGCCGTCGGAAGGACCGGACCATCCCGCCAGCTTGCCTCGCGGCACCGCCCTCCCCCGCACCGGCCTCCCCCGCACCGCCCTCCCCCGCACCGGCTTCTGCCGCCCCGGCTTCTGCCGCCCCGGCTTCTGCCGCACATCCCTCTCCCGCACCGCCGGAGATCTGCGCGAGCGTTCTGTCCGCGGCGCTCGAGGCGTCGCAGGTCGCCGTCACCATCGCCGACGCCACGAAGGCCGAGCACCCTCTTCTCTACGTCAACGCCGCGTTCGAGGCGATCACGGGCTACCGCCGGGAGGACGTGTTCGGCCGCAACTGCCGCTTCCTCCAGGGGCGGGAGACGGACGCAGCCGCCATCGTCGCGCTGCGGCGCGCCATCGCCGAGCGGCGGCCATGCGACGTGGAGCTCCTCAACTACCGCGCGGACGGCAGGCCCTTCTGGAACAGCCTCCACCTCGCCCCGCTGCGTGACGGTCGGGGGCGGACCACAGCCTTCATCGGCATGCAGCGCGACGTGACCGAGGAGCGCTGGCGGCGGCAGAGGGAGCGTCAGCACGGCGCGATGCTCGCCCTCGGCCGCCTCGCGGGCGGCGTCGCGCACGAGATCAACAACCTCCTCCAGCCGGTCGTCACCCTGCCGGACCTCGTGGGCGAGGCGCTGCCGCCCGAGGCACAGGAGGCGCGGGAGGACCTTGCCCTCATCGCCGGGAGCGCGCGGGACGCCCGCACCATCGTGCGCCGCCTCCTCGACTTCGGCCGCCCGCCGGACCCTTCCGCCGCGCCGACGCCGTTCGATGCCGCCGTTGCCGAGGCCATCGCGGCCGCACGCGTGAGGCTGCCGCCCGCGATCCGTCTCGAGACCCGGATCAAGACCGGGGGGATCGCCACCCTCCTCGACAAGACGGAGGTCAAGCAGGTCCTCCTCAACCTCGTCGGCAACGCTGCGGACGCCATGGAGGAGCACGGCAAGGGGCGCGGCACGATCACTGTGGAGGCGCGGGCGCGCGGCCCGATCCTGTCCCTCGTCGTCACGGACGACGGGCCGGGCATTCCCGCCCCGGTTCGCGAGCGCGTGTTCGAGCCCTTCTTCGGCACCAAGCCCGCCGGGCGTGGCTCCGGCCTCGGCCTCTTCATCGTCCACGAGATCGTGCGGCGCGCGGGGGGCAGCGTGCGCATCGCGGACGGCGCGGGCCGCGGCGCCACCTTCGTCATCGAGGTTCCGGCCGCGCCTGAGCCAGACCCGCACGGACACCGCACCTCGGCGGAAGCGGCCGCCTCGCCCGCCCCCTTCGCCGCCGCCGTCCCCCCCGCGCTAACGGTGCTCGACAGGAAGGAGCCCAGGTCATGGCAAGAATCCTCGTGATCGACGACGTCGCCGGCGTCCGGCGCTCCATATCGGCCATCGTGCGCCGCAGCGGCCACGAGGTGATGGAGGCCGCCGACGGGCGGGAAGGCGAGGAGGTGGCGCGCACCGCCCGGCCGGACCTCATCATCACCGACCTCCTGATGCCGGGCGCCGATGGGCTCGACACCATCGACCGCATCCGCGAGGCGGGGATCGGCTGTCCCGTCATCGCCGTGTCGGGCGGCGGCTCGCTGGTGGCGGCGCAGGACGCCCTGTCGGCGGCCGCCCACGTCGCCGACGCCACGTTGCGAAAGCCGTTCGAGAGCGAGGAGCTCAACGCCGTCGTCGACCGCCTGCTGGGAGGCCGGGCGTGAGGGCGGTTCTCGTCCACTGGCCGGTCGGGCGGCGGGTCTTTCTCGGCCTCTCGGCGGTCATGTTCTGCCTCGCCGTCGCGGGCGCGGCCGGGATCGGCGGCCTCGCGCTCGTCCAGTCCGCGTTCGACGACTACCGCTCGGGCGCGCGGGAGCTCGCGGACGCGGACAGGACGAAGCTCGTCCTGTCGGACTATCTCGGCGCCGCCAAGGAATACGTCGCCCGCAACAGCGATGAGCGGCGCCGCATGGTGGACGGGCGCTTCGCCGCGACGCGCGACACGCTCTCCGCGGTCGCCGCAAGCGCGCCTCCGGGCGACTTCGCAGACGCCGCCGCCCGCACTGGGACGGCGCTCGAAGACTTCCACGACGCCTTCGGCACGGTCGGCGACATGCGCACGGAGAGGAACGCGGTGATCGCCGGCGAGATCGTCGCCCCCGCCGCCGAGGCGGCTGACGCGCTCGCGAGCCTTGCCGACGGCGCGGGACCCTCCGCCGTCGCCGCGCGCGACGCAGCGATCAGGCTCCTCGCCGCCCGTGCCGCGGCGGCCGACTTCGTGAACGCCCTCGCGCCGGACGACCTCGCCTTCGCGCGGCGCGAGATCGGCGCGGCGATCGCCCTGGTGCAGACCGGCGGCCTCGCCCCCGCCGCCCCCGCCGTGGAGCGCCTCGGGGCAGGGCTCGACCGCCTCGCCGACGTGGTGGCGGCCGAGGCGGAGGCGACGGCCATCTTCTTCGGCGCGCGCCAGGAGACCGTCGCCGAAGCGGTCGAGGCCATGGCGGAGGCGGCGCGCGCCCACGAGGCGAAGGCCGTCGACACCTTCGCCGCGACGAAGTCCTCCATCGCCGTGACGGTGTCGGCGATCGTCGCCGTCTCCATCGCCCTCGCCGCCCTCGTCGGCCGCGCCCTCTCCCGCTCCATCGTGCGGCCGGTCCGCGAGATGACCGTGGCGATGAAGGCGATCTCCGCCGGCGACTACGAGCGCGCCGTCCCCCATGCTGAGCGGGGCGACGAGGTGGGCGAGATGGCGCACGCCGTGGAGATCTTCAGGCAGACGAGCGTGAAGGGGCGCCTCCAGGCCGACAGGATCGCCGCCGACCAGGCCGCACGCCAGCGGCAGGACGAGATCAACCAGATGATCGCCATGTTCGGCAAGTCGATGGACGCCATCCTGCGCGGCTTCAACGGTTCGGCGGACGGGATGGCGGGGCTCGCCGGCAACATGGAGACGGTGAGCGCCGAGACGGAGGAGAAGGCGAGCCGCGTCGCCGAGGCCGCCGTGCGCATCCAGGAGTCGATTCAGACCATCGCGACGGCCGCCCAAGAGCTCGCCGCCTCCGTCGGGGAGGTGGGCGACCAGGCCGGGCGCACGAGCGCCATGTCGAAGGTGGTGCGCAAGGCCGCCGACGGTGCGGAGGAGGACGTGCGCCGCCTCGTGGACGCCGTCCGCCACATCACGTCCGTCACGACCCTGATCCGGGACATTTCCGGGCAGACGAACCTTCTCGCCCTCAACGCCACCATCGAGGCGGCGCGGGCGGGCGAGGCGGGGCGCGGCTTCGCGGTGGTCGCCGCCGAGGTCAAGCAGCTCGCCGACCAGACGAGCGCCGCCACCGACCGCATCGCCGAGCAGCTCGCCGGCGTCGAGAGCCTCTCCGGCGGTGCGAGCGCCGCCATGGAGCGCATCCGCGACGCCCTCGCGGAGCTCGACGAGGTGGCCGCCGCCATGGCCGGCGCCGTCACCGAGCAGCACGGCGCCACGGGCGAGATCGCGAGCGCCGCCAACCGCTGCCTCGACGAGGTGGGCGAGGTCACCGCCGAGGTGGACAGCGTCCACGGCGCCGCCGAGGCGAGCCGAGGCGAGGCGGGCAAGGTGCGGGAGGCCTCCAACACCCTCGCCCGCGACGCGCGCGACCTGTCGGTGGAGGTGCGCGGCTTCCTCGAGGGCATCGGCGACCCGCGGGTGCGTGAGAGCGTGACGAAGCGCAACGTCGAGATCGCGGCGACCGTGCTCGCCGCCGGGCAGTCCACACCCGTCACCATCGTGCGCATGTCGCCCGCCGCCGCGGAGCTGACGGGGCGTCTCGACGTTGCGCCGGGCGAGCGCATCACGGTGCGCATTCCCGGTCTCGGAGACGTGCGCGGCCGCGTGGCGGATCGCTCCGACCGCCGCGTCTCGGTCCAGTTTCCCATGGACATCGAATCGCTGAACCAGCGGGAGCACTTCCTCGTCCGCCACGACGACGATGCGCCGCCGCTCGCGAAGGCGGCGTGAGGACGGGACTCATGAGGGACGCGGACCGAACAGGATGACGGCGCCACCCGCGACGCACAGGGTGGCGCCTGCAAGGTCCCACCGGTCAGGCACGCGGCCCTCCACCAGCCAGAGCCAGACGAGGGAGGCGGCGATGTAGACGCCTCCGTAGGCGGCGAACGCGCGGCCCGCGAAGTCGCTCTCGATGCGCGTGAGAAGAAGGGCGAAGATCGCGAGCGAGACTGTGCCGGGCACGATCCAGAGCGCCGAACGTCCCTCGCGGAGCCACGTCCAGAAGGCAAAGCAGCCCGCGATCTCCGCGACCGCGGCGGCGGCGTAGACGGCGAATGTCATGGCGCGACACGCCTTTCCCGCGAGCCGCCGCGCCGCAGCCGTTGCGCGGCGGCCGCGGCGGTGTGGCGGTCGGCTTCGGCGGTTCCCCCACACCGCAGGTGCGCTGGCGCAGGGTCGTCCTCGCCGCCGCCGGCCGTCGACGCCATCGCATTTGCGCGTGTTGACCGCAGGCGCGGCAGGGGGCGTCCGGCAGATCGCCGGCCGCCGACTGTTTCCCCGCGCGCCCCGCCGTGCTCACATGCGCGCACCCCGGCGAGGGGAACGGTCCCGTGTCCGCCAGCGGGGGGAACGGCGCTGCTCCCGCACGCGGCGCCGCCGCCCTGCGGGCCGACAGGGCGCGCGGCGGCCGCCTCGCCGCGCGAGGAGGACGACGCAGAGGACCACGGCTTGACCACGCAGACACGATCCCCCCGGGTCATCGCCTCGGGGACACCCTCCTTCCGCCGCACCCGCCTCGCGATGTTCGTGACCGGCTTCACCTTCTTCACGCTCCTCTACTTCGTGCAGGCGCTCCTGCCGGTCTTCTCGGCCGAGTTCGGCGTCGGCCCCGCCGACAGCGCCCTCGCCCTCTCGGGCACGACAGGCGTCATGGCGTTCGCGCTCGTCCTCTCCGGTGTCGTCTCCGACCGCTTCGGACGCAAGGCGATCATGATCGCCTCCCTCGCCTCCTCATCGGCGCTCACGGTGGCGATGGCCGCCATGGGGGACTGGGCGGGGATCCTCGCCGTGCGGGTCCTCATGGGAATTTCCCTGAGCGGCGTGCAGGCGGTGGCGATGGCCTACCTAGCGGAGGAGGTCGAGCCCGCAGCGTTCGGCGTCTCCCTCGGCCTCTTCATCTCGGGAAGCGCGCTCGGGGGGATGGCCGGCCGCCTCGTCGCGGGCGTCCTCGCCGATGTCTTCGACTGGCGCGTCGCGACGCTCGTCCTCGGCGTCGCGGGCCTTGCCGCGTCACTCGTCGTGGCGCGGATCCTTCCTGCGTCGAGGAACTTCACCCGCAGCGCCCCCGGCCTCGGCGCGCTCGTCTCCGCCGCGGCGGCACACCTGCGCGAGCCCGTCCTCGTCGCCCTCTTCGCCGTCGGCTTCCTCATGATGGGCAGCTTCGTCACGAGCTTCAACTACGTGACCTACCGCCTCCTCGCCCCACCTTTCGGGCTTTCGCAGTTCGAGGTCGGGCTCGTCTTCCTCATCTATCTCGTCGGCATCCCGGGCTCGACCATCGTCGGCGCGCTCCTTGCGCGCTTCCACACAGCGACGCTCCTCGCGGCGATGCTCTGCCTCATGCTCGCGGGCTTCGCGGCGAGCGTGCCGGACGTGCTGCCGGCCGTCCTCGCGGGGCTCGCGATGCTCTCCTTCGGCTTCTTCTCGGGCCACGCGCTCGCGAGCGGCTGGGTCAGCCGGCGGGCGGCACGCAACCGCGCGCTCGCCGCATCGCTCTACCTCTTCACCTACTACCAGGGATCGAGCGTCGTCGGCTATCTCGGCGGGTTCGCGTGGCAGGGCGCGGCATGGACGGGGGTCGTATTCCTCGCGACCGGCCTCGTCCTCGCCGCCCTCGCCATCGCCGCCGCGCTTCGCCGCGTCTAGGGCATCGGGCGTCCGTGCGTCAGCCCGCGAAGCGGTTTTCCGGAACCCCCGGCACGCCCGCGTCGACCGCGAAGAGGCCGCCCTCCCACGGTGCCTCGGCGATGCGCTCAGGCGGAAGGCCGAAGCGGGCCGAGGTGACGTAGAGCGTGCGATGGCCCGGCCCGCCGAAGGTGCAGGACGTCGGATTGGTGCAGGGAAGGTCCACCACCCGCTCCACCTGCCCGTCGGGCGTGAGGCGCAGGAGGCAGCTTCCGCCGAACCGCGCGTTCCAGATGTGCCCGTCGACGTCCTGGCACGATCCGTCGGGCAGCCCGCGCCCGAAGCCCTCGTAGAAGATGCGCCTGCCGGAGAGCGCGCCGGTCTCGCCGTCGAGCTCGTAGCAGTAGAGGGTGTCCTCGAGGGTGTCCGCGCACACGAGGCGCCCCTCCTGCCATACGAGCGTGTTCGTGATGCCGAACTCGTTCGGAGTGAGCTGCCGCGTCGTCCCGTCGGGATTCACGATGTGGAAGGCGCCGCTCGCCCCCGCCATCTCCCGCGGTGCGCCCTCGGGCGTCAGGTTGTTCTCCATGGTGCCGACCACGAAGCGGCCCCACGGGTCTACCCGCCCCTCGTTCAGGCGGTTCTGCGGACGGTCCGGCTCGATGTCGACGAAGGGGGTGAACGTCTCGAAGTCGAAAAGGGCGATGCGGCGGGTGAGGCCGACGATGATACCGCCGTCTTCCCTGAGGCCGATGGACGTCGCCAACTCCTCCGTCTCCCAGCGCTCGACGCGGCCGGACGCAAGGTCGAGACGCTGGATGCGGCGGCCGGTGATGTCCACCCACAGGAGCGCGTTCGTCCTGTCGTCGTAGACGAGGCTCTCGCCGACACCGTCGCCGGCCTCGAGAATGCAGGTGACGTCCATGACCACCACTCCCGCGATGCTGTTGCGTCCGCTCCGGCGAAGCCCTGCCGGACGGAAAGGCTAGAGCTTGGCGTGGACCTCCTCGATGTCCGTCGCGTCCCGCCTCTTGTCGAGGAGGATCTCGCCGCGGGCCATCGCCACGACGCGGTCGCAGCACTCGAGCACGTGGGCGATGTTGTGGCTGATGAAGATGCTCGTCACGCCCTGCTCGCCGAGGGTGCGGATGAAGCCGAGCACCTTGTTGGTCTCCTTCACGGAGAGGTGGTTCGTCGGCTCGTCGAGGATCATCACCTTCGACCGGAAATGCATCGCGCGGGCGATCGCCACGCCCTGCCGCTGCCCGCCCGACAGCTCGCCCACCAGCGCCTCGGGCGAGCGCAGGTGAAGGTCGACGTCGGCGATGGACTGGACGCTCTCCTTCGCCATCTGCGCGCGGTTCATGACGCCGATGCCGAGGAACGAGAACGACAGGGGCTCGCGCCCGAGGAACAGGTTGCGCGCGATGGTCATCGACGGGACGAGGGCGTTGTACTGGTAGATTGTCTCAATCCCGAGCCGCATCGCGTCCGCCGGCGAGCGGATCAAGACGCGCTTGCCCTCCACGAACACCTCTCCGTCGTCCGGCTGCTGCACGCCGGAAAGGATGTTGATGAGCGTCGACTTGCCGGCGCCGTTGTCCCCCACGAGGCCGAGGACCTGCCCGCGCGGGATCGCAAGGTCGATCCCCTTCAGCGCATGGACTCCGGAGTACCACTTGTGGAGGCCGCGGACATCGATGATCGGCTCGGTCGTCGTGGCGGGCGCCTCTGCGGGGGCGACGTCGGCCATCCTCAGTCCTCCACCTTGATGCGCCGGGCGCGGTTGCGCATCCATGCATTCGCGATGACGGCGACGATGGTGATGGTGCCGATGGCGAACTTGAACCAGTTGGCGTCCACCTTGGAGAGCACGAGCCCGTTGTCGATCACCCGGATCAGCGCCGCGCCGAGGATGCCGCCGCCGACGGTGCCGATGCCGCCGGTGAGCGCCGTCCCGCCGATGACGGCGGCCGCCACCGCCTGAAGCTCGAGCCCCTCGCCGATGGAGGGGAGCGGCGCCCCGAGCCGCAGCACCTGGAGCATCCCGGCGAACCCTGCGAGCACCGAGCACAGGACGAAGCACGCGATCTTGACCCGCGCCGTCGGGATGCCCATGGCGTCCGCGGCAGGCCGGAAGCCGCCCGTCGCGCGCACCCAGTTGCCGAAGTTCGTCCGCGTCATGACGAAGGACGCCAGAAGGGCGATACCCACGAACCAGATGAACGACATGCGGATGAGGTCGCCCGGCCCCACGAACGCGGTGAACAGCCAGTTCGGCAGGTCGTCCGGCAGGAGCGGCGGGAAGCCGCCGGAGATGACGACGGTGAGCGAGCGGGCGATGAAGAGCATTCCGAGCGTCGTGATGAAGCTCGGGATGCCGAAACGGGTGGTGACGACGCCGTTCACGAGGCCGACGCCGGCGGCGACGAGGAGCCCGCCGCACAGGGCGAGCTGGAAGGGCACACCGTCCACCATGAGGACGGCCATCACCATCGGCATGAGCGCGAAGACGGAGCCGACCGACAGGTCAAACTCGCCGCAGATCATGAGGATGGTCACGCCGATGGCGACCAGCGCCATCTCCGGCAGGATGCCGAGGATGCCCTGGAGGTTGAACGACGAGAGGAACACCCCGTCCGACTGGATCTGGAAGAGCACCACGAGGCCGACGAGGAAGAGAAGCCCGACGAGCTCGGGCTTCTCCATGGCGGCCTTCAGGAGACGCATGCCCCTGCCCTCGGAGCGGGCGCCGCGCCTTCCCCCGGACGAGGAGGACGGCGCGGCTTCTCCCTCAGCGGACACCTTGCGCGGCCAGTGCCTTGAGCTCGGCGACGTCGTCCTCGAAGATGAGGCCCTGGCCGGTGTCGATGTCCGTCGGCGCGAGGCCGAAGTTCTTCGCGAGGTAGGCCTGCATCACGGACATGAAGCCCTGCATGTAGGGCTGCTGGTCCACCTGGACCTGGATGTAGCCCTTCTCCATCGCCTGGAGCACCTCCGACACGATGTCGAAGCCGCCCATGAGGACGCTGCCGGGCTCCATCCCGCGGTCCTCCATCACGCGCGCCACGTAGGCGTGCCAGAGCCCGGTGTCGAAATAGGCTGTGGTGTCCGGGTTGGCGTTGAGGTAGGCGCCGACGCGGTCCGCCACGATGGCGCCGTCGGTGCCGGTGTCGAGGCGCACGATCTCGATCTCGCGGTCGGGGTTCGCCTCCTTGAACTCCTCGAGCGCCTGGAGGATGCCGGCGGCGCGCTGCTCCGACCAGTTCTGTCCCGGCGCCGAAACGCCGACGACGGCCTTGATCGGCCCCTCGTCGGGGAAGAACTCGTCGATCATGGCGTTGCCGAGGGAGTAGCCGGCATCGTAGGTGCGCTGGCCGATGAAGGCGGCGCGGGCGTTGCCTTCGGCGCCCTCGAGGTCGTCGGTGTTGGCGGCGATCACGATGACGCCGTCGTTCACGGCGCGCTCGACGATCTGGTCGAAGGCGCGGTTGTCCACGATGGAGGTGATGAGCGCGTCGGGCTGGCGCGCGAGGGCCGCCAGCATGTTGGCCGTCTGCTGCTCGATGGAGCCCTCGTTCTGGGTGAACAGCATCTGGCAGCGGGCGCCGACCTTCTCGCAGCCGTCGTCGAACCCGCGCTGGACCGCCTGCCAGAACGGGTTCGACGCCGACGCGTGATGGGTGAAGACGATGTTCATCGTGTCCTGCGCGGCGGCGGGCGCGGAGAGAGCGACCGCGAGCACGGCGGCGATCGCCGCGCTCCTCGTGGAAAGCGTCATCGGGAACCTCCCTTGTTCCTTGCGGGCCGTCCGCTCGGGCGGCGCCCATCGTCTGTGGTGTCCGGCGCCCCGCGCGGGAGCGCCGCGTGAGCACGACAATTCCACGAGACCGCCGCCCGCGCAACACGCCGATCGAGGCGAGCGGTCATCATCGTGTGCAATCCCCGACACGATCCGAAGCCGGCCGGATCCGCGGCGCGCCGGCCACTCCACGGCTCCCGGAGGACCGGCGGCGCCGCGAGCGCCATTGTCGCGCGCCCGCCGCTCCTCCAATGTCGCGCCCAACGCGCAGACGCCGCGACACTGGAAAGGGAGGAACCATGGAGCACGCAAGTCGCGTCGCCCTCGTGACGGGGGCGGCCGGAGGGCTCGGCCGCGCCTTTTCGGCGACCCTCGCCGAGGAGGGGGCGGAAGTCGTCATGCTCGACGTCGTCGACCCCGAGGAGGCCATCGCAGAGGTGAAGGCCGCCGTCCCGAGCGCGAAGCTGCGCCCGCTCGTGGCGGACCTGTCGGACCCCGCCGCCGCGCAGGACACCGTGACCGCCGTCGCGCGCGAGGTCGGCGGCATCGACATCCTCGTCAACAACGCCGCCGTGAACCCGCTCGCCTCCATCGAGGACACCTCGCTCGAGGTCTACGCCCGCACGCAAGCGATCAACGCGACCGCCCCGGTGGCGCTGGTGCAGGCGGTGGTGCCGGGGATGAAGCGCAAGAAGTGGGGCGCGATCGTCTCGATCACGTCCATCACCTTCAACGGCGGCTGGAAGGATTTTACCGCCTACGTCGCGAGCAAGGGCACCCTCGTCGGCTTCACGCGGTCGCTGGCGCGCGAGCTCGGGCCGTACAACATCCGCGTCAATGCCATCGCGCCCGGCGCCATACCGACGCCGCTCGAGAAGGAGGTGTGGGCCGACCAGCTCGAGAGCTACGAGCGCTTCCTCATCGACCACCAGTCGCTCAAGTTCCGCGGCAGCCCGCAGGACGTCGCAGAGGCGCTGCGCTTCGTGGTCTCCGACCGCGCACGCTTCATGACCGGGCAGAACATCGTCGTCGACGGGGGCTGGTGGATGCCCTGATCCGGCCGCGACGCAGGACGGGGCGGGACGCTGGCATCGGACCGGACCGCGCGTGCCGGGGGAGGCTGTGCCTCGCCGGCCACTGCCGGGGACGCCCAGCGTCCCGGTCTCGCCTGAGGCGACCCGCACCGCCCCGATGGCGAGAAGCGCGGGGGAACGGCTGCGCGGCTCGCGAGGGATCGGCGGCCGGCGCCCCCGGTGCGCGCCGGCGGCTTCCCGTCCGGGAGCGCCCGCGGGCGAGGAACGGCTTCCCCGTTCTTCCCGCGGGCGCGAAAAAATCGGCATGACGCCCCCGGTCGGCCTTGCGGTCCCGGCGCTCCCGCGAGAGTTTTCCGCCGCCCGCACGGTCGAGGCGCGAGCGACGGAGGTGGCCGCCATGCACACAGTCAATGCGACGGGCACCGGACAGCGGCGCGGCGCGGCGCTGCGCTCCGTCGGCGCGGTGCTCGCGAGCGTCGCATTCCTCCTCACGGGCCACGGCCTCCAGCTCACGCTGCTGCCGATCCGCGGCGCGCTCGAGGGCTTCTCGCAGCTCGAGATCGGCCTTCTCGGCTCGGTCTACTTCGGCGGCTACGTGCTCGGCTGCATCGTCGCACCGCGCATCATGATCCGCGCGGGCCATGCGCGCACGTTCGCCGCCCTCATCGCGCTCGCCGTGTGTGCCGCCCTCGTCCACGCCATGATCGTCACCCCTCTCGTCTGGATGGGGGCGCGCGCCATCACGGGCTTCTGCCTCGCCGGCCTCTACCTCATCGTGGAGAGCTGGCTGAACGAGCGCGCGGAGAACGAGACGCGCGGCACCATCATGGCGACCTACGTGACGGTGAACCTGATGATGCTCACCGTCGGGCAGATGATGGTGACGCTGTTCGATCCGCTCTCGTTCGTCCAGTTCTCCATGGCCGCCATCGCGATCTCCCTCGCGGCGATCCCCATCGTCCTCACCGCGAGCCAGCAGCCCGCCCCGGTGACGCTGGTCCGCTTCCGCCCGCGCGCGCTCTTCGCCCTGTCGCCCGCGGGCTTCGTCGCCATCTTCCTCATCGGCATGTCGAACGGCGCGTTCTGGGCGCTCGGCCCGTCCTTCGGGCAGCTGATCGGGCTCTCCATCACCGAGACGGCCCTCTTCATGAGCGCGGCGGTGTTCGGCGGCGCGGTCCTCCAGTTTCCCATCGGCCGCCTCTCCGACAGGGTGGACCGGCGCTACGTCATGATCGGGCTCGCGCTCGCCTCGATCGTCCTCGGCATCCTCCTCAGCGGCTACACGCCCCTCGGGCCGGAGAGCCGGCAGGTGGTCGCCTTCCTGTTCGGCGCGGCGATCCTGCCGGCCTACACCGTGGCGGCCGCCCACGCCTACGACTTCGCCCGCAAGGAGGGCTACGTGGAGGTGTCGGCGGGCCTTCTCCTGCTGTTCGGCCTCGGCAGCATCCTCGGTCCCCTCCCCGCGTCGGCCCTGATGGAGCTCGTGAGGCCGGGGGCGCTCTTCCTCTTCATGGCGGCGGCGAACGCCGTGCTGGCAAGCTACGTCCTCTTCCGCGTCCTGTGCCGAGCGCCGGTGCCGCGCGCCGAGAAGGAGGACTACAGCCTCGGCAACGTGGCGCCCGTGGTGGTGGTCGCCGATTCGCCGGCCTTCGAGCAGAGCCCGCTCGTGGTCGACCCGAGCGCGCCCGCCGAGGCGCCGCCCGAGCGCGAGCCCCTCAGCCAGGACGCCACCACCGGGGAGGCGGCCGAGACGGTGCGTTGAAGGCTCGCCCGGTCAGCCGGCGTCGGCGTCCGCGTCGATCTCGTGGCGGCGCGAGCGGGCCTCGTCTACGGTGCGGGCGCGCTGGTCGAGCGCCGTCAGGAACACCTGCATCTCGACCCGCAGCGCCTCGAGCTCGTCCCCGAGCGCCTCGCTGCGGCGCATGACGCTGCGCTCGGCCGCCCCCCTCAGCCCGACGATGACCGCAGCGACCCAGATGGTGGCGGCGAGAAGCGGCCCGCCCCCCTCCGCAGCGAAGGCGATCGGCGCGAGCGCCGAGAGGAGGATCGTGCCGACCACCGCCCAAGGGCTCGCGAGAAGCACGGCGATCGCCACCGGGAGGGCCGCGATCGCGATCGGCACCGGCCATGGCAGAGCCGCGAGCGCCGCCACGGCATCGCCGTCCGCCGCCATGTCGCCGAGCGTGCCGAACCGTCGCAAGAGCTCTTCCATCGCCCTGCCGCGGGCTTCCGCCCGCGCTCCCGTCATGCCGGATTCGTATGGGGATCCGGCCGCACGGGCAAGGCGAGGGCGGTGGCGCGTCGGTTGCAGACATGCCTCACCAGAACGAGTTACGCCTTCCTGTGCGCACGTCGCCGTCGTGAGACTTTCGATCCCGGCGCCTGATCCGCAAGGGGACGAACCCGGCGGAGCGGACCTTGCCCGGGCACGCAAGATCAAAATGCTCTGAAGCCCAATGCGCCGTTCCGCAAATGCCGCGGCGGCGCCTAGCCTTGGGGCCGTCATCACTGGGCCGTCATCGCCGGGCCGGAGCCGATCGTCAGGCCGGGCATCGGCGCTGCCGCTGGAGACCGCTTGATGGAACAGGGTCTTTCGACACGTGATCGGAAGAGCGTCGTCGTCATCGACAGCCTCCCGCTGCGCCGGGCGGAGATCGCGGCGTTCCTCGACGGGTGGGCCGCTGACATGGGCGCCGAGATCCATGCGACGGCCTCACCGGCCGAACGCCACGACCTCGGCGACGCCGGGATCGTGATCGTCAATCTCGGCGGCCAGTCGCTCAAGGGCCCGGAGATGCGCGGCCCCCTCGCCGAGCTCCTCGAAAGGGCGAGCCCGGTGCCGGTGGCGCTCCTCTCCGACCGGGAGGAGGCCGAGGAGATCGTCGCCGCGTTCCAGCTCGGCGTCAGCGGCTTCCTGCCCGCCAGCATCGAGCCTGAGGTCGCGCTGCACGCCCTCACCTTCATCGTCAACGGCGGCAGCTTCTTCCCGCCGGCCGCACTTCTCGAGACGCCCCCTCGCCCGCGCCAGCACGGGCCGCGCAACGACGAGCCGCGCAGCCTCCCGCGGGCGGAAGGCAACGATGCGGACGGGGAGGAGCCCGTCGCCGGCCTCAGCGCACGGCAGATGGAGGTCTACCGCCTCCTGTGCCGCGGGGTGCGCAACCGCGAGATCGCCGAACTCCTCCAGATGCGGGAGGCGACCGTGAAGGTCCACGTGCGCCAGATCATCCGCAAGCTGGGCGTGGCGAACAGGACGCAGGCCGCCCTCTCGCGCCTCGGCCCCCTGAACGGCGAGGACGACACTCGCCCCGCCGGCGGCGCCTGACCCCCAGCGGCGCCTGACTCCCGGCGGCGCCTGGCGCAGGCGCCGCCGCTTCCCGACGCAGGGGGCGCTCAGGCCTCGCGGAAGCTCCTCGAGAACATGTTCATGAACGGCTCGAAGAGGTAGCGCATCATCGTCCTCTCGCCGGTCACGATCAGAACGTCAGCGGGCATTCCGGCCACCAGCGTCACGTCGGCGCCGATGCGCTCCAGCTCCTCGCGGTCCACCTCCACCCTGGCGCGATAGTAGGCCTCGCCGGTCGCCGGATCGACGATCCGGTCGGCCGACACCGTGCGCACCACGCCGCCGATCCGCGGTGTCGTCCTCATGGAGAAGGCGTTGAGCTGGACCTGCGCCTCGAGGCCGGGATGGACGACGTCGATGTCGACGGGCATCACCCGCGCGTCGATGACGAGCCGCTCCTCCGCGGGCACGATGTCGAGTATCGGCTCGCCCGGCCCGACGACGCCGCCCACCGTCATGAAGCGCAGGTTGAGGACCTCGCCGCCGACCGGCGCCGTCACCACCGTCCTGGCGAGGACGTCCTCGCTGGCGGCGAGGCGCTCGGCGAGGGAATCGAGCTCTGCGCTCACCTCCACGAGCTCGGCAGCGATGGCGTCCTCGCGCTCGGCGTCGTGCTTCAGGAGCTCGAGGTCGGTCTCGCCGATCTGCTGCTCTGCGCGCGCGATGGCGGCGAGGTACTCGCCCCGCCGCCCGTCGATCTCGGCCTGCATCCGCTTCAGCCTCAGGATCTCGGGCTCGGCGATGAGGCGCTTCTCGCGCAGCTTGAGCTTGCTTGCGAGCTCCTGGCCGATGAGCTCGAGCTGGCGCTCGGCGCTCGCCACCTGAGCCTCGAAGCCGCGGATCTCCTCGCGCAGCTGCACCATGCGCTGGGAGAGGACGCGCTTGCGGGAGGCGTGGCTCGCCTGCCGTGCCTCGAAGAGACTGCGCTGGACCGCGAGCGTCGCCATCACGTCGGGCTCGCGTGCGACGGGCGCGATCTCGGCGGGAAGGTCGAAGCCGTCCCGCCCGGCCTGCTCGGCGAGGAGGCGTGCGCGCGTGATGGCGAAGGTGCGGTGGCGCGCCATCAGCATGTCGTGGGTCGCCTTCGGCTGGATGTCCTGAAGGACGAGGAGCGGCTGGCCGGTCGCCACGATGTCCCCCTCCCGCACGAGGAGCGCGCCCACGATCCCGCCCTCGAGGTGCTGGACCGTGCGGGTCGAGCCGTCGGGGCTCACGATGCCGGAGGCGACGGCGCCGGTGGCGAGGGGGGCGAGCGAGGCCCACACGACGAAGCCGCCCACGAAGGCGAAGACGATGAGGCCTGCGAGGCGGACGGGCCCGCGGATGATCTCGCCGAGCCGGGCGGCGTCCTCCTCGACCGTGGGTTTGCGCGAGGGGGGCGGGAGCGCCGGAAGCGGCCGGCGGGCTGGAACGGGAAGGTCCCCGTCGCGCCTGCGGCGGCGGCGCGGGGCGGGAAGGTTCTCTGGCATCGGCCTGACTCCGTGGCTCTCGTCCGTTCTGTGGTCTCGTCCCGGTCGGGCCGCAGCCCGCCGAAACGCGCAGCGTTCGGGCGCCCGATGCGCCGGGCGTCAGCGGCCGTCCGTCGCGGGGCTGCGGCGCGGGACGTTGGGCCCCGGCTCGGCCGGCCGCGCGTTCGCCGCCGCACGCATGCGCTGGAGGATCTCCTCGCGCGGGCCGAACGCCTCGACGCGGCCGCCCTTCATGATGAGGATCTTGTCCGCGAGGGCGAGCGTCGAGGGGCGATGGCCGACGATGACGAGCGCCGCGCCCCGCGACTTGAGGGAATCGATCGCCGCCGAGAGCGCGGCCTCCCCCGCCTGGTCGAGGTTGGCGTTGGGCTCGTCGAGGACGATCAGCTTCGGGTCGCCGTAGACGGCGCGGGCGAGCCCGATGCGCTGGCGCTGCCCGCCGGAGAGGCGCAGCATCGCCTCGCCGATCTGGGTCTCGTAGCCCTCGGGAAGCTGCTGGATCATCTCGTGCGCCTCGGCGAGCCTGGCCGCGGCGACGACGGCCTCGTCGTCCACCTCCCCCATGCGGGCGATGTTGTCGCGCACGGTGCCGGGGAAGAGCTCCACGTCCTGCGGCAGATAGCCGATGTGGTGGCCGAGCTGGACCGGGTCCCAATGGGAGAGCTCCGACCCGTCGAGGCGCACGTCGCCCGCGATCGGCTGGACGATCCCCACCATCATGCGGCAGAGCGTGGACTTGCCGCTCGCCGACGGGCCGATGACGGCGATCGCCTCGCCCGGGCGCACGGCGAGCGAGACCTCGTCGACGATGAGGCTCTTCGCGCCCGGGACGCCGAAGCTCACCCTGTCCATCACGAGGTAGCCGAGGGGCGAGGGAAGGCGCGTCCTCTCGGTCTCGGGCGGGGAGCCGTGGAGACGGCCGAGGAGGCGGTTGTAGGCGATGCGGGTGGTCCCGACGTTGCGCCAGCCGCTCATGGCCATCTCCACCGGCTGGAGGGCGCGGCCGAGGAGGATCGAGGCGGCGATCATGACGCCGGGCGTCGTCTCCCCCGCGATCACCAGCGCCGCGCCGGCGCCGAGGACGGCGATCTGGACGAAGAAGCGCACGAACTTCGTCATGCCGACGATCATGCCGCCGGTCTCGGAGGAGCGGCGCAGTGCCTTGCCGGCGGCGTCGTTGCTCTTGCGCCAGCGCGCCACGAGGTTCGGCAGCATCCCCATGGCGCGGACGACCTCCGCGTTGCGGATCGTCATCTCCGCCTGGTGCATCGCCGCGATCTGGGCGAAGTTGGAGGTGGTGTTGGGCTTTCGCGTCACGACCTCGTTCGCGATCCCGAGCGCGAGGAGGACGAGGGCCGAGACGAGCGCCACCATCCCGAGCGTCGGGTGGAGGAGCCAGATGAGCGCGACGAACACCGGCGTCCAAGGCGCGTCGAACAGGAAGTTCATCCCCTGCGAGGAGATGAAGTTCTGGATCTGCATGAGGTCGCGCAGGCCCTGGCCGCCGGAGTTGTCCCCCTGGAGGCGCGTCCTCACGCCGCTGTCGAGGAAGACGGGGCCGAGCCTGTCCATGAGCCAGCAGCCGACGCGCACGCTGACGACCGCGCGCAGGCCGTCGAGGAGGCCGAGGACGAGGAGGGCGAGGCCGGCGATCAGCGTGATGAGGATCAGCGTCTCGTGGCGCCCCGTGCCGAGCACCCTGTCGTAGACGGTGAGCATGTAGAGCGGCGGGGCGAGCATGAGGAGGTTGATCGCCGCACTGACGCCGGCGAGGACGAGGATCGCGCGGCGGCTCGCCTGGACCGCCTGGTTGAGGTCCGTCGCCCTGCGCCGGGGCGGTGGTGCTGGAGGGGGCTGGACCGGCATCGTCCGTCTCCGATGACCTTGTCATGTGGAACCCCGGGCACTCGGTCCCGGGGTCGTGGTCGGGCGAACGGGCACCCGCGGACGGTCCGGCGGTCAGGCCAGCAGGCCGGGGTCCACGAGCCAGTCGGTTCCGAAGTTGGCGAGGATCGAGTTCGCCGTGGCGATCACCTCCGCCGGCGGGCTGGTATCGTCCGGATCACGCTCGGCGAGCGCGACGTAGGTGTCCTGCCGGTCGCCACCGAGGCGGAGGGACCATCGGGCCACACCGTCGCCGAAGTCCCTGGTCGACAAGCCGATGACGTCGGCCTGCGCGACTACGACGAAGTCGCCCGCGCCGGGACCGGCGATCTGCTCGAAATCGAACAGGAACTTCTCGCCGGTGCCGTCCGAGACGAAGGTGTCGTTTCCGTCGTCGCCGAAGAGGCTGTCGTTCCCGTTGCCGCTTCTGAGGACGTCGTCGCCGGCGCCGCCGAACAGCTGGTCGTTCCCGTCGAGGCCGAGGATGCGGTCGTTGCCGTCGCGTCCCTCGATGACGTTGGCGACGCTCGTGCCCACGAGCTGATCGGAGAAGCCGCTGCCGATGAAGTTTTCGACGGTGGTGACGAGCTCGTCCGGCCCAGGCAGGATCTGGACGATGCCGGTGGCGTTGAAGGGAACGGTAGTCACGGCTTCCGTCGACGTCGACCAGTCCACCGTGTCCGTTCCGGCTCCGCCGTCGACACGGTCGGCGCCGGGACCGCTGTCGATGACGTCGTTGCCGTTACCGCCGAGAACGAAGTCGTTGCCCTCGCCTCCGGAGAGGGTATCGTCGCCGTCGCCCCCCTCGACGCGGTCGTTCCCCGCCCCGCCGCTCAGGACGTCGTTGCCGTCGCTGCCGACGAGGGTGTCGTTGCCGGAGCCGCCCTCGACGGTGTCGTCGCCGCCCTCGGCGAGGAGCGTGTCGTTCCCCGCCCCGCCGACGAGGAGGTTGGCGGCGCTCGTTCCGACGAGCTGGTCGGAGAGGGCGCTCCCGATGAAGTTCTCGACGTCGACGAAGCCGTCGACGCCGTCCGGTCCGACGTTGACGAGGTCTCCGTCGGCGTCGAACCCCATGAGGACGGGGCCGGTGCCGTCGGAGAGGTCCGCCGTGTCGATCCCGTCGCCGCCGTCGAAGATGTCGCTGCCCGCGCCGCCGACGAGGGTGTCGTCACCGCCGGCGCCCGTGAGGCGGTTCGGGCCGCCGTCGCCGGTGAGGCTGTCGCCGTGCTCCGAGCCGATGATGTTCTCGAAGCCCTTGAGGGTATCGCCGTCGGCGTGGCCGCCGGAGCCCACCGAGGGGCCGCCGGCGACGAGGCTGACCGTGACGCCCTCGGGAGAGGTGGAGTATTCCACGGTGTCGGTGCCGCCGCCGCCGACAAGGAAGTCGGCGCCCGCGCCGCCCATGATGGTGTCGGAGAGGTCGCCGCCGGTGATGGTGTCGTCTCCGCCCGAGCCGACGATGCGCTCGATGAGGATGAGAGTGTCGCCCGCGGCGTCGCCCGCCGTGCCTGTGCCCGCGCCGGTCTCGCTGCCGGGCGCGCTCGTCTGGACGACCGCGATCGGATCGGCGGAGTCCGAGTAGTCCGCCGTGTCGAGGCCGCTCTGGCCGACGAGAAGGTCCGCGCCCGGCCCGCCGACGAGGGTATCGTTGCCGCCGCCCGCGTCGATGGTGTCGTTGCCGCCTCCGCCGGACAGGAAGTTCGCCTCGCCGTCGCCGATCAGGATGTCGCCGCCGCCGGTCGCGATGACGCCCTCGAAGCCGGTGAGGGTGTCGCCGGATGCGGCGCCCCCCGTGGATCCGGTCGAGATGTCGACGAAGATCGCCGCGGTCGCGGCGGAATAGTCGAGGACGTCGATCCCGTCGCCGGCGTCGACGGAGTCGTTGCCGGTGCCCGGCGCGATGGTGTCGTCGCCGGTTCCGCCGAGGATCGTGTCGTTGCCGCTGCCGCCGATGACCTCGTCGTCGCCCTCGCCAGCGTCGATGAGGTTGTTGCCGGCGCTCGCGTTGATCCAGTCGTTGCCGGCGCCGCCGACGATGGTGTCGTCGCCGATGGAGGCCATGATGCTGTCGTCGCCCTCGCCGCCGTCGAGGCTGTCGTTGCCGAGGGAGCCGATGAGATCGTCGTTGCCGCCGCCGCCGATGAGGACGTCGTCGCCGCTGGAGCCGTTGAGGAGATCGTCGCCCTCCCCGCCTTCGAGCGTGTCGTCGTCGAAGCTGCCGAGGAGGCTGTCGTCGCCGGCGCCGCCGACGAGCGAGTTGTCGCCGCTGCCGCCGTTGAGGAGGTCGTCGCCCTCCCCGCCGATCATGGTGTCGTTGCCGAAGCCGCCGATCAGCGTGTCGTCGCCGCCGCCGCCGACGAGGGAATCGTCGCCGTTGCCGCCGTCGAGGAGGTCGTCGCCCGCGCCGCTCCCGTCGGTCCCGTCGCCCCAGAGGGTATCGTTGCCGTCGAGGCCGCGCAGGAGATCGTCACCCCCGTTGCCGACGAGGAGGTTCGGGTCGTTGTTGCCCGAAAGGCGGTCGTCGGCGTTGCCGCCGATGACGTTCTCGATGCCGCTGATCCTGTCGCCTGCAGCGTCCCCGCCGATGCCGAAGGCGACGCCCGTCGGCAACCTCGAGAGGGTGATGGTGATGCCGCCGGCGGACTGGGAGTAGTCCGCCGTGTCGACGCCGTCGCCGCCGACGATGGTGTCGCGGCCGGCCCCGCCGATCAGCGTGTCGTTGCCCGCACCGCCCACGAGGTTGTCGCTGCCGTCGCCGCCGATGAGGAGGTCGTCTGTCGCCGCGGCGGTGATCGCGTCGTCGCCCGGTCCGCCGTCGAGGGTGTCGTCGCCGGGGGTTCCCGAGATGACGAGGAGAGTGTCATTGCCGCCGAGAGCGCGCACGATGAAGGAGCCGCCGACGGCGCTCTGCCAGTCGTCGTCGCTCTCGGTGAGTGTGATCTCCGTCGGCGTCGTCGACATGGTGGACATCGTCGAGATCATCGACGTCGTCGGCGACGCGAGGGAGCTCATCGTCGGCGAGATTCGCGACGTCGTCGCCTCTTCGGGCGGCGTCGGGGCGGAAGACGGGACGAAGGAGCTCGGCATCCTGTCACCGAAGCGACGCATCATGCTCAGGATTCGCATCTGTCCATCCTTTGCCTGGCCGTCTTCCGGCCCTTCATGGATATCTCGGGACGTTATCTGCGAGACGAGAGAACAACAACGACACTACCGGTGTGATTTACTTCTGTCGTACCGGAACATCACCCTAATGATCGAGGATATGCTGCGGCATCGGAAGTCTTACCCCCCACCTTCGGACGTATGGGGCGCATCACGCCGGCGCGCCGCGGCGTCGATCCGTCGTGCGTGGATCGTGATCGGGCGTCGCGCGGGCCTCGTCGGCGCCGCTCGGCTGCTTCAAGAGCTGCGGCGACGCCGTGCGGACGCGCCCGAGACGCCCCGCACACGGCGTGCGCGGGCCGGCCTCGTGGCGCGCTGGAGCGGCGATGGCGACGCGGAGAGGGCGCGGGCGGCGGTCGCCACGGCCCCGCTGCGGATCGTGCAGGCTCGTCGGGGGTTGCCCGGCCGCCGGCCAGTGCGGCGGCCGGGCGGAAGACGCCTTACGCGACGGCCGAGTAGCCCGTGGCGAGGATGGAGGACCAATCCTCCATCGTCACCACCACGAGGTTCAGCTCGGTCGAGGTGTCGGCGCCGAACGCCTGCACGTCGATGTTGAACACCGCCTCGTTGCCGTCGATGTCGATGTCGACGTCGTACTCGCTGTCCACGTCCACGTTCGAGTCGTACTCGATATCGGTATCGAAATCGACTTCCATGTCGAAGTCGACGTTGTAGTCCGCGTCGATGTCGATGTTGACGTCCATCTGACTCTCCTGAGGTTGCCGTGGCCTGGTCAGGGCCGGTGATCAGACCGTGTCTTTCCCGGACGAGAGCGCCCCTCCGGGACGCCCTTGGAACGAAGGATGACTGCACCATCGGCGCAGACCGCCGCGTGGGCAGGAGGCGCGCGGGGTGACCTCGATCGGGAGACGGAGGGTCCGGCCGCCATCTGGGGCGCCGGCCGGACCGCGTGCCCGCCCTTACGCGACGGCCGAGTAGCCGGTGGCGAGGATGGAGGACCAATCCTCCATCGTCACCACAACGAGGTTCAGCTCGGTCGAGGTGTCGGCGCCGAACGCCTGCACGTCGATGTTGAACACTGCCTCGTTGCCGTCGATGTCGATGTTGATGTCGTAGTCGCTGTCGACGTTGACGTCCGAGTCGTAGTCGACGTCGGTGTCGAAGTCCACGTCAAGGTCGAAGTCGACGTCGTAGTCCGCGTCGATATCGATGTTAACCATGATACTCTCCATCCTGTGTGGCGACTGGTACCGGCCAGTCATGGACGAGTTAGCGATCACATGCCGATCTGGTCAAACAACATCAAGTATTAGATCACGGATGGACTAGACCAAACTACCCCTAACGCGCCCGATTTCGGAACGAGTTTGGTCACGGGCCGCGGAGGGGGTTCGGGCAGGCATTTGCTCCCGCTTGCGGCGACGGCAGCGCAGGCACGTTCGCACACAAGGCGCCGAGGCCGTGGACGACGGAGCGTCCGGTCACACCGGGCCCGGCCTCTCCGGCAAGGGCGACGGCGCAATATCATCCGGGACACGAGCAAAGACCTTGCAGCCGTCGCATCCTCGCCCGATCGGGACCTTGCCGATCTTCGGACGGGCATACCGTAAGGGGCGACGGCTTCGAAGAAAATCTTCCTTTGGGTGTACTCGACTGTCGGATGAGGCCGCACGGGCGCCACCCCCTTCCGGGAAGGACACCCGTCGGCTGCCCGCCCGAGGCCGGCGGCGCACATGCGGCCACGCACGGTGCGCGGCGCGAAGATCGGCCGGAACCGGCGCGATCAGGCGATTTCCGCGACGGCGAGGAAGCTCACGGTGGAGAAATCCTCGAGGGAGAAGGCCGACAGGTCGAGATTGGCGAACGAATTCTCTCCTCGCGCGAAGACGTCGATGTCGTAGATTGCGGCGCTCCCCTCCAGTCCCGCAACGTCCAGATCCGCCGTGTCGAACGGATCGAGGTCGATGTCAGCCGACTGCGACCACGGATCGACGGTCACGAGGCTCGTCGTCGAGGTCGAGGTGGCCTCGGCGACGATCCCGTCCGTCGCGTAGCCGGAGTGGCTGTAGGACATCCACACGCCCGACTGGCCGCCGCCCCAGGCGTCGAGCTCGGCGACGGTCGCGGCATAGACGAACTCGTCGGCCGCTCCCTCCGCCGCGGCGAACGTGCCGACCGAGGCATCGACCGAGCCGCCCTCGACCGCGACGTCCGCGATGGCGACGGCGAGCGTGTTGTCGCCGACGGCGAACGCGTCTCCCGAACCGACTGCGCCCGTACCCGGCCCGTCGGAAGGAACCGGCCCGACGGCCACGTCGATCTCGAGCGCCTCCCCGAAGGCCGTTTCGCCGTGCCGGAGATCGTAGGAGACGCCGATGGAGGATGAACGAGATGAATACATGGGTTCCGAACCCCTGCGCGGTGAGGCGGTCGTCCAAAGCTAGCAGGTTCGCCGAGCTCACAGGCTTGCGCAGAGGGATTGCGCCCTCGCTCATCCTGCTGCCGGGCGCGCTCGACCATCGGCGCTCACCGAACACGCCATCGGCGCTCGCCGAACACGCCATCGTCGCGCGGCGCCGCCCGGCATCCTCCGAAAGACGCTGCCATGCCCTTCCGGCGAAGGGACCGCCCTTCGGCGGCAGGCGCGTCCTCCGCCCGGACAGGATGCGCGCCGCCGGACGGAGAGCGCGCCGGACGAGGAGGCGAGCACCGACCGATCCGCCCGGTCCGGCCCGGATCGAGCGGACGGCCTTCGGGAGGCGGAAGGCCCGGACCAGCACGTCCGCTCAGACCAGCACGTCCGCGTGGACGGAGACCGTGGAGAGCTGGTCCTCCAGCGTGATCGCGGCGACGTCGACGCGGGTGTCGGTGTCGTCGCCCGCCGCGTCCGCCTCCACGTCGTAGGTGGCGAGGTTGCCCTGAGGCGGTGCGAACTCCTCCGGCGCGACGCTCGCCAATCTCTCGCGGACGACGGGTCCCTCGGCGAAGTCGAAGGCGTCGAACTCGACGGCGAGAATCTCGAGCCGGGTGGAGCGCATGGTGACGACGCTGCCGTCGGTGTCGCGCTCGGTGACCTCGCTCACCGTTCGCCCCAGCGAGACGAAGTCCGCGCCGAAGATGTTGGCGAACGCATCGACGAAGACCGCCGGTTCCGCGTCCTCGTCGCCCCGCGCGGCGGCTGTGAAGGTCGCCGATCCGCGCGTGATCGAGTAGGGGCCGTAGTCCCGCGCGTTCAGCGTCACGTCCGCGTCGGCGAACGTGTCCTCGCCGACGGCGGTCGCCTCCCCGGCGACGGACACCGCGGTGTTCTCGTCCTCGTCGCGCTCCATGGTCCGGCCCTCGAGGCTGAGCCGCCACGGGGTCGGCGTGCCGTCCGGCTTCGGCGCCAGGATGCTGAGAAGATGAAAGGAGCGAAGGGGATGTGTCATTGGCCTGTCCTTGCCGTGATGAATTTCGAGCAAGCAAGTAAAGACAGGTCTGCGGCGCGATTAGAAAGGATACAGTAGAGTGTTCATCATCTGCCGGAGGCTCGACCGCCCGGCGTAGACCGGGCGGCCAACGATACCCCTTCGGTCGAGGCCGGCGCCACCTTCAGGCGAGACTGCCGGAGACGCCCGCGCGGGAGGCCTTGCCCACACGAAACGGAAGATCGGAAGGGGAGAGCGCGGCGGCGAGGGCCTCGTCCTGCTCTGCGCGCAGGACGTCCGCGAGGCGGCCTTCGGGGAGCTCCACGTCCGCCCGGCGCAGGGGCTCGTCCCGCTGGAGGGGGCGCAGGAGACGGCCCCCCTCCGCAAGGCCCATCGGGAGGAGCCCCTCACGCAGGACGACGTCGGCATTCTCCGCGACGCCGTAGGTGCAGAACCCGCCGAGGCCGTCGATGGTCTCTCCCGCCGGAAGATCGCGCTTGGCGACGGCGACGACGTCCACCACAGGGTCGCCGACGGGCGCCATCGTCGCGTCGCCGAAGAGGACAGCCCGCGCAACGGTGTTCGGCACCTCGAAGTGGCACAGGTGGCAGGAGGTGTCGAAGCAGTAGAGCGGCCCGGGGCCGAGCTTGTAGAGCTCCAGATAGTGGCGCTGGACGGGGTCGTCGGTGGTGGCGAGGACGAACACGCCAGGACCTGGCGCAGCGCCCACGACGTAGTCGACGATGCCCGGCCCCTCGAGGAGCGCGTCGGCGTCGAACTGCGCGGCGGCCTCGGCGACGGGCGTTCCCGCGGGCACGGTGAAGCCGTGCATCCCCCGCCGCGCCACCCGCATTCCCGTGGCGTTGGCGACGGTGGCCTGCTCGAAGGAGATCTTGGTGCCGTCCGCGAAGGAGGTCACCATGTGGACGTTCTGCCCCCAGCGGCGGGCGAACCCGGCCTGCGTCTCCGGCGTCCTGTAGGGGTCGTGGAGGCCCTTGATGTTGCCGCACAGGACCGGGCGCAGGCCGATCCCCCGCACGAAGCGGTAAAGGTTCATGATGACGCCCGGCTGGTCGCCGTCGGCGCCGGTGTAGACGATCCCCGCCTCGTCCGCCCGCCGCTTCAAGACGGGGCCGATGGTGCCGTCGAGCTCGGCATTCATGAGGACGACGTGCTTGCCGGCCGCCATCGCCGCGAGGAGCGGCGCCACGACGCCCTCCACCGCGCCGGTGACGTCGAGGAGGACGTCGATCCCCTCCGCCTCGGCGAGGGCGACGGCGTCGGCGGTGACCGGCGTCGCCCCGGCGGCGAGTGCTGCCCCGACGCCCGCGCCCGAACACACGACGGGCCGCGCCCCGGGATCGGCCGCGAGCGCCTTCACGCCGCGCTCCGGCGTGCGCGTCGCGATCCCGGCGATCCGGATCCTGCCGCGAAAGGCCGACCCTACCTGCCGCACGATCGCCGACGCCATGAAGCCCGCCCCGAGGAGCGCGACGGCGATCGGCGGCTCCCCTGCGCCTTCACGGCGCTCCAGTGCGGCATCGACGATGATCATCGCTCCTCCTCCCCTTCCCCATCGGTTCGTCCACCCTCTGCGCCGGTTGAGGCGCGCCCCTGCCCGGCGGATCCTTCGGCGCCCCTGCCGCCCGTCCGGCGCACGAGGAGACAGCGATGATCGTGAGCCCCACCAGCCTCGACGGCCCTGCCCTCATCGACACGGTCCGCCGCGGCGACGAGCGCGGATGGTTCGCCCGCGTCATGTGCCGCGAGACGCTCGCCGCCCACGGCCTGCCGCACGACTTCGTCCAGGCGAACCACTCGATGACGCGCCGCCGCGGGTCGATCCGCGGCCTCCACTTCCAGCGCCCGCCCCACGCGGAGGCCAAGCTCGTGCGCTGTGTGCGCGGCGCGATCCACGACGTCATCGTCGACGTCCGCGAGGGCTCGCCGACGCGCTGGCGGTGGGAGGCCTTCGCGCTCTCGGCCGAGAACGGACGGATGCTCATCGTCCCTGAAGGCTTCGCCCACGGCTTCCAGACGCTGACGGACGACGCCGAGGTGACCTACCACGTGACCCACAGCTACACGCCCGAGGCGGAGGGGGGCCTTCGCCACTCCGACCCCGCGCTCGGCATCGCCTGGCCGCTCCCCGTGACGGACATCTCCGCGAAGGACCGCGCCTGGCCGCTCCTCGCGGCACCGGCGATCGCGGCGTTCGGCGCCTGACCTTCGATGGCGCCGGTCCAGCGCAGGTCCGCGTCGAGCAGCCCCTCGCACCGCAGCCGCTCGAGCTCGGCGAGGCGCGTGTAGGGCGAGGCGTGGAATGCCTGCGCGGAGAGTGCGATGCGCAGGAACAGGGTGTGGAGCTGGTTCGCCCCGCGCTCTGCGTCCCAACGGCAGCGGAACGCGGGCATCCTCTCGGCGATCTTCGCGAACGAGACGCGATAGCTGCGGCTGTCGCCACCGTTCGCGCCGAACGAGAGGGACGCCCCCGGGAACGCCTGCGCCACGATTTCGGCGATCTCGCGCACTGTGTAATTCTGCGCGTCGGCGCCCACGTTGAACGCCTCCCCGGCCACCGCCTCCCGCGGCGCTTCCAGCGCGCACACGATGGCCTCGGCGATGTCCTCCACGTGGACGAGCGGGCGCCAGGGCGAGCCGTCGCTCGTCATGCGGATCTCGCCGTGGACGAAGGCCGAGCCGGCGAGGTTGTTGAGGACGAGGTCGAAGCGCTGCCGCGGGCTCGCACCGAAGGCCGTGGCGTTGCGCAGGAAGACCGGCGCGAACTCGGCGGAGGCGAGCCGCGCCACGTCCCGCTCCACCAGCACCTTGCAGCGGGCGTAGGCGGTCTGCGGGTCGAGCGGCGAGGTCTCCGTGCGCACCGCCGGCCCGCTCGCCCCGTAGATGCTGCACGAGGAGGCATAGACGAAGCGGGCCACGCCGGCCGCCCGCGCGGCCCTCGCGAGGGCGACGCTCCCCTCGTGGTTGATGGCGAAGGTGAGGCGCGGGTCGATGGCGCCGAGAGGATCGTTCGAGAGCTCCGCGAGATGGACGACCGCGTCGTACCCGGCAAGGTCGCATGCCATGAGGTCCCGCACGTCCCTCGGCGCGACCGGCGGGCGCAGGCGCCGGTCCTCGAAGAGCCGCGCGTTCCGGAAGTAGCCCGTGTCGATGCCGAGGCAGTCGTGCCCCCGCTCGAGGAGGCGCGGCCCGAGCACTGCGCCGATGTAGCCGTCGGCGCCCGTCACGAGG